>Ga0316217_10002203_pt1 | contig 23829 bp, 25 predicted proteins | sample 1anoAmetaG_FD_203633 | JGI IMG/M metagenome (GOLD analysis project Ga0316217, IMG submission 203633) | Freshwater microbial communities from Trout Bog Lake, Wisconsin, USA - 1anoA | ecosystem: Environmental > Aquatic > Freshwater > Lake > Hypolimnion/Profundal zone | place: USA: Wisconsin...
GCTTGCCGACGCCCTACGCTGGAATCCATTGCCCATGCTCATCGATTACGCCGCCATCACCCACTCTGGCAGGGTCCGCAAGAACAACGAGGACGCCTACCTGGTGAGCGCTCTGGACGGCGAGGAACCGCTGGTGAACGGGCTGCGCCCGCACTCGCCGATCCGCCAGACCGGCATCCTCGCGGCGGTGGCCGATGGCATGGGCGGCGCGGCTTCCGGCGAGATCGCCTCGCGGGAGGGGCTGGCCTCCCTGGCGGTGAGCCTGTTCGGCCACTGGGGCCGCTTCCCCGCGGCCAAGGCGGTGGAAGCCGACCTCCTGCGGGCCCTGAAGCGGGCCGCCGAGGCCGCCTCCAGCGCGGTGGCGCGCTATGCGGACGCCGAGCGCGCGTCCCGGGGCATGGGCTCCACCCTGACCGCCGCCGTCATCTGGAACGGCTACGCCTACCTCGCCCAGGTGGGGGACAGCCGGGCCTACCTGTTCCGCGCCCCGCGGATGGTCCAGCTCACCGAGGACCAGACGCTGGTCCGGGAACTGATCAGCCAGGGCACCATCACCCCCGAACAGGCCAGGGTGCATCCCCAGCGGAGTGTCATCACCCAGGCGCTGGGAGGCCCGGAGCCGATCCGGGTGGCCCTGGGCAAGGCCACCTTGCGCCGGGGCGACCGCCTGCTGCTATGTTCCGACGGGCTCCACGGGGAGCTCCGCGACGACCGGCTGGAACAGATCCTGGCCATGGGCCTTCCGGCCCAGCAGACCCTCGACCTGATGCTGGAGGAGGCCCTCGTTTCCGGCGGCCGGGACAACATCACCGCGCTGCTGCTGGAACTTGCCGACCCCGCCTTTCCCCTGCCGCTGGCCGGCGAGGGGATCCGGGTGGTGGAACCGGCGCTGCCGGCGGAGCCCGAAGCTCCGCGGTTCCTGGCCCGGCTTGGACGCATCCTAGGGAGAAACTCATGAGTCTTCTGCAAGGCACCCTTTCGCTCCGGCGCTTCCTGGTGCTGGGGCCGGTCCCCACCGAGGCCGATCTCCTGGAAGGACTCCGCAAGGACGCTTTCCGGCCCTTCGAGGACGGGCTCGAGGAGGAACGGCTCGGCTGGTGCGACTGGCGCAACCTGCTGATCTGCCCCCCCGACGGCGACTGGGTGACCCAGGAGCGGTTCGCGATCTTCAGCCTGAGGATCGATTCGCGCAAGGTCCCCGGCGCGCTGCTCAAGGCCCAGGTGGACCTGCGGCTGCAGAGCCTGCAGAAGGACAAGGATCTGGCCTTCGTCGGCAAGGAGGCCAGGACCTCGCTCCAGGACGAGGTGAAGGCCGATCTCCTGCGCAAGGTGCTGCCCACCCCCAAGGTCTCCGAAGTGGCCTGGGACCTCAAGGGCGGCATGCTCTGGACCACCGCCTCCTCCACCAAGACCCAGTCGGAGCTCATCGGCCTGTTCATCAAGTCCTTCGGCTGCGAGCTCCAGCCCCTGGCCCCGCTGCTCCTGGCCGGGCGGCTGCTGCCCCGGGTCTCGGTGGAATCGCTCATGGCCCTGGACCCCTTCGACCTGACTCTGGAGACCGCATGAAGCCGATGGAACTCGTTGAACAGGGCCGTTTTCTCGGCGAGGAGTTCCTCCTCTGGCTGTGGATGCGGGGGCTCGCCGAGGGCGGCACCAGCGGGATCGAAGGGGACCAGTCGGCCTGCTTCGTGGATGATTCGGTGCAATTGGTCACCGAGCGCGGCGACGTCAAGGAGCTGAGCCTGCGCAAAGGCAACCCGGCCGAAAGCCGGGAGGCCTTCGAGGCCCTCTCCCGGGGCATGCGCCCGGCCAAGGCCAAGGTCCGGCTGCTGTCCGGCGACATGGAGTGGACCTTCACCCTCGGCGCCGCCGGGCTGGAGATCAGCACGCTCAAGCTGCCGCCCACCCAGTCCAAGGACAACCAGGGGCGGGTGGCGGACCGGCTGTTCCTGCTGGAGGAAGGCATGACCCACCTGGAACGGCGGTTCCAGGCGTTCCTCGCGGCCCGCACCCAGGATCCGGACGAACTCCAGGAGGCCTTGCGGACCTGGTTGCGCCAAGGGCTTGAAGGGCTGGCGGGGGCCGTTGCCGGCGGCGACGACCTGCCATGGCAGGCCTGAACAACGGCTGGTGCTTCGCCCTGGCCGCCCCCGCGGTCCTGGCGGGCGCCCCTGTCGCGCATGTCCGGCCACCTGCTCCGGCCGCCGCTCCGGCCGCCGCTCCGGCCGCCGCTCCGGCCGCCGTCCCGGCCGCGGCCGAAGTGAAGGCGACGGTTCCCGGCGGCTCCGCGCGGATCCGGATGGTCTTCAAGCAGGGCGTGCTGGTGCAGGCCCGGCCCCTGCCGCCGGGCTACCTGCCCGCGTCCGCGGCGGCCCAGGAATGGGCCGCGTTCAAGGACCTCAGCCCGGAAGGCAAGCGCTGGGCCCTGCACGCCCTGTTTCCCGAGGACGTCTGGGGGCCGGATCAGGTGCGGCACCGGGTCCGCTGGCCGGAACTGGAGTCGGCCTGGCTCATGGCCTCGCTGTTCATGGGCCACGGCCAGCACTACGACCGGCTGCAGGCGACCAATCCGTCCAACCCCGAGAAGCTGCTGGCGGGGGACCTGTGGATCATTCCCAAGGTCCTGCTTTCCGAGGACCTTGGCGGGGAGACCCGGATCCAGCCGAAGAACGGCGCGGCGGAGGACGCCCTGGACGACGAAGCGCGGGTGGCGGCGTTCCGGGCCATGCTCCACTTCGACCAGGACCGGGAAGGCAAGTACGCCGCCTATCACCTGCGCAAGGGCGAGGCCCTGTATTCCAGCGTGGTGATGCGCTATACCGACCAGGTGGACCCCCAGGGGGTGAACGACCTGGCCCTGGTGATCGCCCGCCGCAGCGGGATCGTCGATGTGCTCCGGATCCAGCCCGGCCAGGTGGTGAAGATCCCGGTGGAGGATCTGGCGAGCCCGTTCCAGCCCGAGGGCACCGTGGCCCTGGCCGAGGAGCGGGAAGTCCGGGCCGAAGTCCGGCGCACCCCGCGGGTGGCCGCGGGCTCCCGGCTCAAGGGCATCCGCATCGTGCTGGACGCCGGCCACGGCGGCATCGACAAGGGCGCCATGGCCAACGGGGTCTGGGAATCGGACTACGTCTACGACATCACCATGCGGGTCCGGCGGCTCCTGGAGCAGGACACCCAGGCCATGGTCTCCTGTACCATCGTCTACCCTGAGCTGGGGTTCAACACCCGGAACAAGATCCAGGCCCCCTCCAATTCCGCCCAGATCCTGACCACCCCGCCTTTCGCCAACGACGGGGAGAGCCCGATCGCGGTGAGCGTCCACCTGCGCTGGGTGCTGGCCAACCACCTGTTCGCGGCCTTCGACCGCACCGGCGATCCCCGGAAGACCCTTTTCATCAGCTTCCACGCCGACAGCCTGCACCCCTCGGCCCGGGGCACCATGGTCTACGTGCCCGGGGCCGTGGGCGTGCCAGCCGCGTTCACCCTTCCGGCCACCCGGACGGTGCAGGTCAAGGAGCTGGGCGACGGCTCCCGGGTGCGCTTCTCGCCCCGGGAACGGCTGCAGGGCGAAGCCCGCAGCCGGCTGTTCGCCGAAAGCATGCTCAAGGCGCTCCAGGACGCGGGGATTCCCACCCACGAGAACCGGCCCATCCGCAACGTCGTGCTGCGCGCCGGCAAGAGCTTCATCCCCGCGGTGATCCGCTACAGCACCGCCGCCACCAAGGTGCTGATGGAAGTGCTCAACCTCACCAACCGGGAGGACGCCGACAACTTCCAGGATCCGGCCTTCCGCGAGCGCTATGCCCAGGCGGTGGTGAAGGGGATCCAGGCGTATTATCGGAAGTGAGCGAGGGACCCGTGATCGTCTATGCCCGCGTCAACCAGATCGGCTGGGTGCACCTCTGGACGTCGAAAGAGGACTACGAGGCCGGCGAAGCCTCGGTCCACTTCTTCAATTCCAAGGTCGACCCGCGCTGGGCGGAGCTGGTGTTGAGCGCGGACCAGGCCGAGCTGCTGGCGGCGGGGGAACTGGTGGCGCTGGAGGATCCCGGTTACCTGGACTAGCAGATCGATTCCCAAATAATATTGCTTTTAGGTTCCAACCATCAGTCGTGCCAGACCTGCTTGGTTAAGCCATTTCAGTTTTTATCCCTTTTTTCATCCCCGTCCATCCCGTTCATCCCCGTCGAAAAAAGCCAATGATGATGTCAAGGCGCTGGAACAGTTCGCGCCGAAGCACCCAATGTTCATTTCGACTGGGATGAACGGGATGAACGGGGATGAAGAAGATAAAGACAATGAGATCAATACAACAGCCCCCCTGAACGGATGCGAAATCTCTTGATTCGATGAAGAAATTTCAAGGATCACCAGGCCGCAGACAGCCCTTTGCAGGCTTCCGGGCGGATCAAGCTCAGTCGCCCAGCCGCTGCTGCAGGGCCTGCCGTTCGTTCTTGAAGGCGGGATCGTCGCCGGCCTGCTTCAGGGTCGCCTTGGCCGGGACGGTCTGGCCCAGGCGGGCCTGGCAGGTGGCGCGCATCAGGATCACCCAGCCCCGGTTGGCGGGCTGGGGGGTCTGGGGGTAGCGGGCCAGGGCGCCGCGCCAATCCCCGGTCCGGACCCGGAGGTCGCCGGCGAGGATGGCCAGGGGCTCCTTGTCGGGGCCTTTCTCCGGCGCGCGGGCCAGCCAGCCGTCCACTTCCCTGAGCCGGGCCTCGGGCGTCTCGCCGGTGAGCACCGGGCGGCTGAGGTAGGTCAGGAGGGCCTGGATGCGGTCGGGGCCGGCGCTGGCCCTGGCCAGGGCGGCCCGGGCCTCGGGCCAGGCATGCAGGGCCAGCTGGGCCTGGGCCCGGATCAGGCTCTCCTGCGGGGTTTCGCCCTTGCCCGGCAGGAGGCCGAGGGCGCCATGGGGATTGACGCCGGAACGGGTCCCCTCCAGGGCCGCCTGGAGCAGGGCGGCCCGCTCCCCGGCCGGGGCGACGGCCATGATGGCCTGGGCGGCCTCCGGCAGGCCGCCCAGGGCCAGACGCCGGGCCAGGCTCAGGCGCTGGGCCGGGGCGAGGCAGAGGATGCCCTCGGCGTCCAGGAAGGGCAGGAGCGGGGCCGCCTGGTGCCGGTCCAGGAGCTCCTGGGTCCACTTGCGCATGGCCTCGGCCCGCAGTTCGTCGGCGGGGATCCGGTCGGGCGGGAGGGGATGCAGGGCGCGGTACTGGGCCACCGCGTCCAGGACCTCCTGCCAGTGGCCTTCCTTGAGGGCGATTCGGCCCTTGACGAGGAGCGCCTGGCGGGCGGGCCCATCCTTGAGGGTGCCCTTCTTCAGGCCGGCCAGGAGCGTTTCGGCCGAGGGGAAGGCATCTTCCTTGCCGCGCAGCTTGCCGTCGGTGAGCAGGGAGGCCAGGGCCAGCCGGGCCTCGTCCGCCTCGGCGGAAGTCGGTCCGGCCTGGATCAGGCCCTGGAAGGCCTGGGCCGCGCCCTGGGCGTCGCCGGTGGAACCCAGCAGCTTGGCCCAGTCCAGGTCCACCCGCTGGGTCCGGGGGCCGCCCGGGAACAGGCGGTGGTAGTCGTTGTGGGCGGCCTCGGCCTCGGCCCTGCGCTGGCCGGCGCACTCGGCCTCCAGGATGCCGACCAGGCCACGTTCGCTGGGATTGCCGGTGCCCAGGGGCTTCAGACCCTTGACGATGGCCCCGCCCTCCGCGGCCCGGCCCTCCTCGGCCAGGCACCAGAGCAGCAGCTCCTGGCTCCGGCGCTGGGACTCGGCCGGGAGATCGGCGTCCAGCGCCCGGTGCAGGCGGGATTCCGCTTCCTTGAAGCGCTTGTGCTCGAGCGCCGCGTCGGCCATGATCACCTGGCCTTCGGCCAGGTAGGGGGACCTCGGCCAGGCCTGCTCCAGCTTGTGGAAGGTCGCGGCGGCCTGGGGCGCCTTGCCCAGCCGGTCCTCCAGCAGGCCCTGGACCCCCAGGACCAGCTCCCGCTCCGGGGCGAGGCTGGACTTGAAGTGGTGCACCTGCAGCCGGAGCAGAGCCTCGGCCTGGACCTTCGGGTCGTTGGCGTTGATGGCGGTCCGGGCCAGGGCTTCGGCCTGGGCGTCGGTCAGCCGCGTCTCGGCGCCCCGGGTTTCGGCCGGGACGGCCGGCCCGGCCGCCGCCGGGTGCGGCAGGAACAGAAGCAGGGCAGGGAGGATCAGGGTCTTCACGAGAGCCATTTTGACAGCAGCGCCTTCTTGGCCGCCTCGAATTCCCCGTCGGTGAGCTGGCGCTGGGCGTGGAGCCCGGCGAGCTCGTGCAGTTCGCGCAGATCCCTCCGGCCCGAGCTGGGCTCCGGGGTCATGACCGTGGCCAGCATCTCCATCCGGCCCTTGAGGGTCTCCATGGCCTCCACCCGCGCGCTCAGTTCCAGCACCCGGGCCTTGAGCGAATCCCGCTCAACGATCAGGTGGGTCCGCTCCACGATGCGCCGGAGGGTCTGGCGGAACGACTCCAGCTGCAAGGGCTTGTTCACCAGGCCGTAGGCGCCCTGGTCCATGGCCTCGGTGGCCTCCTTCAGGCTGCCGTAGCCGCTGAGGACCAGCACGGTGCAGCTGGGATTGAGCTCCAGGGCGGTGCGCAGGACGTCCATGCCGGATTTCCCGGGCATCACCAGGTCGGTGAGCACCAGCTCGAAGGGCGGCTGGGCCTTGCGCAGGAGCGCCTCGGCGGCTTCCCCCGATTGCCCGCAGGTGACCTTGAACCCTTCGGTGACCAGCAGTTCCTGCAGGGTCTCCAGGAGCAGGGGATCGTCGTCCACCAGAAGGAGGCGCTGCGGAGGGAGGTGGGCGGGGATGATGGGCGGCGTCAAGGGGGAGGCACCTTCGAAAGGCATATAATGTTTCGGCTCATCCGGGTGTTTAGCCAACTTCTTTTTCGCAAATTGGCCAGAACCTTGCAAGTGCTATGCGGCCCGCTTCAGGTGGTAGACGTAGGCCAGGACCTGGGCGACGGCCTGGTAAAGATCCGGGGGGATCGGCCGGTCCAGGTTGACGTTGTGGTAGATGGCCCGGGCCAGGGGCGGATTCTCGACGATGACGACCCCGGCCACCGTGGCCCGCTCGCGGATCTTCAAGGCCAGGTGGTCGACCCCCTTGGCCACCAGGATGGGGGCCGCGGTGTTCGGGTCGTACCTCAGGGCCACGGCGAAGTGGGTGGGGTTGGTGATGACCACGGAGGCCTTGGGCACCTGGGTCAGGATCCGGCGCATGGCGCTGGCCACGAGGATGGCCCGCTGGCGGTTCTTGATCTCGGGGTTGCCTTCGGAATCCCTGGACTCGTCCTTGACCTCCTGCTTGGTCATGCGCAGGCTCTGCTCGAAGGTGTGCCGCTGGTAGAGGAAGTCGGCGCCGGCCAGGGCCAGCATGATCAGCATGATGTTCCGGTAGAGGATGAACAGGGTCTCCTGCATGTAGCCCATGGCCTGGCTCATGGAGAGATACATGGTCGAGAGGATGACCGGCATGCGCGGGGCGATCACCGAGTAGGACATCCAGGCGATGATGGTGAACTTCAGCAGGCTCTTGACGATGTCGACCATGGCCTTGGCCGAGAACAGGCGCTGGAAGCCGGAGGCCGGGTTGATCTTGCTGAACTTGGGCATGAGCGGTTTCATGTGGAACTGGAAGCCGTGCTGGAACAGCTGGTTGCCCAGGGCCAGCAGCCAGTTGGCGGCCAGGAAGGGCAGCAGGACCTTGACCAGGATCGACAGGATGTCCATGGCCAGAGACTGCAGGTTGGCCACGTCCACGTATCCGGTCTGGCAGGACTTGCGCAGGAAGTAGGCGGTCGAGCGGGTCATCAGCGCCACCGTCGAGGCGCCCAGGGCGGAGAACATGAACAGATTGCCCCAGAGCATGATGGTGGCGTCCAGGTCCTGCACCCTCAGGGTGGAGCCTTCCTTGCGGGCTTTCTCCCTGCGCTTGGGTGTCGCTCTTTCGGTTTTCGAGGGATCGGCCATGGTCTCAGCTCAGGAAGCGGAGGGCGATGCGCGGGGCGTCCTCCAGCATCGGCCGGATCCAGGCGGAACTTTCCCGCAGGAGCACGCCGAGGACGGTGAGCCCGATCCCGATCTTGATCGGGAAGCTGAGCTGGATCAGCTGCAGCTGGGGCATGAACTTGCCGGAGATGCCTTCCATCACGTCCACCAGGAACAAGGTCAGCATGACCGGGAAGGCCAGCTGGAAGCCCCGGACCATGATCAGGCCCACCTGGACCACCAGGGCCAGGGGCTTGAGCGGCAGGCCCTGGCCGATCGGCAGGATCCGGTAGCTTTCCACCAGGGCCATGATCATCTGGTGGTGCAGCCCGGAGACCAGGATGAACAGCATCGTCATCTGGGTCAGCAGGGCGCCGGAGACCGACACCGGATGGGCGCTCACCGGGTCCAGGAAGGAGACGAAGGCGAAACCCATCTGGGTGTCCATGAGCTGGCCGGCGAAGGCCATGGTGTCGACGATCAGGGCCACGCACAGGCCCATGAGCAGGCCCGCCGCCAGTTCGGTCACGATGATCCCGGTCAGCTGGAACATCCCGTCGGGCAGCTCCCTGGGCGCGGGCACCACCGGGGCCAGCACCAGCGACAGCAGCACCACCAGCGCCACCCGGATCAGCAGGGGCACCCGGGTCTGGCCGAAGCCCGGCATGGCCGCCAGCAGGCCGGTCATGCGCACCAGGGTGAGCATCCAGATCAGCACCTTGACTTGGGTGAAGGCCCAGATGGCGGGATTGAGCAGCGGGGAGCCCATCGCCTTCCCGTCAGTTCAGCCGGGTGACGACGAGGTTGAAATCGGTGAACATCTTGGCGGTGAAGGCGATCATGACCCGCATCATCCACGGGAAGCTGAGCACCACCACGGCCATCACCGCCATGACCTTGGGCACGAAGGCCACGGTCTGGTCCTGGAGGCTGGTCACCACCTGGAAGATCGAGACCGACAGGCCGACGACCATGGATACCAGGAGGGCGGGCGCGGCCACGTAGAGGGCGGTCTTCAGGGCCTCCCTGGCCATATCGATGATGATGAGTTCGTTCATCAGCTATACCCCCGCACCAGCGAACCGATGATCAGATACCATCCGTCCACCAGGACGAACAGCAGGATCTTGAAGGGCAGCGAGATCACCACCGGCGGCAGCATCATCATGCCCATGCTCAGGAGGATGGACGCCACCACCATGTCCACGATCAGGAACGGCAGGAAGATCATGAAGCCGATCTCGAAGGCGGTCTTGAGCTCGGAGATCAGGAACGCCGGCATCAGGATCTCCAGGGGGAGGTCGGCCTTGGTCTGGGGCGCCGGCGCCTTGGCGATGCTGAGGAACAGCGAGATGTCGCGCTTGCGGGTGTGCTTGAGCATGAACACCTTCAAGGGCGCCGCCGCCTTGGTCATGGCCTGGTCCACGGTCAGCTCGTTGCGGTTGAGCGGCTGCAGCACGGTGGTGTTGATCTCCCGGCCCACCGGGGCCATGACGAAGAAGGACAGCACCAGGGCCAGGCTGATCAGCACCTGGTTGGAGGGGGTCTGGGTGGTGCCCATGCCCTGGCGCACGAAGCCCAGCACGATGATGATCCGGGTGAAGCAGGTGGTGGTCAGCAGGATGGTCGGGGCCAGGGTCAGCACGGTGAGCAGCAGCACCGCCTGCAGGGTGGAGCTGAGGGCCGGACCCTGGGGGGTCTTGCCGAAGTCGATGGTGACGCTGGGCAGGGCCGCGCCGGCCTGCTGGGCGTGCAGGGCGGCCCCGGCGCAGGCCACCAGGAGCAGGGCCGGCAGGACCCGGAGCAGCCTTCCCGGAAGCCCGCTCATGGCTGTTCCCGCTTCAGCATCGCCTCCATGTCCCGCACCGCCATGGGCGCGGTGAGCGTCACCTGCCGCTCCAGGGCCTGTTCGAACTGGGGCGGCCCGCCGGCCTCCACCGAGTCCAGCCGGGTCATGAGGTTCACCCCCTGGGGGCTCAGGGCGATGAGGAACCGCTCTTCATCCACCTTCAGGATGGAGACGAAGCGCCGGTCGCCCAGGGCCAGGGTCTCCTCCACCTTGAGGCGGCTGCCGCCGCCGCCCGGCAGCCGCCTGGCGCCCCACTTGCGGAAGGCCCACAGCCCGCCCGCCGCCAGCCCGGAGACCAGCACCAGCGAGCCCAGGGCGCGCCAGCCGGATGGCCCGGGCGCGGGAGCCGCACCGGACTGCGTCGGTTTACCGTCATCCAGGGCCAGGGGCGCCTGGAGTTCCCGTTCGGAGGGGCTGGGAGCGGTGGCCGGCGGCGCCTGGGCCATGGCCCCGAAACTCATCCCCACCAGGGCTCCAAGCAAGATCATTCGATTCAGCGACACGACGGACTCCCGACACTACCCCGGGACCGGTGCGATGGCCGTGCCAGAGTTGCGCGTTTTGCGGTATCTGTCACCTTTGAGGAAGGATAAAGGATCGGGCATGGACGGTTTTGGCGATTTCCCGGGGCGGCTGGAACAGATTTCCGGGCCGGTGGTGCTGGCGACGCGGCTCAGGCCGGACGGGGACGGGGGGCCCTGCGGGGCCAGGCGGATCCTGGAGGCGGCCGCCGGCGCTCCCGCCACGGACTTCGATGAGGCGGTCCAGGGCACGGTCGTCACCGGCCGGAGCCGGATGCTCGGCGGCGAACTGCTGGAGCGGATGGTGCCCGGCAAGCTCCCCCCATGGGTGCACTTCTGCTCCCAGGTGGCCCGGCGCGGCGGAGCCTGCGTGCTGGCCACGGTGGCGACGGTGGAAGGGGAGGTCCCCTACGCCCTGGGCGACCGGTTCGTCTACGATGAGCGCAACCACGGACTGCTGCCCATGGACGGCCGCTTTTCGCTGGAGCTGCAGCGCGGCTGCCAGCGGGCCCGGGAAGCCGGGGAGCCGGCCTGGGAGCGCTTCGACCTGCCGGGCGGGTCGCTGGGCGTCGCCCTGGAGCCCCTCGATTTCGCGGGCCGGCCGTGACCATCCCGGCCGTGCTGCTCGCCGCCGGGGCTTCGCGCCGGCTGGGCCGGCCCAAGCAGCTGGTGGCGCTGGAGGGCGAAACCCTGCTGCGCCGGGCGGCCCGGGCCGCCCTGGCGGGCTGCGCGCCGGTGCTGGTGGTGGTCGGCTCCCGGGCCACAGACATGGCGGCCAACCTGGAGGGCCTGCCAGTGACCGTGGTGGAAAACCCAGGCTGGGAGGAAGGCATGGCCTCCTCCATCCGGGCCGGGATCCGGGCGCTGCCGGCGGGGGCGGCGGGAGTGCTGTTCCTGGTCTGCGACCAGCTCGCCGTGGACGGGGCGCTGGTGACCCGGCTGCTGGAGGTCCAGGGCGGCCATCCGGACGCGGTCGTGGCCTGCGGCTACGCCGGGACCCGGGGCACGCCGTCGATCTTCCCGGCCCGCTGCTTTCCGGCCCTGCTGGAACTGCAGGGGGACCAGGGCGCCCGGAGGCTGCTGCGGGGGGAGGGCGTGGTGGTGGTGCCGTTCCCGGAGGGGGATGAGGATGTGGACTGCCCCGAAGATCTGCCCTAGCAGCACCGGAGCGCCCGGGTCCCCCCCCTCATCTTCCATGGATTTTTCGGAGCTTTTACGGGACCATCTCCTTTGCAAACAGGCACAATGAATTTCGCATGGGAGGTTTCGTGAGAACGCTGATCGTCTACGCCCACGAAGAGCCCCACTCCTTCAACGCCGCCATGAAGAACCTCGCGGTCACCACCTTCGAGGAGCAGGGCCACTCGGTGGACGTGTCCGATCTGTACCGGATGAAGTTCAAGGCGGTGGCCGACGGGGAGGACTTCCTGGAGCGCCGGGACAAGAGCTACCTGAAACGCCAGCAGGAGGAGAAGGCCGCCATGGAGCTGGGCACCCTCGCCCACGACATCGTGCTCGAGCAGGAGAAGCTCAAGGCGGCGGACCTGGTGATCCTGCAGTTCCCGCTATGGTGGTTCGGCCTGCCGGCCATGCTCAAGGGCTGGGTGGACCGGGTGATGACCATGGGCTTCGCCTACGGCGCCGGCCGGCGCTACGACCAGGGCGGCCTGAAGGGGCGCCGGGCGATGCTCGCCCTCACCACCGGCGGTCCGGAGGCGAGCTACACGGAGCGCGGCATCAACGGCCCCATGGATCGGATCCTGTTCCCCATCCAGCACGGCATGCTGTACTTCTGCGGGCTGGAAGTGCTGCCGCCGTTCGTCGCCTACGGCCCCGCGCACCAGAGCATCGACGAGCGGCTGGCGGCGCTCGAGCGCTACCGCCAGCACCTGCTCGCCCTGGACACCCTGGAGCCGCTGCCGTTCCACCCGCTCGCCCACTACGACGAGCGCGGGCAGTTGCTGGCCGACTTTACCTGATGGTGAAGTTGCGGGCTTCCAGGAGGTTGCCCACGGCCTGCTCGAGCGCGGTGACGGCGTTGGCGTAGTTGATCTGCGCCTGGGTCTCGGCGCTGCGGGCCGCGTCCAGGTTGGTCATGTCCTGCAGCACGTTGAAGTTGGTGGACATGCCGTTCTCGAACTTCTTCTGCTCGGCCTCGAGGGTCTTCTCCTGCAGGTAGCGGGTCTTTTCCGCGGCCTTGACGCCCTTTTCGGTGGCGTCGATGTTGCGCACCGCCGTGCGCACCTGGAGGGTGATGCTCAGCTCCTGGTCGCGCAGGTTCAGCTCGCTGCTGCGCAGGTTGGCCCGGGCCACGGAGAGGTTGCCCTTGGCGGCGTTGTTCTGGATGGGCATGGCGAACTTGAGCCCGACGGTGTAGCCGGGGTACTTCACTCCGGCGAGATCGGAGTTGACCGATCCGTAGGAGTTGTAGTTGTCCGAGGCGCCATTGTAGGCCACGAAGGCGTTGAGCTGGGGCCGCACCTTGTCCTGGGCCACCGTCATCTGCAGCTGATTGACGTCCTTGCTGATCCGGGCGGCCTTGAGCTCCACCCGCCGGTCCAGGGCCATCTTCACGGCCGTGGCTTCATCCATGTGGGTGTAGCCGAGGTTGGGGGTGTCGGTGAGTTCCAGGGACGCGGGACGCTCGGCGTTGGGGTAGAGGGCGCGGATCAGGGCGTCCTTGGCGTTGTCCAGGGCGGCCTGGCCGGAGATGATGTTCTGCTCGGCCTGGGCCACCTGGGCTTCGGCGGCGGTGACGTCCAGGGGCGCCATGGTCCCCACCTGGAGCTTGATCTTGTTTTCGTTCAGGAGCTTCTGCGCCAGTTCCAGGGCGATCTGGTAGTTGGCCAGGTTCCGCTGGGCATAGACCACGGCCCAGTACTGGGTCTCAGTGGTGGATACCAGATTGATGATGGCCAGCTGGAACGTGTAGTCGGCGGACTCGGCGTTCTTCCGGGCGATGACCAGGGGCGCCGTGGTCACGTCGGTGCCGAAGCCCTGCAGCAGGCTCTGGGTGTAGGTGGCGGTGAAGGAACCCGTGTAGGGGACGCTGGGGCCGAAGGGACCGTCGTTGGCCGGGCTGGGGGAATTGGTATACACGCCCTTCTGGGCGCTGTAGGCGGGGGAATAATTCAGATCGAGGTTGCCGCCCCATTCGAAATTCTTGTTGAGGTCGCTGACCAGATTGCGGTTGTAGGTCGTGAACGTCTCGTCGGTGTAAGGGTTGACCTTGAGGCCCGTGGGAATGGTGGCGGCACCTTCAAGCCGCTGGACCTGGGCGCTGGCGGTCAGGTTCCAGTCGAACGGACCCTGGTTGATCTGGATCCCGGCCCGGGTCACTTCCCGGGCCTGCTGGGCGATGTCCACCTGCAGGTTGTTCTTCAGTGAGGTCTGGAGAGCGTCCCGCAGGCTGAGGCGCGTGGCCTGCCCGGCATCGGGCGTCTGGGCGGCCAATCCGCAGCAGACCAGAAGCATAGGGACCATGGAGGCTCGAACCATCACCACTCCTTGCAGATCGAAACAGGTGGCCGGCGCGGCGGACCCCGTCCGTCCGCAGACCCTCCGGAAAAGCATGAACGCCTCGCGGGGAGACGACAAGGGGAAATTCACCATCCGTTGAAATAGCCGTACTGCGCTGCCATTGCGGTTGGGAAGGGGGCGGGCCGGGCGGACGGGTCCCCATGGGAGAACGGAGGGCCCTTGGCCGGAAAAGGTTTAGGGCCGTTGCCTGATGAGCCTTCCCGCTCCTGGACATTCCGTTGCGGCCGTCGGGACAAGGTCAGCGGGCGGGTTGGCAGAGCTTCCGGCCCAGCAGGGCCAGGGCGGCCTTGGAACCCTCCCACATCATGAGTTCGCGGGCCTCTTCGAAGCCGCACCAGCGGTATTCGGAGTGCTCGTCCAGGGCCAGGTCGACGACGGCGTCCGGGGCCACTTCCATGTGGAAGCAGAGCTCGGTGTTGAAGCGGGGCTCGCCTTCGGGCAGCCCCAGGATCCGGGGATCCATCCAGAACGAATGGGTGAAGTCCAGGGAGGCCAGGGTCCCGGTCAGGCCGGTCTCTTCCTTCAGCTCCCGGTGGGCGGCGGCTTCGGCGGTCTCGCCGGGCTCCAGCATGCCGGTGACGCTGGACCACCATAGGCCCTGGTCGGGGTTGCGCAGCATGACCAGCAGTTCCGGGCCATGGGCGGCGGGCCGCCAGGTGAGGGCGGAGACGCTGCGGCTGGGGGCCCGGGCCGGTACCGGGGCCAGAGCCAGCAGCTCGGCCAGGTGCGCCTGGAGCCGGTCGGCGGCCTGGTCCCAGGTGGGGGCGGCTTCGCCCAGCAGGGACCTGAGCGAGCAGACACCCTTGTCGGTGATGCCGCAGGGGGTGATCCAGCGGAAGTGGGCCAGGTCCGGGGCGACGTTGAAGGCGATGCCGTGGGTGGTGATCCAGCGGTTCAGGTGCAGGCCGAGGGCGCCGAGCTTCTCCAGGCCCCGCGGGGTCTCCACCCAGATGCCGGGAAAGCCGTGCAGGCGCTGGGCGGTGACGCCGAAATCGCGGGCGGTGCGGATCATCGCCTCCTCCAGGCCGCGCACCAGCCGGCCCACGTCCTCCCGGCCGCCCTTCAGGTTGCAGATGGGATAGATGACGATCTGTCCGGGGCCGTGGTAGGTGACCTGGCCGCCCCGGTCGGTTTCAAAGATCTCCACCCCGCGCTCCCGGAGGAAGTCGTCGCTGACGTGGATGTCCTGGCGGGTGGCGTTGCGGCCGAGGGTGAAGACCGGGTTGTGCTCCAGCACCAGGATCTGGTCGGGCCGGTCGCCGGGGGCGACGTAGGCCGCCATGGCCTGCTGCATGCGCAGCCCGGCGGCGTAGAGCACGTGGCCCAGGCGCCGGATCTGGGAAGGGCGGGGGGAGGAGAAGCCGATTTCGGACATGATCCCTAGCCTAGCGCCAGATCGTCGTCGGCCAGCGCCTTTTCGGTCTGCGCCCGGCGGAAGGCCTGGAGCCGCTGCCGCAGGCCCGCGTCCTCCAGGGCGAGGATGGCGGCGGCCAGCAGCGCGGCGTTCACCGCGCCGGCCTTGCCGATGGCCAGGGTGCCCACCGGGATGCCCGCGGGCATCTGCACGGTGGCCAGCAGCGCGTCCATGCCGTCCAGGGCCCAGCCGCGCATGGGCACGCCGAGCACAGGCAGCAGGGTCTTGCCGGCGCAGACGCCGGCCAGGTGCGCGGCGCCGCCGGCGGCGGCGATGATCACCTTGAGACCGCGGGACTCGGCCGTCTCGCAGTAGGCCAGGACCTTGTCCGGGGTGCGGTGGGCCGAGGCCACGTGGGCTTCGAACGGGATCTGCAGGGTCTGCAGGGTGCGGGCGGTCTCCTGCATGGTGGTCCAGTCCGATTTCGAACCCATGAGGATGCCGACGATCGGGGCACTGCTGTTCATGAGGACTCCGGGATGGGCTGATCTCCTCCAGCATAGCGCCGGCGGGTGCCGGCCTCCACCTCATTGCTGGCGCCCGCGCCGCAGGCGTCCCCCCATCGCGCCCGCGGCGTGGAGATGCGAGGATAGGGTCCATGGTCAGCCACTCCGCCGAAACAACCCGCGACCCCATGGGCCCAGAAGGGTCCGGGAAGCTGCGGATCGCGGTGGTGGGCGGCGGGGCGGCGGGGATGATCGCGGCCTGGCGGGCGGCGGGCCAGGGCCATGCGGTGACCCTGCTGGAGGCCAACGACCGCCTGGGCACCAAGATCCTCATCAGCGGAGGCGGGAAGTGCAACATCACCCATGACGGACCGGTGGCCGAGCTGCTGGCTGCGTTCCCGCCGGCCCAGGCCCGGTTCCTGCGCCCGGGCCTGCACGCCTTCGGCAGCGCCGAGGTGCTGGAACTGCTCCGGCGCGAAGGGGTGGAGACCCGGGCCCGGGACAACGGCCGGGTGTTCCCGCTGGACCGCCCCGGATCGGCGGCCCTGGTGGCGGCGGCCTTCGAGACCCTGGTCCGGCGGGCGGGGGTGCAGGTCCGGATGGGGGCGCGGGTCCTGGGGCTCCTGGGCGCCGCGCCCAGGCTGGAGGCCCTGCTGCTGGCCGGCGGCGAAAGGCTGGCGGCGGACCGGTTCATCCTGGCCACCGGCGGCGCCAGCTACCCGCGCAGCGGCACCCGCGGCGAAGTCCTGGGCTGGCTGGCGGACCTCGGCGTGCTGGTGGCGCCCTGGTTCCCGGCCCTGGCCCCCATTCCGCTCAAGCGCCCGAGCCCGGCCTGGGAGGGGGTCGCCTTGCGGGACGGGGTGCTGGGTCTGAGGGCGGGCCCGGAGGGCAGGCTGCTGGCCGCCCATGCCGGGGACATCCTGTTCACCCGGGCCGGGGTGTCCGGTCCGGCCGCGCTGGAACTGAGCCGGGCGGTGGAAGCGGCCCGGCGCGCCGGCGGGGCCTGGCTGAGCTACGCCCTGTCCAACCAGGGTGAGCCCCAGCTGGAAGCCGAACTCCTGGCCCTGCAGGGCGGCAATCCGCACCTGGCGGCCCGCACCTGGCTGTTGCGCTGGCTGCCCGAGCGGTTGTGCCTGCCGGCCCTCCAGGACGCCGGCCTGCCCGCCGACCAGCGGCTGAAGGACCTGCCCCGAGCCGGGCGCAAGGCGCTCCTGGCCCTGGTGCGGGCGTTCCCCCTGGGCGAGCCGGGGCCGGTGGACCTGGAGCGGGGCGAGGTGAGCGCCGGCGGCGTCCGCCTGGAAGCGGTGGCGTCCAGGACCATGGCGGTGAAGGGCTGGGACAACCTCCGGGTCTGCGGGGAGCTGCTGGATATCGACGGGCCGGTGGGCGGCTACAACCTCCAGGCCGCCTTCAGCACCGGGTTCGTCGCGGGCACCTGACTCAGACCAGCAACCGGAAATTCCAGCCGTCCGCCATGCAGGTCGCTTCGGCCTGCTGATTGGTGGTGAACCCCGTTCCGTACTGGGTGCCGGCTTCGCGGTCGGACATCCCCGGGTTTCCGCAGGGACGGAACGGGGCGGCCTGGCCGGCGTGCATGGACGCGGCCTGGGTCTGGCTGGGGGCGGAACTGGTGCGTGGGTCTCGGTTCATGGGGTTCCTCGCTGAGTGGGGCCTGGAAAGGAAAAAGCCCCGCGACCTTGGGGGTGCGGGGCGGTTGGGTTTCTCTGTGGTGTTCGCTAGAAAGCCCCCGCCCCGTGATCAATGGCTACGGCCAGCAGAAACAGGCTGGTAAAGGCGAGGATGGATTCCAGCGCATGGCCGTCCCGGTGGCCGCTTGAGGCGGCTGCGAGAGCGGAAGGGGCGGGTGACGGCTTCATGAGAATTAATTAATAAGGCCCCTTGAGCATCCGCGTCAACGAATCCAAGGCCACTTTCGCGAATCGAATAGACCTATAACCGGTGCCGTGCCGGGCTCAATACTCGATGGTCAGGCTGAGGCTGAAGGCCGGGGCCTTCACCTGGGCGAAGGGGACGCCGACATCCCGGAAGGTGCTCTGGGTGAAGCGGAACTCGCCGCCCAGGTGGGGGCTCGCCTTCCAGCCCATGCCCAGGGCGTACTGGATGGCGCCGGCGCTCTGGTTCGACGGCCACACGGCGGGCGGGGTCCCGCTCCCGCCGGCAAGCAGCCGGGCGCCGGAGAAGGACGCCCAGGCGTAGCCCAGCCCGACGATGGTGTAAGGGCCTTCCAGGTGGTGCTCCATGATGAAGAAGTTGTAGTCCAGTCCCATGGCGAGGATCCGGGTCCTGGCGTCCTGGGCGAACAGCTGGCTGTCGCCGCCGCTGTCGATGATGTTGATGGTGCCGCCCTGGATCAGGGACAGGTCCGCCCGGGGGCGGAAGGCGTGGCTGTAGCCGAGGTCGAACAGGCCATGCAGCCCGGCCGACACGCCGGCGCGGCCGTGCAGCCACTTGCCGCCGTTCAGATCGCTCTGGGGCTGGACCAGCGCGATCTGGCCGCCGAAGGTCGCATCCCCGGCCGCCAGCGGTCCGCCCAGCAGGCCCAGGCAGAGGCAGCTGGCGATCAAAGACGTGCGCATGGGACCCTCAGGCCTTGGCGTTCTTGAACTGGGCGATGATGTCGTCCACGGACTGCTTCCTACCGTCCGCCTCCAGGGTCGTTTCGAAGATGTGTTCCTGGGTCGCGATGATCCGCTTCTCGAAGATCTCCCCGCCGCCCTCGGCCTGGTCCTGGGGCTCGCTCCCATCATTGATGTGGAAGATATCCAGCAACCGGTTGAGGCCTTCCTTGAACTGCTTGAGCAGGAGCACCACCTTTTCCACCTTCTGGCGGGTGATGTCCTGGAACTGCAGGGTGTTGAGGATCTCGAACGCCTCATCGGAAACGCTGTTCAGGGCCGCCAGGCAGGGGTCCAGGTCCGGGGCCGGAGCCGGGGGGGTCAGCGACTGGGCGAACATGAATTCCAGGATCTCCTGGGCCAGCTGGGTGGGATCGCCGCCCTCTCCGGCGCGGGTCAGGAATTCGTCCATCTGGGCCTGGAAGGCGGCCCGGTCCGCTTTGGCCGTCTCCATGGTCTTGGCGGCGGCCTTGACCGCGGCGTTGGCCTGGTCGCTGGCGGCCATGAGGGTGTCCAGGCGGTTCATGACGTTCTGGGTGGCCACTTCGGTGTCGGCGGTGATGGCGTCCAGCTGGGCGGCCAGTTCCGGCACCTGGGTGCTCTGGTGCTTCACCGAAGTGTCCAGTTGCTGCAGGTTCATCAGGGTGGTGTTGATGCTGGCCACCAGGGCCCCCAGCTCGCCCTTGGCCTTGATGTCGATCTGCTGGAAGACCCGGCCGTTGGCCATGTCGTCCGCGGCCTCGGCCAGGCGGCTCAGGCTCTGCTGGGCCCCTTCGTGCAGCTCGCCGCGGATCATCTCGATCAGCTCCTGGAGGGTGTCCAGGCGGCCGTCCAGAGCTTCGCTCCGTTCCCTGAACTCCTTGAGCAGGGTTTCGGGCTGCACCTCGTCTTGCTGACCTGATTCCATGACGGAAAAGGCTTCCTCAGGTTCCATGGGACTCCCCCAATGTATGGTCAAAGGTCAGAGCGCGGGACGGATGCCTACGAAGATTCCTTCGGGCAATTCCCACGATTGCATAAGTTCCCGTGAAATACCAATCGTCTGATCGCTCATCCCCTTCACGAACTGCACCAGGGCCAGGACCGACCCCCTGGGCCAGACGATCCGGACGTGGCCGATCGGGTTGGCGCCGTAGGGGCCCATGGCCAGCCAGCGGGCTTCGTGGATCTTGGCGACCTTCACCTGCTCGGCCTTCTGGAAGAAGCCGGACTTGGCGGCGGCCACGGTGACGGGGACGGTGGGCTTGAGCAGCGCCAGCCGGCCCGCCGCCTGGAGGGTGGCGCACACCTGCAGCACGCTCACGTCGCTCAGTTCGGAATCGGTGATGATCTCGGAAAAGGTGCGGTAGCCGTCCAGGAAGTCGAGGGTGCGCCGGTCCTCGGCGAAGATCCGCAGGTCCCGGGTGAGCTGGGGCTCCTTCTGGGTGGCCCAGGGCACCAGGTTCAGGTCCGGGAAGATGCCCGACAGGTGCTTGCGGGAATCGGTGGTCCGGGCCGCCTCCATGAGCAGGTCCGGCACGGAGCGCTTGATGGTGAGCGGCACCTTGACCGGGGTGGTGACGAACTCGAAGCCGCCCTGGTCCCATTCCAGGATATCGAAGGCGGCGGCCTCGCCCAGGGCCCTGGCGGTCTCCGCGTGCACCACCTCGCCGTTCTGGACGTAGAGCACGCCGTTGTGCTTGCCCCGGGTGACCAGCAGCTCGCCGGTCTTCCGGTTGGCGTGCAGCAGCTGCAGCACGTCGACCAGGGAGATGCTCTGCAGCTTGCCGCGGAGGGTCGACATCAGCTGCCTCCCCCGGGACGCCCGCTCATGCCGGGCTTTCGTTGGTGAGCGCCAGCATCTCCCGGACCGCGCGCTCCATCCCGACCAGGACGGCCCGGCCGACGATGCTGTGGCCGATGTTCAGCTCCTCGATCTCGGGGATCACGGCGATCGGGCCGACGTTCTGCAGGGTGAGCCCGTGCCCGGCCAGGACCTTCAGCCCGAGCCGGGAGCCGAGCCGGGCCGCCTCCCGGAGCCGGGCCAGTTCGGTGGCGGGATCGGAGCCCGGGGCCAGGTCGGCGTAGACGCCGGTGTTGAACTCCACCGCGTCCGCCTCCAGCTTGGCCGCCATCTTCACCTGGTCGGGCTGCGGGTCGATGAACAGGCTGACCCGGATCTGGGAGGCGTGCAGTTCGCGGATGGTCTGGCGCAGGTGGGCGTGGAGGAAGAGCACGTCCAGTCCGCCCTGGGTGGTGGGTTCCTCGCGGGTCTCCGGCACCAGGGTGACCCAGGCGGGCTTCACCGGGACCACCGCCTCCAGGCCGTCGGCGGTGGCGGCGCACTCGATGTTCAGGGGGATGGCCAGGACTTCCTTGAGCAGGCGCGCATCGCGCTCCTGGACATGCCGGCGGTCGGCCCGCAGGTGGATGGTGATTCCGTGCGCGCCGGCGCTCTGGGCCAGCAGGGCCGCGGCCACGGGTTCCGGCTCGTGGCCGCCCCGGGCCTGGCGCAAGGTGGCCACGTGGTCGATGTTCACGCCGAGGCGAGCGGGCACGGATGTCTCCTGGAACGGGGTTGCTGGTTGGACACTAGGCTAGCACCATTCTAGATGCCGAGATCGGCCCGGGCCGCAAGTTCCAGGGCCTCCAGGGCGCGGTCCATGAGGGCGGTCTCCCGGGCCTCCACCATGAGCCGGAGCTTGGGTTCGGTGCCGGACCAGCGGATCACCATCCGCAGCGCCGCGCCATGCTCGGCTTCCAGGCTGCCGATGGCCGCCGCCAGGCGCGGGCAGTCCTCCACCGGCCGGCGGTCCCGGGCGAGCAGATTCACCAGGCGCAGGGGCCAGGGCCGGAAGCGCCAGGACCAGCGTTCCCCGCCGGGCCGGCGGAGCAGGGCGGGCAGGGCGGCCAGGGCGGTCGCCATGCCGTCCCCGGACGGCCCCACGTGCTTCTGGACGATATGGCCGGAGGCTTCGGCCGCCAGGTCCCAGCCGCGCCGGCCCAGCTCGCGCAGCATGTGCTTGTCGCCCACCGGGGTGCGCACGAAGGGGATGCCCAGGCCTGCCAGGGCCTCCTCCAGGCCGCCGTTGCTCATGACCGTGCCCACCACGCCGGGCAGCGGCCGTCCGCTGTGGTGCAGATCCTGGGCCAGCAGCCAGAGCAGCTGGTCGCCGTCCACCAGGGCGCCTTCGCCGTCCACCAGCAGGCAGCGGTCGCCGTCGCCGTCGAAGGCGATCCCGGCGGCGGCATCCAGTTCCCGGACCGCCGCGGCGAGCCCGTCGAGGTGGGTGGAGCCGACCCCGACGTTGATCCGGGCGCCGTCGGCCGGAACGCCGAGCCAATGGATTCCCTCGCCCCGGAACAGCAGCGGGGCCCAGGGGGCGGTGGCGCCATGGGCGCAGTCCACCACCAGCCGGGTTCCGGGCGGCAGGTCGATCCCGCCCAGGTGGCGGATGTAGGCGTCGGTGACGGCGTGCTGGATGGGCATCGGCAGCGGGGTGGCGGTCCGGGCCGGGAGGGTGTCGAACACCGCCTCCAGGGCGGCCTCGTCCGCTTCGGAGATCTTTTCTCCCTTGCCGTCGAACCCCTTGATCCCGTTGTCCTCGGGCGGGTTGTGGCTGGCGCTGAGCACCAGGCCCCAGGCCCGGGGCCGGGTGGAGGCGGCGTGGGCGACGGCCGGGGTGGGCACCAGGCCCAGCACGCACAGCCTCAGCCTGCCGCCCAGGCCGGCCACGAAGGCCTCGGCCAGCGGTTCCGAGCTGAGCCGGGGATCCCAGCCGATGACCAGTTCCTCGATGCCGCGGGCCTGGGCGACCTGGGCCCAGGCCTCGCCCCAGCGTACCGCTTCCGCCAGGGTCAGGGGCGACTCATAGGCCAGTCCGCGGATGCCATCTGTTCCGAAATAGCGCAATTCCATGATGACCCTTTAGTTTAGGCAAATCCCGTCATTATGCATCTTTTTCCTCCGCCATGGCAGCGTGGGTACGGAAAACCCGGTAGCCCAGGGCCATGGCCTCCCGATGGGCCCGGGCGGTGAGGGCGTCCCGTTGGCCGGGGGGCAGCCCGGGCGTGCCCGCCCGCCAGGCGAGGAACCGTTTGCGCGAGATGCCGATGCAGAAGCGTTCCACCGGCCAGTCCAGGGCGGCCGGCAGGCCGGGCAGCGCCGCCCACAGGGCGAGGTCGCCGGCGTAGGAGGTGCCGAAGCCGAAGCCGGGGTCCAGCAGGATCCGTTCCGGGGCGATGCCGGCGGCCAGGAGCCGGTCGCGGACGGCGGCCAGCTCCCGGATGCAGCCTTCGGGCTGGTCCGGCGCGGGCTGGTCATAGGGGGGCATGACCAGGGCGCCGGCCGAGAGGGTGCTGCGCATGGCGATGAGGCCGCACGTGCCGGCCTGGGCCGAGCGGAGCAGCCCGGGGTCTTGGAAGCCGGTGACATCGTTGATGATCGCCGCTCCGCAGCGCAGTCCCCGGGCGGCGGTCGAGGCCTGGCGGGTGTCCAGGCTCAGGGCGACCCGCGGCAGCGCGGCGCGGACCGCCTCCAGCACCGGGGCCAGCCTGGCCCACTCGGTCTCCGGGCTGACGGCGGCCGCGCCCGGACGGGTGCTCTCCGCGCCCAGGTCCAGGGCGCCGGCGCCCAGGTCCACCAGGCTCCGGGCCTGCGCCAGGGCGGCCGCTGGCTCCAGGAAGCGGCCGCCGTCGCTCATGGAGTCGGGGGTCACGTTCAGGATCCCGATGAACAGCGGCCGCTGGAGCGAAACGGGACCCAGCCCGGTCTGCCAGCGGCCGCTCATCGCAGGAATGGCCTTCAGGCGGGGCTGAGGGCGGGGTTGAGCCCGGCCGGATCGGGCGGGGTGTCCACGTGCGGCAGGTTGGGCTCGCCGGTGGCGGGCTTGGGCGGCAGGACCTGGCCGTTCATGAGCATGATCACGTCGCGGGCGTCCAGGGTCTCGCGCACCAGCAGGGCCTCGGCCAGGCTGGCCAGGATCTCCCGCTTCTCCTGGATGATGTTCTTGGCCCTCTGGTAGTTGCGCATGACGATGTCATGCACCTCGGCGTCGATGACCCGGGCGGTGTCGTCGGAGAAGTCCCGGCGCTGGCTGAAGTCCTTGCCCAGGAAGATCTCGTGCTCGCCCTGGCCGAAGCTGAGCGGACCGAGCTTCTCGCTCATGCCGTAGTCGCAGACCATGCGCCGGGCGATGGAGGTGGAACGCTCGATGTCGTTGGAGGCGCCGGTGGAGAGCCGGCCGAAGAAGATCTCCTCGGCCAGCCGGCCGCCCATGAGGATGGCGATCTCGCCTTCCATGTGGTCGCGGGTGGCGGAGTAGCGGTCCCGCTCGGGCAGCTGCCAGGTGACGCCCAGGGCCCGGCCGCGGGGGATGATGGTGACCTTGTGCACCGGGTCGGCCCCGGGGATGCTGGCGGCGACCACGGCGTGGCCAGCCTC
>Ga0316217_10002204_pt1 | contig 23828 bp, 29 predicted proteins | sample 1anoAmetaG_FD_203633 | JGI IMG/M metagenome (GOLD analysis project Ga0316217, IMG submission 203633) | Freshwater microbial communities from Trout Bog Lake, Wisconsin, USA - 1anoA | ecosystem: Environmental > Aquatic > Freshwater > Lake > Hypolimnion/Profundal zone | place: USA: Wisconsin...
CGGCTTTGCAAATTTCCCAAAATGAAATATCGAGCAGGAACAACGGGGTGTCTTCCAAGGCAAGCAATTTGGCGGCGGGTTTCAGTTTGCCGCCACGGGCGAGCCACTTCCACGCGTTGGTATCCAGCAAATGGCTCACTGCGCCGCCTTCCAGCGAATCCGGGGCTTGCCGGCGTCGTGCCGGATGGCGCCACGCAGGCAACCGTAAAGCGCGGCCTGTCCCGTTTTCCGGGTGAGCACGTATTCAGACTTGCCGCGACGGATGGTCACTTTCTCGCCGCGGTCGGCAGCGGAAAAAATCCGTTCGGGCGTACGGTAGAGAATGGTCGCGGTTGCTGTCATCAGATAAATTGTATGATACAAACTACCGGCTGTCAAACCGGGCGCGAAAGGAGGATCATAAGAAATCGAGCAAGTGCCGGGACTCCAGCAGCAAAGCCCACCAGCAGACCAGCCAGACCCCGCCGCGCCAATAAAGCCAGACGATCAGGAAGCCCGCCACCGCCCGTCCGGCCAGCAGCACGGCCAGCAGGGGGGTGTCAATGGCAGCGGAGAGTTTGTGAATTTTCAGCAGGAGCAGGACCGTCACCCAAAGGCCGGTCAAACTGGTGGCCACCCAGCGGTTTTTGGCCAGGCGCATCAACCAGTCAAAGGGCGCAAAGATCAAGAACAACTGGTTGAACGCCAGCACGAATGGAATCGCCGCCAGCCAATGCCGTAAATCCAGCGGGTATTCCTCCGGGAATTGTGCCCGGAGCGGCGGGTCCAGCCACAGGTGAAAGGCCACGGCTGTGCCGAGGCCGGTGAGGGTCGCCACCAGCAAGGGCATCAGGTCCAGCTTGAAGATGAAGACCGGCCGATGGGTGTAGAGCTCATGCCAGGCGAAGACAAAGCTCCACAGCATGATGCAGCAGATGAAAATGGTGGCCTCCAAGTACCAGATTGGCCCCGGCCGGTGCAGCCAGAGGAGGAGGCGGGGATAACAGGCGAGCGCGGAAACCGCGGCGGCAATAGCCGCCTGGTTCAAAACCCGTGGTTGCAGAAGATGGCGCATATATTTTGCCGGTTTCGGAGCGCGGCCGTCCTCGGCCGCAGCAATGTTCGAACTCCAAGCGGCTTTCGTTTTATCACCAGCGTGCCGCGCGGGCGAAGCGGCTGCGGGTGACAGACTCGCGCTCCCTTGCTTTGGACCGGGGTTGTCCCAACTCGCAGCCTTCCGCCACGCCCGCCGCCGCGCAATTGTTCAGGCCGTCTTTGTCTGTCCACACGCTGCGGATGGAGGCCGTCCGCGCTCCGGCCCAGGCGGATTCCGCCGTCAGGAACCGCCCAATTCCGCGAACGAAACATCCACCAGCAAATCCGCGGCGATTTTCTCCAAATCCCGTTTCAACGCGGCCTGGTCGCAAGGCGCCGGCAGTTGCAACCGGGCGCTGGCTTTGAACAAGGTTTCCCCCGACATCGGCGCGCTGGAGACTTCGCTGGAAAACTCCTCGACGTTCACCCCGGCGCGGGCGAGCGCACTGGTGATTTCGCGGACAATGCCCGGACGATCCGCGCCGATGATTTCGAGCCGGGTCTGCTGGCCGGCGGCGGCGGAAACCGGCGCATCCTCGCGCACGACGATTTGCAATCCGTTGGTCTGGAGTTTGTGCAGGGCGGCCAGCAGCGCCGGCTTTTTCTCCGCCGGCAGCTCCAGGCGCAGAATGCCGGCGAACTCCCCGCCGAGCCGGCACATGCGGCTTTCCAGCCAGTTGCCGCCGTGATCGGCTACGGCGCGGGCCACGGCTTCCACCAGCCCGGTGCGGTCGGGGCTGATGATGGTCATTACCAGGGGAATTTGCATAGCCACTAAAGATTACGGCTGGCTGGTGATCCGGCGCCAGTCCACGCCTTGTTTGCCGGCGTAGATGGCGAAGTCCTTTTCGTTTTGGATGAGCACGGCGCGCACCACGCTGGAATCATCGGCCCGGCCCAGTTCCAAGACCGCATCGGGCAGCATGTTCATTTTCTTGTGGGCATAAATCACCGCAAACACCGCTTGCGCCACGGCCAGGTACGGCAGGTCTTTGTAGGCCCCTTCAACGCAATCCTCGATGGCGTTGGAGAGGAATTCCAACTGGTCCACCAAGTGCGGAAACTTGGGCGCGTTGATCTGCGTGAACTCCAGTTTCCACTGCGGAAGGTGGCGCAAAACTTTCTCCGCAATGGCGGGCGTGGTGCTGGCGGCACCCCGATTGACGAATTTGGCGATTTCGGACATGACGGCAATTTAGTGGATGCCGCGCCATTTGAAAGTGAAATTTACAATCTGAATGAGGCGGGGGTATCACGCGGCTGGCGCCGGAACCAATCATTCTCCTTCTCATCCTCATCGTCATCCTCGCTGTTCGGGCTCGAGGATGAGGATGAGGATGAGGATGAGGATGAGGATGAGGATGAGGATGAGGATGAGGATGAGCGGGACAAGGGCACTAAGCTATTCCCGCCTGTTTCATCGCCTGCGCGAAATCGTACTCGGGTTTGCGCGCTGGGCGGCTGCGCAAGGCGTTCGCGGCGTCATCGCCCACGAACCTTTCGGTGGTGGCGTCCCAAGTCAGTTTGCGTTTCAATTTCATGCCGATCCACGCGGCGGCGCAGGCTTCCAGGCTGCGGGCGGATTGCTGGATGGGCGCGATGGGCTGGCGGTTGGCGGCGATGCCCTCCAGCCAGTTGCCGTGATGCGATTTGCTGGGCGGCCAGCGGACGGCGTCGCCGGTGAGCGGCGAGAGAATCTTCGTGGCGCTGGCACGCAACGGCGGCAGCGAGTCGTTGCTATCCTCACTCCGCGTGCAAAAGACCCAGCCCTCGTCGCCCTCGAACCGGATGCCCGTGGGAAACTTCTGGTCAAGGATGACGCGGATGTTTCCCGGATAAAGCATTTCGACGTGGTATGTTGTATGCACGGTCCACAAGTCGTTTTTCATAAACTCGGCGCGCGCTTCGATGGTCTGCGGCCCGCCGAGTTCCTGGCCCATGGCCCAGTGGGCGATGTCCACGTGATGCGCGCCCCAATTGGTGATCATGCCCAGGCCGAAGTCTTCCGTTGTGATCCAGCCAGGCCGGCCTTGGAGTTCGTTTTGCGGGTGTACCCGGCCTTCCATGTAAGGCTGTGCCGGCGCTGATCCGAGCCAGTGTTCGTAATCCAGGTTTTCCGGCACGGCCATCGGCGCGGGCCGGTGACCGCTGGGATGGTCCAGGCCAATGCCGATTCTGATGGTTTGCAACCGGCCGATGCGTCCGTTGCGCACCGCCTCGCTGGCCGCGCGAAAACTGTGCCAGGGATGCTCGGAACGCTGTTGCGAGCCGGTTTGCAGGATGATTTTCCTGGCTTCCACCGTCCGCCGCAGGCCGATGGCTTCGGCAATGCTGTAGGTGACGGGTTTCTGCACATAGACATGCTTGCCGGCAATGGCCGCCTCGATGGCGAGCAAGGCGTGGGAATGGTCCGGCACGGTCACGACGACCGCGTCAATTTCCGGCGAAGCGAGCACCGCGTGGTAATCTGGGAATGATTTCACCATGACGCCGGCTTCGCCCTGCCCGGCGTAATAATCCTCCGCCATTTTCCGGCCGGCGGCGAGACGTTTGGCATCGAGGTCGCACACCGCCACCACCCGCGCCAGCGGCTCGGTCAAAATATTGCCCAAGTCGCTGCGCCCCATGCGGCCGCAGCCGATCTGCGCCACTTGGATTTTCCGGCCGGGCGCATCGGCGCCCAGCAGCCGCGCGGGGATGATGTCCGGCAGCAGCGCGAGCGCGGCGGCGCTCTTAAATGAAGTGGTGAGGAAGCAACGGCGCTTCATTTTATGTTGATTTGCTTTCACGAGAGCTCAGCGACGAGGTGGACGCGGGTTGGCTGGCGATGGAAAAGCGCCAGAGGGCTGGCGCACTCCAAGACGCTGGCGCGAATTCCCGGCACCACCTGTGCGCGCGAAAGTTCTTGGGGCGCGGCGGCCCTCCGCCGCTTTCGGGCGGACGAAGAGCTTCCGTGGGTTCGCGCCTGTCCAGAACGCACGAAATCGCTATCGCCACGTTCTTTTTGGCGCATTCCCAAGGACGGACCTTACAGTTTATAATACTGCTCCCAGCCCTTGCGGGGCGGGACGCCGGCGAGCAGGCCGTTGGCGACTTTGTGGTCAGGAATTTGCTTGGTCACCGGATCGAAGGCGAACTTGGCGTTGACCCGTTGGGCGATGACACCCAAGGCCATGGCCTGGCACAGCGGCCCGGCTACGGCGAACGACGAGCGGCATTTTTCCTCACCCTTGCAGGCCAGCAGGAAGTTTTTCCAGTGGTTGGACGGGCTTTTGGGCACCGGCGGCAACTTGTCGGCCATCTCCAAAGCCTTGGCTTTGGGGATGATTTGCAGGGTGGAGGCGTGCGAACCGCCCTTGAAGGTGAGGCCTTCACCGTAAATAACCTTGCCCGGCGGACGTTTCTTGGTTTCGAGCGAGCCGGTGGAGGGCGGCGGAATATTGGGATCCACCACGGAGTCGCCCATGTCAGTGGGCAGCGGCGGCAGGTTGTTCTGGCCGTCGTACCAAGTGAGTTCGCAGGGCGGCTGCGTGCCGCGCGCGGGGAAGCGGAACGCCAGCGTGGAGGCTTGCGGGAAAATGAACTGGTTGTAGCCATCCAGTTTGACCGCTTCCACCTCGGTGGGCAGGCCCAACTGCAAGAATTCGTGCGCGGTATCGAAGATGTGCGCGCCCCAGTCGCCCAACGCGCCGTTGCCGAAGTCGAACCAGGAACGCCAGTCGCCATTGATATAGCCGTGGTTGTATTGGTGGGCTTCCGCCGTGGTCAGCCACGTTTCCCAATCAAGTGTCGGCGGGATGGGTTCTGCGGGGAGGTAGCCGGTGAGTTTGCTGAAGGCGAATTTGGGGGTATCGTGCCAGCGACGGGAGCTGTTCATGAAGGCGGTGATTTTGGTGACGTTCTTGATGATGCCGGCATCCACCCACGCCTTGAATTGGAAGTAGTTCGCCTCGGAATGGCCCTGGTTGCCCATCTGCGCGGCCACATTGTATTTCTTTTCGGCCTGCATCATCAGTTCAATTTGCCGGAAACTGTGGCCCATGGGTTTTTCGCTGTACACGTGCTTACCCATGGACATCGCCAGCATGGCAATGGAAAAGTGCGAGAAGTCGGGTACGGCAATGCTCACGGCGTCAATGTCCTTGCCCATTTTGTCAAGCATCTGGCGGAAATCCTTAAACTGTGGAACCCCCGGGCACAGTTTGATCACGCCCAGCGTGTGCTTGGCGCCCATGTCGGTGTCGCAGAGCGCCACGATGTTGACCAAACCGGCCTTTTGGAGCTTATAGAACTCCTGGAAGTCCTCCGCCCCGCGGTTGCCAATGCCGCAGCACGCGAGGTTGACTTTGCCGCCGGGGGAGGCCCCCAACAACAGGCGCGGCGCAAAGACGGAGGCGGCGCCAGCGGTCAGAACGCCTTTGAGGAAGGAACGGCGGCGCATTTGGGCGGCCGTGATCTTGGTGTGTGTTTTCATTGTTGTGATAATGGACGGATTATGGCCGGATTAGGTTGCGAAAAAAGCTTTTTTGCGTTGAACCTTTGTTGCCGGAGCGCGGACGGCCTGCCGACGGGTGCGGGTGGGTGGATTGGTGGATTGATGGAACCCGGGAAGAGAGGCCCGAAAAAAGGGAGGATAATTGTGGCACAAGCCCGCCCGCGGTGGATTGTCGTGAGACTCTGATTGTGATTTGGAAACGAATCGGGCAGACTGCGCGGGTCATGCATTTTTTTCACATCCTGATTCTCGCGCTGGTGCAGGGCGCGTGCGAACTACTGCCGGTTTCCAGCTCGGCCCACGTCATCGTGGCGGAAAAACTTATGGGGTTGGATCCGGCCAGCCCGGAAATGACCATGCTGCTGATCATGTTGCATACCGGCACCATGTTCGCGGTGATGGTTTATTTCTGGAACGGCTGGCGGCGCGACTATTTTGCGTCGTCGGGCCAGGCGCAGTGGTTTGCCATCCTGGTCATCGTGGCCTCGGCTTGCACGGCCGTGGTTTATCTGGCGCTCAAGGTGGTCATTGAAAAGGTCTTTCTGCGCGGCCATGACCATGCGGAGATCGAAGAATTGTTTCGCAACCTGCCCCTAGTGGCTGGCGCGCTGGCGGCGGTGGGTGGGCTGATCATTTATGCCGGGCTGCGGGAAGCCAAGGAGCCAAGGCATGCGGATGTCCAACTGCAACATTCGGCTTGGATCGGCTTGATCCAGGGCCTGTGCCTGCCGTTTCGCGGCTTTTCGCGTTCCGGCGCGACCATTTCCGCGGGGTTGATTTTGGGCTTGCCGAAACAGAAGCTGGAGGAGTTCAGTTTTGCCCTGGCGGTGGTGTTGACGCCGGCGGCCATTGTACAGGAGGGGCACCGTCTGCTGAAGGCGCACGCTTTGAGCGGGCCAGGTTCTGTCCTGCATTTATTCGTGCCGGGACTGGTGGGAATGGTCTTGAGTTTCATCGCCGGCTTGCTCGCTTTGAAATGGCTGTCCCAGTGGCTGGAAGCCGGGCGGTGGAAGTTTTTCGGGTTTTACTGTCTGGCGGCGGCGGGCGGCGTGCTGGCCGTGCATTTTATGGTGAAGTAATGGATGCGGAGGGGCGGCAAGCAAGTTGGTGAGACAAGACACCTCACCCCGGCCCTCCCCATGAACCCGGAAAACAACCAACCTCCAACATCGAACGCCCAACATCCAGTGAAGACGCGGAAGGAAAGCCATTGGATGTTCGAGGTTGGATGTTGGGTGTTGGATGTTTTCCATTGGTTCAGGGGTTCAATGCGCGAAATTTTTAGGGGAATTCTCTCCCCATTTTGCTTCCTCCTACGCCAAGGCTACGGAGGACGAGCCGCCGACTCCGCAACACGCGGAGAGGGGGACCCGCTCCCAGCGTGCCATGGCGGCCATGCCACTTTTCTTGAAGGTCAGTTCCAGCAGCCGCGTCCCGATGACAGTTCCCGGAACGCGGCGCGGCGAGTCGCAATATCCCCATTTCAAAGCACGTCCCAATTACCATTGTACGCCTTCTGACGGGTAAAGTCGCTGCGGGTCACAGACCCGCGCTCCGTCGGCTAAGTCCGGTCAGAAGGTTAGCTTGTGAAAAAAATCACAAGTTTGAACTTGCCGGTTTTGCGGGCGGCGGTTAGGCTGAACCTGCGCCTGTTTGCAGGTGCAGGCGGGCGCCTTTGTAAGGCACCTTATTCATTGCTAAAACAAGATGCAGGCTCAAACCGAACAGACCGAATTCGGCTACAATTCAAAAATTGAAGGCGATGTGGTGCTGACGACCGTGGACGCCGCGCTGGCGTGGTTCCGCAAGAACTCCGTCTGGCCGATGCCGATGGGGCTGGCCTGTTGCGCCATTGAACTGATGGCGGCCGGCGCCAGCCGCTACGATATATCCCGGTTTGGCTCGGAAGTCATGCGCTTTTCGCCGCGCCAGTCGGATTGCATGATCGTGGCCGGCACGGTGACTTACAAAATGGCCGGCTCGCTCAAGCGGATTTGGGACCAGATGCCGGAGCCCAAGTGGTGCATCGCCATGGGAGCCTGCGCCTCGACGGGCGGCATGTATCGCAGCTATGCCGTGCTACAGGGCGTGGATAACATTGTGCCGGTGGATGTTTATATCAGCGGCTGTCCGCCGCGGCCGGAAGCCGTGCTCGATGCGCTGATGCGCATCCAAGCGAAGATTGGCACCCAACCAATTCTGCAGGACACGGTCATCGCCAGAGCACTGCATCTGCAAGGAACGGCCAATAAATGACCTCGCTCGAAGCCGCCAAAACCATCAAAGCCAAGTTCGGTGAACTCATCTCCGAGCCGGTGGAGTTTCGCGGCGAAATCTCACTGAAAATAGCTGATTCCCAGAGGGTTGCCGAGGTTTGCAGTTTCGCCAAGAGCATTGGCTTTGACTATTTGGTGGACGTTTCCAGCTTGGACAATTATGGGGATGATCCACGTTGGACCGTGGTATATCACCTTCGCGCTATCGTTAACGGGATTGAGATTCGGCTAAAAACCGACGTAAATGAGGAGAAATCCGAGCTTCCAAGTGTGATTGGCGTCTGGCGCACGGCCAACTGGCATGAGCGCGAGATTTATGACATGATGGGAATTCGCTTCGGCGGGCATCCCGATTTGCGCCGGATTTTGATGTGGGAGGGTTATCCCTACCATCCGTTGCGGAAGGATTTTCCGCTGGCGGGCAAACCGACGGATTTGCCGGGCGTGGCCTTCACCCGCGTGACGCCGATGGAAGGTGGACCATTTGTGACCGTGGCTGGCGGCAATGATTCCATCGCCCGGGAACCGCGCGTGCGGACACTGGAGGACAATGAAGTGGAATTGAGCGCGAGGGTGGAGGCACGCGGGGACAACAAAGAAATGCGTGGCCAGGCTTCTGGGCCGGGGCCGCTGGAGAAAAAATGATTTTCAAGCCGTCAAGAAAAATGCGAATCTAAAAATTATGACGCAAGTGCTGAAAGCAATTTACGATGGAAAGGTTTTTCGACCAGAAGAACCTGTGGAGATCCCTGCGCATACGTCCGTCAACTTGTTCGTCAGCGAGGCCAGAAAGAAAAAGGGAAAGCCGTATTCATTTTTTCACTACGCCGCCTCTTTGAAATTAAAAGGTCCAAAGGATTTTTCTGAAAATCTTGATGACTACCTTTACCGCGGCAAACCAATTGAATGAAAACCGTTTTCCTCGATACCAGCTACGCCATCGGATTGGCGGTGGAATCTGATCAATTCCACCGACGGGCGGAAGAAGTTTCGCATCAAATGGAAAAGCAGAAAGCCCGGTGTGTCACGACTTGGGCGGTGATGTTGGAAATCGGGAATGCACTTTCCAAAAAACGCTTCCGCACCCATGCAGTCAACCTTCTGGATTTTTTGCAGAGCGATCCGGCCATTGAAATGATTCCGCTGACGCCGGAACTCCTGGAGCGTGCCGTGGGGCAATTTTCCGAACGGCAAGACAAGGAATGGAGTTTGACCGATTGCATTTCGTTTCTGGTCATGGAAGACGCGGACATTCGTGACGCGTTGACTTCGGACGAACATTTCGAGCAGGCCGGATTTCGCGCCTTGCTTCGAAAAAATTAATGACGAATGCCTGAAGTTCAAAACATCGAAATTGGCGATTCCGCCGCGCGCTCCGCGCAGGCGGCGGAGGAGCTTCAGGACATGCAGGGCGAAAAGATGGTCTTGAACATGGGGCCGTCGCATCCGGCCACGCACGGCGTTTTGCGCATTGTGCTGGAACTGGACGGCGAAGTCGTCACCAAGGCTGATCCGGACGTGGGTTATCTGCATCGCGGCGATGAAAAGATCGCCGAGAACATGACGTACACCCAGTTCATCCCCTACACCGATCGCTTGGATTATCTCGCGCCTTTGGCCAACAACGTGGCCTACGCGCTGGCGGTGGAAAAATTGCTAGGCGTGCAGGACCAATTACCGCCGCGCTGCCAGTACATCCGGGTGATGTGCTGTGAACTGGCCCGCATTTCCGCGCATTTGCTGGGGCTGGGCGCTTTTGCGATGGACACCGGCGCGGTCACGGTGTTTTTGCTGACGTTCACCGAGCGCGAAAAGATTTACAACCTGGCCGAGGCCGCCAGCGGCGCGCGGCTGACCACGAGCTACACGCGCATTGGCGGTCTGATGCGGGACATTCCGCCGACGTGGTGCGCGCAGGTGAAGCAATTCTGCGATGAATTCGAAGTGTCGCTCGTCGAGTCCGAAACGCTGCTGACGCGCAACCGCATCTGGGTGGACCGTCTGCGCGACCTCGCGGTGGTTTCCAAGGAAATGGCGATTGATTATGGCTTGAGCGGCCCAAACTTGCGGGGCAGCGGCGTGGACTGGGATTTGCGCAAAAACCAGCCATATCTTTGCTACGCGGATTTGGAATTTGACGTGGCGCTGGGTTCGGTGGGCGATTGTTACGACCGCTACCTGGTGCGCATGGAGGAAATGCGCCAGAGCGTCCGCATTTTGCGCCAGTGTTTGCAGAAGATCCCCGGCGGCTGGGCGAACGAGGCGCACGAGCCGGTTTCCATTCCCGACGGCAAAATCACCCTGCCACCCAAGCAGAAGGTGTTGTCGAGCATGGAAGAATTGATCCATCAATTCATGCTGGTGACGGAAGGCGTGAACTGTCCGCCCGGCGAGGTTTATTTCGGGCATGAGAATCCGAAGGGCGAACTGGGATTCTACATCCACAGCCGGGGCGGCGGCGTGCCGTATCGGCTAAAAATCCGCGCGCCCAGCTTCATCAACTTGAGCATTCTCGGCGAACTGATGCCGGGCTGCATGATCAGCGACGTGCCGGTGATTTTAGGCTCGCTGGATTTCGTCATGGGAGAGAGCGACCGATGAGTTTTCAAGCCACCAAAGAAATCGAAGCGGAAGTTGACGAGTTAATCACGCATTATCCCGTCAAGCGCGCGGCGTCGCTCATGGTGCTGCACGCCATCCAGGAGCGGTTTGGCTGGATTTCTCAGGCGGCAGTGGAGTGGACGGCGAAGAAGCTGGAACTCCAGCCGATCAACGTCTATGAAATTGTGACGTTTTATCCGATGCTCCGGCAGGAGCCGCAGGGCAAGTACCAGATCAAGGTCTGTCGCACGTTGAGTTGCGCGCTGGGCGGCGCGTACGAATTGCACGGACATTTTTGCGCGAAGCTCGGCCTGGACGCCCACAAGCACGGCCCGCAGACGACGAAAGACGGCAAGTTCACGGTCGAATTTGTCGAGTGCCTGGCGAGTTGCGGCACCGCGCCGGTGATGATGGTGGGCGACCGGTTTTACGAGGGTGTTTCGCACCCCAAGGCGGACGAGATTGTGGCAAACTGCAAATGAAAGCCGAGGTCAAACGAAAACATGAAAACGACAAGCCTGAAAGACTGGCCAAAGGTGTTCCAAAAGTTAAAGTCAATGCGCGGCGCGACCTTGAAGGAAAAAGTCCTGCTCGCGCAAGGACTGTCGGCGACGCCCGCCGAGCGGATGCGGATGCACGACGATCATCTCCGCTCGCTCGGCTTATACAGTCATTGGGACAGGAAAAAATTCGGTTTCAAATCATAGGAATGACGGCAGCCGTGTATCAAGGCGTTATGCTCAACACGATGGACACAGACATTTGGGTTGATTTGCCAAGCCGGCAATACGTGCGGCTTTGGAACCTCATCCGTTCGCAGGGCGGCAGCGCGTTGTCGCCCACGCTTTATGTGCTGGCGGACGGCAAGGTGGTGAATTTTCTGTTTGCCGTCACCGGCCTGCGGACTTTTGCGGCGGAATATCGGAAGGCGCTGACAGTCAGATTGGAAGGCATGCCGGTCAGGATCCTGCCGCTGGCGCGCATTTTGAAAAGCAAGAAGGCGGTTCTGCGCGACAAAGATTTGGTTCACATTCCGCACATTGAACGGGTGTTGAGAGCGCAAAAAAAACTGGAGGCAGAATCATGAAAGTGGCTGCCCGACATGGATTTGAACCATGACAAACAGATCCAGAGTCTGCTGTGCTACCGTTACACCATCGGGCAAGATGGGGCCACTAAATTAAAGATTTTTGATTGAGAGTCAAGTTGCTATGGCGCAAGAATACAAATTAATATTGAAATATGCCGATGAGCCGGGCTACACGCCGGACCTCGAATGCTATTTGCGCCATGGCGGCTATGCGGAATTGAAAAAGGCGCTGGCCCTGCCGCCCAAGGATTTGCCGGATGGCAAAAAGCTCACGGCCCAGGAGCAAATTCGCGAGGATGTGAAGATTTCCGGCCTGCGCGGCCGCGGCGGCGCGGGTTTTTCATGCGGCCTCAAGTGGAGCTTTGTGGATCGCAAGAGCGGCAAGCCGATATACCTGATTTGCAACGCCGACGAATCCGAGCCGGGCACATTCAAGGACCGGCAGATCATCCACAAGGACCCGCACCAGCTCATCGAGGGCATGATCATCTCGTGCTTTGCGAACGATGTAAAGCTGGCCTACCTCTACATCCGCGGCGAAATGCCCGAGGGCGCGCGGATTTTGAACCGCGCCTTGCAGGAGGCCCGCGCGAAGAATTTTCTCGGCAAGAACATTCTCGGCTCGGGCTACGACCTGGAAATTTACGTGCATCGCGGCGCGGGCGCGTACATTTGCGGCGAGGAAACCGGCCTGATCGAATCGCTGGAGGGCAAGCGGCCGTATCCGCGCATCAAACCGCCGTATTTCCCGGCGGTGCTGGGCCTGTGGATGTGCCCGACCATCGTCAATAATGTGGAGACGCTGTGCAACGTAAAGCACATCGTTGGCCTGGGCGGCACGGCTTTCGCCAAACTCGGCACCCCCAACAACACCGGCACGCGCATAGTGAGCTTGAGCGGCCAGGTGAAACGCCCCGGCTACTACGAAATCGAGGTCGGCAAGGCGACGCTCGGCGAACTCATTAATGATCCCAAATTCGGCGGCGGACTGCGCGACGGCCGGAAATTGAAGGCCATCATTCCCGGCGGTTCATCCTCGAAAGTCTTGAAGGCGGGCGAGAAATTCAAGCTCAAGAAAAAGGACGCCGAGGGGAAGGAGATTTTGGTCGAGACGGACGTGCTCGATTTGCCGTATGATTTCGATTCGCTGGCGGCCGCCGGCACCATGAGCGGTTCCAGCGCCATCATTGTGATGGATGACAGCGTGGACATTGTCGAGGCATTGGCAAACCTGTCCGAATTTTACGCGCATGAAAGCTGCGGCCAGTGTACGCCCTGCCGCGAAGGCTCGCTTTGGATGAACAAGGCGCTGCACCGCATGGCGCACGGCGAAGGCCGCGCGAGCGACGCGGATTATCTGGTGAAGATTGCCGACAACATTCCCGGCGGCCGCACCATTTGCGCGTTTGGCGAGGCCTGCTCCTGGCCGGTGCAAAGTTTCGTGGCCAAGTTCAAGGATGAATTCGTAGCCAAGGGCCAGGCCGATGAGGAACGGCGGGCGAAGAAAACCAAGGACGCAGTAACCACAAATAAATTGGAACTGGCGGCAGGTCCGCATGGACACTAGAAATCAACCAAGCTATTATTTCCTCATGACGAAAGTTGCCATTTCAATGGATGAAAACTTGTTGCAGCGGCTGGACCGGCTGGTTAAAACCCGGCCGTTTCGCAGTCGCAGCCAGGTAGTGCAGGAAGCCGTGTCCGAAAAAATCAACCGGCTGGACAAAAGCGCGCTGGCCAGAGAATGCGCCAAGCTGGATCGAAAATTTGAACAACAAATGGCCGATGAAGGATTGGCCACGGAGATTGCCACATGGCCCAAATATTAAGAGGCGACATTTACTGGGCCGATCTTGATCCCACCAAGGGACACGAGCAAGGTGGCCAGAGACCAGTGCTGGTATTGAGCAATGATATTTTCAATCAGCGCTCCGGCACGGTAATTGCGATGGCACTGACCAGCCAGCCGCAGCGAGCGGGATTTCCGCTTACGCTCGAATTGACCGGTGCGGAGTTGCCCAAAAAATCGTGGCTGAAAATCAGCCAGATTCGGAACCTTTCAGTCGAGCGGTTGAGCCGCAAAATCGGCTGTGCAACGCCGGAGGAAACAGAACTTGCGGTCACGGGGTTGAACCAAATTTTGGCTGCGTGAATTGCGGAAATGAAAACACAGACGACAGATTATTTGCGAGTGGTCGGGGCGGAATACGTCTCCGGCTACCAGATTCGTCTGTCTTTCAACGATGGGCTCGTTCGCGAGATGGATTTCGAGCCGTTTCTGAAGAAAGCGCGAAACCCGATGATCACGAAATACCGGCAGCTTCGGAATTTCAAGAAGTTTCATCTGCATTACGGTGACTTGATGTGGGGAGATTTTGATATGATTTTTCCTATCACCGATTTGCATCGAGGAGAGATTTAAAATGTCAATCACACTAAAACGCCAGCTCAACGATGAGGAGAAGAAAATCATTCTTCAGCAACACGGGCGTTTTTGCTATGCAAATGGGCACGTGATTCCTGATGGCGAGCAACTGCAATTTGACCACATCCGTGCTTTTTCGATGGGCGGCGCGTCGGAACTCGACAATATCGCCCCGATGTGTTCGCTCCACAATAAGGAGAAGGGACAACTGCCGCTGTATGATTTTCGAACAAAATTGCGAATGCGGGAGTTTATCAATAAGGGCGATAAGCTAACACTAAAACATCTTCTCGAATATTTTCGCGATCAAAAAGAAATTGTGGGTTTTGGCCAGCCAATCGCCGTTGCTGAACAGAATGGAATCGCGGTTATTGAATCACCGTCTACGCACGCTTCACACAATGTTTACGAATGTCCAATCACTAAATGGAAGTACTTTTATGCCACACTTGGTGTTGAGCTTATCGATAGTGATGACGATGAGGACCACAAAATTGGTTTACAACCGCGTTACTTGATTGTTGACCGTGTGTTCGAGTTGTTTCGACATTTTCAAAACCACCCGGTCATGCAGCCGAGCATTGGCCGGATCGTGAGTAACCGCGTACGCATTTTCGACGGTCAGCATAAGATTGCAGCCCTGCTTTGGAATGGTAGGCGGACATTCGAATACAAAATATATCTCAACCCGGATATTCGCCTTCTGAATCAGACAAACATAGCCGCGCACGATAATTTTGCGCAGGTTCGCTTTTATTCCTCGATCATGGTGCTAAAGCTTGGCAGCCAATTCGGAAAAGACTTCGAGGAATATAGGAAGTTGGAAGATGGCTCCCCCAAGAGTGAGGCTGGATTTTTGACGTACTTTCGGAACCGTGACGGCAACACGCTCAAAACGGCTGAAATTAACGAACGATTCAGAAGCTACCTCTACAATTCTGTTCTGGAATCCGAAGATAACAAATTGAAGAGATTGGTGTCCGCTGGAAATCGTGGCAGCAACGAAAAGCCGCTCACGATTGACATGCTGCACAAATCTTTGTTCGCTGCATTTTTATATCGTGAGCCGGTAGCGGATAATATGACAACTGATGCATACAAACGCGAAACAGAGATTTCAAACATGGTTCATTTTTTGAATATGTTGGATGAGCTTGCGCTTTATGCTTGGGATTCCAAAGCATCGCCGAATGACGAAAACCAGCGGCGTTTGAATCGGCTTCTTGGCTCAAAATCTATGATGGCTTGGTCAGAAATACTCGCTAACGCAATTTGTCCGACGTTACAAATACATGATGGAGATGAACGCCAACGGCCTTTTTATCGCGAATTAAGCGACGCAGATTTTACCAAAATGAGAAGTGTTGTAGCTCGCCTTGTTGAATGGAAACGTTGGAAATCTCCTTTGAATGACGAGATTGATACAATTTTAGCAGGAAACAAAGACGATGTAAAAGCATGGTTGAAAAACAAAGGTCTCACAACTGGATACCTAATGGGAGCACCAGAATAGTTTAATTTAAATTAAATGTCCACCGCAGCCACAACTGAAACGAAGCCCGCCGCGCCGACGATTGAAAAGATCAAGGTGAAGGTGGACGGGCGCGAGCTTGAAGTGCCGCGTCTCATGGCCGACTGGTCCGACCGGCTCACGCCCACGACGATGATCCAGGCGTGCGAGCTGGCCAAGGTGGACGTGCCGCATTATTGCTGGCATCCCAAGCTGCCCGTGGCCGGCAACTGCCGCATGTGCCTGGTGGAATTCGGCACGCCCGCGCTGGGCCCCGACCGCAAGCCGATGACGAATCCGGATGGTTCGCTGAAGATTGCCAAGTCGCCCCGTCCAGCCATCGCTTGTGCCACCCCCATTTCGCCGGGCATGGAAATTTACACCCAGACGCCCGGGGTGAAGCAGATGCGCGAAGGCGTCCTGGAATCGCTGCTGATCAACCATCCGCTCGACTGCCCGATTTGCGACCAGGCCGGCGAATGCAAGTTGCAGGAGTACTCCGTGGACTACGGCCAGAGCGCCAGCCGCTTCGTGGAGGCGAAAGTTCACAAGCCCAAAGCGGTGGACCTGGGGCCGCGCATCATGCTCGACGCGGAACGCTGCGTGCTGTGTACGCGCTGCATCCGGTTCACACGCGACGTGGCCCACGACGACGCGCTGGGCATCATCAACCGTGGCAGCTACAACACGATTGCCACCTATCCCGGTTTGCCGTTCGACAACAACTACACGCTGAACACCGTGGATATCTGCCCGGTGGGCGCGCTGACGTCGAAAGATTTCCGGTTCAAGATGCGCGTCTGGTTTCTCAAGGAATCGAAGAGCCTTTGCACGAGTTGCGCCACGGGCTGCAACATCGTCATCGGTTCGCGCGAGGACAAAATCCAGCGCTACACACCGCGCGAAAACGACGCCGTCAACGGTCCGTGGATGTGCGACGCCGGCCGCCTGAATTACAAATGGATACAGCGCGAAGACCGGTTGCAAGATGTGCTGGTGCGCGGCCAGAAAACCACCTGGACGGCGGCGCTCAATGAAATTTCCGACAAGCTAAAGCGCGCCCCGGCCGGTTCCGTGGCCATCATCGCCTCGGCCCGCCAGACCAACGAGGAGCTCTGGCTGTTGGCGAAATTGAAGGCCAAGCTCGGCGCGCTTAGCGATTCCGTGCCGCGCGTTGGCGCGGGTGACAAACTGCTCGTCAGCCCGGACAAGAATCCCAACACGAACGGCGCGCGGCTCACGGGAATCTGTTTCACCGAGATGGGCATCAATCTGGCGCCAATTGCCGACGGCATCGCGCGGGGCAAGATCAAGACCCTGCTGGTTTTCGGGGAGAATCTCGTCAAACGCGGCGTGAGCAATGAACAATTACGCGAGCGCGAAACCATCAGTGAAGTAGTGGAGGAACACGGCCTCACGGCGGAATTGCTGACGAAACTGGAGACGCTCATCGTGAGCGACATTTTGCCGAATGCGACGACCAAGCTGGCGCACTACGTCCTGCCCGGCTGCGCCCACGCGGAAAAGCGCGGGACCTTCACCAACACCAAGGGCAGGGTGCAAAAGTTCATGAAGGCCGTCGAGGCACCCGGCGACGCGCGCCCGGAATGGGAGTTTTTGCATGACCTTGTCCACCAGGTTACCAGCCAGAACGGCTTCGTGACGATTGAAGGACTGTTCAACCAAATGGCCACGGAGGTGCCCGCCTTCAATGGTTTGACGTGGGCGGCCTTGGGCGATACGGGAGTGACAATCCCGGTTTAACTGGCATAATTTGAAGCATGAACGTGACGTTAGAACACCCGGGCGAGTTGGCGGTGGAATTGCCGTTCAACGTGTCGAACGACGAGGCGCGGCTCGCGTTGGCAGTGCGCCTGTTTGACAAAGGGCGGATATCACTTGGACAAGCGGCGAAGATGGCGGGCTTTTCCAAGCGGGCATTTATTGACATATTGGGCCGGGAAGAAATTCCGGTGATCAATTATCCAGCCGCCGAGCTCGCGGAAGAACTGAAGATTGAATTGTGAGCGAGCCTGGCCGCAGCGCAGCTGATGCCGATGTCGAGCGACAGTCCCGTGTTGTTGTCTGCGATAGCACTTGTTTGATTGGGCTGGAGCGCATTCAGCGGTTGAATCTGCTGCCAGATCTGTTGGGTGAAATTTTTGCGCCGTCAGCAGTCGCGGCCGAATTTGGCAGTGCGTTTCCTTGGCTGAAAGTTCAGAAGCCAGCGGATGCGAACTACGTTGCAGCTTTGAAGTTGCAGTTGGACGATGGCGAAGCGGAAGCGATTGCTTTGGCAAAAGAATTGAATTGTGTCGTCATTTTGGACGACCTGCCAGCCCGCAGAGTTGCCAAAATGCAAAACCAGCGTTTTGTTGGAATGATTCGGGTGTTGTTGCTGGCGAAAGCGGCCGGAAAATTGGATGCCATTCGTCCGGCCATTGAATCGTTGCGGGCGGCAGGATTTTTTATGTCTGATGCGCTGGCGATGGAAGCATTGCGGCTGGCGCGCGAGTGAATGGAAACGAAAAATTGAATTAAACAGTGAACTGGAATTTCATCATCTTTAGCCTGGTCAAGATCGCCATCGTGGTGGGCGTGGTGCTGGGCCTGGTCGCGTATGCGGTGCTGGCCGAGCGCAAAATTTCGGCGTGGATTCAGGACCGGGTCGGGCCGAACCGCACGGCGCCGCCGTTTGCGAAGTACCTTCCCATCCTCGGCCCGCTGCTGACGCGTTGGGGCATGTTCCAGCCGCTGGCAGACGGGCTGAAGTTCCTGTTCAAGGAGGATTTCACCCCGGCGGGCGTGAAGAAGATTTATTTCTGGCTGGCGCCGGCGGTTTCGTTCATTCCGGCCTTGCTGCTCATCGCGGTCATTCCGTTCGGCTCGGTGCTGCCGCTGGGGGCGGCGCTGGGCACCCAGAAAATGGTCATCGCGGATCTGAACGTCGGCATTCTCTACACGTTTGGCATCGTCTCGATGGGCGTGTACGGCATCGTGTTGGCGGGCTATGCGGCGAACTCGAAGTATCCGTTTTTCGGCGGCATCCGTTCGAGCGCGCAGATGATTTCGTATGAAATCTCGATGGGCATGTCGGTGATTCCGGTGCTGCTGATCGTGGGCAATTTGAATTTGAGCCAGATCATCGGCTGGCAGGCTACGCACGGCTGGCTGGTGGCCTATGCGCCGGTTTCGTTCGTCATTTTCATCGTGTCGGCCTTCGCGGAAACCAACCGCACGCCCTTTGACCTGCCCGAGGCGGAAACCGAACTGGTCGGCGGCTACCACACGGAATACAGCTCGATGAAGTTCGCATTGTTCTTCCTGGCGGAATACTCCAACATGGTGTCGTCGTCGGCCATGATGGTGACGTTGTTTTTCGGCGGCTGGACGCTGCCGTTCTGGGGACTGAACGAGCCGGCGCAATCGCTTGGCATGGGGCTGGCGAACATTCTGGTGTTTTTGGTGAAAATGTGTTTTTTCATGGTCGTATTCATCTGGGTGCGCTGGATGTTCCCGCGCTTCCGCTACGACCAGTTGATGGATTTGGGCTGGCGGCGGTTTTTGCCGCTGGCGTTGGCAAACATTTTAATCACGGCGGTTGTGCTGTGGATGAAATCGTGAGAATTTCAGGAGCGATCAAAAAACGATTTTGAGAAAACTGAGGAATGATTTCAAAATAACATTGTGGCAGTCATCATAGTCATATCGCTCTCATTAACACCGCGCTTCAGCGCGGTGTGTGCGGCGCAGGCAGGCCGGAAAGCTGTTTTACCGGCTTTCCACAAGGGGGAAGGACTGGCAGAATGAAGCAAGCCTATGTCCCTGCATTCCTATTCGCGCGTCTGGCTTCACTTGGTGTGGTCCACGCTCGAACGACGTCCGCTGCTGGACAAATCCGCAGCGCCAAAACTCTCGGCGTTTCTGCACACCTACGCGAAGGAGAAGGGCATTTACATGAAGATCAATTTTGTGAACGCCGATCACGTCCATGCCCTGGTGGATTTGCCGACGCATTTGAGCATCGAGGATATGATGCAGTTGTTCAAGGGCGGCTCCTCGCACTGGATCAACGAACAGAATTTGATTCCGGGGAGGTTCGGCTGGGGACGCGGCTATGGTGTTTTTTCCGTTTCCGAATCGGTTGTGCCGGAGGTTTGCGCCTACATCGCCAAACAGGAGGAGCATCATCGCAAAAAGAATTTTGCGGAAGAGTTGAAGCAGTTCGTCGAACGCCACAGGCTGGAGTGGCGGCTGGACAAGGAACAAAACTGTTGAAACAGTTTTGTTCTCCCGGTGGCTCAGGCACCTCGCTGAAGCGAGGTGTTAACGAGACGGAGCGCGGCACCTCGCTGAAGCGAGGTCTTGATAAGACGAAGCAGGAACACAATTTGATAAATTGGTCATGAGCATTGTTGTCAATCGCAAACCCCTGACGTTTTGGGAAAAGCTTTATCTGCCCGCGATTGTGGGCGGACTCAAGGTGACGACCAAGCATGCCTGGGGCTCCTTGTTTCAGGGCAAACAGGTGACCATGGAATATCCGGAGCAGAAATGGACCGTGCCGGAAAACTATCGCGGCGCGCCGTATCTGGTGAAGGACCAGGACGGCGACACCAAATGCGTGTCCTGCCAGCTCTGCGAATTTGTTTGCCCGCCGAAAGCCATTCGCATCACGCCGCCGGGCGACAGCGGCTTGCAGCCCGATCGCGCCAACGCCGAGAAGATGCCGCTGGAATTTGAGATCAACATGCTCCGCTGCATTTACTGCGGCTTCTGCCAGGAAGTCTGTCCCGAAGAGGCGATTTTCCTGCAAAAGGATTACTCGCTCACCGGCGCGAGCCGCGAGGAATTGATTTACAACAAGGAAAAACTGCTCGCCTTGGGCGGCGTCAGCCCCGGCCTCCAGAAGTGGAAACACAAACTGGACGAGGCGAAGGAACAGGAAAGTTTTCCGGTAAAACTCTGATCCGCAATGGAAGCCATCAACAACGCGATCAATAGCGGCGCAGCCACGGACGTTTTATTCTACTTCTTTGCGGCGCTGACGCTGCTGTGCGGCCTGCTCGTGATCGTCAATCCGTTCAGCCGCAGCCCCGTCACCAGCGCGATGTTTCTCGTGCTGACCATCATTTCCATGAGCGGCTTGTTTGTCCTGCTCCATGCCTTCTTTCTGGCGGCGGTGCAAATCATCGTCTATGCCGGCGCGGTCATGGTGCTGTTTGTCTTTGTCATCATGTTGCTGGATCTGAAGGAGGAGCAGCGGCGCAAAATCAAGCTGTTCGGCTTTGTCGCCGGTTTGATTTCCGTGGGGGGCATTTTTTCGGCGTTTGTGACCTCGCTGGCTGCCGTCAAAACTCCGCCGGAGGCGCCGGGCCTGCGGCCGGAAGGCGACACCCAGTCGCTGGGCCACTTGCTGTTCACCAACTACACCCTGCCGTTTGAGATCGTCTCCGTGCTGCTGCTGGTGGCGATGATCGGCGTGATTCTCTTGAGCAAGAAAAAACTGGAGTAGCCGCAAAAGAACACAGAGAACACAAAGAAACACAATGAATACCATCAACGACCTATGCGACGCCGTGAGGCAGACGGCGTATGGCATCCATATTTATCACGGCAATGGACATTTGGAAAAAGTTTATGAGAATGCGCTGGCGCACCGGCTTCGGAAAGCAGGCTGGGATGTGAAGCAGCAACATCCACTCAAGGTTTATGACGAGGATGGCACCGAGATTGGCGATTATGTTGCAGATATGCTCGTGGATAACCGCCTCATCGTGGAATTAAAGGCGGCCAAAACCATTGCCGACGAGCATGTCGCGCAAACGCTCGGCTATTTGAAATCAGCGCGGATCGAACACGGTCTATTGATCAATTTCGGCTCGTATCGCTTCCAAATCCGGAAATATATTTTGAGCCAAGGCAAGGTGAAGGAGGATGGTTTGGGGCGTCTGGCCGGTCTTGTGCCTTTTCTCTTTGCGTTCTATGCGTTCTTTCGCGGCTAAACAAAAAACAAATGCACGTTGAACTCCATCATTATTTGACCGTCAGCATCCTGCTGTTTTGCCTGGGGCTGCTGGGCGTGATCTTGCGCCGCAACCTGCTGGTGATTTACATGTCGCTGGAGCTGATGCTCAACGCGGCCAACCTCGCGCTGGTTTCGTTTTCCTGGTTCAATAACCGGCTCGACGGCCAGGTGCTGGTGTTTTTCATCATCACCGTGGCGGCGGCGGAAGTGGCGGTGGGCCTGGCGCTCATCGTGGCGCTCTACCGCAAACGCCAGTCGGCGCATGTCGAGGATTTGACCAGCATGAAGCTTTGAGGAAATGAAGAAACATTCAACATTCAACATTCAACGCCGAACACTGAATGCCAAGTGTGTTACAGGGACTACACACGGGAGCGCGCCCGTCCTCGGGCGCAGCCAACTGCAACGTGAGGAACGCTTGGCCTATCCGCTGGTCTTCGCTAGGCGAACATTGCTGCGGCCGAGGACGGCCGCGCTCCAGCTCGGTCGTTTATCCCGGCGTCCTCTCAGTAATGCCCGGCGCGCGGCTGCTTTGGATGTTGGATGTTCCCGGCCCAATCAATGAAATACGAAACTTTACCTTGGCTGATTTTGTTCCTGCCGCTGATTTCCGCGGCGGTGATAACGCTCTTCACCCTGCGTTCCAAGACCGTCAGCAGCCTCATTTCCATTGGCGCGGTCGCCGCTGGTTTTGTGATGACGGTAACCTTCGTCAATGCCAATGGAATTCACTTCAGCGGCGAAACTGCGGTCAACTGGCTGGCCATCGGCAATTTCTCCGCGGACGTTGGCCTGAAACTCGACGCGCTCAGCATGATGATGCTGTTCGTCGTCACCGGGGTGGGTGGCTTGATCCACATATATTCGTGGGGCTACATGCATGATGATCCGGGCAAATCGCGGTTCTTCGCCTGCTTGAGCCTGTTTACCTTCTCCATGCTGGGGATCGTGCTGGCCAACAATTTTCTGATGATGTTCATCGCTTGGGAATTGGTTGGCGTGTCCAGCTACCTGCTCATTGGGTTCTGGTTTGAAAAGCCCAGCGCCGGCGACGCCGCCAAAAAGGCATTCATCACCAACCGGCTTGGCGACTTTGGATTTTTGGCTGGTATTTTGATGGTTTGGGGGTTGCTCGGCTCGCTGAACTTCGGCACGCTGCAAGTGGGCCTTGCGGCCAAGACGCTCACACTCGGGGCCAGCGCCACCATGGCTGGCCTGCTGATTTTCTGCGGCGCCGCGGGCAAGTCCGCGCAATTTCCGCTGCATGTGTGGTTGCCCGACGCCATGGAAGGCCCGACGCCGGTGTCCGCCTTGATCCACGCGGCGACGATGGTGGCCGCCGGTGTGTACATGCTTTGCCGCACCTTGTTCCTGTTTAATGCGGAAGCGTTGCACATCGTTGCCTACCTCGGCGGTTTCACCGCGCTGCTCGCGGCGCTCATCGCCGTTCAGCAAAACGACATCAAGCGCATCATCGCCTACTCGACGCTGTCGCAGCTTGGCTACATGGTCATGGCGGTCGGTTTGAGCGGCCCGACGCCCGCAATGTTCCATTTGACCACGCACGCGTTTTTCAAAGCGCTGCTCTTTTTGAGCGCCGGTTCGGTGATCATCGGCATGCATCACGAGCAGGACATCTGGCGCATGGGCAACCTGCGCCATAAAATGCCCGTCACGTTTTGGACGTTTACCATCGGCGCCTTGGCTCTAAGCGGCATTCCGCCCTTCAGCGGTTTCTACTCCAAAGACTCGATTCTCGCCCAGTGCTTGGAACAGAAAAGTTATCCATTGTTCGCTGTCGCGGTTTTCGTCGCCGGACTGACCGCGTTCTATACGTTCCGTCTGTTCTTCGTGGTTTTCTTGGGCAAGGAAAAATCCGACCACGCCCGGCATGCCCATGAATCACCGCTGGTGATGACCGCGCCACTGATGATTCTGGCGGTGTTCGCGGCCATCGGCGGTGTCATCGGCATCACGAACCACTATGGTTCGCAATTCGCCGCCGACCACGAGGCCCTTTCCTTCATGCAGCAGTTGATCGAACCGTTGCACACGCCGATCCCGATGTTCATCGGCATCGGCGTCGCCCTCGTTGGAATTTTCCTGGCGTTTTCCCTCTACAAAGATGCCGCCAGCGATCCGCTGCCCGCCAAACTCGGCGGTTTGGCGACGGCGATGAAGAACAAGTTTTACTTCGACGAATTTTACGAGGCCACCTTCATCCGCTGGCATGATGCCATCGCGGCGGTGATGGATTGGATTGACCGCTGGCTTGTGGAGGGCCTGTGCATCGGCTTGGTGCGCGGCGGCACGGACTTGAGCGGCCGCA
>Ga0316217_10002205_pt1 | contig 23824 bp, 16 predicted proteins | sample 1anoAmetaG_FD_203633 | JGI IMG/M metagenome (GOLD analysis project Ga0316217, IMG submission 203633) | Freshwater microbial communities from Trout Bog Lake, Wisconsin, USA - 1anoA | ecosystem: Environmental > Aquatic > Freshwater > Lake > Hypolimnion/Profundal zone | place: USA: Wisconsin...
ACGGGTTGTCTGTAAGAAAGTCGATATAAAAACGGTCGTCCGGCAGGTAGCGTGTCCCCGGGTCGATGCGTTTGCCTACCGGGTCGCTGGCATAGAGCCGCAGATGCAAAGCCTCGGGGGTACGCTCGACCTCGGCATATTTCTCGAATTCGCTATAGGTTAATCCGCCCATGACCAGCGACCGCCGGGCTGCCGCCGCGCCGAAGGTTGCCAGGATGTTGTTGCGGCTGTTCCGCTTGCGCCCGGAATGATCGACGAACGTTTTTCCGCCGCCGCCGGAGCCATCGAGCGTGGCATAACCGGTCTGGAAATCCTGCCCGGCGCAGGCCCGCGCATCGGACAGGGGGGCGATCTCCTTTAGCTGCACAACCTTATCTGTGCCGTTGTCCAGGCCCGCCGCGAGTGCCACAAAGCCATAGTCGTCGTAAAGGGAAATCCGCAGCAGCAATGTCGGCCCGCCGGGCAGCGCACTGCGGACCAGCAGGGAGCGCCCCATCCCCAGCGCATCGCTGAGCGGTTCGGCCGTGGCGGTGTGAACCGCTCCGGGTGATGCCGAGACAAAGTCTCCGAGTCTGGTAGCCGCCGCGGTAATGACCACCTGGTTCCGCTTCTTGTCGGTCGCGGAGTAGGTCCCATTTGCCAGGTCATAGCTCACGCGGACCCGGTCATTTTCGATCGTTGCTCCATGATTGTCCTGGCGCACCTCCACGGCCCAGGTTCGGGTTCCCATGCACGCCACCAACAGGGCCACGCCGATGGGGTGTTGCCAAAGACACAAGGTCTTGACCGATAGCTTCATACCGCGAACTCCACTTTTATGGCGACTTCACGTTCACTTCCACCGCGCCGCACGGATGGGCAATACACAGGTGCAGGCTCTTGCTGGCCTCATCCCATTGGGCGGTCTTGGTCCCAGCGGCCGGTGCAACACTCCATTCCGGTTTGTGTTCGCAGGTGAGCACTATCTCGGTCTGGCGGTCCGGGTATTCGGCATTGGATTGCAACCAGAGTTGGCCATCGGCTTGGAACTTGCCGACGACATACGCGTGCGGGCCGATCTTTCCTGCCATGCGGGTGATGCCACCGCGGTGCATGGGCAGCGACCAGGATTCGGTTACATCTTGATTCTCATTGGAATTGAGAATCGTAATCGTGTCGCCGACTATTGTCACCAGTGCCGTGCCCTCATACCACGAAGGATAGGCGGCATCAAAGGCACGCTTTACCTCTGCGACGCTTTGCAACTGCGACACCGGCAGAATCTGTACGCCAGCGCCCAGCGGTTCCTTTCCCTGCGGCAGCACCGGAATGTAGTAATAGCGGCCGGTGTTGGGAAAGAACTCCCAGAGTTGCCCGTCGATGTTTCCCATCTTGCCGAAGCCATAGGTCCCGGCATACAACGGGCCATATTCCATGTAGTACGGCCAACTCTTCACGTCGCCGGGGATCTGCTTGTCGTTATAGACGGCCAGTTTGACGTTTTGCAGAACCTGCTCTTTGGAAGGGATCAACCCGTGGCGCACCACGCCGCGGATCAGCGGTACCACAAAACGATTGAATGTCTCGGTGGTCTGGCCCGTGGTATCCCAGATCTGCGCCCGCGGCATGGCGGTGGGGAAACGCTGGGCTTCCTTGGGGCTGAACATCAGCGTCTGGCCGTCGAGGCTGTAGATCCCGCACCCGCGGCCCACACCCATGATGAAATTCAAGGTCCAGAAGATGCGCGGCATATCTTTGAGAATGCCACGGCGTTCGCCAAAGCACTCGCCGAGTTCTCCGAACCCCGCGTTCTGCCAGTAAAAGCCGCCATCCTCCCAGGCGCCATGCCCGGCAGTGATTCCGCCCAGCCACAGGCCCAGGGCGCAGCTCTGCGAATAGAACTGGCGGCGGATGATGTTGTTCTTCTGCGTGAGCACCAGCCACGGGCCATACTGGCGGATGAACGGCCCCTGCTTGTCCATGAGTTCCTGCCACTTGTCGTCCTTATAGGTGCCGTCGGCTTCCTGGTACATCAGGCCGTACTTGGCCAGCACCTGGAGCATGCGGCGGTAGTAGTCGGCATCGCCGTTGTTCTGGCCGCGATCTTCGGCAAAGAGCAGGCTGAGCGTCTCGCCCCCCTGGATCCCAATGAAGTTCGGCACGTGCTGGCAGAGCCATTCCAGGTCGGCCAGGCCCACCCAGGTCGGCGGGTGGCTGCGGACCAGGATGGCGTGGGGCAGTTTGTCCATGCCCTGGGCAAACTTCTCGATGGTCAGTCCCTTGTCGACATAGCCCTCGGCAATAATGCCCACGTACGGGCGGAGATCCTCCGGCACATCCGACCGGAAATTCGTGAAATCGGTAACCTTGGAGGCCTCGAGCGTGAAGAGCGGATTCTGCGGCGTCAGCGGCCGGCGCAGTGGCCGGGTCGCATGGTCGTTATTGACGGAAAACGCCCGCGGGGTGGACCAGCCACCGACCACGCCGCCCTTAATGCCGCGCACCCGCCAGTACCATTTGCCGGGAGCCGGGAGGTTCTTTACGGGTGGCAGATACCAGAGGTAGTCATGACTGTCGGACAGGTGCACGGCCGCCGGCGCGGCAAAATCCGCCGCCGCCGACCATTGCAGGTCGTAGTCCACGACCATGGGAATGGCCTTCCAGCGGAACATCGTGGCCACATCGGTGATGGCGGCATCGGGTGGTGGTGAAAGCGGCTCGGGACAGACCGGCAACACCTCGCCGATTGCCAAGCTCCCCAGTTCCGCCGCGCCGCTCGTCTTGACCTGCAAGACGAATGGCACTTCGTCGTGCCACTTAAGTGTTTCGTTCAGGCCGATGACATAATCGCCTGATTTCTCCGCGTGCAACAGCGCAGTGGCGGCCTTGGTACTGCCGAGCGGTTGGGCGGTGATCTCCAGGACATCCTGCTGGTTCGCGGCACGTACGGATACGCGGCACTGAAAATACTTGTTGAAGTCAAGCCGCAATGCCGCCTGTGGCATGGCCCCCGGGATCCGCAGCAGTGGGAGCAGGGCTGCCGGATCGCCGGTTTCCGCGAGGGTTTGGGGATAGACCGCTGCCCCGCCCATGAACACAGCGCACGGTGGCGCCGCATAAAGCGCCTTGCCCGCGGACGTCTGGCCCCACATTTCGACCGTCCGGCGAAAGACGTTCTCCCCGGCCTGGCTGGCCAGGAACACAAAGCCGTTATCGAGCGAACCATGCGCGGGGACCAGAAACGGAAACTGCCCCTGTACCGGGTCGATGAAGTTGCACTGGAAGCCACTGCCGCCGCAGCCCCAGATCATGGAGCCCTGGCCCACCTTGCCGGGGGTTGGCAGCAATGTCGAGAGGCCCACGCCGCACCCGCTGGTCAGGGATTCCATGCTGATCCGACAGAGTTGCCCGATCCACGATGGCCGCGTCTCGCCGCCATTGAGATCGCCCAGGATCGCCGATTTCTTGCGTTCCACCAGCGGTCCGGTCATCAAATCGCGCGACCAGGATCCCGCGACGCCGTTGCCGCTGCCCACATACGCGATCCACAGCGGCACCGCCCCATCATTCTGCCAGTGGACACGGGTGACCAGGAACGGCATGCCGGGTACCAGTTCGAATGTCTGGGTGACGCTCATCGCCTGGGCCAGGCCGCCCATCCGGCGCACGATCTGGATGGATGGGCCGCCGTCCGGCGAAACGGACGCGGCGCATTTTTCAAACGATGCCGTCGTAGAATGGATCAACCCCAGGTCCGCCGGGTCACTGTTGGCGATCCGACCGCGATTCTGATTATCCACCCAGAAATCGAGCTTACCGTTCTGGATAAGTAACTTTGCCGGCGCCTGCGCCGTCGGTGCAAAGCCCAGATTCCATCCGGACTTGTCGATTCGCACGCTCAGGACTCCGTTGGCGATCTGGCCATCGACCACGTGCACGCCGTCACTGAACGCCGCTAGTTTCGAATCGGGAGCCTTCGTCAGTTCACCGGTTGCCACGTTCCGATCGAACGCCGGCCAGGTATCGGCCGACGCCGCGGTCAGATCCAGACGCGCTGCGGCGGCCAGCGACACATAAAGTTGCAGGACCGGCCGGCCATCCTGAATGGCGCGGGAGAGGGGGATGGCCGTGCCGCCATGGGCCGTGGCCACCCGCAACGGACTCCCCGCGGCCAGCCCCAACCGGCTGTCGATCTGGGCCTCATCAAGGGTAATAGCTGTCGCATAGACCGGCAGCTTGGAGTAGTTGACGATCGTGATCGGTAGCGTGGCGACCCCATCGGCGCCGGATACGCTGCCTGCGGTCATGGCCAGCAGCAGGCCTGCCATCATCCCGAACCATTGGATCGTTCTGACCTGGTTCATTCGTTGACCTTAGCTTCCTGATCCTTGATGGAGGCCCAATTCTTCCGTGCCACCTGGATCCCTTATCGTTCCTAACAAAATGCTCCGGAGCGACTGTCAAACCGGGAATAAATCAGCCACAAATGAACACGAAGGGACACAAATTCAGATGATTGAATAATCAAATTCCCGTGGAAGTCCAGCAGCGCCTGGCATTTGTTCCCATTCGTGTTTATTGGTGTTCACTTGTGGCTAATTTACATCGGCCCTGCAGGGCATTTCCCCGCGTCATGTTGTTGGGAGCTTTTAGTGTTTCTCCAACGCCGGGGAATTGCGGATGACTATTCCTTCGACGTTGTCGCTGAATACGGCGGCTTTAACTCCCGGGGCCACCTGGGGTTTGAAGTTGTCGATTTCCAGGCCTTGAATATCTGCAAAGGCCGCGGCGGGCCGCACATCGTCCGTCGTGCAGCTCACGTGGATATTCGCCAGTTCCAGGTCGCGCACATGCCGGGCATACACACCAAATGCCGGCATGGTGCCAATATGGTGCGGGTCTGGGTAGCCGGTGCCCAGTTCTTTGGGATTGATGGCGGCATCCGCTGCCGTGCCGCCGCCCTTGCTGATCAACCGGATGTTTTCCAGGCGAATGCCTTCCACCGGGTGCTCCGGCAAGCCGGTGATCTCAATGCCGGCCATTTTGCCCACGCCATCGGCGATGACATTGGAAATCAAGATGTTGCGGATCCGGCTGGGCGTGGTCAGGTTCGGCGTGCGGTTGCGTTTGCCGGAGGTGATATAAATGGCGTAGTCCGGCATGTCGGTCATCGTGAGGTTGGTGATGGCGATATTTTCCAGGATGCCGCCATCGACCTCTTCCAGCGCCAGGCCGCAGCAACTGCGAAAGGTGCAATTGGATACGGTGCAATTGCGGAAGCCGCCGCTGGATTCGGTGCCGAACTTGATGCGGCCATAGGCCCGCCTGGTGGACCGCCGCATGGTGCCATCGATCAGCGTGCCTTCCTTGAAACCCGAGACCTGGCAATTGACGATGGTCAGATTCTCGGTGATCCGCACTTCGCCCAGTGCATAGGTGCTCTTGGGACAGATGCCATCATCATTGGGCGAATTCACGCGGCAGTTGGAAACCATCGCGTTGCGGCAGCAATCAATATCCATGCCATCGCGGTTGGTGTCGAGGGTCACATTATCAATGGTCAGGTTGTCGCAGCCGGTCACCAGAATACCAAAGTGGCCACCATGGAAAATCGTCACATCGCGGATCAGGACATTTTTGCACAGTTTCAGGGCAATAGCCTTATTGCCAATGCGGACGGGCGGAAACGTTTTGGTATTGGGTGTCGTAAAGTGATCGTAGCCGCACATTTCATCCAGGATGCCCGCCCCCGAAACCAGCCCGCCGCCGTTGATCATCCCGTGGCCGGTAATAAATACATTAGTGAGATTGTCGCCCCAGATCAGGCTGTTATGAAAATAGGTGTGCCCGCCATCCTGGTAGGCGATGCCCGGAAACGCTTCGGTTTCGTCATAGGCCTTCCTATCCTGCGGCGCGCCCAGAATTATGGACCCGGCATCCAGGCGCAGATGAATATTGCTCTGGAGATGGATCGAGCCGCATAAATACGTTCCGGCAGGCACCAGAACCGTGCCGCCCCCGGCCGCCGCCGCCGCATCAATGGCCTTATTGATGGCCGGGCTGTCGAGCGTTTGGCCATCGCCCAGGGCGCCAAAGGAACGGACGTTGAAGCATGCCACTGGCCCGGGACTCGCTTGCGTTGCCGCGTTGGCGGGTGCGGGTGCCACGGTGTCGGCCGCCTGGAGCCCAACACTCCATGCGAAACTCGCAATGAGAGCCGCGGCCACCCGCAGAAGGGCGCCATTTATTAATTTCGTTGCCATCATTTCTTCTCCTTGAGATCTTCGGGAAAGGGAACCGGTTCTTCTTCGATGAGGTTGGTCGTACCTTTGACCTCCATGGCCTTGGGCGGGTTGTCCTTGAGTTCCAGTATAACGATCTGGTTGGGGCCTTTATTCTGCCACGGGCTTGGCAGGTACAGCGACCGCGCCGCGCCCACATCCCAGTACCGGCCCAGATTGTGCCCATTGACCCAGACCGCCCCATAGCCCCAATTCCGCAGGTCCAGGAACGTCTCGCCGGTCTTATCCAAATTGAAACTGCCGCAGTAAAACGCCGGGCCGGCGGCAGGCGCCTTGCCCGCGGGCAAATCGATCGGGTGCTCCACCGGCAGCGAAAAAATCTGCCAGCCGGTCAGCGGCTTGCCGTCCAGTGTCGGATTGGCGGACAACCCCTTGTATTCATCCTTGGTGACGCGACTGCGCCCGAGATTGTATACCAGGATATCCAGCGTGCCGGGGCCCGCATGGTCCAGCGGCATCTTGAAACTTGCCGCGCCATACTTGGCATAGGCCCGGCCCACCGGCTGGCCGTCGATCATGACCAGCGCATAATCATGGGCCTTGCTGATATCCAGCGTCCCTTGAATACCCTGCGGGCATAGCTTGCGATAAAGGACCATGCCATAGGCCTGGCCGAGTTCCTCCATGGTTCTGGTATTCTCGGAAACAACCGGGTGCGGCAGCGTATCGAGCAGGGCGCACTGGCGGGTCAGTTTCACCGGCGGAATCTCCAGCATCACCGGGTCCGGCGGAATCGGCGGTGGAGCGACCTTCAATTCCTGCGTCAACAGGTCGCGCAAGGCGCGATACTTGGGCGTGATGCGTCCCGCCTCATCCACCGGGGCGTCATAGTCATAGCTGGTGATCGCCACATCCATGTTCTGGAATCCGAACGTGGTGCCGCCGAAGAACATGTAATAGCAATAGGAAATATTCCGCTCCAGCAGCCACTTGACGTTGTGGATCTCGCTGCTGACCGGGCGGCGGTTGATCTTTTTGCCCCAGTGCGAGAACCACGCCGTATACTTTTCAGAGTTGTACACCGGGTAGCCCTGCTTGTCGGCCAGATACTTGACCCGCTCATAAAGCTTCTGATCCTCGGCCACCCCATTGACGGCGCGCAGGACGCCCGGGATGCCTTCCTCCGGCTCGAACGTATGCAGGCCCGGATCGCAGGAAAACAACTGGCCATCGAAGCCGGCCTCACGGAATATCTGCGTCAAGGCCTTGATATACGCGTCCATGGCGCGATGCTCGTTCTCCACCTGCACCATCAGGATCGGGCCGCCCCGCTGCACTTGCAGGTCCGCCAGTTGCTCGCCGAGTTTTCGCAGGTAACGCCGGTCGAACTCCAGTGTTACCGGATCAAACTTGCGCAGTTCGCAATGCTTGGTCAGCAACCACGCCGGCAACCCGCCAAATTCAAACTCCGCGCACACAAAGGGTCCGGGGCGCAATACCACCCACATGCCGTTGGCCTGGCAGAGCTGCACGACGCGGCGCACGTCGTTGAACCCCTCGAAGTTGAACTGCCCCTCCTTGGGCTCGAGCTGGTTCCACATCACGTAGAGGCTCACGGCATTGAGCCCCATGGCCCGAGCCTGTTTGATGCGTTGGTCCCAGAACTCCGGCAACACGCGCGGCAGGTGCATTTCGCCGGCCACGAGGCGGAAGGGCGCACCGTCGAGCACGAAGTTGCCGCCGGTCAACTCGAACTTATGCGGATGGCCATCCGGCGTGGCCACGGCGCGGGCCGATTGCACCCCGGCGACCGCCAGGATCAAGACGGCCATGGCGCAGCACATGCGGGTACGTTCGATCTGGCTGGCGCGGGGTATGAACATCATGGCAACTCCAATTGGGGTTTGCTCTTAAGCTTCGCAATGACACTGGAATCTTTTCGGAGTACCCTCATGGAGGCTCCTTCGCATCGACCCCAGCCGCGGGCTTGGTGGCCGGAGACCTGGCCGGAGCCGCGTTCCGCCCCGGCGTCATCGCAGGCAGGGGAACAAACGTGGTCAGACCCTCGATGGCCAGCACCAGACCCGGATCGGAAATATCGCCCGGTTTGGCCGCCATCAGGCCCACGCGGTGAATGACGGCGCCGGGAATGGTCAATTGCCCGTCGTGCACCTGCACCGCGCCGGTAATGTCCACCGGCGTGGCGCCGGCCAGATCCTGGGCCAGGATGCGTTTGCCGGCCAGGGCACTGGGGGTGACCAGAGTGAGGCTGGCATATTCCCCGAAGATACCGACCATCCGGTTGAGCTCACCGGCATTCACGGTCACGTCGGCCAGCGGAACGGTCGGCGCCGCTTTCTGGCCGGCGCCGAGATTCCGGGCGATGGTTGCCACCGCGATCTGGCCATCCGGATGGCGTGCGCACAGGACATAGGGCGGTTCCTGGCCTTCGGGCATGCGTACCACCGGCAGGGGCAAGCCGCCGCGCGCGATACGTGCCGGGGCCGGCGTACACTTGAAATCCGTCAGTAATTTCTCGTCGATGGCGCATGGATCTCCCTTGGGAATCGGCTGGGCGATGCGATGCCAGCGGACTGCCCGGGTCACCTCGTCGATCCGGCGCTTGACGTCGCGGAAATCCGGCGTAAAAAAGTGGTCCGGCTTTCCGCTGGGCATGTTGCCGGGCAGCGGATGGCGCATCACACCATAGGAGGAGCCGGTGCCGGCGCCGATGTACACCTCGTCCTCGCAATTGATCAGGCGATGGTCGTTGGGGATCGGCTTGGTCAAAAACACCGCGATCCGCCGAATGGTCTCCGGGATGGATCGGACCAGTTGCACATCGTAGGTGCGGTATAGATCACCTTGTGTGCCGAATTCGATCCATACATCGGGGGCGACACGGCGTCCCCTGGGTGTCACGCTGAACTTCCATTTGGGCTTGCCCGGTTCGCCGGTTCCCCAATCCACTTTCCAGGAGCCAATGCCCGCCTGCTGCGACCATGCCAGGCGCTGGCTCCAATAGCTGTCGCTGTCGAGTGCTTCCTGCCCCGGCGTCTTGTCGCGGGAATTGCAGATCCATAGTCCCAGGTCGCGCCACCCCTTGGCTTTGACATCATGGCTCAACTTGGACAGCCGTTCGACGGGCGTGCCCTGATAGGAGGGAAATCGGCCCGGGTCCAGTTCCACGCTCCCGCGGAGGGGGCAGTTATGGCCGCCACCCAGCGGGAAGTCGCAGGCATCATCCAGCAGAAACGTCAGGTCGGAGCGGATTTTCGCATAGAACCCCAGCCAATTCTGGTTCGGCCCCTGCCCGAAGAGGCTGGCCTCTACCATCATGTCCGCCTGCGCGCTGGCGCCGGCGTAACTACAGGCAAAGCCCTGCACGTTCCAGGTGCAGAAATAATCCGGCGCCGTGCTGGGGGTGTCGGGGACCAAGCTCGGCTCGGCCGCGCCGGCATTGCGTGCGCCTAAAAATGCGGCCATAACGATGGTGAGGACGAGTCGAATGTTCATGGCTGCCGGTCCTTCATTTCGTCCTGGAAGAAGGTTGTTGGCGGGGGGGTAGCGCCATGGACCGCGTTGACGATCAGGTTATCAAAACAGGGAGTGCTGGTTAACGTGCCCAGGCCCACCAAGCCGGCGGCGAAAACATTGTTGGTGACGGACGCCACCGGCTGGCCATCGATGAACGCCTGAATCGCCGTGCCTTGGAAGACCAGTTTCAGGTTATGCCATGGCTGGTCGGCCAGGGTCGCCTTGCCGGAGGCGAGGATGTCCGCGGCGGCCAATAGCGACCAGGCGCCATCCTGGCCAAGCTTCAGGATATACCCCTTGGGGGACACGCCGCGGGTGGTTGTCACACGTCCCAGCAGGGCCGCGGCGCCACCATCGCGGGCGCCGACGTCCACACTGACCTGGTAGTCCTTCCACTGGGCATCACCCACGACCGTAAAACCGTCCAGGGCCGTCTTGGTGCGGGCGAACCTGGTCACGGCCTGCACACACTGGCCCTTCCCATCCGGGCAACTGGCGACTTCGAACACGCCCTGAATATCGGAATGGTAATAGGGCAGCACCTTGGTCTTGCGGTAGTGGTCGTAGTTCTCGTGATACGGGAACGGAAACGGCTTGGCGGCCGGCGGTTCCGGGTGGGCGCCCTTCTGTTGGCCCGCCAGTGTGCTCAGCGTGTAAATGGTCGCCGGCTTAAGCGTCAGGGTCAGCACGCCATTTTGCGGCGTCAGGTCGTCCTGCTTTTGGAACATGGCGGCCGCAGCGCTCTTCCAGACCGCCACTTTGCCGGTGGACAAGCCGCCGGTGAGATTGAACGCGACGGGTTGGTCGGCCTTGGCGTTCTTGGTTTCGATCACGATGGTATAGTCCGAACCATTGGTCGATTTGTAGGTCACGTAGCTGCCGCCGCCCGTGAAGTATCCGCAGCCCGCGCCGTCCAGGTACTTCCAGCCGACTTTGGTGAATTGGCAGGTGTGGGCATGGCCCCACAATTCCGGCGCCAAGAAGTAGTTGCCGCTCCAAGGCTCGGACGCGATCGCCATCGCATGTTTGCCGTACCAACCCTCAATGCCGTAGAAGGACGAGATCAGGTGCCAGAAGACGGTACTGGTAACCTTGTTGTCGATGTAGTTTTCATTGGCGGCCCGCACCTTATTGATGGCGCCGTTGAAGCCGTCCTGATAGACGTGCTCCTCCGTGTCCCAGATGGCCTTGCCGCTGCCCAGCACATAATCCGGCGAAGGGGACACGCCCTCGGGCGCACCTTTCCACGTGGTGTGGTTGCTGATAATGCCCACGGCGGCGTTGAGTTCTTTATCGCCGGCAAGCTCCCTGGCGAAGAGCCATTTGTTCTCCGGCCTCCAGTTGTCAAAGCCATGGATGACCACGTTGCTGAGCCCCGCCTTGTCCAGGGTCTTGCGGTAGAGCTTTATCCATGGCAGGTTCACGCCACTTTCATTGCGGCATCCGGTGTAGTTCACGTCCAGACCATGGTAGGTCTTGGCGCCCTTGATCCAACCGATGTAGTAGTCGCACATGTCCTGCGACCAGAATCCTCCGCTGCCCGCCCCCACCCACAAGGGGGCATTCCAGGCCGTGGCATCAAAGCGGATGTCCGGATTGCGCTTCCTGGCCTCCTTCATCAGCCACCATTCGTAGCCACGCTCGAAATACTCAGGCTTGGGGTTGTCCAGTTCCGCGCGGCTGCGGGCGTGGCTGGGCTCCGCGCCCTGGGTGCCGTTCTTGTCGCTGCCGATTTCGACGTAGAGCACCTGCAAGGCGGCCCCGAAATTCGGTTTGAACAGATAATCGAGTAGCGCGCTGCGTTGGGGCTCGGGATATTCAAACACAAAGCGGGACGTGGCACCGCCCCCGCTGACCGCCCCGATGCCGTCAAACCGTCGGCCTTCGCGCTGGCCATCGAGCGCGATGGTCTGATCCGCTGGTGCCCGGCCTGCCAAAGCCATGGGCAGTAAGCAGATTGCCGTCATCAATGGCCCCCGATACCACCATGCCGCGTGTCCGTTAGGGGTAAGGAAAACACTCAAGGTCTCGCCTTTCTTTGGATGTTCTTGCGGGCTGTCGGCACCATGGCGAAGCGCCACGTCCGCCGCTGGTATACCGGGGATGGACTCGCACGCCTGCGTCTAACCTGCATTCATAGACAGATAGACTCCGGAACCCACGTTTTATTCCCGCACCAGGGGAAAATAACGCACTGGAAACATGCATGGCGCCACGCCACGGAGTGGATTTGCGCTAACCGCTGGTCCGCTTGCGCGTCTATCGCCTTGCGAACGGCAGCCTCCATGAGGAACCGAAAGGCTGGTCCAACTTTGCACGACTTGCCGAGCCGTAGTCCACACAAAACGGCCCCATGCGCAACATGTACGATCATCCACGGTCGGTTGATGCTACAGATACTGCTCTGCATCGTCGGGGGAGGAGGTGGCCCATGATGTGGGCACTGATGAAGGACGTTACAATTGCCCCATGCCCAAAACCTCCGCAGGCATCCTCCTGTTCCGTCGCCGTTCCACCGGCCTCCAAGTTTTATTGGTCCATCCTGGCGGCCCGCTCTGGACGCGCAAGGACGAAGGCTTCTGGGGAATCCCCAAGGGTGAGGTCGGCACCGGCGAAGATTTGTTCGTCGCCGCCCAGCGTGAGTTCGCGGAAGAAGTTGGGTTCAAACCCGTTGGCCCCTTCATCAGCTTGGCGCCGGTAAAGCTCCGCAGCGGCAAGATCGTTCACGCTTGGGCCTGCGAAGCCGACTTCGATCCGGCCACGCTCAAAAGTAATTCCTTCACCATGGAATGGCCCCCGCACTCGGGCAAGCAAGTCGAGTTCCCCGAAGTGGATCGGGCGGAATGGTTCACGGTCGAGCAGGCCAGAGTGAAGACCAGTCCGGGGCAGATGGGACTGGTGCTTGAATTGGAACGGCGCCTACAATAGACGCCATCGGTGGTTACAGGCTGAAATTCAGACGCCTCCCCCTAAAACACACAAACCCCTCTGATGGAGGGGTTTGTGTCGCCAGTATTCACCGGCATTCATACGAGGGCGACGGGGTTCGAACCCGCAACCACCGGATCGACAATCCGGTACTCTAACCAATTGAGCTACGCCCCCAAAATGTTGATCGTGTAAGCCTTGTTGTTTTCAATGCTTACAATCGTTTAGTTCGACAACTGTCCTTGTTGATTGTGTAACAACTCGTTGAGCATCCGGCGTCATCGGAAGCGTTCCGATCACCCATATGGTTAAGAATATCCTAACCGGAGATTCCACAGATGACAAGCCCATCTGGACGAAAACTGGACGGGCGGACGCACAATAAAGACGGCGGTCGGGCGGTTCTTGTGGTGCGGACCTCTTGGTCTGCAGCTTTCAATCGCGTGGTTTCCAGCAGTGCAGGCCGGCCGGACTCCAAACCGCGGCCAGGAAATCCCGCCACACCCGTTACGGCAGATTGCTGCCGGCGATGCGGGGGCCGTCGTTGAGTTGCAGGTCCAGCGGCTTGCTCGGGTCGATGGCCCGGGGCAGCAGCGAGTGGAGAAACGCGGCGCCCGGGGCGGCACCGACGGCATCGGCGGTGACTTCCATCCGTTGGCCGTGCTGGGCGATGGCCAGCTTCACCTTGGTATTGGGGGGAACAACGGCATCGGGCATGACGATCATGACGCCGTTGGTCCGCGTATCGACGAGCATCTTGCCGATGATTTTCTGGTCGGCACTGTTGCGCAGACTTACTTGGCGTACATTGGGGTCCATCATCGCGCTGATGGCAATATGCTGGCTGTCGAGCTGCTGGCGCAACTGGTCGATCTGCTGCATCTGGTTTTGCACCAGGGTGGTGAGTTGCCGGCCGGCGGAGCGGGCACTCATGATGTCGTAGCCGGACCAGACCAGGCAAACCGCGGCGGCGGCCATGCCCCAGCGCAGGAACCGCTCGCGGCGCTCGCCGGTGGCGCGGCGGTAATCTTTAATCTTGAAGGTGCCCGGTGCGGTGGCGGCCAGAATGCCCGCCCGCAGCCGCGCCGGCGGTTCCATGTAGGGGCTGGCGGCGGCGAGGCGCGCGGTGGTTTCCTGCAACTCGGCGGCGGCCTGGCGGGCGGCGGGGCTGGCGGCGGCCAGCATGGCGTTAAACTGCGCCATTTCGGGAGCCGTCAGCGTGCCCAGGGCCCCAGCCGCCGCCTCGTCAAGGAAGGCCGCGTCGGGTGGGTTATTATTGATGTTAACTTCCATGGTCTACTGCTCCTGCGTGCCGGTGGTCGTGGGGCGCACCGTTAAATGCTACTCCTGCCCGGGTGGGGCGGTGTCGGGGGTGCCTTGAAGTTTCTCTTTTATCTTGATGAGTCCCAGGCGGATACGGGTTTTGATCGTACCGAGCGGGGATCCCAGTTGGGCGGCAATCTGGGCGTGGGTCAGGCCGTCGAAAAAGGCCAGGTCGATGACTTGTTTCTGCTCCGGCGGAAGGGCCGCCAGGGCCTGGCGCACATTGACGGCATCTTCGTGGGTAATGGCCAGATCGTCGGGCCAGTCTTCGGCGTCCGGGGAATCGGGCAGATGCTCGCCGACGGTCTTAAGCACCACCCCGGCCTTGCGGCTGCGCAGCCGATCGAGAATGCGCGTGCGGGCAATCGTCATCAGCCACGCCTGGGGGCTGCCGCGGCTGCCGTCGAAGTTGGCGGATTGCCGCCAGATCTGGATGAAGATGTCCTGCGTGACATCTTCGGCCGCCCCGTGGTCGCGCAGCATGCGCACCGCCAGCGAAAAGACGACCGGGCCCATCAGGTCATAACAGCGCGCCAGGGCGCCATGGTCCCCCGCAGCCATGGCACGCAGATACCCGTTCAATTCAGCTTGTGCCGGGGAACGCTCCAAAATCGCAACACTCCTGCCAACGGCACCAGTCTGTTGCCGGCGCTGCCCACCATGATCACTGCCGCGGGGGCGGTTTGCAATCATCCTTCGTGGGTTGCAGATGGCGGCCAGGAGGGTCACGGGTTATGAGGCTCCTTTACGGGGGACCGTGGGCGGTTCTGTCATGCTGGGTCTGTGGCGCTGGGCGAGGCAATGTTTTCGGCCAGAATGACGAATGACTAATGACGAATCAATAACCAAGGTTAAATGAACCAATGACGAAGCAGCTTTATCGCGGTGGTCTTTGTTTGGTAATTTGAGCATTGGTTATTGGAGTTTGATTGGTCAGTAGTCATTCGTCATTAGTCATTTCACTTCACCTTTGCCACGAAGCCCTACCCGCAGGTCACGAAACCCGCGTTCTCACGGGATAATACGGATTGGACGTCACGATGGATTTTACGGAGTGGCGATCAGGTGCAGATAGAGGGGGGATTCGGTGATGGGGATGGAGGTGGGGGAGGGAATCGGCGAGGTGGTCGGGGCCCCCTTGTCTAGCGGCATGGTTTGGGCCTGGTCGATCTTCCAGCCGCTTAAGTTGAGGCTGGTAGTGGATTTGCGGTTCGACCCAGTGGGCGACCACAGGACGATCATATTCTGGGAGGCGCCGGCGGGAGGGGCAAATTCGTAGGCGTAAACATCATCGGGTTTGGCCAGCAGTACGCGGCTGAAATGATAATCCCCCAGCACGGTTTGCAGGTGGGCCAGGGCGTGGAAGGCCGGCTTGGGCACAAAGTTCCGGGTAAGGCCCGACGAGCCATGGATGTGCGGGGTGTCGTCATCATTGAAAAAATAGATGTAGGCCCGCTGCACCGGCAGGGCCATGAAGAGCAAGGTGGAACGGACCAGGTAGCGGGCCTGTTCTTCTTCGGTGCTGCCGACCCATTTGGCAAACTCGCTTTTGGGATCGGGCTTTTTGGTGGTGGCATCGTAGCCGAATTCGGTGATCCAGATCGGCTTGCCGGCGGCGTGGGCATCGCGCCACTGGGCCAGGGCGGACACATCTTTGAGGTAGTTGAGCCGCGGGTCTTCCGGGAACGAACGGCGCCAAGTGGGCCAGGGCTCAAGCTGGGCATAGGTGTGAATGGTCAACACATCATACAGGCCGGCCAGGTCGAGCAGGTCGGCCACCGGCTTGGCATACTTGTCGGCCTTGCCGGGGGCCAGGTTGCAGGTGGCGATGCGCAGCTTGGGGTCGCCGGCGTGCAGCCCGCGGGCCAGGGCGCGAAACGTCTGGATGTATTGCGGATCGGAATAATTGCCGGGCTCGTTGCCGATTTCGACCGCTTCCAGGCGCGGCGTCGTGCCGCCGGGTCCGAACTGGGCGGCAAAGGCCTGGCCGTAGGCAAAGGCATCCTGGTCGATATTCTTCCAGCGTTGCGGCGGGGTCGAATCGATCTGGAGGCAGGCGTCGGTGCGGAATCCCCGTGCCTGCCAGGAGCCATAGACCTCCGCCCAGTTCACACCATTCTTGGCAAACGGCAACTTGGGCAGCACCGCCGTATCCTTCCCCAGATCCCAATCGGTCGGGTGGTAATCGCGGACAAGCGAACAGACCGGGGCGTAGAGTTCGGGCTTAAACGCCACGGTGTGGCCGCAGACGCCCAGGAAATCCTTGAGTGCGGGCCGCGGTTCGGCAGCCCCGGCGCACAGCGTCATGGCGCCCACCAAAATGGCACAAAGAGTCAAGAGATTAAGCTTCGTCGATTTCGTCTTGGTATTCCTTTGGTGTTCGAACGTCCAACCCACAACTAACAACCCACAATTCACACCAATTTTTCCAGTTCCCCCAGCAACTGTTCAAACAGGGCCATGGCATCTTCGATGGGCTGGGGCGTCGTCATATCCACGCCGGCGACTTTGAGCATATCGATGGCGTACATGCTGTTGCCGGCCTTGAGAAACTTGAGCCATTGTTCGCGGGCGCCGGGTTCCTGCTTGAGGATGTGCCGGGCAATGGCGGCGGCGGCACAGTAGCTGTTGGCGTAGCGATAGACGTAGTAGCCGCGGTAGTAGTGCGGGATGCGCAGGCATTCGACATCCAGTTCCGGATCAGCCACGAAATCCGGCCCGAATTGGCGTTCGAATTGCGCATGGCAGATTTTCATGAGCGCTTCGGCGGTCATGGGCTCGCCGTTTTCTGCCATGGTGTGCGCTGCCCGGTCAAACTCGGCAAACTGCACCTGGCGGAAGATGGTGCCGCGCATGTCTTCGAGCATGGCGTTGATCAGGAACGCCCGTTCCTTGGAATCGGTGGTGCGGTCAAGCATGTACTGTTTGAAGACGATCTCGGCGGCGGTGGAGGCCACCTCGGCGGTGAACATGGGGTAGCCGGCATACACCGGCGGCTGATTTTCCTTGGCAAACCAGCTTTGGGTGGCGTGCCCCAGTTCGTGGGCTACCGTGGAAACATCGTGGAACCGGCCCTGGAAATTCAGCAGGACATACGGCGGCGAAAGATAGGTGCCCATGTTGTAGGCGCCGGCGCGTTTGCCCTTGTTGGAATAGACATCCATCCAGCGGGACGCAAAGGCGGTATGCATCGCCACGCCGTAATCCGGGCCGAAGGGCTTGATGCCCTCAAGCACCAGGTCGCGGGCCTGTTCAAAGGTATAGGTACGCTCGGGTATATCCACCAGGTTGACGCTCAGGTCGTACATGTGGACGTCGTCGAGCTTGAGGGCGCGTTTCTTGAGCGCCACATAACGGTGCAGCAGGTTCCGGTGGGCGTCGACGGTCTGCAGCAGGCTGGTGTAAACGCTGGGCGGCAGGTTCTCGGCGTCGAGCGCACAATCCAGGCTGGTACGATAGCCGCGGGCCTTGGCATAAAACCAGTCGCGCTGCATGGTGCCGGCCAGCGTGGCGGCCAAGGTGTTCTTGACGTCCAGGAAACTGCTGTGCAGGGCCTGGAACGCCTCCCGGCGATAGCGCCGGTCCTTGGACATCACCGCCTGGGTGTAGGACGACGGCGTGATTTCCACATCCCGGCCTTCGGCGTCTTTGACGCTGCGCCAGCGCAACTCGGTGTTGCTCAGCAGGCCAAAGGCTTCGCCGGCGGTCGCGGTCGCCTTGCCGGACATGGCCAACAACTCCTCCTCGCGGGCCGGCAGAATGTGGGCTTTGCTGCGGAGCAGGTCCGCAAAAAAGTGCGTATATATTTTCAGATCCGGCCTGGTGAGCCATTCGTTGAGCCGGCTTTCGGGGATCTGCAGCAGTTCAGGTTGGAACCAGGAAGAGGCTTCCCCATACTTGACGCCCAGGGTCTGGGCACGCTGGGCCAGCGCCTGCGACGCGGGCACCCGCATGTCCTCGTCCTGCTTCATGTGGGCATAGGCTCCGAGCTTTTCCAACTGGATGTTGATCTGGTCGCGCAGCGTCAGCACCTTGAGCAAGGCCTCGGCCGACTGGCCCGCGGTGCCCTTGAGGGCGGCGAATTGCTCGACCATGGCGGCGACCGCCTTGTAATGCGCATCCCAGTCGTCCGGGGTGGCATACATTTTGGTCAAGTCCCATTTGTAGCGGTCGTCCACGGCGGAACGCTCGGGCGTGGTGGCGGCCGGCAGCACGTTGGTCATGGCAAGCACCCCAATACAGGCACAGCAGCGAATTGCCGCGGGCAGGTTCATGGTTCGCATCACAATTACGCCAGGTAGACTTTCCCGCCCGGCCGGAGGCGTTTAACTTTGGCTTTCTTATCCAGTATGTCCGAGGCGTAGAGTGCAAACGACGGCGCGATTTCGATGGTGCAATCCGGCGTGCCATCCGGCTTACGCGGTACTCTGACGCCGGCCGTCTCCAGCCACTGCGCGTTGCGCTGCGTGATGATGGCCCGGGCGGAAGCGGCCGAATCGGTGCCTTCGGCATTTTTGATGGGGGCAAAATCGTCGATGCGGTCGGTTTCATAGATGATGCTGGTGGCCGTCAGCGGCAGGGCATCAAAGACAAACGTTTCGAGCTTGACGGCGTTGGGCTTCTCCGGCTTGATGGCCTGGCCGGTGGCCAGGTCGATGCAGGGCACCTTCTTTTCGGCGCGGTGGAACGGCAGGGCAAAGCCGTGGCCGTTGAGCGTTTCGACAAAGTCGCGGCGGATGGCGTGCAGGGCAATGCTGCCGGCGCGCAGGCGCAACTCGCCATTGGCCAGGCGCTGTTCGGCCAGGGTATCGGGCAGGTCGCTGTATTCGATGACGGTCATCTTGCCATCCATCAGGCAGAAGTTGCCGACCTTTTCCTTCGGTGCCACCTTGGGGAGCATTTTGCTCGACATCTGGGCGCCGGCGAGGTCGTGCAGGCCGATGAACAGCGGATCGACACAGCGGACAATCGGGTTATCCACTTGGAAATAGCTGATCTGCGTGACCCCGCGCCGGGCCATGTCGGCAATAGCGCCGCTCTTATAGAGGGCCAGCAGCGAGCCGCCGTGGCCATTGGGCGAGAGGGCCAGCGAATCCTTCTGTTCCAGCAGGACTTTGCCGTCCGGGGCGATGGCCGGCAGGGAATCCTGCATGAAGAACATGACATTGGCGGGATCCATGCCAAAGAATTTGTTCTTTTCCCAGAACGCCCGCGTGGGCGCATCGTTGACCGGACTGGTCATGATGTAGAACGGGATCGGCTTGTCATACCGCCCGCCCATCGCCAGCAGGAATTCGGCAAAGCATTGGAACAACGGCTTATTCTTGATGGGGGTGGCGGGGAAGGTGCCCTTGGGGCCATCCCAACCCAGGCGTGTGCCCTGGCCGCCGGCGACAACAAAGGCCGCCACCTGGCCGGCACGCAGCAACTCTTCGCCGCGGCCAAACGCGGCGGCGTACTTCTGCTGGAGGGTTTCGTCCTCGGGCTTGTGGGGGTAGTAGGGGGCCGGCTGCACATCGCCCAGGGTGGCCTGCGTGGGATGTTTGACGACCGTTTCGACGAGTTGGTGGATCAGGTCCCAATCCAGGCCGGAGAGTTGCGTATCAAATGCGGCCTGTTGGGCCGGCGTGAGGTCGTTGTAAAACGCAAAGACATGTCCCTGCCCGAGAGCCTGTAGTTTGGCGACCAGTTCTGCATGTGTCATAAATAAAGTCCTGATTTTGGCGGTTAATCGTTTCCGGGTCCGAGTTCTCCATTCGGGGCCGATATAGTACCGAAAATCCTGGCGTACGCGAAGGGGTGGGGCAGGGTAATTGCGTGTAGCTGACGGGGGCGTTCGGAGTTCACGCTTTAGCGGGCGTTGAGCGCCAAATGGGTGTCCGACGCACGCTAAAGCGTGAACTTCGAACCGGGGAAACGGACTCTTCCGTCGAAATGCAATTGCCCTGAGGGGTGGGGGGATCCGATTTTGCAGGGGCGCCGCGTGATGATGGGGACCGCTGGCACGCACCGGTCTGATCAAGATGCGGAAAGGACCGCACCTAACCATCGCGTAGGGCTTATATCCGCCGGCGAATTGTCACAATATTGCCTTGGCTATTATAGGTGACAGTGGAACACAGCGTCCGGAGCCAGCGCAAGCCGCGGCCCGAAACGGCCTGGGGGGAACCGGTCTGTCCCCGCTCCGCACGCCAGTTGAAGCCCGGGCCCGGGTCGGCCACGCGGATCACCAGGGTCCGGCCGGCAACGATCAACCAGCAGCGTATGTAAAGGTGGGCCTGGCGCCGGCAGCCATGAATCACCGCGTTGTTGAGCATTTCCCGGAGCACCAGCTCGACGGTGAAGGCGGCGGATTGCCGGGCCGTGGCACGCAGCGCCCGGCGCACGGTGATGCAGAAACGATCAACCTCCGCCAAGCGGGCGGGAAAGCAGCGGCGGAATTGCAGCGCCTGTTGTCGCGTACGGGGCACGGTTACACCTCAATCGCCAGAAGCAGCAGATCGTCACGTGCGGGCCGGTGAGGCGGAGCCACGCGCTCCAGGATTTGCGTGACGGCCTTGGCCAGCGGCACTTCCTGGTGCGTGGCACAAAGATCCATCAGTTGCCGCAACCCTGGTCCACGGTCGGCCGAGTCCGGGGACTCGATGAGCCCATCGGTAAACAGGTAGAGCCGATCGCCTTTGGTCACGGGCACCTCCTGGGTGCGGACGGTAATGGTTTCAAAGGCGCCGACCAGTTCGCTCTCATCGGCCAGGGCCTGGGTCCGGCCATCGGCGCCCACGCGGATCAGCGGTGGGTGCCCCGCCAGAACCAGGGAAAGTTCCTGGCGGGCGCGATTCAACCGGGCGTAGGCCAGGGTGACGTAGGGGCCTTCCGGGTAGACCCGCTGCATCACGGCGTTTATGGTATGCACCATCTCGCCGGGCCCGCAGATGGCGCTGGCGTTCTGGCGGATCAGCGCCTTGAGGGCCGCGGTGGCCAGCGACGCCGCCAGATCATGCCCGGCCACGTCGGCGACGATATAGTCCCAGATCTGCGGCGCGATCCCCACGACATCGTAAAAATCGCCACCGACCTCCTGGCGTGGTTTCCAGCAGGCCGCAAAGGCGGCCTCCGGCAGATCCTGCGGGTTCACCAGCAGGGCCTGTTGTGCCGCCGCCAGGTGGCGCAGCTTCTCGGCTTGGGTTTCGACGAGCGCCCGCTGCGCCTGGTGGAGGCGCAGATGCAGGCGCAGGCGCGCCAGCACTTCGGTCCGTGCATAAGGTTTGGTGATATAGTCGACCGCGCCAGCTTCCAGGGCGGCGACCTTCACGCCGACATCCTGCTCGACGGAAACGAAAATGATCGGGATGGATTCCGTAGCCGGGTCGGCCTTGAGTTGGCGGCAGGTGGCCAGCCCGTCTTCGACGGGCATTTGCCAATCCAGCAGAATCAGGTCCGGTAACTGTTCGCGGGCCAGCGTGCGTCCCATCGGCCCGCTGGTGGCCTGGCGTACCACAAAACCTTCGTGGGTCAGCAGCAGCGCTAGCAGGCACAAGGTTGTCGGATCGTCATCGATCGCCAGAATGGTGGGGGGCTGCGGCACATGAATCGCGGCAAACCGCCGGCCTCGTCTTAAACGTGGGACTCCGCCGCCACTGCGGGCTGAACCAGTGCCAGTTCGACCAGCAGCTTTTCGAGTTTCCGGCAGTCCACGGGCTTGACCAGGTAGCCGTCGCAGAATTCGCGAAATGCCTGCATTACATTGCTGCCATCGCCCAGCATTGTGGTCATGATGATCTTGACGCCATGGCCGGCAAGCACCCCGCGGCCGGCCTCGATCGCGCGGATGGCCTTAAGGACATTTTGCCCATCCATGCCGGGCATCTGGATGTCCAGGCAGATCAGATCGTAGGGCAGGAATTCCGCAGCGCTGAAGGCCTGCAGGCCCGCGGGACCATTTGCCACCAGGGCGCAGTCGCCATAGGGCGCCAGCAGGATTTCCAGCAACCGGCGTTCGGTCGGGTTGTCTTCGACGATCAGACTTCGCATGGGGTGACTCCTTAAAGTGGCGTTTCCAAGGCGTGGGTTACAGCATGCCGGAAGGCGGTGAACTGGGCCTCGAGCATGTCGGCCGCGTGCTGTGCCGCAACCATATCCGGGATACCACTGGCCGATTCGAGCACGTTCGCCTGGTCGCGCAACACCAAGGCCCCGACCGTGGCGGCCGCGCCCCGCAAGGCATGGGCCGCCCGATGAAGGCCTGGGGCATCGGCCGCCGCCAGCGCCGCCTGGACGCCGCGCAGCAGGCGGGGACAGTCCTGTAGGAACATCTCGGCCACCAAGCGCAACGATTGCCGGTCGCCGCCCACCCGCGAGAGCAACGCGCTGGCGTCGAAGTTGACGACCGCCGTGCCGGCCTCGTTTGCAGGAGCGTTTTGATTTCCGGTGAGTGTGCCCGGAAGCGTCATTTCGGCATTCATGTCTGGTCCTTCGTATAACCGGAGCGTTGGGCCTTATCTTCGCGATGGTGACCAGCTTGGCCGAGGGCGTCTTCTGAGGGCATTCGACGGCGTAGTGAGCATATCGGCGTACCACGGCCATCAAATCAGAAACGCAGGATATCCCCCCTAAAAAAGTTGCCCGGGAAGTTTCTTTTCGGTGTTTGATCGTTCGCCCCTTAAAAAGGACTTCACGGTGCGCTGTGGCTAATAAAGTTGCCCCTCCGGCCATCCGAATGTTTATGCGTCGTGCTGAATCCTTTTTGGACATGCAAAAGATTCGTAAAGGTGTGTTTTATGACTGCCAGTTCAATCCCCGCTGTCGCGGAGACGACCGTGTCCCTGGAAGGCGATCTGACCGCCGCGCAAGTTTCCGCCCTGCGTCTCCAGATCAAGGGGGTCATCGCCGGCGGCGTGCTGGCACTGGTCGTGGACCTGACGCGCTGCGTCATGGTGGATTCCAGCGGCATTGGCCTGCTGGTGGCCACGTATAACTCGCTTAAGAAACTCGGCGGCACACTCACCATCGTTGGCGCATCGAAGGATCTGCGCGAACTCTTCAGGACCATGCGGCTGCAACAGCATTTCCGCATTGCGGATTAGTTAACAAGGAGCCGGAAATGGCTGACGGAATTGACGATTCCCTGATGAATGACTATCTCGCCGAAGCCCGCGAGCATCTGGCCGACATCGAGGCCGACCTGCTGTCCATGGAAGCCATGGGCGCGAGCATCGATGAGGCCCTGGTCAACAAGGTCTTTCGCGCCGCCCACTCCATAAAAGGGGGGGCGGGCTTCTTTGCCCTCCACAAGATCCAGGAACTGGCACACAAGATTGAAAATGTGCTCCAGTTAATGCGCGCCCGGGAGATGGTCCCCACCCCCGAAGCCATCAATCTCCTGCTTCTGGCCTTCGACAAGCTCCGCGAAATGGTCAATAACGCGGCGGCCAGCAACCAGGCCGACGTGTCCGATTTTGTCATCGCCTTGACCGACCTGGCGTCGAGCCATCTGGCCGCCGAGGTCCGGTCCACCCTGACCACACCGGCCACTATTGTTCCCCCGGGACAAACCACCTGTCTCCAGGCATCGCAGTTCGACCTTGACCGCGCCAGCCGGGAAGGGCAATATGTCTACCGGGTGCAATATGATCTGATCCATGATATTCATGGCAAAGACAAGACGCCGCGGGATCTCCTGGCCGGCATCGAACAATGCGGCACGATTCTGGATTGCGCCATGGATGTCGCCGCTGCCGGTACGCTGGACGATGAACCGGGCAACGTGCTGCCGCTGCAAATGCTCGTGGCCACGATCCTCGAACCGTCCATGGTCG
>Ga0316217_10002207_pt1 | contig 23803 bp, 21 predicted proteins | sample 1anoAmetaG_FD_203633 | JGI IMG/M metagenome (GOLD analysis project Ga0316217, IMG submission 203633) | Freshwater microbial communities from Trout Bog Lake, Wisconsin, USA - 1anoA | ecosystem: Environmental > Aquatic > Freshwater > Lake > Hypolimnion/Profundal zone | place: USA: Wisconsin...
GAGAACGTCACTCAGGGGGCGTCGATCAGCGGTCACTACCTGGTCGACGTCGTGTCCGCGGCGTCGGTCGACATCGTCTCGACGGCGTCCGGGCGCTGGCAGGAGGTCCGGCAGGCGGGCGGGCTCGAGGGGACGTACAAGCCACACGAGACCGGGGTCACCGTGGCCGGGGCGATCTCGAGCGAGCCTGACTACCTCTCGTACAGCTTCGGCGCCCAGCTGATGCAGGAGCTGAACGAGAAGAACTCGACGCTCCTGCTCGGCTACGGGTACGGGCACGACACGGTCGGCTACCACTTCACCCCCTTCTCCGTCTTCTCGCGAATCGTGCAGTCTTCGACCTTCAGCGCCGGGCTGACGCAGGTCATCAACCGGTCGACCGTCGGGTCGCTCTCGCTCGACCTGAACATCGAGAACGGCGACTCGTCCAAGCCCTACCGCTACGTGCCGATGTTCTCGCCAGCGGAGGCGGCGCTGGTCCCCAAGGGGGCCTCGATCGACTACGTCAGCACGCACCGCCTCGCCGAGCGGCCCGCCGAGCAGCTGCCGCTCGGGCGCGACCGCTACTCCATCAGCGGGAGGATCGCCCACCGCATGGACGGGTCGACGCTCCGGCTCGAAGAGCGCGCCTACGCGGACAGCTGGATGATGGTCGCGTCGAGCAGCGATCTGCGCTGGATCTTCGACTTCGGGCGACGCGTCGAGGTCTGGCCCCACCTCCGGTTCCACGCCCAGAACGGCGTCAACTTCTGGCAGCGAGCCTACGTCTCGGAGTCGACCACGGGGTTCGTCCTGCCGGAGTTCCGGACCGGCAACCGAGAGCTCGGCCCGCTCCTGACGGAGACCGGCGGCGCCGGGATCCGCGTGGGCATCGGGAAGGCGGGGAGCCCGAAGTCGCTCTCGATCGCGCTCCACTGCGACGCGAGCTACACGTCGTACCTGAACGACCTCTACATCACCTCGCGCAGCTCCATCCTCGGCGCTGTCATCCTGCAGGGGGAGCTATGATCCGTCGTTCGCTCCTCGCCGCCGCCGTCACCGCCGGCCTCATAGCTCCGGCGGCCTGCGCCGATCCAACGCACGAGGCCGAGGTGAACGCGCTCGGCCCCGAGGTGCCGGGCATCCCCCCCGGCCCGACCCACCGCGCGGGCCAGCCGTGCCTCACCTGCCACGGCGGCCTGGGCCCCGCGGGCGCGACGTTCCTCACGGCCGGGACGGTCTACGTCAACCCCTACACGCCCGGCACCACCGCCTACCAGCCGCTTGTCGGCGGCGACGTGCACCTCGTGGACGCGAACCGGCTCACGTACGACGCCCTGACCAACGAGGTCGGCAACTTCTTCGTCACCCCGAGCCAGTGGAACCCCACCTTCCCGCTCGGCGACGCCCCGGCAGACGGAGGCCCGCTCGACATCTCGGTCGGGGTGGCCAGCGCCGGTCTCGGCAGCGCGACGCCCATGACGACGCACATCATGCGCGGCGGAGTGTACGCGTCCTGTGCGTACTGCCACTTCGACCCCCCCGGCCCGACGTCGCCTGGCCACGTCTACCAGAACTGACCGACCATGACGCCCCGCAAGACCACCCTCGCCAGCGCCGCCCTCGCGTGCCTCGCCGCGTGCACGGTGCCGCCCGCCAGCTCGACCATCCTCGTCGATGCGCCGAGCGAGAGCGCGACCGAGTGGCAGCCCGTCGCCGACTACCTCGGCCACCGGTGCGGGTCCCTCGACTGCCACGGCGACCTGCAGCGGAGCCTCATCATCTGGAGCTGCGACGGGCTGCGCCTTGACCCCACCGACGTGCCCGGCTGCCACATGGGGCTCCACGCGCCCGCGACCACCAGCGGCGAGTACGCCGCGACCTATCGCTCGCTCGTCGGCCTCGAGCCGAACGTGATGACCGAGGTCATCGCGAGCGGCGGGGCCGATCCCGACCTCCTGACCTTCATCCGGAAGGCTCGCGGCGAGGAGGCCCACAAGGGGGGCCAGCTCGTGGTCGCGGGCGACGCCCAGGACCAGTGCATGTGCACGTGGCTCGCCGGGAACACCAACACGAACGCCTGCACGCAGGCCGTCAGCAGCACCCAGTGAGCTACCGTCCTGCCTCCCGCGCCGCGCCCTGGCGCCACCTTGTCTGGTGGCTCGCCTTCGCCTGCTTGATGGCGACGGGGAGGCCGGCCTCGGCGCTCGACCGCAAGGCCGAGGCGGGGGCCAAGGCGGCGCTGGCGGCCGCGCTGAAGGACCACACGGCCGGCGACGACGACGGAGCCATCCTGGCGCTCCAGAAGGCCCGAAAGGCGTGCGGCGCGAACCGCTGCAGCGCCGTCATGCGCGCGTCGCTCCTGCGCGATCTCGGCGCCATCCAGTTCGTGCGGGGCGACCACCAGAAGGCGTCGACCTCGTTCAACGACGCCCTCGAGCTCGCCCCGACGCTCCCGTGGAACGCAGCCTTCGACGGCAAGGAAGTCGTCGCCGAGTGGGCCACCGTGAAGGAAGAGCGCGCGGCCGTCCACGAGACGCCGCCCCAGGGCGACTTCGAGCACCAGCCGGAGAGCGAGCAGACAGTCAACACGCCGCTGCCGATCTACGCCGAGCTCAACGCGACGGGGGTCGCGAAGGTCGTCGTGAAGTACCGCGTGCCCGGCGAGACCGAGTTCAAGCGGCGGACGCTCCCTCGCTTCGGCGGCGGCTGGGGCGGCACGCTCCCGTGCCAGGACATGAAGCGCGGCCTCGTCCGGTACTTCCTCCAGGCGTTCGACTCGAGCGGGACGCCCCTGGCGAACTCGGGCGACCTGAAGCACCTCTTCTTCGTGCCCGTCCGCTGGGGGATCGCCGGCGACCCGCCGCACCTCCCGGGCCAGGCCCCGCCGGAGACCTGCAAGGAGGGGGGGCAGGCCGAGGAGGAGACCCCCGAGTCGCCGGCGGCCGCTGGGTCTGTCGCCCCGGACTCGATGCGGTTCGTCCGCCTCTGGATCGGCGTCGCCGGCTCGCTCGACCTGGCGGTGATGCCCAAAGGCTCGGACGTCTGCGCCCTGACCGCCGCGCTCAAGCCCGCCAACTCGACGTTCTACTGCACCGACCCGAGCGGCGCGGACTTCCCCTCGCGCTCGGCGCTCGGCGGCGGCGCCTCTCCGCTCCCCGGCCGGAGCGGGCAGAGCACCGGCGGCTTCGTCCCCGGCGACGTCCGGGTGCTGCTGACCATCGACTATGCCCTCAGCACGCACTTCCTGACAGGCGGGCGCTTCGGCTACGTGGCGCAGAGCTACCCCGGGGCCGCGGCCTCGAACGACGGGCACGGCATCGGTACGCCGATGCACCTCGAGCTGCGCGAGACCTACCTCTTCGGGAGCGATCCGCTGGCGCACGCGGGCTTCGCGCCGTACGGCTTCGCTTCAGCGGGCTACGCCAAGTTCGACACGAGCGTCCTCTCGGCCGCGGTCGTGCAGGGGGTGCAGGGGGCACGACCGGTGAACGTCTGGGCCATGGGGGGCCCCTACTTCGTGGCAGCCGGGGGGGGCGTACGGTACGCCTTCTCGCCGCGGGTCGCCTTCCTCGCCGGCGTCCGGGCCGCCCTCCCGTTCGGCTCCGCCGGGACGCTCCCCACGTTCGCCCCCGAGTTCGAGCTGCACTACGGCTTCTAGCGCCCGCCGTCCGGGCGGGAGGACACCGACGTCAACGGCGGTGCGCCCGGACTCGCCCTTGGCGAGCGCCGGCTCGTGCGGGGTAGACGGGGGGCCCGGGCGGCTCATCACGCAGAGAGCCCTGTTGGTCGATATCCGGGCGACGCTCGCTACGTTCGGGGGGAGACTCGCTGCACTGGCCAGGCTGGAGCCGGGACCCCGCGAGCGGGCAATCCTCCCGCCGCGTCGGTTTCTTACGTAGAGTGGGCGCGAAGCTCTGGAGGGTGGACGAGCCATGGTTGACCTGCCGGTGAACGACCAGGAGAGCGTCGGAGCGGGCGTCGACCTCGCCTGCTCCTGCGGCATCCTGCTCGCGACCGCGATGGTGGCCGTGGGCTTCACGCTCGCGGCGATCACGCAGTCGCGCCGCGCGGCGCTCGCCGCGGAGCACCGGTCCATCGCCCTCCCCCGCGCGGCGAGCGCGATGATGCACTGGGCGCTCCACCCGCTCGTCCGGATGCTCATCGCGGCCGAGGTGTCGGCGAACACAGTCACCGGTGGCTCCCTCGTCGCAGGCGCCGCCGCGGGAGTCGCGCTGGCGTTCGGGCACTTCGGCGTCGCCGCGGCGCTGCTCGTCCTGGCGTCCCTGGGCGACGCGCTCGACGGGCTCGTCGCGCGAGGAGGGAGGAGCGAGTCCCCCGCCGGGGCGCTCTTCGACGCGTCGGTGGACCGCTACGAGGAGTTCTTCTCGCTGGGAGGGATCGGCATCTTCTTCCGCGAGAGCGAGCCGGTCCTCGCGCTCGTGCTCGGCGCCCTCATGGGGTCGTTCATGGTGAGCTACGGGAGCGCCAAGGCCGAGGCCCTGCGCGTACCGGTGCCCGCGGGGGCCATGCGCCGCGCCGAGCGCGCCACCTGCTTGTGCCTCGGCACGACCCTGGTCCCGCTGACCGGCGCGATCACGCGGATGTGCGGGGGGCCCCCGTGGGTGGCCTACGCGCCCCTCATCGCCGCCTTGGTCCTCATCGGGGGAGCGGCGAACGTCTCCGCGGTCCGGCGCATCCTCGTCATCGCCGCCCGCGTCACGCCGCCCGAGGCGCGCACGCCGGGCCAGACGCGGGCGCCGCGCGACGTCGCCACCGAGTGACGCACGGCACGCGGCGACGCGGCCGGGCTACGGCTTGCGCGAGGCCTTGAGCTCCGCCAAGATCTCGCCGAGCGTGCCCACGATCGCCTGCTGGACGGCGAGCGCGTCCCTGTCCGCCTTCTCCTTCTCGGCGGCCGAGCCCTCGAAGATGGCCCCCGAGAGCGCCGGGCCGAGCGTCATCACCGCGGTGGCGATGGCCTTCCCTCCGGGTGTCCGCGCGAAGACGTCGTGGTAGCCGACGGAGAGGCACGTCGAGATGAAGACGAGCGCGTCCCAGTAGCTCTCGACCTTCGGGTTGTTCCCCTTCTCGGCGAGGTAGAAGAGGAAGGCGCCGCCGAACACCGTGACGACCGTCGCGTCGAACGGGTCCTTCGCGACGGCCTCCTTGATCTCGCGCTTGATGGCGCCGTACCCCGCCCCGTCGGCCCCTAGGCCGCCGCCGGTCACCGAGAGCAAGAGCGCGACGAGCGCCGCGCCGTCGTCCTTCGGCGGCCCCGAGGTCGCGCTCCCGACGTCATTCACCGCCGTGACCGCCGCTGCGGGAGGCCGTCGCGACGGGGGTGACCTGGATGCCGCCGGTGCGCCCGGTCGGCGGCTCCACCTCGAGGATGTCGCTCCCCTTGGTCTCCTCATTCTTGAGGATGGTGCCGAGCTCGCCCGTGAGGTCGCTCAGCATACCCTGCGCCTTGTCGCCGAGCTTGCCGCCGTCGACCTTCGCGAAGCTCATGAGCTCGCGCAGCATCGGGTAGGCGGCGCCCGCCTCGAGCACGGACTTGAGGATCGGGGACATCGCCCCGAGCGCCGGCTGACCGCCCGCGCCGTTTCCGCCCCCCATGCCCGTCGTCTGGAGGACGCGGATCTCCTTGATGGACTTGGCGGGCGCCATCAGCTCCCGCGCCAGCTCGGGCGAGGCGTCGATGGCGCGCAGCATCACGTCGCGGATGACGAACTTGAGCCCGAGCGCGTTCTCCGCCTCGACCATCTTGCGGCGCGCCTCGGCCTCGGCCTCCCCCTTGCGGGCGACGGCGTTCGCGATGGTCACCATCGCCTCGGCCTCCTTCAGCGCGGAGACGGCGCGCGCCTCGGCGGCGATCGTCTGCTTCTGGGCCTCGGCCTGGGCGCCGATGATCTGGATGGCGCGCTCGCGCTCTGCCTGCGCGGTGATCTCGACCGTCGTGATGCTCTGCCGGGCCTTCTCCTGGTCGGCGACCGCGAGCGCCTTGGCGGCCTCGGCGCGGGCCTGGGCCTCCTCGCTCTGGGTCACGGCGATCTGCTTGCCGATCCGCGCGACCTCGATGGTCTGCTCCTTGACGATCAGCGCGGCGCCGACGGTCTTCTCCTTCTCGATGGTGGCGGCTTCGAGGGCCTTCTGCCGGTCGATCTCGGCCGCCTGGATGACCTTGTCCTTGTCGATCTCCGCCTGCTGCTGCCCCTTCTCGGCGGCGATCATCGCCTCGCGCTCGGCCTTCTGCTTGCCGGCGAGGGCGATGGAGATGGCCTGCTCCTGCTGGATGCGGCCGGTCTCGACCGCCTTCTGCTTCTCGTAGGCTGCGAGGTCGCGCGACTGCTCCTGGATGTAGACCGCCTTCGCCGTCTCGGCGGCCTGGAGCGCCGCGTACTCGGAGACCTTTCGCGCCTGGTCGGCCTCGGCCTGCTTCTGCGTCTGCTCGAGCGTCAGCTGGCGCATCCGCGCGTCGACGTTCTGCGACTGGATCTGCGTCTCCTTCTCGCGCTGGATCTGGTTGGTCTTCTCGCGGTTGGACTGCACGCTCTCGGTGATGGCGCGGAGCCCCTCGGCGTCGAACACGTCGTGCTCGTCGAGCTCCTTCACGGGGACCATGGCGAGCGCCGTGATCGAGACGTTCTCGAGCGTGAGGCCGTTCTTCTTCAGCTCCTCGGAGAGGGCGATCTGGATGTGCTCGGCGAACTCCTTGCGCTTGCCGTGCAGCGACATGAACGTCTGGACGGCCGCGACGGAGCGGAGCGCGTCGGTCAGCTTGCCCTCGATGAGGTCGCCGATGGCGTGCTCGTCGAGGTTGCGCTCGCCGAAGGAGCGGGCCGCGGCGAGGACGTCCTCCGCGATGGGCTCGACCTTGATGTAGAGCTCCGTGGTGACGTTCGCCTTGATCTTGTCGCCCGTGACGAGGGCGTTCTTCCCCGAGCGCTCGACCAGGAGCTTCACCGACCGGAGCGACACCCGGAGCAGCTGGTGGACGACGGGGAAGACGAGGACGCCTCCGCCGATGACCACCTTGTTGCCGCCCGAGCCCGTCCGGACCAGCGCCTCGTCCGCCCCGCACCTGCGGTACGTCCTCGAGATGGTGGTGAGGAGGGCGATGAGCACGACGACGCCGATCGCGACCCCCCCGGCGATGAAGATCATGCTCCCGTTCTGTGCTGCACCCATGACGTGTTCCCTTTCCGAGTGACCCCGCGCGAAGACCGCGCGTGCCTGACCTTCAGCGGAGGCGCCTCGCCGACTTCTCGCTCTCTTCTTCGAGGTCGAGAGGTTCGACGTAGAGCTCCCCCTTTTCTTCTGCGTAATCGACGATGAGCACGCTCTGGTGCTCGGTGGGCATCGCCTTCGCGCCCGGCGCGAGCTTGCACACGACGCGCAGATCGTGGCCCGACTTGTCCCGGATGCGCACCTCGCCGAACTCGGCGTCGACCTTGGTCGAGATGACGACGCCGGTCTGGCCGATGAGCTGTGACCGGCTCGTCGCCTCCTGCTCCGTGGACGAGAGGATGGGGCCGAGCAGCCGCGCCACGAGGGCGACGCCGACGTAGCCGCCGAGGAGGCCCAGCGGGAGCGTCCACGCGAGCGAGTAGAGCGGCGGGCCGCCGCGGTCGATGAAGTGGAGGTTCAGCGCGAACCCGACCGTCGCGAAGACGAGCGCGAAGGTCTGCCAGATCATCGAGAACGGGATCTTCCCGAACCCGAGCGGCGCGAGCGCGAGCGTGGCCCAGCTCCGCTCGCCGCCCTCGTGATCGCCGTCATGATCGCCGTCGTGGTCCCCCTCGGCGTCGTGGTCGACGTCATGATCGACGTCATGATCGACGTCGTGGTCCGCGTCGCCGTCGCCGCCGCCCGCGACCAGACCGAGCACGCCCGTCACCTGGAGGAGCGCGAACACGGCCGCGATCCCCGCCGCCACGGCGAACGGGGCGTTGGCCCATGCGAGCAGGAAACCGAGCGCGGACACGACGACTACCTCCCCTCCAGGGTGACGACTGCGAGGTGGGAAGCTACCTCATTCGCGATCGGAAGGAACCACAAGCCTGCGCGGGGCGGTGGACAGGCGCGTCAGGACCGCGCGCCGAGGCCTACAGGAATCGGCGCCGAGGCCGTCCTAGATCGACGAAGGCCATGAGAGTCACCGTCCTCACTCCCCCCGCGCTGACCGACGAGCGCGCCCCCGATCCGGGCGTCCCGCGGGAGAGCGTCACGCGGCTGCGCACGGCGTTCCGCGAGCCCGCCACGCTGGAGTCCGAGCGCACCCCGTCGCTCATCGACGCGCACCCGACCACCCCCGTCCCGTCGTTCTACCTGCTGCTCCCGATGCGCGCGGACGACGACGTCACGCTCGGCGCGCTGGCAGGGCGGCTCGAAGACCTCGGCGACGACACGTACGAGCTGCTCGACGACTCGGCCCTGGACGAGCCCGCGAACGACCCCTTCGACGAGCCGCCGGACGACCCGTACGAGGAGCCCGTCACCGACCCGTTCGTCGAGGTGACGCGGATGCGCACCGTCGTCCCGCCGCGCGACCCGTCGACGATCCCGCCCCCCATGGGCTGCAACATGTTCACGCTCCTGGCGTCGACGTCCCGCATCCCCTACCTCAGGCGGAGCCCGCGCGACATCCCGAAGGAGAGCATCGACCTCTGCCACGCGCAGGTGCTGGCGCTCATTGACGGGCACACCAGCATCGACCAGCTCCTCGCGGTGGCGCCGCTCGCCGCGACGCGGGTGCTCGAGGTGGTGAGCGACCTCATCGCGACGGGGGTCATCGGGCTCCATGGCTGACCAGAGCCCCCTGCCGCTCGAGTGCGTGGCCGTCTCGAACGACTGCACCGTGCTCCAGAACGGCTGCGCCATCCTGGTCGAGGACTCGACCATCCTGACCAACGACTTCTCGCTCCTCGGCATCGACTGCGCGCTCTTCGCGAGCACGGTCACGCTCGTCGCCATCGAGTGCGCGATCCTCGCCGTGGACTGGGCGCTCGTCGCCAACGACGTCGGCGACCCCTCGTCGGGCTAGCCGCCTCCGCCGCGCACGCCTGCGGGTCACGCCCCTCCTCTTGCCTCGTCAGCCCGCCTGACCTACGGAGCTTCTCCATGAAGCTCCGCCCCCTCGCCGCGCTCCCCGTCGTCGTCGCCGCCCTCGCCTGCAGCAAGGCGGGCCAGGCCCCGAGCGCCGCGTCGAGCGCCGCCGCCATCTCCACGCCGACCACGGCCCGCCCCGCGGACGCCATCCCGACCTCGCAGGGGGAGCTGCGCGTCACGCCGCTCCGCCACGCGACCATGCTCCTCACGTGGCAGGGGAAGAGCCTCTACGTCGACCCGTTCCACGAGGCGAGCTTCACGGGGCTCCCGAAGGCGGACGTCATCTACATCACCGACCTCCACCCCGACCACCTCGACCCGGTCGCCCTCGACGCGCTGAAGCAGCCGTCCACCGTCGTGGTCGCCCCGCCCGCCGTCGCCGAGAAGCTCCCGAAAGACCTGACCCACGTCGTCATCCTGAAGAACGGCGACACGCAGACGGTGGAGGGGGTCGGGGTCGAGGCCGTCCCCATGTACAACCTGACGCGCGGGCCGGGGGGCGGCGCGCTGTTTCACGACAAGGGGCGCGGCAACGGCTACGTGCTGACGTTCGGCGACAAGCGGGTCTACCTCTCGGGCGACACCGAGTGCACCGACGAGATGCGCGGGCTGAAGAGCATCGACGTCGCCTTCGTCTGCATGAACCTCCCCTACACGATGCCCCCGTCCGAGGCGGCGGCCTGCGTGAAGGCGTTCCGCCCGAAGGTCGTCTACCCGTACCACTACCGCGGGTCCAACCTCGACGAGTTCAAGACGCCGCTGGCCGCCGAGCACGACATCGAGGTCCGCGAGCGGACCTGGTACTAGGAGCCGGGGCGCTCCTCGCCGCAGCTCCTGCCGGCTGAGGGCCGTCCCCTGGCGGCAGCGCCCCGGGTTCCGGACCGAGCGCGGCGGGCCCGCGACAGAATGCCCCGGAGCGAGGAACAACGGAGGGCATCCTGTCGCGAGGGGTCACCGCGCCACCGTCCAATTCGCCGGTGACCGCCGCCTCTCCCATGGCGTACAACTTGCTCCTTCGGCGCACCCTGATGAACCTCCTCCGGCTTCGCCCACGTCTCGCGACGCTCCCCGCGTGCTCGACCCTCGCCGTGCTCGCCGCGCTGGGGTCCGCCGCCTGTCACGGGGCCGCGGCCGCCACGTATGTCCCGCCGCCGAGCGAGGCCGACGTCACCGACGAGCAGGCGAAGAAGGCGAAGGTCGTGGTCGAGGCGGCGACGGAGCGCGAGCTCGACGCCACGCTCGCCACCTCGGGGCGGGTCACGTTCGAGGACGTGAAGGTCGGGCACATCTACTCGCCGGTGAACGGGCGCGTCGCGCGGATCAGCGCGCAGCTCGGCGAGCGGGTCAAGAAGGGGCAGGCGCTCGCGGTCATCGAGTCGCCCGACATCGGGCAGGCCTCCTCCGACGTGACCAAGGCCGACGCCGACCTCATCGCCGCCGAGCACAACCTGCAGCGCGAGAAGGAGCTGCTCGCCAAGCAGGCGACCTCGTACAAGGACTTCGAGGCCGCCGAGGACGCCTACCGGCAGGCGAAGGCCGAGAAGCAGCGCGCGATGCAGAAGGCCTACCTGCTCCGCACGGCGGGGACGGACGGCGTCTCGCAGGGCTTCACGCTGACCTCCCCGGTCGACGGCGACGTGCTCATGCGCAACCTGAGCATGGGGGCCGAGGTCCAGGGGCAGTACTCCATCGGCGGGTCCGTTCAGGAGCTCTTCACCGTCGGCGAGCTCGACGAGGTCTGGGTGATGTCGGACATCTACGAGTCGGACATCGCCCGCATCGCCATCGGCGCGCGCGCCGAGGTGGCGGCGGTCGCCTACCCGAACAAGAAGTTCGAGGGGAAGGTCGACTGGATCTCGGGGACGCTCGACCCGACGACGCGGACCGAGAAGGTGCGCTGCACGTTCGCCAACCCCGAGCGCATCCTGAAGCAGGACATGTACACGACGGTCACGATCGCCGTCGCGTCGCACAAGGCCCTGGCGCTGCCGCCGAGCGCGGTGCTGCGACTCGGCGACCAGAACGTCGTCTTCCTCGACCGCGGGAAGACGCCGGACGGCAAGCAGCGCTTCGAGCGGGTCCCGGTGGCCGTCGACGAGGCCGCGGGGGGCCGCTGGCTCCCGGTGCTGCACGGGCTCGAGGTCGGCGCCCGCGTGGTGACCGAGGGGGCCGAGGCCCTGAACGCCTACCTCTAGCCCCGACCCGGGACGGAGCCGCCCGGAGGCGGCCAGGCCGCTCGGCTACTTGATCATGGCCGAGGAGGCCCCCGGCGCGGCGCGCTCGACCTGACCGGTCTCGGCGTAGAGCTCGAGCGAGTTGCCGTAGGTCCACGTCCGGACGACCTTGCCGTCCTTGAGCTCGTCGATGTCGACGTAGTGGAGCCGGAGGGCGTGCCCGGAGGGGGCCGCGTCGGTCAGCCGCCCCGAGTGGACGCCGGTCAGGCTGTACTCCTCGATGACGAAGGGGCCGACGCCCCAGGCGTTGAGCGGCGTCTGCGACAGGCTCCCGATGCCGCTCGCCGCCCACTTGAAGAACTTCTTTCGCTCGGCCTTGCCGCGCTCCGGGGCCGCCCGGTCGAGCCGGAAGACCTCGATGTCGTCGGCCAGCGGGGCGAGGTAGCCCGCCTCGTTCTTCGCCTCGAAGGCGTCCCACGACGCGTTGACCAGCGCCACCGCCTGCTTCTCGGCCTCCGAGCGGGACGCCGCCATGAAGCCGACCGTCGCGGGGGCCGCGCTCACGACGGGGGCCTCGACCCCCTTCGGCGCGGCGCCGAGGAGCGCGAGCGTGGCGCCGACGTCGAAGTAGAGGTGCGTGTCGGCCACGAGCCCGTTGCTATCGAGCCAGAAGAGGCCAAGGCCCCGGACGACCACGGACCGCTGCGTCGCCTTCTGCCCCATCCAGTCGCGGGAGTGGACGCCGGTCATGGTCCACTCGACGACCACGGCGTGGGGCGGCTGCCAGAACCGGCCGAGCGCGAAGGAGCGGGAGGAGAAGCCGCCGAAGAGCTCGCCGAGCGCCTTGAGGGCCCCTGCGCGGTCGGTCGCCTCCGAGAGACCGGGGAACGAGAGGTTCCCCTCCGGGTCCATCAGGGGGATCGCCCCCTTGAAGTCGTCCTGGGCGAAGCCCGCCACGACGGCCGTGACGGTGTCGCGCTCCGCTCGCTCGACCTCCTCCTGGCTCTTCACGTGAGCGGCGGGGGGGGGGCCGGCGTCGATGTAGAGGCGCGGGTCGACAGGGGCAGGGCCGGGCTGGTCGACGGCGGCCGAGCCGCACGCCGAGAGGACCAGAGCGATGGGGGCGCAGAGAGAGGAGGGGCGCATGGCGGGTCAGGGGGGGCGCGAGGTGCAACCCCGGTGCCGCTCGACACGTACCCTGCTTTCCGGTCGGAAGGGGGCCAGGCTTTCTCCCGACGTCGCGACAGGGCGCCCCGGCCCCAGGGGGGAGGTGCGGCAGGGAGCCCCGGCCGGACCGGAGCCCGGGTCACGACGCAGGCGTTCACGAGGGTTGACCGGGGTCTGGTTTGCTTGTTGCTATTGCGCGCCCTGACATGGTGAGTCCCCCCGTTCGTCGCCGCTCGCTGAGGGCGCTCGGAGCCCTCGCGCTCCTCTGTGCAGTCGTCCCGCTCGGCTCGAGGACGGCCCACGCCCAGCCGGGACCGGCGCCCGGGGCGGGCGGGCCCGCCGCTACCGGACAGCCGGTGGCCCCTGCAAGCGAGCACGCCGCGACGAGCCCCGCGGAGGTCACGTTCGACGCCCCTGCCGCGACGCACGCGACGCTGGTCGATGGCGACGTCTCCGCCCCCGAGGCGCGCGACGGCGGCCCGGGGCTCCCGCAGCCGACCGACCTGCCGCAGAGCCTCTCCCTCGAGGACGCGCTCCGCATCTTCCGGTCGCGCGGCTTCGGCCTGCTCATCGCCGACGCGGCCGTCGTCAGCGCGCAGGGGGCCGAGCGCTCCGCCCAGTACGTGCCGAACCCGTCGCTCAGCCTCGGCTACGGGAGGGCGCTCGGGTACGACCCCTCCGCGGTCGGCTCCCCGAGCCCCGTCACCACGACGGCCGGCGCCGCGACGAACTTCCAGGTCCCGGCGAGCCCCTGCCCCGGCTGCTCGGCCAACCAGTACACGATCGCCCTCTCGGATCAGGCCGCCATCGAGGACAGCATCGCCGGCAAGCGCCACCTGCGCGTCAAGGTGGCGCACGCCGCCCTCGAGGCCGCCCGGCTGTCGCGCGCCGACGCCGAGCGGACGCTCGCGCTCCAGGTGAAGTCGGCCTACTTCCAGGTCGTCCAGGCGAGGGCGGCCCACGACTTCGCGAAGGACGTCCAGCAGTCGGCGCGCCACGAGCTCGAGCTGAACCAGGAGCGCCTCGCCGCGGGGAAGATCAACGACGGCGACTTCGAGCGCATCCGGCAGACGACCCTCGAGTCCGACCAGGGGGTCGACACCTCGCTGCAGAACCTCCGGCAAGCCAAGGTCGCGCTGGCGTTCGCGCTGGGCGTCCGGGGGCGCGTCCCCGAGTTCGACGTCGACAAGACGGCGCTGAAGTTCTCCGTCCCGGGGCCCATCGCGAGCACCACGGCGGAGGGGCTCATCCGCGACGCCGTCAAGCGGCGCCCCGACCTCGCCTCCCTCGGCTACCAGGAGGAGCGTGCCCGGGCGAGCATCGCGCTGGCGCGGCGCCAGAAGTTCCCCGACATCGCGCTGGGGCTCCAGTACACGCAGACCGGGAGCGGGCAGTCCGCCATCCAGCCGCCGACGATCGGCGTGACCCTCACGGGCAACCTCCCCATCTTCTACCAGCAGCAGGGGGAGGTAACCCAGGCGCAGGCCGACTTCGCGACCCAGCAGCTCACGCGGGGGCAGACCACGGCGCAGGTCGTGAACGACGTCGAGGCGGCCTACTCCGCCTACCGCGGCACCCGCTCGCTGGTCGAGCGCATGGAGAGCGTCCTGCTCGCGAGCGCGCGCCGCGCCATGGACATCACCAAGATCCAGTGGCTCGCCGGCAAGGCGAACCTGACCGACTACCTCGACGCCCGGCAGGCGTTCATCCAGACGAACGTCGAGTACCTCGGCGACCTGGCCAACTACTGGACGGCGGTGGCCCAGCTCGAGGCGGCCGTCGGGACGGAGCTACGCCGATGAGATCCCCCCTCGCCCTCCTCGCGGCCGCCGGCCTCGCCGCGCTCACAGCGTGCCACAAGGAGGCCCCCCCGACCGAGGCGCCCAAGCTCCCGGACGCCCCGCCGGGGCAGGTCTGGCTGACGCCGGAGCAGATCAAGGAGGCCCACATCAAGGTCACGCCCATCGGCCTCGAGGACGTGGACGACACCATCCTCACGAGCGGCCGGGTGACCTTCGCCGACGTGAAGGTCTCCCACGTCTTCTCGCCGGTCACGGGCCGCGTGATGGCGGTGAGCGCGCTGCTCGGTCAGCACCTGAAGAAGGGGGACCCGCTCGCCGTCATCCAGTCGCCCGACATCGGACAGTTCTCGTCGGATCTCAGCAAGGCGGTCGCCGACCTCATCGCGGCCGAGCGCGACTACAAGCGCGAGAAGGAGCTCTGGGAGAAGCACGCGACCTCGCAGAAGGACTTCGAGGTGGCGGAGGACACCTTCCGCAAGGCGCGGGCCGAGCGCGACCGCGCTGGCCAGAAGGCGGCGATGCTCCACTCGGGCAGCATCGACGTCGTCTCCCAGAGCTTCACGCTCCCGGCGCCCGGCTCCGGCGAGGTCCTCGTCCGCAACCTGAGCATCGGGGTCGAGGTCCAGGGGCAGTACTCGGGGGGGGCCTCGCAGGAGCTGTTCACGATCGGCGAGCTCGACGAGGTCTGGGTGATCGCCGACGTCTACGAGCTCGACATGGCGCGCGTGACCGTCGGGTCGCCCGCCCAGGTGAAGGTCGTCGCCTACCCGGACAAGACGTTCCAGGGGAAGGTCGACTGGGTGAGCGGGATGCTCGACCCGGCCAGCCGGACCGCGAAGGTGCGCTGCACGTTCCAGAACCCGGAGCGCCTCCTCAAGCCCGAGATGTACGCGACGGTCTCGATCTCGGTCGAGGCGCGCAAGGAGCTGGCGATCCCGAAGGGTTCCGCCATCCGGCTCGGGCAGAAGACTCTCGTCTATGTCCAGCGCGGGACGTCGCCCGACGGGCGCCTCCGCTTCGACAGCCTCCCCGTCTCCATCGACGAGGGGGAGGGGGGTCACTGGCTGCCGGTCTCGAAGGGGCTGACGGCCGGTGACCAGGTCGTGACCTCCGGCACCGTTCTGCTCTCCGGGATGCTGTAGCGCTCTCTGCCCACTTTCTGAGGTGTTCCTGTGATTCAGAGACTCGTCGCAGCGGCGCTGCGCATGCGCGCCATCGTATTCTCGATGGTCGTCGTCGTGATCATCGGAGGCCTGGCCGCGTACCACCGGCTCGACATCGAGGCGTACCCGAACCCGTGCCCGCCGATGGTCGAGATCATCGTCCAGCCCGTCGGCTGGAGCGCGGAGGAGGTGGAGCGGTACGTGACCATCCCGATGGAGGTCGGGATGGCAGGGATGAAGGGGCTCGACCACGTGAGGAGCCAGTCGCTCTTCGAGCTCGCCGACATCAAGTGCTACTTCAAGTGGGGCCACGACTACTGGGCGGTGCGGCAGGAGGTCATCAACCGCCTGCAGTTCGTCTCGCTGCCCAACGGGCTGCTCGGCTCCCTCTCGCCGTGGAACGCGATCGGCGAGGTGTACCGCTACACGCTGAAGGGGAAGGGCTACACCGTCCGCGACATGAAGACGGCCGAGGACTGGATCATGGAGCGGCAGTGGCGCCAGGTCGACGGCGTCATCGACGTGACCAGCTTCGGCGGCGAGACGAAGGAGTACCACGTGGAGGTCGACCCCTTCCGGCTGAAGGGGCAGGGGGTCACGCTCTCGCAGGTCACGACGGCGATCAGCAACGCCAACCAGAACGTCGGGGGCGGGCGGGTCGTGATCGGCGAGCAGTCGTACAACATCCGCGGCATCGGCCTCCTCAAGAACGTCCACGACATCGAGAACATCGTGGTCGCCGAGCTGAAGGGGGTCCCCATCCGGGTGCGGGACGTCGCCAACGTCAACATCGGCTTCGCCCCCCGGCTCGGCGTCGTGGGCCACGACGACGACGACGACGTCGTCCAGGGCGTCGTGCTGATGCGCTACGACGGGGAGACGCCGAGCACCCTCGAGGGGGTCCACGCGCGCGTCGACCGGATCAGGAACCTCCACCTCCTCCCCCCGGGGATGGAGCTCGTGCCGTACTACGACCGCGGCAAGCTCGTGAACCTCACGACGCACACGGTCATCGAGAACCTGCTCGTCGGCATGTCGCTCGTCGTCTTCACGCTCCTGCTCTTCCTCGGCAACACGCGGGCCGCGCTCATCACGGCGCTCAACATCCCCGTGGCGCTGCTCATCGCCTTCATGGGGATGGTCGCGTCCGGCACGTCAGCCAACCTCCTGTCGATCGGCGCCGTCGACTTCGGCATCGTCATCGACTCGACCGTCATCATGATGGAGAACATCTTCCGGCACATCGGCGGGCACGGAAAGGGGACGATGGAGGAGCGCATCCTCGCCGGCGCCCGCGAGGTCGGCGGGCCGATGACCTTCTCGACGCTCATCATCGGCGCGGCCTTCCTCCCGCTGTTCACGATGACCGGGGTCTCCGGGGTCATCTTCGGGCCGATGGCGCGCACGTACGCCTTCGCGATCGGCGGGGCCATATTCATGGCGCTGACGCTGACGCCCGTGCTGGCGGCGCAGTTCATCCCCGCGCAGGCCGAGGAGAAGGAGGTCTTCCTGATGAGGCTCCTCCACAAGATCTACAACCCCTTCTTCGACGCCGCCCTCCGCGCGCCGAAGCGGGCGGCGGCCATCGGCCTCATCCCGATCCTGGCGTGCGTCGTGCTCTACCCGCTCCTCGGCGGCGAGTTCATGCCCAAGCTCGAGGAGGGGAACTTCTGGATCCGCGCGACGCTCCCGACGTCGATCTCGCTGCAGCAGTCGGCGCTCTACACCAGCCGGATGCGCCGCATCCTGCGCGGCTGCCCCGACGACCCGAAGGTCGAGTGCAAGGACGAGAACCGGTCGGAGCACGGGAAGATCGTCGAGACCGTAGTCTCGCAGCTCGGCCGCCCCGACGACGGCACCGACGTCGCGCAGTTCAACAACATCGAGTTCTTCGCGCCGCTCAAGCCGTTCGACGACTGGCCGCGCGGCGTCGACAAGGCCCAGCTGACCAACGAGATGCAGGGGAAGCTGCAGCAGGCCTTCCCGGGCGTCGTCTTCAACTTCTCGCAGTACATCTCGGACAACGTCGAGGAGGCGCTCTCGGGCGTGAAGGGGGAGAACTCGGTCAAGATCCTCGGGCCGGACGTGGTCGCCAACGAGAAGAACGCCGACGCCATCATGGAGGTCATGTCCCACGTCCCGGGCGTCGCCGACCTCGGCGTGTTCCACTCGCTCGGGCAGCCCAACGTCAAGATCGTCCCCGACCGGGCGGCGTGCGCGCGCTACGGCCTCAACACCGGCGACATCGACTCCGTCGTCTCCGCGGCGGTCGGGGGCCAGTCGGTCACGAACGTCTACGAGGGGGAGAAGAACTTCGCGCTCACGGTGCGCTGGCTCGAGCCCTTCCGGCAGTCGGTCGAGTCGATCCGCGAGATCACGGTCGCCACGCCCGACGGCAACTTCATCCCGCTCGGGCAGCTCGCCGCCATCACCCTCGAGGACGGCCCGAACATCATCTTCCGCGAGGACGGGTTCCGCTACGCGCCGGTGAAGTTCTCGGTGCGCGGGCGCGACCTCAAGTCGACGATCGAGGAGGCCAAGCAGAAGATCGCCACCTCCGACAAGGTTCACCTCTCGTACGACACGCACCTCGAGTGGGCCGGGCAGATCAACGAGATGAACGACGCGATGAAGCGGCTGATGATCATCATCCCGCTCACGCTCGTCCTCATCGGCTTCCTCACGTACACGGCCGTGAAGAGCTGGATGGACACGCTCGTCGTGTTCAGCAACATCCCGGTGGCGTGCACCGGCGGCGTCCTGGCCCTCCTGCTCACGCGGACGAACTTCTCGGTCTCGGCGGCGATGGGGTTCGTCTCCATCTTCGGGATCGCGATCCAGGACGCCATCCTGGTCGTCACCTACTTCCAGCGGCTCAGGGACGTCGACGGCCACTCCATCGTCGAGGCCGCGCGCGAGGCCGCCGAGAAGCGGTTCCGCCCCGTCCTGATGACCACGCTCGTCGCGACGCTCGGCCTCCTGCCCGCGGCGCTCTCGAACGGCATCGGGTCGCAGGCGCAGAAGCCGCTCGCGGTCGTCGTCATCGGGGGCTCGCTCATCCTCGCCATCCTGACGCGCGTCCTGCAGCCGCCGCTCCTGGTCATGGCCCACGAGTGGATGGAGAAGCGCAGCGGAGGGGGGCCGGGTGAGCCGATCCCGCTCTCGGACGGGCACGCGGCGTAGTACAGGCTCCTGGCGTGGTCGCCCTCTCGCGCATCGGAGCCGTCGCGCTCCTCGTCTCCTTCCCCCGGCTCGGCTGCAGCCCTGGCGGCGGCGCGGGGTCGGGCCCCTCGGTCCCGGCCCCGTCGGCGTCGGTCATCACGCTCGCCGCCGGGATCGGGTTCTGCGAGAGCCTGGACGTCTGCGAGAAGGAGTGCGCCGGCGGGTCGGCCGACCGGTGCCGGCGCCTGGGCGTCAACTACGAGTTCGGCCACGGCGTCGACGTCGACGGCGCGCACGCGACGCGGCTCTACGAGCAGGCCTGCGGCATGAAGAACCCCGACGGCTGTCTCGCCGCGGGTCGGATGTACGAGTTCCACCACGGCGTGACCAAGGACGACGCGAAGGCGGTCTCGTTCTACACGCGAGCCTGCGATCTCACCGACCAGGCCGGGTGCGCCAACCTCGCGATCATGCTCGAGAATGGTCGCGGCGTGCCCCGGGACGTCGGCCGGGCCCAGCAGCTCTTCGCGACGGCGTGCGAGCACGGCTCGAGCCTGGCGTGCTCGCGCGCGAAGCAGCTCGGGTCGCCGCGAGACGGCGGGTAGCGGGGCCTACTCGACCCGGCGGAAGAGGCGCGCCGCCGTGACCAGGCTCCAGACGGCAAACCCGGCGAACATCACCGCCAGGGCGAGCGCCCACCGCGCGGCCGCGGGCGACTCTCCGTCGACGAGCAGCCAGGAGCCCGGGGGGACCGCCTCGCGGGTGAGGGCGTCGACCGCGTCCTCCAGCCCACGGTGCCGGAGCCCGCTGCCGCTCCAGCGGACCAGGCGGCCCCGGAACGTGGTCGGCGGCACGTAGCGCCTCCCCTCCTCTCCGGACGGGACCCTGACCTCGACCCAGAGGTCCCGGCGCCCCATCACGGGCGAGACCCTGTAGGTGTCGGCCTCGAAGGGGCGCTCGAAGCGCACCGCGAGCGCACCGCCGAGCTGGCCGTGGGCCCGGACGAAGCGGTTCCCCGCGAGGGACGCGGCGTCGAGGGCGTAGAGGTCCCCCAGGTCGACCTCCGCCGAGGGGGCGAGCGCGTAGCCGGCCTCGCCGCGGAGCGAGAAGGCCATCGCCGACGCCGTCAGGGCGACGAGCACGAGCAGGGCGAGCGTGATCCGGCGCTGGGCGGTCGGCGGCGGCGGGAGCGCGAGGAGCTCCGGGTCGACGTCGTCGTCGGCCTCCGCCACCCCCGGGGGGTGCTGGGACAGCGGGTCGGGCTGGAGGATATCGGTGGACAAGGGGCCTCGAGGGAGGGGGCGCCGGCGCCGCGCCGGGCCTTCGCGTACTGTACGACAGGCCCGGCGGGAGGAAGTTCCGCCGTTGGAGGGAACGTGTCGTTTGCGGAGGGCGGCCCGGGCAGAGTACCCTCTCGTGGAAGCGCGGGGGTCCGCATGGCCCCGCCCGCGCATGCGTGAGGAGACGCGATGGCCGCGACCAAGACTTGCCCTTCCTGTGGCTTCACCAACAACCCGCCCAACTCCACCCGCTGCGTCTCTTGCGGCCAGAAGATGGAAGCCCTCGGGAAGCTGGCCCGCACGCGGGAGGAGGAGCTGGAGCGCCGCTACCAGCAGGAGGGGATCAGCGTGCAGTGGCTCGCGATCGCCTTCGCCGTCCAGGGCGTCCTCACCGCCGCGCTCGTCTTCGGGCTCCCCATGGTCGTCCCGGCCATCGACCTCGAGGGGGGGAACGGCATGACCGTCTGCATTCCCGTCTGGTTCCTCGGCGGGCTGCTCGTCGGGATGATCTCGCCCGGCAGGACGTTCATCGAGCCGGTCGTCGCGAGCTTCATCGTCGCCATTCCGACCACCTTCTTCCTGGTGGACAGCGAGACCGTGCGGACCCTCCCGACCTTCCTCTACGTCATCATGGCCGCCATCGGCGTCCTCTTCACCCTCATCGGGGCCTACATCGGCGAGCGCATCCAGCTCGGACCGCCCCCCAAGCCCGCGGAGTAGCCCGGCCGGGCCCTGGCCCCGCCGAGAGCGCCCCGCTCAGAGCGCCTTGACCGCGCCGGTCGGCAGGACCTCTTCCCACGACTCGGAGGCGCCGCCGACGCCCTTCACGTGGAGGAGCGCGCCCCCGGTCGCGTCGACGTCGACGCTCATCCCGGTGTCGATGAGGAACAGCAGGCCGCCGTACTCCGCGGCCATCTGATCCTTCGCCCGGGTCGTGCCGCCGCTGATCCCGACCGAGCCCGGCTGGTGCCCCATCACGAGGTGCTTCACCCCGAGCGCCTGCGTCCAGGTCGTCAGGAGGGTCGTCGCGTTCCCGGTCGCGTCCCACCACTGAGGGGGGGAGCCGGCGAGCTTGGCCTCGAGCAGCGAGGTGGTGGCCGAGAGGACGGTGGCGCCGAACCCGCTAGAGTCGACCCCGGCCTGCAGGTCGCTCGACAGCTGGGCGAGCGTCTCGCCCTGGGTGTCGCCCGCGTGGCAGAAGAACCAGTCGTCGACCCGCGCCGCGAAGGGGAGGTCGCGGATGAAGGCGCCGATCGGGTCGTCCCCGGCCGCGGTCGCGTCGGGCGTCATGCCGGCGGCCGTCAGCTGAGGGTCGAGCCCGTCGGTCCCGGTGGCCTTCGAGTTCTCCGGGTTCGCCAGGAACTCGGCCTCGTGGTTCCCCATGGTCGCGACGACGGCGCCGCCCGCGGCCGCCGCGGAGACCTGCAGCGCGGCGAGCAGCCGGAGGACGTCCGGAGCGTCAGGCCCCTTGTCGATCATGTCGCCCACCACGACGAGCGTCGCGTGGCCGCCGGCCCACTGCACGGCCCCCGGGGTCGCGGGGGCAGCCGCGATGAGGTGCGCGGCGGCGAGCAGCGTCGTGCACGCCGAGTAGTCGCCGTGGATGTCGCTCAGCGCCCAGAGCTCGGTCGCCCCGTCGACCTGGGCGATCGGGGGGTACGCGGACCAGTTGCGGGCGCACGTGCTGCACGCCGCCGCGTCATGGCCGGGTGCGGCGCCGGAGTCCGACGCTGCGCCGGCGTCTCTCCCGGGCGCGCTGCCGGCGTCATGCGGGGCGGTGGAGGCCTCTCCCGTACGCTGGGCATCCCCCGCGCCGCCCCCGCCGTCGCGCGAGACGGTCGCGTCGGAGGCCCCCACGGGCGCCCCGCCGTCGCCCGACGCGCCACCGCCGTCGACCCCCGGACCCGTCAGGAAGGGGGGCGTGGAGGACGCGCCGCTGCTGCAGGCGGAGAGCTGGGCGGCTGCGCCCGTCAGGAGGATGAGCGAAGCGACGAGCCGGGTACGCATGGCGAAGCCGCCAGCATACCTAGTTCCGGCCGAGCAGGCTCGGCGGAACGCTCAGTTGTCCTTCTTGTCGCGGACGCGGGCGGCCTTGCCGGCGAGGTCACGCAGGTAGAAGAGGCGGGCGCGACGGACGACGCCGCGCGACACGATCTCCACCTTGTCGATGCGCGGGGAGTGCGACAGGAAGACGCGCTCGACGCCCACGTTGAAGCTCACCTTGCGCACGCTGAACGTGCTGCGCGCGCCGGCGCGGTGGCGCTTGATGACGACGCCCTGGAAGACCTGGATGCGGTCCTTGTCGCCTTCCACGATCTTGTAGTGGACGCGGATGGTGTCGCCGACGCGGAAATCGGGGAGCCCCGTGCGCAGCTGCGCGGTCTCAATCTCCTGAATCTTCGACTGCATCATGGCGACTCTCCTGAATCTCTGTCCACAACGGTGGGGTCGGGCCTTAAAGCACGCAGGTGTGGGCGTGTCAACGCGGCGAGCGGGCCGCGCGAAACATCGGCGCGCGGCTGCCGGGGGAGGCGGGTCAGGCGTCCTTGACGAAGCGCGCGAGGAGGGTCTTCCGCCCCGCCGTCTCGAAGTCGATGACGAGCTTCGCGTCGCCGTCCTGCGTCCGCTCCTCGAGCACGCGCCCGCGGCCGAACTTCGGGTGGGCGACGAGGCGCAGCGCCTCGACGGGGGGGCCAGGGAGCGCGCCGGCGAGCGACGGGCGGAACGACACGTCGTCCAGCGGGAGGCGCGCCTCGCGCTCGAGCACGGCGAACCATGACTCCTTGAGGTGGTCGCGGAGCCACGCGGTGAGCTTGTCCCGCGCGACCTCCGCGAGCGACGTCTCATCCTCGGGACCGACCTCGATGGGGACCCGCCGGAGATCGCCGCGCGCCTTCGGGGCGTCCACGACCAGCACGTTGGGCGACGCCCTCACGCCGGACCGCCGGAGCGCCAGCACCTCGTAGCCTCCCCCCCCCTCCCCGAGGGCGTTCGAGCGGGCGACGAACGGCCGCTCGCGCACGCGCGCGATGGCGACGTAGCCGGAAGGGAGGCCCGCCCCCCAGTCCTCGGCGCAGTCGAGGATGCGATCGAGCGAGAGCCCGGTGGCGCAGGCGAGCTCGGCGTCGCCGGTGGCGAGCAGGACGAGGACGTCGTCGGGGAGGGCCGCGCCGAGCTCCTTCTCGATGGAGTGGACGACCGCCACGTCGAGCGTCGCGTCGCGGAACGTCGCGCCGCCCGCGCGACGGAAACGGAGGAGCTCGAGCATCGCCCGGGAGGGGTGGAGCGGACCGGCTTCGGTGTGCATGGCGAAGGGGGAGATTATTGGGTCGCCGGGGGGGCGAGGCAAGCAGGGGACGGGACGATCGCTCAGGGCGGCCGGCACCCCGCGCCGGCAGGATGCGGGGCTCGATCTACGCTCAGCCTGGCTCTGCGGGGTGCCGGCCGCCCTTCGCTCGGGGGGGGGTGGGCGCCGTTTCCGTCTGTGCCCTGAACGCGTCAACCGCGGTTGACCTTCATCCGCCTGCTTCGGCTCGGTCGAACGCGCTGAGGCGCTGCCGAGGGTTGAGACGCTCTCCGTGCTCTCCACCGCCCTGGAAGCGTCGCCCGGTGAGCTGCCGGGGAACGGCGGCGAGCGCGAGGAGTAGCTGAACAAGCCCGCGGCGATCGCGGCGGTGGTCCCGGTCGCCCCCCAGGAAACCCTGCTCAACATCCCCGGGGCTGAGCATAGGTGGTCCAAGCCCGGTCCGGGCCGCAAGGGAGGGGGCGCGAAGCCGACGCAGCCGCCCACCATGGGCGAAGTCGAGGCCGCTTCCGTCTATACTGGACGCGTGGGCCGAGGTGGATGCGGGAAATCCGCAGGTCCGGATCCGTCGGGGCCCCGCCGGGTAAGCGATGAGGCTACCCGACCGGGTGGACCGAGGTGGACCTACACCCTCACGGCGAGTTGCACGTCGTGCAGACGC
>Ga0316217_10002208_pt1 | contig 23794 bp, 22 predicted proteins | sample 1anoAmetaG_FD_203633 | JGI IMG/M metagenome (GOLD analysis project Ga0316217, IMG submission 203633) | Freshwater microbial communities from Trout Bog Lake, Wisconsin, USA - 1anoA | ecosystem: Environmental > Aquatic > Freshwater > Lake > Hypolimnion/Profundal zone | place: USA: Wisconsin...
GGAGCCAAGGTGTGCGAACGTGGCCCCATCGTCCCCACCCGGCCATCTTTAACCGACGCCGGCTGCGCCGGCGGAGGAACGGGGGGCACGTCTGGGACCTCAGGGATTGGTGATGCGATGGCCCTGCACCCGCGCGAGGATTCGTTGGCTCTCTCCGGATCGGATAGTATGCTTGGCTATCCAAATGGGAACCCGAATGGCCCTCCTCCATTTCCTGCTCGGCCTTGCTTGCGGACTGGCCATGGCCGCCCTGGGGTCCTCCCTCAAGGCGCGGCGGGCCGCCCGGGCCAAGGCCCTCAGCGAGGACGAGAAATTCCTGCTCAACGCCGCCCGGGCCATGGGGGGCCGCCTGCTCCTGAAGGAGGAACGGGCCGCCTCGGGGCAGACCCTCCTTCGCCTCCTGGAGGTGCCCGGCCAGAAGGGGATGGAACCGAAAGGCCAGGTGGACCGTCTCCTGAACAAGGGGCTCATCCTGAAGGACCCGTCGGGGTTGCCCGGACGCTTCCAGCTGTCCCCGCAGGGATGGTCCTATGTGGAGGACCTGCCGCCCCTTCCGGTGGACAAGAAGCGGGCGAAGAACTGGTTCGACTCCGCCCACCATGACGTGCCCCCCGAAACCCGCCGAGGCCGGTCGAAAACCTGAAACGACGGCCACCCCTGGTGGCAACCCCTTGGAGTGTCCATGCTCATTCGGCTGCTTGTGGCCCTGTTGCTCGCCTCGCCCCTCCTGGCCGTGGCGCCCCCGGCGCCTGCCCAGGAACAGGCCCAGCTCGACCTTCTCGTGGAGCGCACCCGGGCCGCCTTCAACGTCCCCGGCATCGCCGTGGCCGTGGTCAAGGACGGCCAGGTCGTGGCGGCCAAGGGCTACGGGGTCCGCAAGCTGGGGGAGGCGGCTCCGGTCACGCCCCGCACCCTCTTCGGCATCGCCTCCAACACCAAGATCTTCACGGCCGTGGCCCTGGCCATCCTGGTGGACGAGGGCAGGCTGGCCTGGGATGACCGGGTGGTGGATCGCCTTCCCGGTTTCCAGATGAGCGACGCCTATGTCACCCGGGAGATGCGCATCCGGGATCTCCTGTGCCACCGCAGCGGGCTGGGTCTGGGAGCCGGGGACCTGCTGTTCTTCCCCGGCACGGACCTCTCCTCCCAGGACATCCTGTACCGGCTCCGGTTCGTCCCCCTCGCCACCAGCTTCCGCAGCGCCTACGCCTACGACAACATCCTGTACACGGTGGCGGGGGAACTGATCCGGCAGGTGGCGGGCCAACCCTGGGCCACCTTCATCCGGGAGCGGATCTTCGTGCCCCTGGCCATGACCGACAGCAGGACCAGCATTCTCGACGTCCGCCCCGGCGAGGACGTGGTCGCCCCCCATGCCCTGGACGAGGGCAGGCTCGTGCCCCTGGCCCACGAGGGACTGGACAACTCGGCACCTGCGGGCGCCATCGTGTCCTCGGCCCGGGATCTGGCCAAGTGGGTCACCGTGCTCATGAACAAGGGGGACCTGGGCAATGGCCGACGCCTGTTCAGCGAGACCCAGGCCCGGGAGCTCTGGGCGCCCCTGACCCTGACCCCCGTCCCCGACCCGCCCGCGCCCCTTGCGGAAATGCGGGCCCACTTCTCGGCCTATGCCATGGGGGAGGGCCTCCGGGACTACCGGGGCCAGTTCATGGTCAGCCATACCGGGGGTCTCCAGGGCATGGTCTCGATGGTGACGATGTTCCCGGAACGGAGGCTGGCCGTCATCGTCCTCACCAACCAGGAAGTGGCCGCGGCCTTCCAGGCCATCACCTACCAGACGGCGGACGCCTACCTGGGCGCTCCCGCCAAGGACTGGGTCGCCGCCTTCCAGGAGTCGGCCCAGGCACGGAAGGCCCAGGGCCAGGCCGAGGTCGCCCGGGCCGCGTCGGTCCGCGCCGCCGCCTCGAAGCCCGCCCTACCCCTCGCGACCTACGCGGGACGCTTCCGGGATCCCTGGTACGGCGATGTCCGGGTGGAGGCCAGGGACGGCAAGCTCTCCATTCGCTTCTCCCATTCCCCCGCCCTCACGGGAACCCTGGAGCACTGGCAGTACGACACCTTCGTGGCCCGGTGGCGGGACCGCACCCTGGACGCCGACGCCTACGTCACCTTCGCGCTCAACCCGGACGGGAGCGTGGCCCAGGTGCGCATGAGGCCCGTCTCCCCCTCCACGGATTTCAGCTTCGACTTCCAGGACCTGGTGCTGACCCCGGTGGCCGAAGGGACCGCGCCCTATTGACCGGGAGTGTCCAGGACGTCCAGGGCCGCCAGGGCCTTGCCCGCAATGCGGTCCACCCGCCCCAGTTCCGCCTGCAGGGCCGCCACTTCGGGCACCTCGGAGGCCGGCGCCAGCTGGGTGGCGATGTGCCGGGAAGCCTCGAGGAACTTCTTGAGATCGGAAACTAGGTCATTCGTCCGGGTTTTCAGGACGGGGGGCGGATTGAGGATGCGCCGCAGCTGCCGGACGGACTTGCCCACGATGATCTCCAGGGCGGGCATCAGGGGGCGGTCCTCGGATCTGGGCCGGCCCCCTTCCGCGGCGTAGTGGTAGCCGGCCGCCTTGAGGCGCTCGGCCAGCTTGAGGATCTCGGCCGGCTGGTAGTCCCGGCGCTGCTCGTTCTCGGAGATCTCCACCGCCAGGGCGAGGTCCATATCCGATTCGGCGTTGAGATCCATGCGCCAGACCGGGACCCCGTCCGGGAACAGTTCCAGGAAACGGTCCAAGGCATGGTCCTGGAGCCACAGAAGGGCGGCGAAACGGTGCGCGCCGGCCAGGAGACGGTCCCCACGGTCCACGGCGGGCGGGTGGATCAGTCCGATGGCAGCGATCGAATCGGCCAGGGAGACCACGTGCTTCAGGTTGAGATCCCGGGTCCGCTGCGGCATGACGATGAACTGGTCGAGGCGGATGCGGTCCCGCTCCCCCTGCTTGAAACCGGCCGGCGCCGCGGGGGCGGCGGCCTGGGCCCCGGTTCGGGCGCGGGTCGGACGGGGCATGGGCATGGACATGGGCATCGGCTCACCTGGGCTGGTGGCTTGATGGTAGGCCCTTCCCGCTGCCGGTTCCAGTGGACGTGAACCGGATTATGGAAGTTCAAGCCTGGAGCCGGCCCCGGTGCCCCAGGTGGATGGCGTCCAGGCGAAGGCGGGCCTCCCGGAGGTGGCGGTCCAGGGCGGCCAGCTGGTCCTCCAGCAAGACGGCTTCCAGGTAGAGCCCCGAAGTCCCGGCATCGGGCCAGTGGCTGAAGCACGTGGTGCCCGTGGGCGCCCCCAGGAGCAGATCCAGGGCCCCGGTCAGCAGGGGGTGGTCCCAGGTGAGGAACTGGAGGTCCTCCCGGGCCAGGGGCGCGCTGGCGGTCGAAGGTGATCGTCAGGCCCTCCGGGGGGAGCCCCGGGAAGGCCTCCGCCAGGGACCCCATGGCGCCCAGCCGGTAGGTGCGGGGCGCCAGTTCCTCCACGTCCACGAAGGCCTGCTCCAGCACCGCGAGCATGAAAGCGTCCAGGGCCGGGTCGGCGTCCTGCTCCCGGATCGCGCGGACCAGATCCTCCGAGCGCCCGGGACGGAAGGAATTCAGTTCCAGGAGCCGGTCCCGGCCCTGCTCCAGCCGGTGGGCCAGAGCCTCCCGGGCGGCGTGGGCCCCCTCGAGGAGGCTGGCTCCCGCACCAGCCACGAGGCGGTCCCGGAACGGTTCCAGGAGCTCGCCCCCGCCATGGAGGGGTATCCCATGGCTTCATCATCCCGCATCTTCGCCGGCAGGGAACGGTTCGGCATGAGAGCATTGAAGATCCATCCATCCAGACATGGACCGTCAGCCCGGAAGGCACGTATGAAGAAAAGAACAACGTGGCTTGTTTCAATTCTTGCAGGCCTCGTGCTCCTTGGCCTCGGGGCCGTGGTCATGGCCATGAAGGGCAAGGAGGAGGTCACCTACACCGTCGCCACCGCGGCCCGCCAGGATCTTCGAGAGATCATCGGCGCCAACGGGGAGATCCAGGCCCTGACCCGGGTCCAGGTTGGAGCCCAGGTCACCGCGACCATCAAGACCATCCATGTGAAGGACGGCGAGATCGTGCGGGCCGGGGATCTCCTGGTGACCCTCGACCAGGAGCACTACCGGCAGGCCCTGAACCAGACCGTGATGGGCCAGCGCATGGCCCGCAAGGACCTGGAGGCCGCCGAGACCACCTACCGCAAGCAGGACCAGACCTGCGAACGGCAGCGGGCCCTCCTGGAAGGCGGCTATGTCTCCAACGAGGATTTCCAGCAGACCAAGCTCGTCCGGGACACCGCCGCCACCGCCCTGGACCGGGCCAGAGTGGCCGTCCAGCAGGCGGATGCCCTGGTGGCCATGGCCCAGGACGATCTCAGCAAGACGGAGATCCGCGCCTCCATGCCGGGCCGGGTCACGGGGCTCAAGGCCGAGAAGGGGGAGATGGCCATCGCCGGCACCACCAACCTCGCCGGCGCCGTGCTCATGATCATCTCCGACCTTTCCGAGATGCTGGCGGAGGTGCGCGTGGGCGAACTGGACGTGGCCAAGCTCAAGCCGGATCAGGCGGCGGAGATCCAGGTGGACGCCTTGCCGGGCAAGGTCCTCCAGGGCCGGGTCCTGGATGTGGCCACCAGCATCGACCGCACCACGGCCCAGCCCGCGGGGACCACCAGCCAGGACCCGCAGAACTACCGGGTGCGGGTGCGGATCCTGGGGGCGGGGGCGGAACTCGCCGGCCTCCACCCCGGCATGAGCGCCCACGTGGCCGTCCTGGTCAACGAGGCGCACAACGTGCTGACCGTGCCCCTGCAGGCCATCCAGGAACGGGAGAGCAGGGGCGGCGGTCTCGGCCTGATCCCGGGCACAAGGACCGTGGTGTTCGTGGCCAGGGAGGGCAGGGCCTCCGAGCGCGTCATCCGGACCGGCACGGGGACCCGGCTCGCGGTGCAGGTGCTGGAGGGCGTCGCCGACGGGGAACGGGTCATCACCGGCCCGGTCAAGGTCATGTCGGCCCTGGCCGAGGGCGCCGCGGTCAAGGTGCAGTCCGAACAGGACGCCTTGAAGGGCCGCAGGCCATGAACCCCGCCACCCGCTGGAGCGAGCTGTTCCGGGCGGCCTTCCGCAGCCTCTGGGCCAACCGGATGCGCTCGGTGCTCACCACCCTGGGCATCATCATCGGCGTGTCCTCCGTCATCACGGTCGTCCACCTCACCAAGAGCCTGGAGGCCCGGATCATGGCCGATGTCAACCAGGAGGGCAGCAGCACCTTCTTCCTGAGCCCGAGTCCGCCGGGCGGGGCCTGGAAGAAGGGCCTGAAGGTCAGGCGCCAGGTCCTGGGCCGTCAGGAGATCGGGGAACTGCGCGCCCTGGTGCCGGAGGTGCTCATCGCCTCCCCGGAGTACTACGTCTGGAACCAGGGGCTGATGGTGAAGGTGGGGGCCCTGACCCAGAGGGTGCTGCTGCACGCCCTGGACGAGAACGGCCTGCAGCTGGCCAACCTGGAACTGGCCTGCGGGCGGGACATCACCCCCACCGACCGCATGACCCGGGCACCGGTGGTGATCATGGGCGCCACGGCCGCCGAAGAGCTGAACCTGACGGCGGCCGACCTGGGCCGGACCTTCACGGTCGGCGCGCAGACCGCCGAACTCATCGGGATCCTCCAGAAGCAGGGCGACATCCCTTTCATGCCCCAGGAGGAGAACGACGACGCCTTCTGGGGGACGGACCGGGAGCTCATCATCCCCTTCGGCAGCTTCAAGGAGCTCGCCCGGCCACGGGTCCTCGAAAGCCCCTACTGGCGCCTGCAAGTGGATGCCCGGGTGCCCCAGGCGGAGGCGGCCGAGCTCCTGCGCTCCAATCTCAGGCGGATCTGCGGCCTCCACGGGGACGAGATGGACACCTTCCGGCTGACCACCAACGAGAAGCAGAAGGCAATGGTGGAAAAGCTCAGCGGCTCCCTGCTCCTGTCCGGCAGCGTCATCGTCTCCATCAGCCTGCTGGTGGGCGGCATCGGGGTCATGAACATCATGCTGGTGAGCGTGACCGAGCGCACCCGGGAGATCGGCATCCGCAAGGCCCTCGGCGCCCGCCGGAAGAACATCCTGGCGCAGTTCCTCATCGAGGCCATGCTGCTGTGCGGCGTGGGCGGGGTCCTGGGCGTGGGCCTGGGCCTGGGTCTGGGCACGCTCCTGAGCAAGCTCCTGATGAAGCACCTGGGCGCGGTCCCCCTCTGGGCCCTGACGGCCTCCCTGGGGGTGCCGGTCCTGGTGGGCCTGGTGTTCGGCATCTACCCCGCCAACAAGGCCGCCAAGCTCGATCCCATCGAAAGCCTGCGCTACGAGTAGCCGATGCTCCATGCAGCCGGAAACCATCAGCAAGATTGTCCACCGATCGCCCAAGGTCGTTTATAATTGGCTAGCCTTTCGATTCCATGCAAGCCTTCCCACCCCAAGGCCGGTCCCCGGGGTACTGCTTCCATTGCCTGCAGCGGAAGCCCCCAGGCCGATCCGGCGCCCACCCAAGGAGCAGCAATGACCAGATCCGTCCTCATCGTGGATGATTCGGCGGTCATCCGCATGTTCATCAAGAACTACCTGCGGGAGGAGGGCGGCTTCGAGATCCGGGAGGCAGCCGATGGAGAACAGGCCGTGGCTGCCTACCGGGAAGCCCGGCCGGACCTCGTGTTCCTGGATCTGACCATGCCGGTCATGGACGGGACCATGGCGCTCGGTCTGATCCGGGAGCTGGACCCCCAGGCCATGGTGATCGTCGTGACCGCAGACATCCAGGGCAAGTCCATCCAACGGGTGATGGAGCTTGGCGCCTTCACCGTGCTCAAGAAGCCCCCGGTGAAGGAGAAGGTGCTGGAAACCCTCCATCAGGCCCTGGCGCAGCTCGCGGTGCGGGGATGAACGCCCCCAAGGGCATGCTGGCCCCCGACGAGCAGGGCCTCCTGCAGGAGATCATGAACATCGCCTTCGGCCAGGCGGCGGCGGACCTGGCCGAGGTGGTGGACCTCTTCCTGGTGCTGAGCATCCCGGAAGTCCGCTTCCTCAATGCTCCGGACATCCCGGCCGCCCTGGCCTCGGCCATGGAGGGCGAGAAGCGGATCAGCCTCGTGGAGCAGGCGTTCTGGGGCCATTTCAAGGGCAGCGGCTACCTCGTGCTGCCCTCCGGGGCGGCCCGGGAGCTGGTCTCCCTCCTGGGGAACACGAGCCCGAACAAGGAGATCGAACTCCCCGCCAAGGAGCTCGAGGCCGGCACCCTCATGGAGGTGGGCAATATCCTGATCGGCGCCTGTGTCGGCAAGCTGGCCGAACTCCTGGATGACCGGGTCACCTACAGTCCTCCGCTGGTGACCGTGGAGGGCGATCCCCTCGCCTCGCTCGCCAAGGACGTCTGGGCCCCGGAAACCACCGCCATCGTCCTCAAGACCCTCTTCCGGTTCCACGGGCGGAACGTGAAGGGCTTCCTGTTCCTGGTGACGAGCCAGGATTCCATCGACTGGCTTCGCACGGCCCTGGCGGCCTTCCTGGGACGTTATGCTTAATTTCTCGCAGATCTGCGAATTCATGAACCAGGGCATCGTGGTCCTGGATCGGCAGATGACGGTCCTCTACTGGAACCAGTGGATGGCCCGGCACACCGGGCTCTCCTCGGAGACCATCGTGGGCTCCCAGCTGTTCGACCATTTCCCGAACCTGGATTCGCGCAAGTTCCACCGGAACCGGCGGGCCGTCCTGGCGTTTGGGACCTATGCCTATTTCAGCCAGAGGCTCCATGGCTGGCTGTTCGAATGCAAGCTCACCGGCTCCATGGCAGCCTGGTTCCCCGCCATGCAGCAGAACTGCACCCTGGGACCGGTCCGGGACGAGGACGGCAGCATCTCCGGGCTGTATATCCTCGTCCAGGACGTCACGGAACTGGCCCTCTACGAAAAGCGGCTGATCGAGATGAACACCCGGGATCCCCTCACGGAAGCCTACAACCGGCGCCACCTGGATGCGCGGCTCCAGGAGGAGATCGACCGGGCCCTGCGCTACGACCGTCCCCTGAGCCTGATCATGGTGGACATCGATCATTTCAAGGGCATCAACGACCAGTGGGGGCACACCGCCGGGGACACGGTGCTCAAGCTCCTCTCGGCCCGCATCACCACGCTCGTACGTCAGGTTGACTGTTTCGCGAGGTACGGGGGCGAGGAATTCTGCTGCCTGGTGCCCGAGACCTCCGCCGAGGGCGCCCACCTGCTTGCCGAGCGCTTCAGGGCCATCGTGGAGGCGGAGCCCTTCGACCTCGACCCGGAGTCCCTCAAGGTCACCATCAGCCTGGGCGTCGCCCCCTTCATCGCCGGCGACGACGGCAAGGCGCTGATCTCCAGGGCGGACCGGGCCTTGTACCAGGCCAAGCATTCAGGCCGGAACTGCGTCAGGAAACTGGAAAGCTAGCCCGGGGACGCTCAACTTCAGCCGGCCCTGATCCCATCGGACCGGAGGAACCGGTACGCCGCTGGAGAAGCGCCCTGAGCCTGGAATCGGCCTCTTCGAACCGGGCTTCCAGGCGCCGGGTGGCCGTGACGCGCACTTCGCCCGCGGGCACCGTCGTAGAGCAGGTGCCTGCCGTCGGGGGCCGGCCTGGGCTTGAGCTCGAGGCCCGCCTCCGAGGTGAGGGCCCGGCGCTCCCCGGTGGCCAGGTCCACCCGCCAGAGATCCAGGTCCCCCCCCTCGGAGGAGGCGTAGAACAGCGCGCGTCCGTCGGCGCTGAAGACCGGATCCAGGTCGAGTCGGCCCGAACGCGCGAACTCCTTCTCCTGGCCCGTCACCAGGTCCTTGAGCACGAGCCACAGGGTGCGGGTATCGTCCCGCACGAAGGCCAGGCGAAGGCCGTCCGGGGAAAGGGCCGGCCGGGTGTCGCTGGCGCCCCCCGACGTGATCCGCAGGGCCTCCCCGTGGCCAGATCCTGCTTCCAGATCCAGCCTGACCCACTGAAATAGACAGACTTCCCATCGGGGGAAGGCGCCGGGTCCAGGACGCCGGAGCCCACCAAGGGCAGCTCATAGCCCTCCAGGTAGATGTGGTGGCGGTAGCCCTTGGCCAGCGGGTACCGGTTGGTCCACTGCGCGGAGAGGGGTGTGAGCGCAAGCAGGACCAGGGGAAGGAGGCTGGGTAGGCGCACGGCGGAATCACCTCGAAGGCATGGCTTGCACGGGAAGGGAAAATCGTAACACGAGGGTTGGGCCCCTCGCCCGCGGGTGCTATGCCTCACTGGAACCCAAGGCCCCGCAATTGTTACCAACCATTGGCAGCAAAAAGCCCCGCAGCGCGGGGCCTTTTCGATCTGGGGCGGATGACCGGACTTCCCTCCGGGCCGCGCGAAATGCTGGCACGGGCCTTCCGCTGCGCGGAACCGCACCGGACGCAGGGCGTCCGGTCCTGGCCCTACCTGCCAGCATTTCAGCGATTCAAGTCCGGTCATCCGCCCCGGAACGAAAAAGCCCCGCAGCGCGGGGCCTTTTCGATCTGGGGCGGATGACCGGACTTGAACCGGCGACACCTGGAATCACAAGAAAGGTATCGAAATCCTGAAAGCACCGTAGGTAGCGGGTTTCAGAGGGAGCAGCCAAGACCATCCCACAAATACACCACAACATTCCCTCCTACCCGCTACTCATCACCGTCGCCCTTGAGCTGAAGTTCGGGCGGCAACGAAGCCTCCAACTCCGCGTCGAGGTCTGTGGGCTCGGCCTCCGGTGCCACGATGCGCAAGTAGTTGCGCCGGGTCACCGGGATGCCAAGCAAGACCATCCGTTGGACGAAGGGGTCCAGGGTCACCGATGGAGGTGGGGCGGTAACCCCATCGACCTTCGACGCCTCAACCCTCGTGGTCTGGTCAGCCTTCTTTTTCATTTCCACATGCACTCCCCATCAACGGCTGAACCCGATGGACCGCCGGAGTCCACCGATCTTGATGGCGCACTCCCCCGACAGCATCTCGGCAAACTCCCTGGCGGTCGTGGCACCCGACAACCGTGCTTGGCGCAGCGAGCCAGCGAAATCCCCAGGCGTGAGGGTGGTCAGGCCCAAGACCTGCCCCTCGGCGGTGGGGTTAGGCGGGAGCCGCAGAAGTTCAAGGCTGTCCCTGAACATGGTCACGATCTGCTCCTTGCCCAGGTAATCGAACTTCACCTTTACGTCGAACCGCCGAATGGAGGCGGGGTCTAATCGGTCCATGAGGTTGGTGCTGGCCACGAAGATGCCGGGGAAGGACTCCATCTGGGTCAACATCTCGTTCACGGTGCTGACCTCCCAGCTCCACTCGGCCCCCCGACGGTCCTGGAGGAAGCTGTCGGCCTCGTCCAGCAGCAGGACGGCCTTGTCGGCGGACGCTTCCTCGAACATTCTGGCGATATTCCTCTCGCTCTCGCCCACAAACTTGCCCAGGAGGTCCGAGGCCCGCTTCACCAGCAGGGGGCGATCCAGGGCCTCAGCCATGTAACGACCGAAGGCCGTCTTGCCGGTCCCCGGGGGCCCGTAAAGGCAAAGTCTTCCTGAGCCAGTGCGCTTGAGGCCGGAGCAGAGGGCCATGAGGTCCCGGTCCGTGTTCAAGATGTCCAGGCGATAGGTTGTGGAAGCCGGAGGCGCAGTGCTGGATCGGCGGGGGCCCCCCAGGGCCGCGAGGCCGTTCTCTACCACACGGCCCACCACGACGTCAGGGTCCAACCCCGGCTGGGCCTTCAGGACCGAGCGGGTGACCTTGGCGGCTCGCTCAACCGCCGCCGGGGTGAGCCCGCCATGCTCGGCGGCCATGGCCCTCCATTGGTCTGTCACGGGGAGACCGGCAAGATGCAAGTTCAGGATCTTCGCCCGGACACTCCTGGGTGGAACTCCGACCTCAAGGGAGAAATCGTACCTGCGGGTGTGCGCAGGGTCCAGGGCCCATCGATTATTAGTGACCCATATAGTCGGGACAGGGTTTTCTTCGAGCAATCGGTTGATCCAGCCTTTGCGCCCACCCTGATTGCGATGCCGACCGAAACCATCACGGTCTTCGGCCTTGAATACGTCCTCGATCTCGTCGAACAAGATCAAGGGGCAAGGGCTCCCCCCAAGAACGCCCTGGGCGAGCTGGAAGGCCCCCAGCCGTGCATCGCCCTTGTGGACGATGCCATCACGGTCTTCGACTGCAATCTCAAAGAGGGGAGCACCGAGGCACATTGCCAAGCACCGAGCCAACTCGGTCTTGCCGGTGCCGGGTTGGCCGTATAGTAAGACGTTCACTCCGACCTTATGCGTCGCCAGGGCCTGGCCGAGATACCCTTCCAGGATTTGGAGGTCCCCTGCGAGATGCGGGAAGTCTTCCAGGTTGAGGGTTGGAGGGCCTGAGCGGATGTAATTTGACTGGAAGATCGCGGCCTGATCTTTGTGGTCCAATGCAAGTTGATCCGCAACCCCGGCCAACAAGCCCGCCTTGTTGTCAAATGCCCACTGGTTCCTCATGTCGGACCAGACCAACGAGGACCGGATCAGCCGGCTGGTGTGCCGAAGAGCTTGGGAAACCTTGTCGAAGGGATGCCCGGTGGCCGTCGAAATTAATTCATGAATTTGGTGCGTCCGCAATTGACCGAACTTCTCCAGGACCCGGTTAAGAACGTTGGCATGGTGGGCCAAGCCCAAGAACAGGACGATGTCAGCTTCGACCGCATCGAGCCCTAACATCTTGGCCAGCCAAGCCACGTTCTTGGTGAGGGTAGCTGTTCTTGGAGTCTTCGGTGCCATCTTCTCCATGGTGGCCAACTGGGTCCGAAGCGAGGCAAGGATGATCTTGGGCTCGAAGCCGGGTGCGTCCTCAGGCACTGGGACCCCTGCGGACCGAAGGATGCTGGGTTCAGTAACACGCCTTTCATCCCACATGAACCGGTAGCCGTCCATGGTGATCAAGAGCCTGAGGATGAATAGCTGGACCAAGGGGTCGAAGCTCTTCGGCACACTCCTGAAGCCCGCCATCCACCCCCCCAACTTCCTGTAGGGTCCTTGAACTCCTTGGATGCACCTGAAACGGTTGGATTTGGCCTGGGATTCTGCCCTGCAGGTACATCCCCGGGCCCGCCCCCCCTATAAGGACGATGGAGGGTCGAATGAGCAGTTCAGGTCGGGTGAAGGCCGGAGCCTGGATCGACGCCACCACGGGGGCCTACGCGCGGATCGACCGGCTCGCCCACTGGGTAGACCTGGACGCGGAGGCTGCCTGCCTTCGACTTCCACCCGAGATCGCCCAGGCGCTTGGCAGGGTCACCTGGGACCTGACCGGCAACGCCCACCCGGAGATCCTGGCGACCATCATGGCCCGAGGGCTGATCAGGGCCCACTTGGGAGAGAACATGGTCACCTTCGAGTTCTCGATCCCCCTGGCCGAGGCCGTCGCCGGCGCGAACAAGTTCATGCGGGACAACCTGGAGCCCAAGGTGCTTTGCCGGTTCAACGGACTGGCCCTTGGCGGCGGCTCCGTGGAGTTCCGGTGGGGGCGGGCGATGAGCCCCCTGCGCAAGGGCGACCTGACGTTCCTGACACCGCCGGGGCTCTGTGTACCCAACCGCCCGCAGGTCCCCGCCCCTTGGCTTTTGCTCGACCTGGGGGTCCCGGACCACCGCCTCGGCATCTGCGGGCTAGATCCCAGCCTACCCATCCCGGCGCTGCTAGACATCGTGCGCCCTCATATCGGGCCCGCTGGGGGCTGGCTGGGTCTCCCGGAGGGGCGGAGGTGGAAGCTGGAGCGCGGGATGCCGCCGCTGGTGAAGGTGGGCCAGCACGGGAAGTTCCTCGGCTTCGAGGTCTGCCCGGACTGCGGCTGGCCCCGGCACGGGGAGGTCGCCCCCTGCAAGTGCTGGACAAGGGCGATGTGCAAGCGGTGCTCCATGCCGGTCCACTGGCCGCCGCCGGTGCACGAGACGATCACCCTGCGGGGCGGAGTGCTGCACGTTCCACACACCGTGGCGTACACCCACAATTGCGTTTGGTGGCCGACCGTGAAGATAAGGAATCTGATCGCGAAGTAGGTGCCCCGGGGCGGCGGATTATTGGCCAGGTTCGAAAAAGTCGTCCTCACCAGATATGCCCAGGAGCCTCGGAACGAGGTGGGTTGGAGGGAGAGTGGCCCGGCCAGTCAGGACGTCAAATTTGAAGCGGCAGGGGCCTTCCCGGACGTGCGCGCTTTACCCTGCGCCATCGTCGCCCGGCCCATTTCCACGAGGTCCAGTAGGTAGGGCACCTGCCACACCGACGTGTGAATCGGTCCGTCAGAGTGCCCAGGCGAAAGGAAAGGCGGCATTGGTGTAGACCTCGACTAGAATTGGGCTAACCCAAACCTCAACGTTGTCATTAATCGTTATTTGCGGGATGCCACGGCGGGGACGGTCACCCTCTCGGAGTCGATGTTGAACCTCAAGCTTTCTGAACTCATTTGGTCGGTCGCGGATCTCCTGCGTGGTGATTTCAAGCAGGCCGACTACGGCAAGGTCATCCTGCCGTTCACGCTGCTTCGTCGCCTGGACTGCGTCCTGAAGGACAGCAAGGCGACCGTGCTGAAGGAACTGGCTACTCGGAAGGGAATGGCGGAAACCGCCAAGGAGCACTTGCTGCTGAAGGCGGCGGGGCAGTCCTTCTACAACACCAGCCGCTTTGACCTCCCGGCCCTGGTCGGCGACCCCGCGCACCTGAAGGAGAATCTGCTTTCCTACTTGCGGAGTTTCAGTCTGAATGCCCGGGACATTTTTGATCGCTACAAGTTTGCAGAGCAGATCGAATACCTGGACAACAAAAACTTGCTATTCATGGTCGCCGAAAAGTTCGCCACCTTCGACCTGCACCCCAAGCGCGTGAATAACATTGCCATGGGTCATGCCTTCGAGGAGCTGATCCGGCGGTTCGCAGAACTTTCAAACGAAACGGCGGGCGAGCACTTCACGCCCCGTGAGGTCATCCACCTCATGGTGAACCTATTGTTCCTGGAGGACGAGAAGGGCCTGCAGAAGCCCGGCGTGGTCCGCTCCATCTACGACCCGACAGCAGGCACGGGCGGTATGCTCTCGGTCGCGGATGACCACCTCCAGGGCATGAACCCCGGGGCCAAGCTGGTGATGTACGGCCAGGAGCTGAACGACGAGTCCTACGCCATCTGCAAGGCCGACATGCTCATCAAGGGCCAGGACGTGTCCAATGTCGTGGCCGGCAACACTCTGTCGGAGGACGGCCATGCCGGGCGCAAGTTCGACTACCTGATCTCCAACCCCCCGTTCGGGGTCGAATGGAAAAAGGTCCAGAAGGAAGTCACCAAGGAGTACGAGCAGCAGGGCTACAACGGGCGGTTTGGCCCTGGCCTTCCCCGGATCAATGACGGCGCGCTGCTCTTCAACCTCCACCTGCTTTCCAAGATGCGCCCCGTGCGCGAAGGCGGCTCGCGCATGGCCATCGTCCACAATGGGTCCCCGCTGTTCAGTGGGGGGGCTGGCTCAGGCGAGAGCGAGATCCGCCGGTACATCCTGGAGAACGACCTGCTGGAAGCTATCGTCGCCCTGCCCACGGACATGTTCTACAACACCGGCATCGCCACCTACATCTGGGTCCTGACCAACCACAAGCGGCCCGAGCGGAAGGGCAAGGTCCAGCTCATCAATGCCACGGGCTTCTGGCAGAAGATGAGGAAAACCTTGGGCTCGAAGCGTAAAGAGCTGTCCCTGGACCACATCGACCAGGTCACCCGCCTTTTCGGGGCTTTTGAGGAAGGGCCCCTGGTGAAGATCTTTGACGCCGAGGAGTTCGGGTACACGGCGGTCACCGTGGAGCGCCCTCTGCGAGGACCCAAGGGCAAGATATTGAAGGATGCCAAGGGCAACCTCAAGCCCGATGCCAGCCTCCGGGACACCGAGAACGTGCCGCTGACGGAAGACGTCCAGACCTACTTCGAGCGGGAGGTGCTGCCCCACGCCGCTGATGCCTGGATCGACAAGAAGAAGTCCAAGGTCGGGTACGAGATCCCCTTCACCCGCCACTTCTACGAGTACCAGCCGCCCCGGCCCCTTAAGGCCATCGATGCCGACCTGAAAGCTTGTGTGGCGCGGATGCAGGGTTTCCTGGCAGAGGTGGTGGGATGAACTGGAAGCCCTATCCAACATATAAGAGCACTTCCGTCCCCGGCCTCGAGCAGCTACCTGCCCATTGGAAAATGCTCCGATTGAAATTGATTGCAGAGGTCCGTGGGGGCGTCGCAAAGGGGAAGGATCTCTCGGGAATGGAAACGGTCAAGGTGCCCTACTTACGGGTTGCCAATGTTCAGGACGGCTATCTTGATTTGACCGAAGTGGAGGAAATTGAAATCCCGACCAAGGAGGTTGATCGATACCTGCTCAAGGCAGGAGACGTCCTCATGAATGAGGGTGGCGATTTTGACAAACTTGGACGGGGACATGTCTGGCGCGGAGAGGTTTCACCTTGTATTCACCAAAACCATGTTTTTTCCGTGAGACCACACAGTGTCCAATCTGAATGGTTAAATACAGTAAGTGGATCAAGTTATGCTCAGTTTTTTTTCATGTGCCATGCCAAGCAGAGCACAAATCTTGCATCCATTAGTGCTAGCAATCTGGCCGAACTTCCTGTCGTGCTGCCTCCAGAGGATGAGCAGAGGGAATTGCTGGCGTTTCTGGAAACCGAAACGGGCAAGATCGACCAACTGATCTCCGAAGCAGAATCCATTATTTCGCTGCTTCGAGAACATAGGTCTGCCTTAATTAATGCTGTGATTACTGGTCAAATCGATGTAAGTGGGACCGGGAAGGAGACCGCCTAATGTCCATTTGCCAAGGTCGACCAGAACCGCCTCATGGAAGTATACAAGACCGATTTCTGTACCCAGGGCAGGAGAACTGATATGGCAGATATCGATCGCCCTGCGGAAGCGAGGGATTTTCGGTTAGCCCTTGAAGGTCATCCAGCACTTCCGTGGGTTATTGGATTGCATGAATTCGTTTCAAGACGTGCGGCGGAAATCGCAAACATCTTCAGGGCAGGCCAAATCCGCGAACGATGGTTCACGGGCGAGTTATTCATCCAGGGCTTTCACGTGGACGGAACTGAGCTTTTTCCGAACGCAAAGGCCGACCTCTGCATCCCCGGAATCCTTGTGGCGGAGCTGAAGCTCGTTGGGAGTTCGCACCAAAAGAAGGTGCTCCGTGGGAAGGGCTGGAGCCTAGAAAGAGATCTTTTTCGTCTGCACCGATCAACCCGTTCGCGCCAGGAACTCCACCTCGGAATCCTCGTTGCAAAAAATGAGCACCCTCGAGAAGAACCACTGAAGGACAACCAGGTTGGCTTTCAGCCTTTGGCGACCTACCAACCACCTGAGGGGCTGCCTGCCACAGAATTGATAGGATTTGGCCCACAGGAAGGGGCGGTCCGAGTACGGATCTGGGCCGTGATACCGGAGCCCCACCGCTACCACCTCGGCAATTCCGAAGAATAGTCCACGCGCATTGGGCCGGCCCAGTCGCCTCACCCGACAGGAATCTTCATGGTCGTAGGCATCCATCAGGAAAAATACTTTCAGGGCGAAATCATCGAGCACCTGACCGCCCATGGTTGGTTGGAGGGTCAAGATAGCGCCTATGACAAGGCGCAGGCGCTCTACCCTGAAGACGTCCTGGCCTGGGTCCAGGTGGCCCATCCAGAGGCATGGGCGAAGCTGGAGGCCATGCACGGAGCCAAGGCCGGTGCCCAAGTGATGGAGCGGCTCGTCAAGGAATTGGAGAACCAGGGCACTCTGGCGATTTTGCGACATGGTTTCAAAATGGTCGGCCTTGGTGAGAAACGGCTCGCCATGGCCCAGTTCAAGCCCGCCTTCGGGCTGAACCCCGACACTCAGGCACGGTATGCCGCCAATCGCCTGCGGGTAGTCAAGGAGATCAGTTACTCGCTGCACAACGGGAACCGCTTGGACTTGGTGTTCTTCCTCAACGGCCTGCCTGTGGCCACAGCGGAGTTGAAGACCGACAGCACCCAGAGCGTGTATGACGCCATCAAACAGTACCAGAAGGATCGGCCCCCGGTCGATCCGATCGCCAAGATCACCGAGCCCCTGCTCGCCTTCAAGAAGCGGTGCGTGGTCCATTTTGCCGTCAGCACCTCGGAGGTGGCCATGGCCACCCGCCTGGAGGGGCCTGGAACGACCTTCCGCCCCTTCAACCTGGGGTACAACGAGGGGGCGGGGAATCCGCCGAATGCCGGTGGCTGTCGCACGGCCTATCTGTGGGAGCGGGTTCTCCAATGCGACGCCTGGCTGCACATCCTGGGCGGCTTCGTGCACTTGGAGCGGAAGCAGAAGACCTTGCCAGATGGGAGGAAGGAGACGGCGGAGAGCCTGATCTTCCCGCGCTTCCATCAGTGGGATGCGGTCCTGAATTTGGTCGAGGCCGCCCGGACGGAAGGCCCCGGGAAGACCTATCTGGTCCAGCATTCAGCAGGGTCCGGCAAGTCCAACACCATTGCCTGGACCGCCCATCACCTTGCCACCCTCCACGACGTGGGGGATAAAAAGGTGTTCGACTCGGTCATCGTCATCACGGACCGGACAGTCCTTGACCACCAGCTCCAGGAGACCATCTACCAGTTCGAGCACAAGGCCGGGGTCGTGGAGCGGGTGACCGACGAGGACGGGGCCAAGTCCACCCAGTTGGCGGAGGCCCTGCTGTCCAGGAAACCCATCATCATCGTTACCATCCAGACCTTCGGCTTCGTCCTGAAGAAAATCCAGACCGACGAGACCCTTCGGTCAAGGTGCTTCGCAGTGATCGCGGACGAGGCTCATTCCTCCCAGACCGGCAGCGCCGCCGCCAATCTACGGAAGGTGCTGGGGAAGGAGGCGATGGGCGGCGACGACGGTGAGCTGACCTTCGAAGACCTACTGGATGCGGACATCGCTGCTCGGACCCGTCCTGGCAACGTCGCCTACTTCGCGTTCACCGCCACGCCCAAGGCCAAGACCATGGAGTTATTCGGGCGGCTCGACACCGAGGGCATCAAGCGCCCCTTCCACAGCTACACGATGCAGCAGGCCATCGAGGAGGGCTACATCCTCGATGTCCTACAGAACTATACGAACTACAAGGTCGCCTGGCGCTTGGCACACAACGGCCAGGAGTACGACGATGTTGAGGTAGACAAGTCCGATGCCGTGAAGGCCCTGGTCCGCTGGGTTCGCCTCCACCCCCACAACATCGCCCAGAAGGTTGCCGTCATCATCGAGCACTTCCGCCACCATGCTGCATGGCGGCTGAACGGTCAGGCGAAGGCCATGGTCGTCACCGGCAGCCGCAAGGAGGCCGTAAGGTACAAGCTGGCGATGGAGTCCTACATCGCTGAGAACCGATATCAACTCGGTGTCTTGGTGGCTTTTTCTGGCGAGGTCAACGACGACGAACTGAGTCCGGTGCCCTTCACCGAGCACGGCATGAACCCGAGGTTGAAGACCAGCATTCCCGAAGGGTTGGATAGCACGGACTATAGCCTGCTGGTCGTCGCCGACAAGTACCAGACCGGGTTTGACCAGCCCAAGTTGGTGGCCATGTACGTGGACAAGCGCCTGGCGGGGGTGTCCACGGTCCAGACCCTCAGCCGCCTGAACCGCACGTATGAGAAAGCCGGGTGCCGCAAGGACTGGACGGTGGTCGTGGATTTCGTGAACGATCCCCAGCAGATCCTGGCCGATTTCCAGAAGTACTACCGCACCGCCGTGTTGCCGGTCGGGACCGATCCCCACCTCCTCTTCGAGATGCAGGTCAAGCTCGATGCCCAGGGCATCTACCTGAGTAACGAGGTCGATTCTTTCGCTAAATTTTTCTGGGACCCCAAGGGGCGGCAGACCCACATGGAGCTGCAGGCTAGGCTCACGCCGGCCCTGGAGCGATTCCAGGTGCGGCTAAAGACCGCCCGGGACGGCAAGGACGGCGAGACCCTGGACGTGCTGAAGCTGTTCGTGAAGGACCTAGGGACCTTCTGCCGCATGTACGAGTTCCTGAGCCAGATCGTGGACTACGGTGACACCGACCTGGAGAAGCGTTACGTCTTCTTCAAGCACCTGATCCATCCCATGGAGGAGGCGCTCAGGACCGAGACCCCCAGGGAGCCCATCGACTTGTCCCACGTGAAGCTGACCCACCACAGCATCCGTCCCCAGGACGCCGGGAGCCTAGATCTGGTCAAGGAGGGCGGCGGCGTCATGGAGCCGGTTGGTGAAGCCGGGACGGGCGCGGGCCGAGACCGCACGATCGAGCACCTTTCAGAAATCATCCACCACTTGAATGAATTATTTGAGGGCCAACTTACCGAAGATGATCTCGTGAACTACGCCTACGGGGTGCGGGACAAGCTGATGGAGAACGCGGACCTCGCCCAGCAGGCCGCGAACAACAGCAAGGACCAGTTCGCCCAGGGTGATATCAAGGATGCCGTCGTCGGTGCCGTGATCGACCACATGGACACGAACAACGATATGGCCAACCAGGTCTTGAACAACCCACGGACGATGGACGGGTTCATGAGGTTGATGGTGGACCTGGTCTACGACGGGTTCGAGAAGCGCCGGCTTGTTCCCCTTGTTCATGGAGGAGGCCGATTGGCAGAGGGCGCGCGCCCACTTGGAGGTGTCCAATGAGCACCGAGGTCATTCTTTACAGGACCGATGATGGCAAGGCCCTGGTGCAGCTCCGAGCCATGGGCGGAAGCGTCTGGCTCTCGCAGATCGAAATAGCCGAACTCTTCGCCACCACCAAGCAGAACGTCAGCCTTCATATTCGCAACATATTAAAAGAAGGCGAGTTGGTTGCCGATTCAGTTGTCAAGGAATCCTTGACAACTGCCGCCGACGGCAAAAATTACCGCACTCAGCTGTATCGTCTGGAGATGATCCTGGCGGTCGGCTACCGGGTAAAGGGTCAACGTGGCACCCAGTTCCGCCAGTGGGCCACCGGCCACCTGGCCGAATACCTCGTCAAGGGCTTCGTCATGGACGATGAGCGTCTCAAGAACCCCGGCGGGTGGGACTACTTTGATGAACTTCTGGCGCGCATCCGCGAGATCCGGGCCTCCGAAAAACGCTTCTACCAGAAGGTCAGGGACCTGTTCGCGCTCAGCGCCGACTATCAGGCCGACGACCAGAACGCCCATCTCTTCTTCGCCGAGGTGCAGAACAAGCTCCTGTTTGCCGTCGCCCACAAGACGGCAGCAGAAATCGTGGTCTCCCGGGCCGACCCGGAGTCCCCCAACATGGCCCTCACCACCTGGAACGCCACACGGGTGCGCAAGAGCGATGTCATCGTCGCCAAGAACTACCTGAGCGCCGATGAGGTGGACACCTTGAACCGCCTCGTCGTGATCTTCCTGGAGCAGGCTGAACTCAGGGTCAAGGAGCGTCAGGACCTCACCCTGGGCTACTGGCGACAGAACGTGGACCGCCTGCTGGCCTTCAACGATCGCCCCGTGCTGAGCCATGCCGGGTCGGTCAGCAACGAGGACATGAAGGTCATCGCCTACGACCGGTACGAGACCTTCGACCGAAACCGCCGCCGGGCCGAGGCCCTCGCCGCCGACGAGGAGGACCTCAAGACCCTCGAAGCCGTCGAGAAGCAGGCCAAGCGCGGCAAGAAGTGACCGGCGGGGCCTAATCTGGCTGGGCAGCGTCTGGTTCCGGCGGGGGCGTGGCCCTTGCCGGCCCCGGGAGTTGTCCCCCAGGTGACCCATGCCGTCCTTCGGGGCCCGCCAGGATGGTCTTGTCCAGGTAGGCGGTGACCTGTAGGTCTTGGGCATGGGTTCATGAAACTCGGTTGGTTCCCCCTGCTCATGGCCCTGGCCGGCTGCTCGAAGCCCATCATTCCGCAAAAGCTTAAATCCGACGGTTCCTTCTGGGCTATGGACAAGCCACAATACAATTCTTTGGAAGACTCGATATAGGGTGGTAGTCGTATTCGCTTTTTACCAAACGCTGCAAACGTCTTTTTTTAAAGTCGAAATGCCATCTTCCTGACCAATCACGCCTTTGGTCTCGGATCATGTAAAGTAAGGCGGAAGCGATAGTAAATTGAAGATCATTTTCAAATTTTCCAGCTTTCGGATCAGGAGATAGCATATCAAGTTGGGTAAGAAAATGTTGAATGCCATTGATTTCATTTGGTATAAATTTGCGCGGCTTAAATTCATCACCTTCATAATCAATTGGTTCTGTTAGTTTTTGTACAGAACAACCTTGAAAAATCGCGAAGACAGCCAATACAGCCATGGGTGGCATGTCTTTCCACTTTCCATGCTCCCATCGAGACACGGTCGCTTGATTTACACCCAAACGATCAGCGAGGTAACCCTGGCTCCAGCCTAAAGATATCCTTATTCCCGACAGTCTTTTCCCGAGATTTTCTTTGACAGCAAGCTCTTTAGACCTTGGATCCAAATGGAAAATTTTTTCTACATTTGTCATGAATGGTCCTTAGTTGAGTGGCGTCCTGAATCGCTTCATGCATTTTGCATGGTCAAGTATGGCCAAGGCAAGCCCTCCGACCGAGTAAGTACATCATTCCCGGCACCGGCGATGAGGGATTGACCCAAGGGGGGGGCATTCCGATCTGGTCGGTATGCAATTTGCATAGATAATTGCAGTAACCTATTCAGTGTCACATACTTACTGCAATTACATAAGCACCACGCAGATCAGGCGTGGTAGGGGACGTCGCTTCCCCTGCTGCCCCTGCTGTCCGTGGTCGTTCGCAGTCCGTTGTTACGCAGGCCGGCGAACTGAATTCCAAACCCTTCAGGTGGAGAAGCACCTCCGCTTCTCACTGGAGGTCCCCAATGACTGAGCCCGTTCATCCCCCTCTCCCCCACAACCACCGCCCCCACGCCCTGGCTTACAGTGTCGAGGACGGAGCCGCCCTCCTCGGTCTTCGGAGTACGAAGGCTTGGGAATGCATCGCCGCCGGCCTCATCACCCCGACCAGGGTGGGGCGGCGTACTCTCGTGCCCTACACCGAACTGGAGCGGTTCCTAGCCCTCCCGCAGGCTGAGATCGACGCCGCCCTCGCCACCTACAAGCAGCGTAGGGGGTCGCGATGAACCTGGGCCTCAGCAAGCACATGGGGGCTGCCCTGGCGCTCATCACCGGCAGGTGCTTCCCTCACGCCCACCCGCAGGGCCCCGAGGGGCACCTGGACCACGCCTCCAGGGTCATTCCCTTCGGTGGCGACCTCGGCTTCGTCGTGGACAACAATAAGGTGGCGGTGGTCGCTGGGCCCGAGGCGGCCATCGCCGCCAAGATCCCCATCGAGACGCCGGCCCAGGCCGAGGACATCATCCTGCACCTCCAGGCGATCCTGACCTACATCGAAGGCATGGCCGAACTTGGTCCACGGAGCGCCATGGCCATGGCCTTCCCGGGCTGCGTGTGCATCGAGGTCAGCACCCGCGCCGTCGTTCTACGGCTGGCGGACCGGGTGTACACGGCGGTGACCGCGCTGCAGGTGGCGCAGCTCGTCGCGGCCCTGGGCGAGGTCGTGGCCCAGGTGGAGCCCCGGGTCCATGCCGACCAGGGCCACCCCGGGCCGAGCAATGGCGTGGAAAAGTGGCCAAAAGTGGCCAAAGCCGCCGTATCTAGCCGTGGTCTCCCATCTCGTGCCATCGCGTCGGAGTACAAGTGAAAAATATCTGAACTTCGGTTTCGCCTAAATGAAGGGTCTCCGACAACCAAGTCGGCCAAACCTAACTCACAGAGGTGCAACTTGAAGTTAATCCCCGAAATCGAAGCCAGCGCTCGGCTCAACCTGCCGCCGAGCGTCCTGCGGGCCCTCCGCCGGAAGGGGCAAGCTCCCCGGCACATCCTCCTCCTCCGGAAGGCCCACTACGACGAGGACGGCCTTGACCCCTGGGCCCTGTCCCAGATGAGCGAGCCGTCCACGACCAGCACCACGGTCACCACGCCCACCACCACCGCGCCCACGGCGGTCCAGAGCAAGGAGGAGTCCCATGACTAACGGGCTCAACACCACAACCCAGCCGGCGATGCCGCAGATGGGGCTCAACATCTTCAAGTATCGCGGCCTCTTCCTCCGGATCGTCATCGACAACAACGGCGAGCCCTGGGTCGTCACGCCGGACGTGCTGAAAGCCCTCGGGCACAAATGCGTCAACCAAGCGAAGGTGGATGCGGCGGTCTCCAACGTTCCGAAGGAGTGGAGGGGCGAACACCTGATCGCTACCCACGCCGGTGATCAGCTGGTGCCTACCCTCAACGAGGATGGTTTCACGATCCTCGCCTGCAACTATTTCGTCAGCAATGCCAAACAGCTGATCGACTGGCTTAACTTTGAAGTATTCCGGCTGATCCGATCCACCTTCCCGAAGGAGCGTACCGCCGCCGAGCCCCTCTCCGGGGACGAGTTGAACCAGGCCCTGGCCCAGTTCAACGCCGTGCCTGTGCTGCGCACCGAGGCCCCCGACAAGCAGCCGGTGGTCTCGACCGCCAAGCCCCCCACGAACATCATCCAGACCGACCCCAAGACGGACGCTGAGCAGGCCCAGGCCAAGCTCATCAAAGATTACGGGGACCAGATCACGGCCATCATCAAGCAGCAGCGGACCATGACCAAGGAGCTGGACGGGCTCGCCCGCATGATCGGCCTCACGAGCTACGCCCATCGCGACCAGCGTTATCACGCGGGGAACATGACCATCGGCGGGACTGCTGCCTGT
>Ga0316217_10002210_pt1 | contig 23791 bp, 16 predicted proteins | sample 1anoAmetaG_FD_203633 | JGI IMG/M metagenome (GOLD analysis project Ga0316217, IMG submission 203633) | Freshwater microbial communities from Trout Bog Lake, Wisconsin, USA - 1anoA | ecosystem: Environmental > Aquatic > Freshwater > Lake > Hypolimnion/Profundal zone | place: USA: Wisconsin...
CTAATTCACAATTGCATGATATACAACATTCGTATTCAATCTCCTTAAGATATATCAAGTTACCAACAGGTTATTGGCTTTGAATGGCAGTCATAAATCAATCTATAAGCATTTTATTATACTTGGTCTAATATATTATCCTGGGCTCTACGATTTTCAGGGCTTGGCCTACTGAAGAATCAATTTATGTACAGAAACTTGAAACACTCAATCAAACCTTGGATCTTGCCGTTCATCTAATTAAGTTATTGAAAAGTATTCACTTAACAACTGAATGTGATAGTTACCATCCATATTGTGGGAGTGCTTCTTGGAGACTTGTAAACTAAATAGTGAATGAGCTTGATTAGCATTATTTACGAGGTTAAGATCAAGATTTGTTTGTAGGAGTAGAGAGAAATCCTAGTAGGTGCTTTTGCGTGGTTGAGAAATATAGGAGAATAGTCTGCTTAACCGAATGCGAACGTATAAAACAAAATTTCGCTCAATATAAATCATTATTTACAGACCTACCCCATTCAGTAATAAAGACATCAATCGGTAATAGTCATTTTATAAATTTCAAAACCTCATTTAGCAAACTTTCACAATCTTATGCAGAACCAACCAATGCGTTATGAAGCAGAAGGAGATGCCTTCTCTAAAAGAATATGAAGACTGCAAAATAACGACCAGAAATAGTTGACCAATCTACCAGTCCATGCCTTCCAAATAAGTTAACTCTAACAAGGAATGACCTCAATTTTGATAACCCATTCTATTTATTGACGTGGGAATATATTTTTTACCTACAGAGGCATGAAATAGCTTTAGTATCTATGCTAAATTGTATTATTGAAGTAGAAAGCACTGTATTCAAACATTCTAATCGAATCTAGACGTCCAAAAAGCTGGAGGTGAGGTAGGTAGTAGTTGATGCAGTGAAAGTAAAATAAATGTATGAATGCGTGCTTGATAATTATATAATTGACTGTTATTTTTTAAGTTTATGGATGCATCTTTGCGATAATTCTATGAAAAGAAAATCCAACGTCTAGAAATAGACAACTTTCAGCTGCAGGAGGAGCTCTTCTCCAAACACACAGATTAGTACAAACTCAAGTACTAATTATTGCTCTAAAAACTTGCGGAATAGAACCAACTGAGGGAAAGCAAACGCTCTGAGCTCTTCTAAAATAATTAAAAAGCCTTGGCCTAGAACAACAGCAAATGGGAAGCAACTCTCCAGGCTAAAACTCACGAGTTCAAAGCTACTATTGAACAACTCCAACACTAGAATAAGACTTTGTCAATCAAAAATTCAGAGCTTTAGCTCAGATCAGTTCGGCTCCAGAGATAAATCGATGAGGGGGATTCAGAAATATTGAAGCTGAAATTTGATGGTTTGAAGAAAGAAAACTAAAGACTTAGAAAATAAACGACTTAAACCTACAGTGATTCTGAACAGAGGATCAACTAGATCAAAAAGGAGATGGAGGAAAAGATTGAGGAAGTTAAGGAAAGGTAGAAAATCTGCTACCGGCAGCAAATTTAAGATTTGGAGAATAGGATTGTCTAGTTGTCTTAGGAGCTGGAATTGGCGAAACTGAAGGCAAGTCCATAGAGATAAATCAACTTGCAGTAATATTAGAAGCGACTGTTGAGGGAAAAGTAGCAGCAGGCAGATTAAATCTTAAAAATGGCTTCTGTCTTGTAATCCAAAAACAAAGAAATCAAATCTATCAGCGAGTTAATTGAAAAAAAGGACTAATTTCATGCAAACACTGTCAGAGAGCTTTCTGAAAAGTTGAAAAAGTATCAAGACAAACTATTTGCGTACTCATTGGATAAAGAAATGTCACTTTTATAGCTTAAAAAATAACTTGATGGCAGGAGAGAACGACAGGCTGAGGATCTAAAGGAAGAGCTAATTAAAGCATCGCATGCCTTTGACCGAGAAAGATAAGAATGGCGCCATATCATTAGCTAGTTTGAAACCGAGAATAAAAAGATCAAAATTGATTGGTAAGAGGAGAAGAAAAAATATCTTGAGTAAAAAAACAGGCTCAAATAGAAGATAGCAGAACTACGAAAAAGACTAAAAGACAACGAGGAAGGCTCAAAGTAATAAACATAGAGACTGTTGAAAAGTTTGAGAGAAATTCAAGGCAATTAGTAGCACTTTGCTACCTATGAAAATGGAATAACTTTCATGGATAGGCAAGTCCGCAAAACCTCAATAAAGATCAAAGAACAAGACATACAAATAAATAATTTGCTGAGCGAGCTGAAAACTTTGCAAGAGTAGAGCTAAAAGGAAATCTCTTATGTTAGAGAAAAAGCCCGTTAGGAGATGAAGCAGCTCTATGATAAAATTTTCACTCTCTAGGATTAAAACGACAGATTCGATGCACAAATAAAAGATATGGAGAAAACTCTAAAAAAGAAAGAGAAAGAAATCGAGTCAGAAAAAGAAGGACACAAGGAAGATATAGCTAACTATAAGAAGGTTATTGAATAAATGGAGAGGGACTACAAACGGCTTACATCGCATAAAAAGAGTTTGTAAGATTCCTACAGAGAAGAAAGAGAAAACGTGATAAGTGGCAAGCTAGATGTGAATCAGGAACGGAAGAGGAAATGGAACGAGCTCAACAGGCAGAAGAATTAATTATAATTGGTGTTCCGTTAGCGAGAAAGCCAACTCCGTAACCATTACTAAGTTTAAATGGATAAATTAAAAAGACAAAAACATGAGGCTCTCAAGTAAAAGGAATCTTTTAGAGCCGAAATTTAGCTTTTGAAGGAAAGGTTAGGATAAAAATAAAATATCAGTAGGTAAAACAACCATAGTGATTATCATGCCAAGCTAGCCACATTGGACCTTGAGATCGCCTTGACGCAGAATTTGTTTAAGAGTTTGGCGAAAGCAACAGCGAAGAAGTAGTCTCATCAACAGTAAAACTTAATTTATTTAGAGCTGAGCTGGAAGAATTGAACGAGTAAGCAAGTGAAAAAATGAGTTCGGCTGAGCAGCAAGGTGGATAAGAATTGATGCAGTTTGGCTCATTTGAGGCTAACAGAGAGGATGCCTATCGGACTGCTGGATTTAGCTTTTGTCCGCCCAAAAAGATATGATAATAATTACAGTTATTTGAATTTATTGGGATGGATAAGCAGATGGAATATCGGGATTAGGTATAAAAATTGATCAGAACACACCAGAAGTAAGCATAGTAGTCTTTCAATGGCTTCAGAGAATCCATGCTGAATGACCTCACGCGCGAACTGAAATCTATAGATATTGAGATGAAAAAATAATTAAGCACGGTTTGCCGTAAGCTATAAAATAAGATAAGAAATAGCTACTCCTTGGGGAGTTTGAACTCTCAAGTGATGAGATTCTTCCTGGAGCCTTACATAACGCAAGAATACGAAAATGTGCATAAGGCTATAAAGAAACTAAAAATCAAAATATTCTAGTACATACAAAACTTTTCGTCCAACATACTCTAGCAAAACATAAAAAGGTTTAATGATGTCAGTCTATTCCATTTCTAAAACAGAATCAAGCATGTTCATCACGAATGGTACAGCGTCACCTCCAGATGTCCTTTGGATAAGGCTTAGATCTTTGTTTCAGGGTTGAGAAGGCCTGAAACAAGCTGGCTGGTTCTGGGAGTTTCCAAGAAAATTAAAGAATACGGTCCAATAAAAGGTACAATAAATCAATAGCCCTTTTTAGGCAATATCTACCTCAACGGAAGTGAAAGTCTGTAAGGCAAGCACAAACTCAAAAAAGATCTGACTGAAAACGACGTCTTCGTGATATAGAATTACAACCGTATGATCTTTATCTACAAGAGGAAGCAGGGCAAAAACATGGACTAGACTTTTATCTTGGATGATAACGTTGACTACTATTTCTACGTAGCCATGAAGGGTCCGCTGATCATATAATTCAAGGGAGAGTGATTTACATTGTAGCCAATATGGATAGTTGATCATTTTATTTTCTTGGTCTTTTTGTCGAACTATTTTTCTATCATCTCACCTTCATTTTCAGTGACTGTTAGCTAGTATTCTAACTGCTTGCGCTTCTCTCTAAGTCTGGTGAGCTAGTTGTTCAGCTATTCAATGTTTCGCTATTTCTCTTCTTTAATTTTTTAGAGTGCCTACACTTTGTTGTCGCTGTTCTAGACAAGAGATTAGATTTGTTCTGTCCTTTTTCTGATACTTTAATCGTGCTATAGTTTTCTCTATTTCTACTATCGTTCAAGTCTTGCGACATTTTCCAGTAGCCTTGCTTTGGTTTCTTACAACTTTGAGATTTCCCTCTTCTGCTTCTATATCTTTTACTGTGCTTCTCTTATCTTTTTTTGCTTCTACTTCAAGTTTAGGATTTAACTCTTCATTTTTTTTGGCTCTCGCTATTAGTAGTCCTTCAGGTTTTTTTCAATTATCTTTTTTATTGCCTTCATCCCGCTTAGGGATAAACGGTTGCCTTGAAGATTTAGAAGAATGAGGGTGTGATTTTTTTGTAGAAGATCCGCGTAAATTCTTTAATATTTTTCAGAGATGTAGTTATCTGCAACTTTCAAGTACTTGAGTTCTGGGAGCATTGTTACGTTTTAAACGAGATGCATGAAGCCTCGATCTGATATCTTTGAGCCTGAAAAGTCAAGCTTTTAGATGATCATGCCAACTACTGATTCTTTCAGGTTATCAATCAGCTAAATAACTCCTTCATCCCCAAGCATATTTTTGCTTAAATTCAACGCCTTGATTCGGCAACAGTTGATCACAGGTATCAAATGCTTGATGCCTTATTTGGTGATTTAGTTTGAAGACAAATTAAGTATACTCAAAGAGGGGAGTTGCATATCTTTAAAGGAAAAGTTGTGCTAAATCATAGCTATTCCTCTATCGCCTATACCATTCCCTCTTAGATTTATTTCTTCGAGTTGAGAATTCACCACTCCCTAGAAAAATACTTCTATGCCTTCGGCCATGAGTTAGTTATATTCTAGGTTGATTTTCCTCAAATTCTTATTTACCTCTACATATTTTCTGAGGGATGGACCGATGGAAGATTTGATGAAGTTCTTGCCCAGATCAAGCGAAGTAAGATTGATTGCGTTCAAGAGGATATACTCTGCGCCTTCAGTTTTTATGAGGTTTTCGGATATCTTCAGCTCTTTGAGCTGCTTGTTCTTTTTCAAGGGAATTGAGATAATCTAGGCCCCATTAATCCCGATATCGTTGTCTTACAGTTTGAGGCACTACAAAGTTTTGTTTTGAAGTAGAATAGCCGCCAAACACCGAGCTCCGTCGATCCCGAAAGAATTCTTCCGAATTGACCCTTCTTCGATGCCTAAATTTAATTATTTGATATGGCTATTTTTGATGAAATCTTAAAGAATTAGCGAGAGTCCCACCTCGCTGATCATGTTGCTGGCGAGGTTGAGATTTTCTATTTTAGTGCTGTTGATAATGTTCTTAATTGCATGCATGCCATACTCACTGATAGAGTTGTCTGCGAGGTTGAGTTCTCTGAATCTGCTTTTAGGGAAGTATTACTGGTGTGTTTAGAGGATGGAGATGAGCTTCATGAGTGTGTTGACACCCAGCCTCATGGATTTGAGGTTGAGGATATGAGGGTACTTTTTGGAGTTGGCCTTGTTGAGACTCTACTTGAACATCTTTGCCTTTTCTAGATCTGGCTTTTCGCCAGTGTCCTGGCAGCGCGAGAAGAAGATCTCTGGCTAGTCTGAGGGGTACCTGCGTGTATGTCAAGTTCGAAGATGGAGGAAATCAATTTGGTGTCGATGTGCTGCTCACCAGTATTCTTCTTAGACAGAGGTCTGTTCATTATTTTATTCTATAAACATAAATAATCCAACCACTCAACAATCAGGTGAACTTATTTTAGCTGGAGACAGTGAAAGCTTTGGGAATCGTAGCACTATTTATCTGTGAGTTATCTTCAAGCTTGTTATGCTAGTTTAGTTGAGGCACATTCTCTTTTATATTAGGTTCCTACTAATCCAACAGCTGTTCATACTTGCGCGCTAGTAGCACATTTTTAAGCTTTAATGCTACTAAACCAATTAATAAACCAATCGCCCATAAAACTGCAACAGCTATTTATATTTTGACGCTCAGGCTTGCTGAATTTTTGAGGATAACTCTGATTGGAAGGTCGATCAAGCAGTATATCTACCAACTTTTCTTGGTTACGCTAACCTATCCATGTACTTATTTGCATACGCCTGCGATCTACACGAATCCAGTGTACTATCCGACTTTCTAAGGGTCATTAGAAAAGCAATATAGCTGCTACTGTTGCGGTACTATTTAGTGTGAAACCACACTTTCACGCCCAAAAGATACCAAGTACCCTTAAAATACGACTGATAACTAGGACTGCCCTGGCTGCTTGTATTCGACTAAGGTTCTCCCAAATATATCGAAGACTGCAAAGTTTTAAGTGCCATACAGAAAAAGTCTATCTTTTTGCAGCTACATGTATTAGGTAAAAAAGCCGACCTCTATGTTAGTGTTCACGAAATAGGTGTCGATAGTAACTTGAAGCAGCTCAGGGCAGGTCATGTAGATTGAGTTGGAGAAGATAACCAAATTTCGACAGCTACTAGCCAAAAATCTAGGCTGAGTGGAGAAAGTATGATTAGCCTTGATACTTTCCAAAGCTATTTATATAAGACCTTCTGTGTAGTCCAGCACATAAACCTTTTTGCCAGTTGTGCCAGTCTGATGCTCAGTAGGGTATATTTGGAACTAGTCTACATCGAAAGATATTGACTGGTTGTTTTGCGTGTAAAAGAATTGGCTAGTTGTTTCCAGAGTTAGGGTTTGAAAGGATGAATCTAGGGAGTATACTGCTAGGCCTTTTTAGCCCAGCCCGATGTATAGCTTGTTTTATAAGCTTAGGACAGCTGTGATTGGAGAGGTTGCAGGTTTGTAGCCGGCGACCAAAGACCATATCCCATTGGCGTCTATCTTGAGGATACTCCTAGATGAAATCAAGAACAAATTATCTTTGATGAGGACAAACAAGGCCTATACTAACTCTTAGCTGGATTCGTCTAATTTGTACTTTGATTATTATGTTATAGCCCCTGTTTTATTGCTGATAGAGTACATAATAATTTCGTTTGGTCCGAACAAAGCCACTATTTTGTCGCCCCAGACGATGCTATCAATAACTATTTTGGATTACTACAAATCCTTGAGTTTATAAATAACTCTATCCCTATTATACTTAAATCCCTCAGCAGAATAATTCCATTTGCTTTTTTCGGTGAGCTTGCCTTGTTACTTCGTCCGTATCTGACAAATATCGCGAGGTAGAGTGTAGGTTTGCTAGATTTTTTTGAAAGACTTGAGGGCTGATTTTTGGTAGTTGGAGAACTGGGTGGGTATATCTAAGGAGTAGACGGAACCCAGCTCAAACTCTATACTTGTTTAGGACTGAACCTGCACTTCAGCTAATGCGCAACAGGCAACAGCTAATACACAAACCAACCAGACTGATGACATGGTTTTTGAATTAAATTGAAATATTTATAAATTAGTTATCAAGCTTTGTAGTTGCAGTCGTCGGCGAAGGGGTGCACGTTGCCGCACAACCCGCACTTGAACACGTCTTTGGGCTATATCTCCATGCGTTTGGGACACTTGCTGACTTTGTGACCGATTTGGGCGCAATAGTTGCAGATATAGTACTGTGGGTCCGTTTTGGAGAGTTGTTCAAACAACTTTTTGGTGCCTTGGAAGTCTTCCTCCACGAAGATTTTGGGATGGTAGTCTGCGCACTTGGCCCCTTTCTCGCAATAGCCATACATGTAGTCCCAGCATAGCTTGCGAACGATGTGTTTGTATTTGCAGCCCTTGCCTTGGAAACAGAACCCCATGTCGAAGTTGGGGCAGCTCTTGTACACATGCCGATATGAGCAGTGCTCTCCCCTCTCACATTTTTATTTCATGAAATCGGGACAAATTTTGAGGTCGTGGCTGAAGTTGCACTTGTCTCCATAGCCGCACTGCCCCAAACTTTAAAATTTGTTGCAAGGTTTGATCTTGCTTTTGTCGTGGGGGTGGGGACAGTTATCAGAAAGCCTGCACTTGCCGTGGATGAACTTTTTGCAGACTCCATTGGTGGTGAGCTAGTTATGGTTAGCTGGAGCTGGGGTAGTCTAGACATTGGGAGCGTCATAGGTGGAGTCGAAGGTGCGCGAGTACGCGGGAGTGTTGTTGTGGTCAGGGTACATTTATAAATTATTATGAATAAACCCAAACTATCATCTAAAAACGCTGTAGATCCAGCAAAGAGTCTGAGGAAAAAGGTAGATTCGGGATAGCTCTTTTTTAAAATTTGGTAGTATAATCTAAACTCCCTATTTAAAAACAAGGCGAGGGATGAAGTCCGGAGATGAGGGGGATATGGCGGATATAAGTGGGGTTATGGGTAGGTGTGTGTGGGGTGGTGCATATACAATGATAGTTGTTAGTTCAGATGTAGATCAGTTGATCTTTTCGGTGGCGTAGAGTCTAGAGGGGTACCAGAAGTAGGCGGCCACTCCGGCGAGCACGAAGAAGTTGGTGATGGCTGCGGCACGCTTGATGAGTGAGTGCTCGTAGGAGCTGTTGCACTTGATGAGGAAGTAGGCCTGAGTGAAGGGTTTCAGTCTCATGATGCGATCAAAATCAATTATACGCACAGAATATCATCCAGCACCATAATATTACAAACTAACGGTAAAATTAATTATCCATGAATCCCCACCACTAGGCAGTAGAAAACATCATCAGTTCCTTCATTTCCAAAAGCAGGAAGAATAGTGACACCAGCTTGTCTTTCCCACCCACACAAAAAGAGGCAGATCGACAACAAATATTCGGCCAGGACCAATAATTTATTATACGCATGGCTGATCTCAATGAATTCGTATAGAAAATAGCCAACTAAAGCTATGAACAAAACTGTACGATCCAAGCATTGAAACTCGAACTGCAAGAGCTTAAAAATATGAAACTAGTTTCCGTGGAAAGGCAAGAGCATAGATTAATAACATCGAATTCAGAAAGCAAGGAGTCCTTCTTGCGACACAGCTTGTCCGAATTATAGGCAAAATATGATGGTGAAAAGAAAAGGAGAGAGCATCTGTAAAGATAAGTAAAATGGAGCAATAATCGAATCAAAGAGCAACTGAGTGAAATCTAGCGTTTGAAGCATCTGATTGCTACCAAAGATAGCTTGATCCAAAAAATTAGTTAAAAGCAAGAGTGGTGTAGGACGGAATAAGCTGAGTAGTTTTACAACACCCCTGGCGCTAAAAAGAGTGAACTATTGCCAACTGTATACTCACAGGAGTATTACACATCTTCTGAAAACTATCAGAAGGAGAAAGAAGAACAAGTCAAACGGACATACCCGACTGCAAAAACTAAATAGAGTCATATCTAGGATCAAAACTAAAAAGCTACTGGAATTATCAAAAGGGAAAAGCTAACGAACTCTGACTAGGAACAGTTCAAGGTGTTTAGGCATTCTGATATCGATCGCAAAGATCGGCTACTCAGGCAGTTGGGAGAAAAATGCTTATATTTATAGGGACATATCTAAATCTTGACCAGAAAAATCTTAGGAGAATTCTTCCATTAGAAACCAGAGCTTTGTCGTTCACTTCCAATACAAAAGGGGGAGTAAAATATGCCCTAGAAGAAGACAACTAGTAACATGAAAAGAATAGAGCATATATAAGATGAGGGGAACATGTTTAAGGTGGATATCGATTGAACTTCCAAATTTGTAATGATCTGAGTTATTGCTATTTCAAAGTGCACAGATAAATAATAAAACTTAGTTTGGATAATAAAAATCATTTAGTTATATTTGCAATGATAAACAAAAATAAAAGCTGGAAGAGAAACCTAGAAATAGCGGTCCTGCTAATAAGTTTGACCGGAATGATGCTTGCAATACTACCTTTGTCTGGAATACAATAACCGCATATTAACAAGCCACACCCATAGCCTTCTAGATCTCTACTCACCACTAACACTATGCGTTCTACTCTAATCACTACATACTGCTCCAGTTCCCCTGCGAGCATCACTTCGCAGTAGCGTAGCACCAACCTAATGTACAACTCTTCTCTCAGTGGCTACTTCAAGGCCAACTCCACCATTATTATCAATAATTTATTCAATTCCCAAATCAACGCTATACTAACCTAACTGCAAATCGAAGGGATAGGTACATTTGCTTTTATAGCGCCTTTTCTGATTGGACTCATTTTGCTTGTTTCGGTGGCTCCTTGCTTCCTCTGCTGCTGCATTTGCCAAGATAGCTGTCCGCCCAAGTGTTGTCGCAGTGGCAATCCTTCCTATGCCAACCAAGAACTCACCTGGGTCACCGTTTTTCTAGTCTTGACCAGCTTACTCATTATGGCTACAGCTATACCCTCGCTAACCAACGCAAATAATTTCTTTACTGATTTTACCTGCAGGACTGCCCAGTTTTTGGATAATTTCCAAAACGGGAATCAAACTGCCGACCAAAGTTACTTTTTCTCAGGCATATCAACAATAAGGCAACAATTCATCAATGTTCTGTCTCCCGCCATATCGATCATCAGTACGCAGGTATCAAAGCTAACGGGAGCGCCCAGTAGCATCCTAGATACAGCCAAGACGAACGCGAATAGTGCGATGACGTCAATGCAGCTGATGCCGAATGGCGCCAATACTATGCCTTTGACCCTCAACTACAGCTACCCTTTATAGGGCTCAACAGCAACTGCCACACTTTCATCGAGTCTCGCTGCATCGATTGGCTCTTTTAACTCCAATTCTTCCCTATTAGGCGACCTTTATAGCTACGCTAATGCACTTTACGTAAACTTGACTACGATTACTACAGCAGCCAGCGCAGTGAGCTCTCATTTGAGTTCTTCTGATATGGGGGCGCATTTATCAGCAGTTGATACGATCTTATCGCAGGTTCAATCAACTTTGAATGGAATCACCCCAACCCTTTCTAGTGCCATGGACATGCTTACAAATTTGGACAGCTATCTAAGCAAATACTCGATGCTGCTGTACGCAGTAACTATGGGTTTGGGTACTTTGACCCTGATTGGCATAATATTGGTCAAGAGCTGCAAAGCGATAGGGTGCAGACATTTTTTGTATTTTGTATGTCTGATCAGCTTCTTTATCGGGATTATTCTATTCGCCTTCTCGATATTTTTGGCGGCTGCCATGTCGGTCAGCTATTACAGCTGCAGCTACACTTCAACCACTTTCACCAGTCCGGCTAGTTTCACTAGCACCATCACCAATATATTTGGATCACAATACAGTAATCTACCCACTTACTTTTCGCAGTGCTTTGGGGGCAGCAGTGATTTCATAACTATGGTGGACCCTGCTCTCAGCGGATACATAGCAAACCTAAAAACCTCGATTTTCAACTCCAATCTTTACAACTTCACCGACTTCACCACCAATTTGAACTCAAAGCTAACAACGATGTCTACTTTAATAGACTTCGTAGGACTAGGACATATCCCTGACTTCGATGTGACAACTACGAACGCACTAAGCTAGATGGATTACTTTAATACGGTCGCTAACAAATCATTGTTTTCTACGAGCTGCCCAAGCAGTTCTTTCTTTGTGTTCTATCAGGATGTCTGGGTGCCGGGAGTGTCGTCTACTTACCAAAGTTTGGTGTCCTGCCAAAATAAAGTCACGGAAGATGCAGTTGTGTGTGCGAGTGGTATCAGCAGCACCTCCAACTGTCCCAGCTCAAGATGCATGGACACCTTCTCGATCATTAGCTTATACTACAGAAATAACACGATTGCCAACTTGGTGACTGACGCCAACACCAGATACGGCACTTGCGCACCCTTTAACACCTTTGTCACTAACTTCGGCAATAATTATGTCAAAGTGGTCAACGATAAGGTTGGCAACTCTGCACAGGATGCGGCTGACAATACAAAATTAGCCGGCAGGTTCCAAACGAAGACTAACTCTCCCCTGCTAACTGCCAAAAATTACATGACGGCTAGCGTTCAACCTTTGTTCACCCAGGTCTATGGCAATCTCACTGCAGCCAGCTTAGATTCCGTTTTCAACCCTACAAGCGGAGTGCTCACAGGGCTGGACTGCAGATTGCTGAGCTAGAGCGGAGTCAATATGCAGGAAGCTCTGTGTATTCGTGGCTTCAACCGCATTTTCTTCACACTCGTAACAGTGGGGATAATGGCTTTTGCTATGTTTTTGTTAGTGTGCTGCATACTGTGCTTCAACGTGAGGCACTACCAGTATTATCTGCAGGGGAAATCTCGGAACAAAGTGCTGGCCTTGGACGACACGGATTCGAATATAATAATGCGTTGATTTTGTGTAATATAGCTGCAAATAATGGATATAGTTTAAATAAAGATACCCAATCATGTATTAAAACTCAGTCTATTTGCGTTGAGGCCATAAATTTTTCGCAGAGCGCCAGAAAAATGGCTTCTTCTTGCTGCGATATTGCTGCTTCATTCTCATTCTTCGATAAGGACGTTTTTTACTTTTACAATTCACTCTTGTGGTACTACAACTTTCTCTGCCGGATTTTTTACACTGTTTACTACTATTCCTCGATTATTTATATTATTTGCTGCTGGCATGCTACTTTCTTCGGCTACGGCAGTCGCACTTCATTTATTCGGATTGCTTCAGGAATCACTGTCCGAATATTGGGCGATGGAGCGATAGTTTTGGTCATTATTGAGGGTTCTTTAGTGTGCTTTTTAGTCAAAACTGTGGTTCTGCGATTATTGCTGCTACCTCTGTGAGGCTTCCTACGATTGTCTTTGAACTCTTAGTCATCGCCTTCACAATACTAAGACTATAAATCAGAGTTATAATTTTTACTAGAAATGCTTTAAAGTTGCTAAACACTATTTGACTATTTGGGGGTGGACAACTCCTAGACAATAGTAGGTGCTCTGTTATCGTCGCATTTGTTTTTCTTCTTCAAGATGTCCAACTTTGGCTACTCCATGTTTTACTTGGAACGTGATTTATAGCTGCGTTTGAATGAACGGTTGTTGGTTTATCTGGGCCTGTCCTACTTCTACTAAAGTGAGTCGTCTAATTAAATGCACTACTGGTAGTATGGTTTTGGTTTCTGCTCGAACTAGTCGATAGAAATGAGTTCACACTTGTTGAGCTGCACATTTTTGGACTATGTTTTGATTAAATGCTCCTGCTCTGCAGTTGACCTGTTTTATAGCTGGGTATCCTTTTCCTGCTTTTTTGATGACTATTGGGTCTAGGATTAGGGGCGTATTACTTTGTTAGGTGGCAGGTCGAGTTCTGCCCTGATAAACTAAATCTCCATTAATTACGAAGGGTTGTTATTGATAATGCTGAGCAGATAATCATCGACTTGGATATCATAGGCTCGCTTCTTGCAGATGGGACATTTCCATTTCTGTACTGAGTTTTTGGTGTTATTATTGGCCAGTATGAAATTTTTGAGGTCGAAAGGTTAATAGTGCGACCTGCAGTGCTGCGAACGCACTGGCGTAGTTATCTTCATCCCATAGAAATGGCAATTTAGAGAAATCTTTATTTTTTAGATGAAGCACTGCTCCTGGAAGCTGCGGTCGAAAGACCACTTCAGCTGCTGCTTAGATTACTCGATAGTCAGTCTGTTTTTCATTAGCTACTCCTCCACGAGATTTGAGGGCAGTATTTGAACTATCACGACGATTATAAAATGGTTTTAGCTGATTGCGTTTCTGCTTCCCTCAATGTACTGATGCTTTTCCTAAATTATCAGCAGATTTTCGGTGAGTATCATTTTCTTATCGAAAGCGATCTACTAATCTACCCTGCGTTTGAGGGAGGAAGAAATGGGGAGAGGCTTGAACTCTGCAAGTTTTTTGTGGTTGAAGTAGACTGTGCAGTTTTCGGGCCAGGTGAATTCAAATTTGTTGTCTTTGCCTAGTCTCATGCAGCGAACTTACATAGCTTGATCTTACCTGAGTGCTTATTTGAGAGGCAAAATTATTTTATATCCGATTTTATCCTTCTTAGTTTGGCGCAGATAACCGCCAAATAAAATTTATTCAACCCGCCGGTTCGGCAAACAGTAGCACCCGAAACACAAAGGACACTCGTACTATTCTGCATTTTCCTCGGCTCCCCACAAGCAGTTGGTATGACACTCCCTCTTGCAGCGGTAGCAACTCTGCGTGCGCTGCGGCAGCTGCAAATCTTTGGTGGTTTTGGGGCAAATACAGTCGTAGGTGTTTGAAGTTGAGTTGTAGACGTTTTCGAGTGAGTCCTAAAGATTTCGTATTTCTTCTCCATAATTGTTAAAATAGTTGATGAGGTGAGGAGTGACAAGATTCTGTATTTCTGAGGAAGGAGCAAGGAGGTTGTGGAGAAGGAAGTTTTCTAGAACTTTCTCTGCGTCAGCAGGAGTTCCTTTTTGGATCCTGATTTCTTCGATTTTATTGAAAAGGTCTTCAGCAATGATATCCTCAAGTTGGTTTTTGGACTCCTTGAGATTGCAAACCGTAATTTTGTTAGCTACGTCTTTCATAAAGCGTTTAGGCTTGTTCTCATTCTTGAACGTCTTGCTCACCCACAGCTTAAGACTGGACTTCAAGCTTTTGCTCATAAAAAATAATAATCGAATCAATTCAATCTTCTAAGAAGCCAGCCCCAATAACCACCTAACTACCAAAACTATTCACATTGACAGTGCACAATCAGAGCAGATTAGCAAAGAATCATACCATACCAATGTATGTCAATACAAATTTATATTGAATTACTCATAAGCTAGTAATTTTGACTTAGCCAAATGTTAAATAATTTAAACATCACAATGTAGTTCAATGAACTGATCGCTAAGCTCAAATCACTCTCCCAACATCAGCTTTAGTTTTTTGTCAGTCGCAATCCGAATAGTTAACTGCAAGCCTATTCTGAAGGCTTTGATGAAGCAGCAAAATAATATGAAGATATCATACCTGATGAAGTTTAGAATCAGCAACCAACGATTCCGCCTTTAATAATGAAATGTCCTGTCGTCTCCTAATCGCAAATCTAATATTCCAAAGAAGATTACAACCATTGGAGGGTCGATTTCTATGCCCTCATTCCCAAGATGTTCAAGCGACAAAAATGGAACCAGTATATGGAGTTGAGTGCTCTCAAAGTGAGTATAGCTGTTGAATTTGGCGAAGTCGATGAGCAATTCCGTTGGATGCAAAAAGAAGAATAGGTAGGAAGATAATTGGTACCAGCTAAATTGTCGGATAAGAAGGAGTATTTGCTTCGCAACTCCTAAAACAAGCAACTCGTGATGTTGACTTTAGTAGAGGAAGACTTTTCCAAACTTCTACCTTCTCGGGATCTGAATGATGCCCTAATCGACAGCTACCTGAGGATAATGCGTGCTTTTATTCTTCCGGAGAAAACTAACAACAGCTCACATATTTATTCGACCTATCTCGTCCAGAAACTAACAGGATAGATTGTCAAAAATGCTGAACTAGGACAGGTTGACATTTTTTCGTAGAGCCTGGGCCCGAGCGTTCGAGCCTAAGTACGGGAAAAGTACCACTTGGTGGAGAGGTGGAATAAAAAAATAGACATCTTCGATAAATAGATACTGATCTTTCCAATCAACATGCTCATCCATTGGTTTTGCGTCCTCGTGATCAATCCTGGCAGCTTGACAAAAGTTGACCAGTCGAAGAAATGTCAAATTATTTTCTGTGACAGCATGTTCTAGTCGAGGCTGTTTGTTGTTGAGGCAATCAGAGAGTACCTTTGTCGCTATTCAGGTATTTGAAGCTGTAGCTTGAGCGCAAGAGGAATATCTTTATCTAGGTAACGTAGGCGAATGCTCCATCGTTCCAACTCTTGGTATTTCTTGCCCTATACAGCTACCCCGTCAAACCAATAACCACGACTGTGGGTTATACATGCTCGCCTATATCTAGTAGCTGCTCCTGAATAGGCATCTTCATCTGGATAAGCTGGAGCAAGTGCACAATAGGAACAAATTGCTGCACTTTCCTAACAAGTATATGCACTCCCTGCGCCAGCGGATGATGAGATTGTTCATCTAACTGTATCAGAAGCAGAGTGATTTCCAAAAAACTGATGCTGTTTTTAGAAGATATCTGCTAGAGAGACAAGGGATATACGAACTAGCAGATAAGCCAAAAGATTACAGCACATTGGATATGGAGGAGTTCCGAAAATTCCTCATATTCGTCAAATTATAGGGGAAAGTTGAACTGACCTAGGAATAACACTATAGCTATTTAGTGAAGTTCAACCTTTCGAATGAGGCCAACTACTACGAGAAGGATAATCCGGTCGAAGACACTGATTTTTCCGAAGACGAGGATTCGGAATATAAATGATTTTTCATGTTGAATGTATAAAATATAGCCATCCAATAGGTTTATTCCATGTTTTATAATTATTAGCTAGATGTCCTTCTTTTCCTGTTTTGCCTGTGGAGGGTAATCCAGCAGCACGATTGTACGCACACCCACACGCAGACCACGCCCACACCCATCGCCCCCAGCAAAGTTGTCCCCCTCGACCAACTCAACGAAAAGTATCCCTCATCTCACAAAGCAAAATATCCCTTGGTCAGGAGTACTATGACAACAAGTCCCGCTCAGGAACCACCCTTACCTTTTTTACTAGTGATTCTGCACCTTCCTCAATCGAGGACGAATAATCATATATCAGCAAAAAGATATAACAAATGCGCAAAAAAGACCTTCCTGAAAGGTAATTCTTCTTAAATGCAGGAAAGCTATGGAGTCGGAGTTTATTCGGCAAAATTTGACCAAATCTGCGATTGTTTACTTAGTATAAAAAGATTGGTCCTAGCTCTATACTGCCTTTCTCAAACAAATAGCAACTAAGGAGCTGAGAAGTATTAATAACTCAAGATTATTTGATGGCAAAAACAACCTTCGGACTGATATTCGTGAAAAAGAAGACTACTTCATAATAAATGAGAGAGTGTGGAAATTTGTTCAAATGATGTACGGCGGCGGTCCAGCTATAGTTCAAGATCTTTATTTTCCAGTCGTGTCTCTAAGCAATAGGAAAGTGGAGATACCTCTTATAGGAATCACAAATCCTTTGAATCTCTGCTATATGATAGCAGTGATGCAATGTTTGCTCAGTAACCAGCACTTCGCTTATTATTTTAGCAAGAAGTACTTCTAGCTGTATGTAGGATTTACGAAGATATTAAGAAAAAGATGGTCTGCCATTCTTTGATAAACAAATTAACCAAGAATATGGTTTAAGCCCAGGCTTAAAAGATTTAGATAAAGTAGTTTTCCTCATTCTTTTAAAGCAGCTTTAACAGTCTTTAGCAGCACGATGCTCACTAGTTTTTCATTAGGTTGTGCAACATTTTACAGGAAGAGATGAACTTTGAAAGCGCCCTCAAAAACATGAATGCCAAAGATCCAGAAACTGCATACACTCAATACTTTAGGAACAATAAATCCATTATCGACAGACTATTCGTGGGGCAATTATAAACTGTGGTTTAGTGCTCACAATGTCCTTTGAAATCCAGCTCCTATAATGCTTTCTTGGATATTTAGTTGGAGATTTCCGACTTGACCCTGTAAGGCTGTCTAAAAAAGCATTTTGATTCATAAAAAATTGACGATTATGACTGTTAGAAATGTGTTAGGAAAACTCGGGCTTATAAGATGGAATCCATCACTAAAACTCCCAACTATCTAGTACTGACTTTGAAGAAGTTCACCAAGACTGGCAAGAAGATTGAAGATAGGGTTAAATATCCGTTGGAACTCAACCTCAAAGGGTAAATATGACCTTAATTATAGATTCTGTCGAGGACATTATGGAGAATCTAAATATCTGCTGCAATCAGTGTTGGTTCACAAAGGTTTGAAAAGCACGAAGGGACATTACTATTGCTATACGCATCGAACGAAGAAAGTAAAAAACTTGTTATGTAGAGTTGGCACTATGCCAGTGACGACCTGCTGAAAGAGATCTAGCAGCAATAGGTTGCGGGAAGAGACGCTTACATGCTCTTTTATTAAAGACTAAAATGATTTTTCTTGGTTCTTCTGTAAATCTAATTGCAATCACAAACTCATATTTAAAAGCTAATCGTAATATAATCATATAGGGCTGGTAAACAGCTGCTGATTTAGGAGTTTTCTACGATTTGGTTCAATACTGAAAGGGCCCGAAGTGGGGTTATAAAACTGTCCTATGATCAGAATAGGTTATTCCAATACGATAATATCAGTGCTGAGTGAGTAAAGTGGTTATGACGGGGTTATAGCTCAGTTGGTAGAGCGCGTGCTTAGCATGCACGAGGCCCTGGGTTCAACTCCCAGTAACTCCATTTTTTAAAACCTCTCCTAATATCATTCCAAATATCATGGCTTCATAACAAATCAAAACCGCTGATGATTATTAACGGCCAGAACGAAAGCTATTCTTCAAAATTTATTTATTTTGTAATATAAGATCGAAGAGGAAAAAATCAAACTTCTTAAACAATGCGAGCGATAGCCCTCTTCTATGTTAATTGCAGCTAAAGCCTCTACTTTATGTTGCCTAGCTACTAAACAATTCAATTTATAAGTTCATTCAAGAAGATGGTGAAGATTGAATGCAGTTTATCACGAGTTGTTCTCAACATCATGATTAATGTGGTTTAGCAGGAGTGCCTTTTCTTGCTTCAGCTGTGTCATCAGCATATGCAGGTTGGTCATCTTTTTGAACTGCACTGTCTGGGTATGCTTGAGCTACTCAATCTGCCGTGTCTTTTCGCCGACCACTGTTTTCAGCTTTTGTATTGTGTCCTTCAGCTAAGCGACTTTGGTCTGCTCCCAGCCTATCGCTTTACTAGTCCTTTAATTTAGCACCTCGTTTTCATCTAGCTAAGTGTCCAAGTTGCTGCACTATGATGCTAGCAGACATATTAGGATTAAATTTTGCCGACTCTCGTCTTTCAGAATTTTTGTGTTCTTTTCGGAGTTTTCACAGGCATTCAGCAGCTTACAATTTCTTAGATGGACTTTGTCTTTAATCTTGCGTTATTAGTAAATCTGGCGTTTTAGTTCACTGAGTTTGTGCTACAATTCCAGCTTTTAGCCGAAGCCTTCTTAAAATTTCTAAGTGTATTGAATGTTACGTCTCGAATGCCAGGCATAAATCCAGCCTTCTTATTCAAAGCTTGTATGATTTCCGTATCTTCCTCCGGATTACTATTTTGGGCCGATCTTCCATTGTTCTTAGGAGAGTGGCGAGCCGAACTGCGACAATAAATCTTCTGGATTCTGATATTGGAGTAAGATTTGGAAGCAGTTTTTAGAACGTAGGGCTACTCTTATGAGTTTGCCAGATGCTAGTTCATCATCCTTAATATAAGGAAAGTTACACAGTATAAGGCCTGGATTTTTGAATAGAAAGCTGCTGATGACTGTTGGAGTGATTATGAGAGGGAAAGCGGGTTAGTTTTTTAACCGAGTTACTAGTTTACAATCTTACCGATATATCATCCATCGCCTAATAAAATTAACAATATGTGTAACTAAATGCAAATAATTAACCTAAAAGGCAAATACTCTTTTTTCAAGCATGAAAGCCTTTCCTTTTTTTGACTGCAATCCAAAGACAGTCTAAAAATCATATCTTTCAAACCTTATATTATTTGGTCATTTAGAGTAAATTTCATGCATATATGGGTTCAGGACTATCATCATAGGAAGTAGTCAGGCACCCTCTTTTTCTGAACTTAATTTCCCTCCCTCGGCGCAGGATCGAATTTGATGTAATTGGGGCAGAGATGTTCATCTACTTCCATAATTGCAGCCATATTTCCACAACGATAGCAATAGTTAGGAGCCGAAAAGACCGTGGTAACTTGATTGGTGTGAGTACTGCTATAGCCCTAAGTTAAACAGAAGGTACCTCCATCATCATTTGGTGTGCTCGCACAACCATCTTCAAGTTGTTTGTATGGTTGAACTGTTAGGTGATATCTTGACCGAATATGTAGCCAGCTCCTCTTTGGTTGATTCCCCACCCGCATCGGTCATCGGGGTCGGACCAAACCAGATCGCAGATCGGGCCATCCTGAGGCACTTATTGGAATCTTTTCAAAGATCTGATGTTGTTCAATGTTTCAATGCTGGGCGACAAACCTCCATGGAGGCAAAAGTATTCATTTTCTACAACAGCCGTGATGGGAAGACAATCAAAGACATCGATTAGGCACTTCCAAGCACTCGAGTTTCCATACTTCCGAGAACATTAGTCATAGAAACCATAGACTTGAGAGATGTGTCTAGTCTAATGATTTCCTCTCAGAATAGTAATCCTGTCTCTATATCTGACTTTCAAAGCCAACAGGAGGGTCACAGTTTAAACTGAGTGGTGCCCTGTGTGATATAAGATGTACCCCTATCAACGTAGTCACCCATGAAGAGGTAATTTGATTCCGGAACCTTCCCTCCGATCTAAAACAGTTCCAAAAGATCATGGAATTGTCCATGGATGTCACCACAGATGGTGACAGGAGCTCTGACCTGGACAACATTCGATTATTCGGAAAGGATTTCTTTAGCCTAAATCAAACAGGATGGACTTTTTAGCAAAGAGTTTTCAGCTAGGATTCAGGCAGAGTCTTGCAGGTAAACAGCTGCTCTATTTGCTTGTCTAGGCCGCTATGATCAACACAATTTTTCATGGTTTTATTTACAACAGCTAATTATATAGATTTCCAATTATCAACGAAAGATATAGGAAAGCCCAAAATAGCTTAACACGTTTTTAAACCTAGTTTTGAAAGAAAAACAACAAATGTCTGGAAAACTCTCTTGAAGGGAGTCTGAACTTGAAGAGTGAAGGTTTTGAGGAAAGTGATCAAGAAATAATTTTAGAGATAGATGACTGTGTCAAAATACAGTTATGTGAAAATTATCAAAATTGATGATGGAGGGACTGATTTTCTTCTATTTTAGATTATTTGGAATGAGTTTGTGCAGGATTATCACTTTCCTCTCTACTTTTGGCCCACTTCCAAAAAGATGGCTTTAGTAGGCAGAAGAAAAGACATCAAATCTATGTATGATGTCAACGGAAATTATTAATAGACCAACTTTTATGGGTCAAACACCTTCGGAACTGCTTTTAGCGTAAATAGAAGGCAATGAAGTCGATTAGGTTGGCAAAAAATTGTTAGAAATCAATATATTTGGCATTAAGTTGCCTTGCAGCTAGACCCACAGGTTTTGGCTTCTTCCTACTCGAACTAAACGAAGCCGGTGTTGTATTAATAAACGTTGGGTGAGGCCTGTGAAGCGGGGTCAAGGTAGCGATCTGTAACTGAGCCAGGCTACTCGCTAAAGTGAATTTCCCTGGGGTTGGAGTTGCCAACTGCGATGTAAAATAGGTTCGACTGATCGAGCTGGAGTTGTTTGTCGTCTTTGTGAATATTGTGATGTTTGCTGCTCATGACCCTGATTTCTAAACTTATTGAATTATTTAAATCTAAGTCGATGAGGTATTTGAGTGAGTAAATAACTCACAAAGTATTCTAAAAATGTTTGGGGTCTTTTGTGCAATATTTGAGCTGACTGGATTTAAAAGTGATTTGAAGGTGATGAATAGAAAATAAGAAATTAAGATAGGTGTTTTTTGATTTTATACTCGTAATTTTTAAACAATGGGAAACAACCCCAACAAATATCCTGAAAACTAGGAGGAGAAAAGGGCTATGCAGGCTCCACATTGTTCCGAAAAGTGCGCTAGACAGTACTTCATTTCGCATTCAGGGTGCAGCTCGAGATAGGAAAAGATTACTATTACTGTGGATGTGGGCTATCTAAGAAGCAGCCTTTCTGCGATGGGTCCCACAAAGGCACACAGTACCACCCTCTCAAATTTACTGCATAGAAAGGCGAAAACTACCTCTGTTTGTGCAAGAGGAGCAAGAACCAGCCCCACTGCGACGGCAGCCATAAAACGATAGACTTCTGAAACAAATATGATTGATAAGACTTAATCAAAAACAATCGATTTCTCTGCTTTGCCTTTGTGAGATCCACGGTTCTTCGATTTGGAATTGCTAAAACCTATTATAATTAATCATACCAATTAATTCGACTGCCAACAACTAATCAAGCACTCGCAGAGCACCTTTTTAAATTAATTTGGTAATACTAGCTCCAGATACTCATTGAAATAGATAATTACTTCGAGTATTGAAATCAACTATTTTTATTCTGCTTCAAAAGGGATCTTGGGCACTCCTTATTTTGATGACTATCTCAAATTGTGATGTTTTAGGCTATAATAAGATAAAACCTATCATATTTGGTTTTTAATTTAGAGGTTGTTGATTTTGAAGGCCAGAATTAGTAAGTGTTGATTTAAATAATTTGCTGTTTCTTACATTTTTTTGAATTTGGCAGCAGTTTTGTTCAAAACCTCTCACCCGTCTGACCATTTGTTCTGTAGAGGTGAATTGATATCAAAATGAGATAAATTTCAAATGAGGCTAAGAACTCAACTATTCGTTTTATTTTTTAACATCCTCTAGGCTTAACAATGATGCTTTAAAATGACGCTTATTGCTGAGGAGACTCAAAAATATAGTAATAAAAATACTAGATGATAATGAAGACTTAACAATTCTTTTATTAGCATTTACCAAATTTCAAAGAAACGAAAATCGTCACTTGAATTAGATCAGTTTTCGAAGGTTTTGTTAAGGCCTAGATAAATTTGGCTACATGCTGATCAATCTGAAGCAAACATCATCATCAATATAAGAAATTTATTAAAAAGATTAGAGTTACAATGTTGTTGCGCTTGGTGATTGGAAATATAGATTAAAGGAAATCATTTTTTGACCTCAGGCTTGCCAGCATTCCAGTTGGGTGACTTCTTCTTTTGTCCGGGAACGAGAGGGGCAAAGTTTTTCTTATATAGAATACGTTTATAAGCACGTCCTCTTGGCTTTCTGGACTTTTCCATTTTAGCGACCTTCGGGGTTTGCTTTCTGACCTTACCTGCCTTCGCCAGGGTTCCGTGTTGCTTCCCCATTAATAAAAACTAATGATTATAAATATTCTAATTTTTTATTTATTGAGACTCACCGCCTCACTCCACACTGTTATTAAAGGAAGTCATAATTCAGCGCTTAAATACAAATCAGTATCCGTAAGAAGCGAGTTCTGTTCTAACTGCGTTAATCTCTTTGAGGTTGAGTGCCTTTCTGACTTTATTGGCGCCCTCGATTCTCTTTTTGTGCCATGCTGAAGCTCTATCTCTTCTTTTATTTTCGAGGGTTTGGACAAGTGCTCCTTTTCCCCATCCGACTTCTCCTGAAAGATCACCGAGGTTGCAGAACTTTCTAAAACTGCTCAATTTGACTGATCTAAGGGCGTCAGGAACGACTTATCTTTTCTTGGTGTCATATGGGGCAGGAACTCCTTCGAAAACTTTTAGTCTTCCGAGGGCAGCAGCACCTTTTGGACCTTTATGAGGAATCATTCCTCTAACAGCCCTCCAGAAGATCCTAGAAGGTGAACGATAGTGGACGAAAGCTCTACGAGGGTTTGTTAATAATCTTTTTCTTAAGAATTCAGCGAACTTGACTTTGTTTCTGAAAAGTGAGCCAGTGATGTTGATTGCCTCGGATCTGACTACAGCCACTCTTTGCCCT
>Ga0316217_10002212_pt1 | contig 23784 bp, 19 predicted proteins | sample 1anoAmetaG_FD_203633 | JGI IMG/M metagenome (GOLD analysis project Ga0316217, IMG submission 203633) | Freshwater microbial communities from Trout Bog Lake, Wisconsin, USA - 1anoA | ecosystem: Environmental > Aquatic > Freshwater > Lake > Hypolimnion/Profundal zone | place: USA: Wisconsin...
AAACATTTTTATTACGTCATCAACTCGCGCGATGGCAAGGTGCTCGCTCGCACCCTGGACGTGACGGTTGGTGGCGGTATTGGGAATGATCGCCGGGTCAGCAATGGGCTGCCGTCGGGTGAATGGATTGAGGTGGGATGCTCCATCGTGCCGGAGCTAAAAGCGCTTCATCACATCGCTTTGAAACTAGCGGGCGTCGGCGGCATCATTTTATTTTTCGGCCTGACGGGCGGCTGGTGGTTTGTCGGCCGCGCCCTGCGTCCGGTTTCGGAAATCAGCGCCACGGCGGTGAAAATCTCCGCCGGCGACCTGTCGCAGCGCATCAATATCGCCGAGGCCGAAAGCGAGCTGGGCCAGCTCGCGGCGGTTTTGAATTCCACCTTCGCGCGGCTGGAAACGGCGTTCGCGCAGCAGAAGCAATTTGCCTCCGACGCGGCGCACGAACTGCGCACGCCGGTCACCGTCATTCTCACGCAGACGCAGACGGCGCTGGCGCGGGAGCGTGAGGCCGTGAGCTACCGGCAGACCGTCGAGGCCTGCCAGCGCGCGGCCCAACGGATGCGCAGGCTGATCGAGTCGTTGCTGGAACTGGCGCGGTTTGATGCCGGCCAGGAGGTTTTGAAGCGGATGCAGTTTGATTTTGCCCAAACCATTTCCGACAGCGCCGAGCTGGTGCGGACGCTGGCGGATGAGCGGGGAGTTAAAATTATTTCCGATCTGGCGCCGTTGGAAATCACCGGCGATGCGGAACGGCTGGCGCAAGTCGTCACGAATCTGCTGACCAACGCGATCCAATACAACCGGCTTGGCGGCGAGGTGCGCGTGAAATTGGCGGCGGCGAACGGCCTCGCGGTCCTGGAAATCGCGGACACCGGACAGGGGATTGCGCCGGAAGAGCTGCCGCGCGTGTTTGAGCGGTTCTATCGCGCGGACCAGTCGCGCACCGGCGCGGGCAATGCCGGTCTCGGTCTCTCCATCTGCAAGGCCATTGTCGAGGCGCATGGCGGCGCCATCGAGGTGGCGAGCGAAAAAAATGCCGGCACGACTTTTACCGTGCGCTTGGCCGCCTGATTCAGCGGAGAAACATTTCCGCTGCGGCGTCGGCAAAGCGCAAGCCCTGGTGCGTTAGCTGGAACCTGTCGGCGGTAAGCTTGCCCCAGCCGCGCTGGGCCAGTTGTTGCATTTCACCGTTCCACTCCCGGCGCAGATCGAAACCGGTCACGCGCTGAAAATCCTCAAACGGCCAGCCGGCGTTCAGGCGCAGGCCGAACGCGGCGATTTCCCCGGCGCGGCGCAGCGGCGGCAGTTCCTCGCTGGATTCAATCGCGCGTTTCCCTTTTTCAAGCTGGTCGCAATAGAGCTGCGTGTTTGCCCAGTTCTTCGTGCGCACGTCGCGAACGTAGCCGGTGGCGCTGGGGCCGAGACCATAATAGGAGCCGCCGCGCCAGTAGTTGACGTTGTGCCGGCAGGCGAGGCTGGGAATGTCCAAAGGCTCAAGGTTCAAGTCCCGCGCGAAATTGGCGATCTCATACTGGTGAAAACCGGTGCCGGTCGCGCGGGTAATCAATTCCTCATACATTTCACACGCGAGGTTTTCGTCCACGGAAAATTCGCCGGCCTTGAGCTGCTCAAACAGCGGCGTATCGTCCTCGTAAATCACCTCGTAGCTGGAAAGGTGCTCGCTCTGCATCGCCATCGCCTCGTTCAGCGTGGCGCGCCAGATGGCCATCGTCTGTGTCGGGATGGCAAACATCAGGTCGAGGTTCAGGTTGTCGAAACCAGCGTGGCGCAAAATGTCGAACGACTTGAAAACCTGTTCGCGCGAGTGGATGCGCCCCAGGCGGTCGAGCAGTTTTTCATCCAGCGATTGGACGCCCATCGAGATGCGGTTCACGCCGAAGTCGCGGAGCAATTTGCATTTGTCGGCCGAGACGGTGGCGGGATTGCTTTCGATGGTGAACTCCGCCGCGCCGAGCAGATGGAGTTTTTCCATTGCGCGCAAAATGGTTTTCCACTGGCGCAGATTCAAAAGCGAAGGCGTGCCGCCGCCGAAGAAAATGGTTTTCGGCCTGAGATCGGCGGCGGTGATTTCCAGCTCGCGCACGAGCGCGGCGACGTAGCGGTTGACGAGTTCGCCGGACGCCGCCTCGGAATAGAAGGCGCAATACCCGCATTTCAGCGCGCAGAACGGGACATGGAGGTAAAGGCTCGTGACGGGAGCCGACGATGTTTCCAGCATGGCTTCAGGTTAGCGAAGCCGCGCGCGGACGGAAAAGAAATTCGCCGGCGGTCAGGGCGGGCTGGCGCGCTGGACGTTCTGCGCCTTCAAGCCCTTGTCGCTGGAAATCGCCTCGAACGTGACCGGCTCACCTTCGTTGAGCGTCTTGTAGCCGTCGCCGAGGATGGAGGTGTGATGCACGAACACGTCCGGCCCGGCATCCTGCGAGATGAACCAAAAGCCCCTTTTATTGTCGAACCACTTCACTTTGCCGCTAGCCATATCTGCTCCTGATGGGCACGCCGGGTGAAACGTGAAACGGACAAGGCTGGTTCAGCCCTGTCCGTGAAACATCACTTCACCGGAGATTTCATGCGCGCTGGTTATGGTGCGACTATGAAATAAATAATCTGGCAGTCAAGGGAAAGTTTTGCTTATTCCAGATGCAGCGCCTGTTCCAACAACGTCTCCAGGTGCCCGGCCAGGGCGCTTTCGCCGACCGTCAGGTTGGCCCCGGCGTTCTGCGCGGCGGCGAGCAGATCGGTTTTGCCGTCCGGCGCGAAGGCGATGACGGGAAGATGACTGGTGGCGGCATCGGAACGGATTTTTTCGATGGCCCCGGCAATGTCGCCGCGCGCCGCCAAATCCACGAACAGGAGCAGCGGCGTTTCGCGTTTTACCGTGGCCGCGAGTAGGGCGGGGTTGCTGGTGGCGAGCACGCGGTAGTTCAAATCCTGCAGCCGGTTCACGAGCTGGCTGCCGGGCATGAGCCGTTCGTAGAAAACAATGGCGAGCGGTTGCAGCATAAGCCGCCTACGGCAGGTCGGTTTTGCCCATCAGAAAACGGTCGCACTCGCGCGCCGCGCCGCGGCCTTCGTTGAACGCCCAGACCACGAGGCTCTGGCCACGCCGGCAGTCGCCGGCGGCAAAAACGCCTTCGATATTCGTGGTGTATTTCTCGAAGCTGGCCTTGGCGTTGGAACGCGCGTCGCGCTCGATGTTGAGGGCTTCGAGCAACGGCTGTTCCGGCCCGAGAAAACCCATCGCCAGCAGCACGAGCTGCGCGGGCAGGACTTTTTCCGTGCCCGGGACATTTTTCGGAATGAACTGCCCCTTGTCATTTTTCGTCCACGCCACTTGAACGGTGTGGACGGCTTTGACCTGGCCGTGCGCGTCGCCTTCAAACTTCGTGGCGGTCGTGAGATAGATGCGCGGGTCGGCGCCAAATTTCGCGGCGGCTTCCTCCTGGCCGTAATCCATTTTGTAAACCTTCGGCCATTCGGGCCAGGGATTGTCCTTGGCGCGTTCCAGCGGCGGCTTCGGCAAAATTTCCACCTGCACCAGCGATTGGCAGCCGTGCCGGATGGACGTGCCCACGCAGTCCGTGCCGGTGTCGCCGCCGCCGATGACGACGACATCCTTGCCGGCCGCGTCAATGAAATTGCCGTTTTGGTGCTGATCCAGGATGCTTTTCGTGTTCGCGGTGAGAAAATCCATCGCGAAGTGGATGCCCTTGAGCGGGCGGCCTTCGATGGGCAGGTCGCGCGGCTTCGTCGCGCCGGTGGCGAGGATGACCGCGTCAAATTCCTTCAACAATTTTTCCGCCGGCAGGCTGGTGCCGACTTCGGTTTTGCAGACGAACGTGACGCCTTCCTGTTCCAGCTGTCCAATGCGGCGCAGCACGACCTCCTTTTTGTCGAGCTTCATGTTCGGGATGCCATACATGAGCAAACCGCCGGGGCGGTCGGCGCGTTCAAACACGGTGACCCGATGGCCGGCCTTGTTCAACTGCGCGGCGGCGGACAGTCCCGCCGGGCCGGAGCCGATGATGGCGACCTTTTTGCCGGTGCGCCGCGCCGGCGGCTGCGGCTTGATCCAGCCGTTTTGCCAGCCGTGATCGGCGATTTCGCACTCGATGTTTTTGATGGTGACGGCGGGATTGTTCATGCCGAGCACGCACGAGCCTTCGCACGGGGCGGGGCAGACGCGGCCGGTGAACTCCGGGAAGTTGTTCGTCTTGTGCAGGCGCGCCAGCGCTTCCTGCCAGAGCCCGCGATAAACCAAGTCGTTCCATTCGGGGATCAGGTTGTGAATCGGGCAGCCGCTGGCCATGCCGCTGACGAGCTGGCCGGTGTGGCAGAACGGAATGCCGCAATCCATGCAGCGCGCGCCCTGTTTCCTCAGGTCGGCCTCGGGCATGTGGATGTGAAATTCCTGCCAGTCGGCCACGCGCCCGAGCGGCGAGCGGTCCTTGGGCGTTTCACGTTGAAACTCTAAAAATCCAGTGGGTTTTCCCATGTTATGATCTTGTCAGGTTAATATTTTCTATTTTTTCCGCAGATTGCGCGGATTCGCGCAGATTAAAGACTCTTCGTTTATATTCTAAACTTGGAGCGCCAAAATTAAATAAGAGCGCTCTTTGCATTCCGGTTGCTTTCATTTCATTTATGACCTGCGACTCGTCCGCACCGGTCAACTGGCTGACGGCTTTCAGCTCGACCAGCACATTTTCATAACAAACAAAATCGGCACGATAACCGCAGGCCAATTTTTTCCCCTTGTAAACCACCGGCAACGGGACTTCACGCTGGAACGGAACTTTTCGGTCCGTCATCTCGAGGGCCAGGGCTTCCTGATAAACCGCTTCCAAAAATCCGTGTCCTAACTCACGATGAACTTCCATCGCCGCGCCAATGATCGCAAAGGTTTCCGGGTCGCGTTTCGATTTCTGAAAATCTGCGTTCATCTGCGCAATCGGCGGATAAATTAATCAGTGTCCGCCCTTCACGTTTTCCTCGAAGGCGGCCATGACAGCTTCGTCGCCGGTCAGGCCCTGGGACTGCACTTTTTTGAGCGACAGCAAAACGCGCTTGTAATCCTGCGGCATGACCTTGACGAACTGCGGCGCGAAGTTTTTCCAGTCGCCGAGGATTTTCGCGGCGCGCTCGCTCCGGGTGTAAGCTAGATGGCGCTGGATCAATTTCCAGACTTCCTCCAGCTCGTCCGTGTCCACGAGCTTTTCGAGCCCGACCAGTTCGAGGTTGCAGCGCGTGCCGAAATCGCCGGCCTCGTCCAGAACGTAGGCCACCCCGCCGCTCATGCCGGCGGCGAAATTGCGTCCGGTCCTGCCGAGAACCACGACGCGTCCGCCGGTCATGTATTCACAGCCGTGGTCGCCGATGGCCTCGACCACCGCGTTGACGCCGGAGTTGCGCACGGCGAAGCGTTCGCCTGCCATGCCGCGCACGAAAATTTCGCCGGCCGTCGCGCCGTAAAGCGCCACGTTGCCGATGATGATGTTTTCTTCCGGCACAAAGGTTGAACCTTTCGGCGGATACACAATCAACTTGCCGCCGCTCAGGCCTTTGCCGAAATAATCGTTCGCGTCGCCTTCGAGTTCGTGCGTCATGCCGCGCGGCATGAACGCGCCAAAGCTTTGTCCGGCGCTGCCGTTGAATTTCAGATGCACCGTGTCTTCGGGCAGGCCCGCCGGGCCGTGTTTCCTGGTGATTTCGCTGCCGACGATGGTGCCGACGACGCGGTTCACGTTGATGATCGGCAGTTCGGCGCGGACTTTTTCGCCGCGTTCAATCGCCGGTTTGCAGAGGTCGAGCAGCCGGGTCACGTCGAGCGATTTCTCCAGGCCGTGGTCCTGGTCCTGCGAGCGGAAACGGCCGACTTCAGCGCCCATTTCCGGGCGGTGCAAAATCGGTGTGAGGTCGAGGCCGTTGGCTTTCCAGTGCTCAATCGCCTTCCACGGGAACAATTTGTCGGTGCGGCCAACCATGTCATTCAGCTTGCGGAAACCGAGCCGGGCCATGATCTCGCGGAGTTCCTGCGCGATGAAGCGCATGAAATTCACGACGTGCTCCGGATCGCCGGCGAAGCGCTTGCGCAGGCGCGGATCCTGTGTGGCCACGCCGACAGGGCAGGTGTTCAGATGGCAGACGCGCATCATGATGCAGCCCATCACGACGAGCGGGGCCGTGGCAAAACCAAATTCCTCCGCGCCGAGCAGCGCGGCAATCGCCACGTCGCGGCCGGTTTTCATCTGGCCGTCCGCCTCCACATAAATGCGGCTGCGCAGATTGTTCAGCACCAACGTCTGGTGCGCCTCGGCCAGGCCGAGTTCCCACGGGCCGCCGGCGTGCTTGATGGACGAGAGCGGCGATGCGCCGGTGCCGCCGTCATGGCCGGAAATCAAAACGACGTCCGCGTGCGCCTTGGCGACGCCCGCCGCGACCGTGCCGACGCCGACTTCGGCGACGAGTTTCACGCTGACGCGCGCGTGGCGGTTGGCGTTTTTCAGGTCGTGGATCAGCTCCGCCAAATCCTCGATGGAGTAAATGTCATGGTGCGGCGGCGGTGAAATCAGGCCGACGCCGGCGGTGGTGCCGCGCGTTTTGGCGATGTCCGGGAAAACCTTTTTGCCAGGCAGTTCGCCGCCTTCGCCGGGTTTCGCGCCCTGCGCCATCTTGATCTGCAATTCGCGCGCATTGACGAGGTAATGGCTGGTCACGCCAAAACGGCCGCTGGCGACCTGCTTGATCGCGGAATTCTTCGAGTCCCCGTTCGCTTCAAGATTGTAGCGGACCGGATCTTCGCCGCCTTCGCCGGTGTTGGATTTGCCGCCGAGGCGGTTCATCGCGACGGCCAGCGTTTCGTGCGCTTCCTTGGAAATCGAGCCGTAGCTCATCGCGCCGGTCTTGAAGCGTTTCACGATCTCCTTGACGGATTCCACTTCTTCAATCGGCAGCGGCTTTTCGGCGAATTTGAAATCCAGCAGGCCGCGCAACGTGCAAAGATTCTTCGACTGGTTGTTCACCAACTCGGCGTATTCGCGGTAGATTTTCTCGCTGCCGAGGCGGCAGGCGGTCTGCAGCTTGTGGATCGTCTGCGGATTGAACAGATGATATTCGCCGCTGTCGCGCCATTGATACTGGCCGCCGGGGTCGAGTTCCGTGTTGACCGATTCGCGCGGAAAAGCGCGCCGGTGACGCGCCAGCGCTTCCGCGGCGATGACGTCCAGGCCGACACCCTGGATGCGCGACGGCGTCCAGGTGAAATATTTGTCCACGACCTCGCTGTTGAGGCCGACGGCTTCAAAGATCTGCGCGCCGCGATAGCTTTGCACGGTCGAGATGCCCATCTTGGCCATCGTTTTCACGACGCCCTTGATGGCGGCCTTGATGTATTTTTTAACCGCCGTCTTGCGGTCGGTTTTTTCCAGCAGGCCCTCGTGGATGAGATCGTCAATCGTCTCGTAGGCGAGATACGGATTGATGGCGCTGCAACCATAGCCGATGAGCAGCGCGAAATGATGCACCTCGCGCGGTTCGCCGGATTCGAGCACGAGGCCGGTGCGGCCGCGCGTGCCGGTGCGGATGAGATGATGATTCAGGCCGGACATCGCCAGCAGCGCGGGGATCGGCGCCAGTTCCGGTGAAACGCCGCGGTCGGACAGGATCAGGATGTTCGCCCCATCGCGGATGGCCTCATCGGCGGCGGCAAAAAGTTTTTCCAGCCCCGCCTGCAGGCCTTTTGCGCCGGCGGCGGCATTGAACAAGATCGGCAGGGTTTCGGATTTGAAACCGGCCCGCTCAATGAACCGCAGTTTGTCCAGCTCCTCGTTGGTGAGGATGGGCTGTTCCAGTCGGATGAGCGCGCAGCTTTCCGGGCCGGGGTTCAGCAGGCCACCGCGCGAGCCGACCATCGTGTGGGTGGCGGTGACAATTTCCTCGCGGATGGGATCAATCGGCGGGTTGGTGACCTGCGCGAACAGCTGCTTGAAATAATTGTAAAGCAACTGCGGCCTTTCGGACAACACCGCCAGCGGTGTGTCCGTGCCCATGGAGCCGAGCGGTTGCACGCCATCGCGCGCCATTGGGCCGATGATGAAGCGCAGGTCTTCGAAGGTGTAGCCGAAGGCCTGCTGTTCCTGCAAAATTTTCCGATGGCCCGCATCGGTGTGATGCGCCGGTTCCGGCAGGTCTTCCAAAAGGACGTGATGCTCGTCTAGCCATTCCTTATACGGCTGCGCGGAGGCGTATTTTTTCTTCAGTTCCTCGTCGGCAATGATGCGGCCTTCCTGCGTGTCCACGAGGAACATTCTGCCGGGCTGCAGGCGGCCTTTGACCAGGATGTTTTCCGGCGGCACCGGCAGCACGCCGGCCTCCGACGCCATGATGACCACGTCGTCCTTCGTGACGTAATACCGTGACGGGCGCAGACCGTTGCGGTCGAGGCACGCGCCGATGCGGATGCCGTCCGTGAACGCCATCGAAGCCGGGCCGTCCCAAGGTTCGATGAGGCAGGAATGAAATTCGTAGAACGCGCGGCGCTCGACGTCCATGCTCTCGTGATTTTCCCATGGCTCGGGAATCATCATCATCATCGTGTGCGGCAGCTCGCGCCCCGCCATGACCAGCAGCTCGACGCAGTTGTCGAACTGCGCGGAATCGCTGCCGTCCTCGTTGATGACGGGCACGACTTTTTTGATGTCGCCGCCGAGCGAGGCGGATTTGAAATTTGCCTGCGCCGCCTTCATCCAATTCACATTGCCGCGCAGCGTGTTGATTTCGCCATTGTGCGCGATGTAGCGGTTGGGGTGGGCGCGGTCCCAGCTGGGGAAGGTGTTCGTGGAAAACCGCGAATGCACCAGCGCCAGCGCCGTGACGACGGCGGGGTTGCGCAAATCGGGGTAATAATTTTCCACCTGCGTGGACATCAGCATGCCTTTGTAGATCAGCGTGCGCGCCGACAGGCTGGAGACATAGAACACCCTGCCGCCGGCGATTTTGTCGCCGTAGCGGATGCGCCGCTCCGCCACCTTGCGGATGACAAAAAGTTTCCGTTCAAACGCCTCGTCGTCCTTGATGGCCGGGTTGCGGCCGACAAATACCTGCACCATGAACGGTTCCGCCGCCACGGCGGTTTTGCCGAGCGAGGAATTGTCCGTCGGCACGTCGCGCCAGCCGAGCACGGTCTGGCCTTCCGCCGTAATAATTTTGGCGAGCTCCTTTTTCACCGCCTCGCGCTCCGCCGGATTTTGCGGCAGGAACAACTGGCCGACGCCGTATTGGCCGGCACCCGGCAGCTTGAAGCCCAGCCGCGCCGCTTCCGTCGCAAAAAAATCATGCGGCACCTGGATGAGGATGCCCGCGCCGTCGCCGGTGTTGACCTCGCAACCGCAGGCGCCGCGATGGTCGAGATTGACGAGAATCTTCAGGGCGTCGCTCACCATCTGGTGGGACTTCTTGCCTTTCATATTGACGACGAAACCCAGTCCGCACGCGTCGTGCTCGAACTGCGGATCATAAAGTCCCTGTTTCGGTGGCGCACTCGTGCGCACCGTGGCGGTGTCATTAGCTATCTGCATTTGTTTTCTGGTAAACGCGGGACGAATCAGCCCGCGTTCCGTTATTTTTTACTCAATTTTCACAACTGTGCAATCATTGTTTTTGGAATTCGCAGTGATTCTTGCATAAGAAATCCGTAAAAACCGGTTCGTCGTATTAGGGGGGAATTTTATCTGCATTAGCTGGCACCGGTTTGTGTTGATAATCGCGCCGAAAACAGGCATTAAAACGCGCGCATGAAACACAATTCTTATTTTGAAGGCAAGGTCCAGAGTCTCGCCCTTGGCACCATTGACGGCCCGGCTACCGTCGGCGTGATTGAACCCGGCAAATACAGTTTCGGCACCGATTGCATCGAGCACATGCACATCGTGGCTGGCACGCTCAAGGCCAAGCTGCCCGGCGGCGAATGGCAAAGCTACGGCCAAGGCCAGTTCTTCATCGTCCCCAAGGGCGTGAAGTTTGAGGTCGAGGCCGTTGGTGACGTCGCTTATCTGTGCTTCTACAAGCGCTGAAACTTGAAATCAATCCCAGCCAACCGCCGGATGAAAGTGATTTCGTCCGGCGGTTTTTTCATGCGCCGTCGCAAACACATTTTACACCGTGTCCGTTGCTGATATATTGTCCGCCTTGTGAACGGTTCAAAACGTCAACGCGTGGTCTGCGGCATGAGCGGAGGAGTGGATTCCTCCGCCACCGCCGCCTTGCTTCTGGAGCAGGGCTACGACGTCATCGGCATCACGCTCAAGCTCTGGCCGCAGGACTGCGTGAACCACGCCGAGGACAAATGCTGCGGCCCGCAGGCCGTCACCGATGCGCGCTCCGTCTGCCACAAGCTCGACGTGCCGTATTACCTCGTGGACGAATCGGCGGATTTCCAGAAGCACGTCATCCGGTATTTCGCGGACGAATACAAGGCCGGCCGCACGCCCAATCCGTGCGTGATGTGCAATCAAAACCTGAAGTTTGGCCGGCTCATTGACCGCGCGGACCAGTTGGGCGCGGACTTCATCGCCACCGGCCATTTCGCCCGCGTGGAAAAGAGCGCCGACGGCTTGCGCTGGCTGCTCAAGCGCGGCAAAGATTCGCGCAAGGACCAAAGCTATTTTCTGTTCTCGCTCCGGCAGGACCAGCTCGCGCGCACCATGTTTCCGCTCGGCGAAAAGACCAAGAGCGACACGCGCGAAGTGGCGCGGCAGTGCCAGCTCAAGACCGCCGACAAGGAGGAGAGCATGGAAATCTGCTTTGTGCCGGACAACAACTACGGCGGCTTTCTCCAGCAGGCGAACCTCGTGCAGAAGCATCGCGGCGAGATTGTGGATGCCCGCGGCCACGTCCTCGGCCACCACGACGGCATTGAATTTTTCACCATCGGCCAGCGCAAGGGACTGGGCATCACCACGCCCAAGCCGGTCTATGTGGTGGAACTCGACGCGGAGAACAACCGCGTCGTCGTGGGCGATGAAGCCGCGCTCGACCGCGATGAATTCACCGCCGACCGCTGCAACTGGCATCCGTTTGAAAAGCTGACCGCGCCCATCGAAGTGACGGCGAAGATCCGTTACAACCATCCCGGCGCGCCGGCCACGGTGACGCCGCTGGAGGGCAACCGCGTGAGGGTGAAATTGCACACATCCGCGCGTGCCATCACGCCCGGCCAGGCGGCGGTGTTTTATCAGGACGACCTGGTCGTGGGCGGCGGGTGGATCAACAAATAGGGCGGCCCTTTCGTGCCGCCCTTGTTCGACACCCGGATTGCGGGCCTTGATTCGGGTTCGCTACGGCTTGCCGTTTTTCTCAAAGCCATTCGGCGGGGTCAGCCCGGTGTAATCCCCAATTACTTTCGCATCGTAGGGCGCATACAATCCGTTTTGCGAAGTGTGGGTGTCATAGCCGGCATTGTTTCCGATCGGGTCGCCGCCCGCGAGCGGCAAGCCGTAGCTGGCAACAATCTCGCCGGCCGGGCTGACGCGGATGACGCGGTTGTTGAACTGGTCGCTGATCAACGTGTCGCCGTTCTTAAGCCGCACCGCGCGGGTGGGCAGGGGAGCCGTCACGCTGTTGGGGTCGGTGTCCGTGAAATATTGCCACACGACCCCATCGTTGGTGTCCACCTCCACGGCGCGCGAATTGCCGGCGTCGGTCAGGAGCGTGTCGCCGTTGGCGAGGCGGCTGGCAAACGCCACCGCGCCCAAAGTGCCGCCGGCGGTGAAGGTCTGGACGATCTGATCGCCGCGCGTCACTTCAATGGCGCGGTTGTTGTTTTCGTCCGCGATGAGAATGTGGCCGTTGGCGAGCAGTTCGGCGGAATTCGGGCTGTTGAGCTGGTCGGCGGCATTGGTGTTGGCGCCGGGATATTCCCAGACAATCCGCTTGTTGGGTGTCACCTCGATGATGCGGTTGTTGCCCTGGTCCGTGATGAGGACATGGAAGCCCGGAAGATAAGTGCATTGCACGGGCGTGTTGAGCCGATCCGGTCCGGCGCCCGTCTGGCCGAACTTGCCGTATTGCCAGAGGACCTGGCCGGCGGGATTTACGATCATGACGCGATTATCGGCCGCGCCGTCGGGGGCTTGAGGAATGACGCCGGCGGGCGTGCCGGTGCCGGCCATCAAGGTGAGTGCGCCGATGCGCTGCGCGTCGTTGACGCCGATGACTGAATGCGGCGTGAAATCGTTGGGGCCGCGCCCGAAGGACCAGACGATGTCGCCGTCCGGGGTGACCTCGATGACGCGGTTGTTGAACTGGTCGGAGATCAGGATGTTGCCCGGCTTGTTGAAGTCACGTCGGGATTTGGTGTTGTCGGCGGATGCGGTGGCGGCTACCGCCGCGATGCTGGCGACAGCCAGCAGGGTCCGCCAAATTCGACGGGTGGTTGGAATCTGTGAATAATGGTTTTTCATAAGCAGATTGTTATTTACTCCTTGGGTTGACGTATTGCTCCTTTGACTGACGTTGCTACCTATAATCCTGTCGCAAGATTCTTCAAGGTAGGTGATATACGGAGGCAATCATCCCGCCAGTTCCGGCCGCAATTTCATCGGGGCGACCAGCTTGTGGTCGGCGGGGGATTGTGAAGTGATTTTTTCGCGCCCGTGGTTCACGGCGCTGATGGCGGATGATAGGGCGCGTGGAGCGATCTGGCCACCATCACCGTGCCCTAGGCGGTGATTGCAGTTGGCCATGGCAGGGTTTTTTTCTAACATCGCGCCATGAAACGTCGTGCCGGCCTCGTGTTGCTGACCGGGTTGCTCGCCGGGCTGTTGGGTTCCGCCCCCGCCGCCGACGCCAAAATCCGCGTGCTCATCGTGGACGGGTTCAGCAATCACGATTGGCGGCAGACCACTTCGCTGCTCCGCGGCCTCCTGGAGCCGTCGAGATTGTTTGCGGTCGCCGTGAGCACGACCCCGCAGACCACGAACGCCGCGGATTGGGCGGCGTGGCGTCCGCAATTTTCCGGCTGCGACGTGGTGATCCAAACCTGCAACGACATCAACCACGGCCCGTCGTGGCCGGAGCCGGTGAAAAAGGAGTTTGCGGATTTCGTCCGGCAGGGTGGGGGCGTTTATATTTTTCATTCGGCGGAGAACGCTTTTCTGGGCTGGAAAGAATACGAACAAATGGTCGGCCTCTGCTGGCGCAAGGCGGACTATGGCACGGCCATCCGCGTGAACGCGGACGGTTCGCTCGTGCGGATTCCGCCGGGCGAGGGCGGCAACACCGGCCACGGCAAACGCGGCGACGTGCTGGTCACGCGCCGGGGCGATGATGTGATTCACGCCGGCTTGCCGCGCGCGTGGCTTACGCCGGACCTGGAGGTTTATTTTTACGCGCGCGGCCCGGCGGAGAATGTGAACGTGCTGGCGTATGCCAGGGATTCCAAGCCGGGGCAGGGGCTTTTGTGGCCGGTGGAATGGTCGACGACCTTTGGCCAGGGGCGCGTCTATGTCTCCACTTACGGCCACGTCTGGAAAGGGGAGGCAAATCCGCCGGCGCTGCGTTGCGCGGCGGTGCAAACCATCATTCCGCGCGCGGTGCAATGGCTGGCCGGCCGGCCGGTGACTTTTCCCGTGCCGGCGGATTTTCCCGGAACAAATACGGTTTCCCTGCGTCGCTGAATCTGTATTCTTTTTCCGAACCTTGGATTTTTGGCGAACATGAAAAAGCGTTTACTACCGATTGGATTGCTTCTGGGCCTGCTCACCCTGGCGGGTTGCGCCACCGGAACAAATCGGCCGCATAACTTTGCGCGCTGGGAAAAGGCCGTCCACGCCTTTGAAGTGCAGGACGCCAAGCACGCACCGCCGACCAATGCCATTGTCTTCGCCGGTTCCTCGACCATCACCCGGTGGAAAACGCTGGCGAAGGATTTTCCCGGCCTGCCGGTCCTGAACCGTGGCTTCGGCGGCTCGCAGATTGTGGATGCGACGCATTTTGCCGACCGGATGATTTTGCCCTATCAGCCGAAGCTGATTGTGTTTCGGTCCGGCGGCAATGATCTCTGGGCGGGCAAATCGCCGGAAGCGGTCGCGGGCGATTTTCAGGATTTTGCGGAATCCGTCCACGCAAAGCTGCCGGCGACAAAAATGGTTTACCTCTCCTGGAGTCCGACCCCCATGCGCTGGAAGCAGCACGAACAGGAAAAACAGTTGAACACCCTCGTCGGCAGTTATATCGCGGGCAAATCGTGGCTGCAATACCTCGAGACCTATGACCTGCCGCTGGGCACGAACGGATTGCCGCGCGCGGAATTGTTTGCGTCGGACAAGCTGCATTTCAATGCCGCCGGTTACAAGCTGCTGGCCAACCGCGTGCGTCCCTTGCTGCCGAAATGACGGCCGGCGCACATTTGACAGATCGCGCGGGCTGGTGCATGGTTGCGACCATGAAAATCATGCTTGTCTTACTGGCTGCGGTGGCGGTGATGCAAACCACTACGCTATTTGCGGCGGATTCCCTCTACGACATTCCGCTCAAGAATATTGACGGCCAGGACACGTCATTGAAGCCGTATCAGGGCAAGGTGCTGCTGATTGTCAACGTCGCTTCCAAATGCGGCAACACGCCGCAATACCAGGCGCTGGAAGCCCTTTACGAGAAATATAAAGACCAGGGGCTGGTCGTCTGCGGTTTGCCGTGCAACCAGTTTCATGCGCAGGAGCCGGGCACGGCGGCGGAGATCAAAGCTTTTTGCACCGCGAAATACAATGTCACCTTTCCCATGTTTGAGAAGATTGAGGTCAATGGCGAGCATCGCCATCCGCTTTACGTCCGGTTGGCCGGCCCGAGTTCGCCGTTCCCGGGCGACATCAAGTGGAACTTCGGCAAATTTCTGGTTGGGCGCGATGGACAAATCGTGAGCCGGTTTGAGCCCAAGGTGAAACCCGATTCGGCCGAGGTGATTCAGGCCGTCGAGGCCGCGCTGGCGGCGAAGTGAGCAAAGTTTTTCCCGCCGGGCCAGGGACGTTAATACACCTTCCGCAGATTTGACGGCAGGACGCCCAGTTCGTCGCGATATTTGGCGATGGTGCGGCGGGCGATGTGGATGCCTTTTTCGGTGAGCAGCTTCACGGCTTCCTGGTCGGACAACGGTTTGGCGGGGTTTTCGTTTTTGAAAATCTCGGCCACCATGTCCTTGACGCTGGCATTGGAAACATCGGTGCCGCTGGCCGTCTGCAAGCCGGCGGTGAAAAAATATTTCATCTCAAACACGCCCTGCGGAGTCTCGATGTATTTGCCGGAAACGGCGCGGCTCACGGTGGTTTCGTGGACGCCGACCACTTCGGCAATCTGCGCCATCGTCATGGGCTTGAGGTGCGCGACGCCCTTTTCCATGAACTCGCGCTGGCGCTTGACGATTTCCCGGCCGATGTTGGCGATGGTCTGCTGGCGCTGCTGCAGGCTCTTGATGAGAAATTTCCCCGCGCGGATTTTTTCGCGGATATAATCCCTCACCTCGGGGTTGTCGCCGTCACGGGACATCAAATCCTTGTAAACATTGCTGATGCGCAACTGTGGCAGCTGCTCGTCGTTGGTGGTGACGGTATAATCATCGCCGATCCGCGTGACAAAAACCTCCGGCGCGACGTATTGCTCGACGGCGGTCAGAAAGTTGCGGCCGGGGCGCGGTTCCAGCTGGGCGATGCGGGCCAGCGCCGCCTGCACGTCCTCAATGCTCCGGCCGGTGCCGCGGGCGATTTCGGGGATGCGCCGTTTGCCCAGCGCGTCCATGAAATCGCGGATGATGAGGTATTCCAGGGTTTCCTGCCGGCCGGCGCGCTCCAGTTGGAGCATCAAACATTCGCGCAAATCGCGCGCGCCCACGCCGGGCGGGTCGAAGCTCTGGATCACTTTCAGGACTTCCGAGATTTTTTCCGCCGGCAGCCGGGTGAGGCTGGCAATTTCCTCAATGGTCGCATTGAGATGGCCGTAATCATCAATGTTGCCGATGAGCAGTTCGGCGGTGCCGCGCAGCTCGTCGTTCAGGTCGGTGTCGCGCACCTGTTCAATCAGGTATTGGGCCAGGGAGGTTTCAGTGGTGAGCGAATCAAACAGGAACTGCCGCCGTTCCTCGTCCTCGGCGGTGGCGCGGACGGGTGTGTTGGCCGGTGAAAAACGGTCGCGCCATTCCTGGTCGAGCTGAACCATCCGTTCAAATTCCGCCTGAAAGTTGTCATTCGCCTCGGTTGTCTTCTCCGTGGCGGAATCAAATTTGACATCCTCCGGCGGTTCGGCGGGATCGGTGGCGGCCGGCGTTTCGTCCTCGCCGCCGGCAAGCTTTTCCGCCGCGTCCGCTTCCGGCGCGTCCACTTCCTCCAGCACCGGGTTTTGCTGAAGCTCCTGTTCGACCAAGGCTTTGAGTTCCAGTGTAGGAGCCTGAAGCAAGGCCAGCGATTGCTGGAGCTGCGGGGCAAGCACCAGCGATTGCGTCAACCTTTGCGAAAGTTGCATTCCAAGTCCCATGTGCGTTTCACCATAACTCAACCAGGCCGAACCTCAAGCAAATCTGGCACGAATCTCGCTGTCGGGAGATTCGCTGAAGGAAATACTGGATTTTTTCGCCAAATGACTGCATCTTTTTTGCATGAAATTGATTCTCTCCACGCATAACGTGACCCTCACCAAAGCCATTGAAGATCATATCATTGCCAAGCTGGACAAGCTGGATCACCTGGACCAGCACCTTGTGGATTCGCGCGTCACGCTGGAGCACGATCATTCCCGCGTGCCGGAGAAACAGTTCGGCTGCTCGGTGCGCTTGAGTGTGCGCGGCCCGGATTTGTTTGCCGAGGACCGGGAAAGCGACCTCTACGCGGCCATTGATATTGTCGTGAAAAAAATCGAGCAGCAGATTCGCAAGCGCCACAACAAGCGGAAAGCCGTCAAGCACAAGGACGGCATCAAGCTCAAGCGCGCGCGCCGCGAGAGCGAAGCATGATTCTGCGGGCCAAAATCATTCTGCCTGTCACCGCGCCGCCCATCGAGGACGGCGCGGTTTTCATTGCGGGAAACAAAATCCGCGCCGTCGCGCCGTGGCGCGATCTGCGTCCGCACCTGCGCGAAAAGGCGTTCGACCTCGGCGAAGTCGTTTTGCTGCCCGGCCTCGTCAACGCCCATTGCCATCTTGATTACACCGACATGGCCGGGGAACTGCCGGCCCCGAAAACTTTCACCGACTGGATTGCCGCCATCACCGCGCACAAGACGGGCTGGAGTTATTCCGACTACGCCCGCTCGTGGCTGCGCGGTGCCCGGCAGCTTTTGAAGACCGGCACCACCACGGTGGCCGACATCGAGGTCATGCCGGACTTGCTGCCTGAAGTTTGGGACGCCACGCCGCTGCGGATATTTTCTTTTCTCGAAATGACCGGCCTTCACGCCCGCCGCCGGCCGGTGGACGTTTTGGCTGAAGCCGTCCAGATTATCGAGTCGCTCCGGCATCCGCGCAATCGCGCCGTCCTTTCGCCGCACGCGCCGTATTCCACCCGGCCGGAACTGCTGAAACTCACCGCCGCCATCTGCCAGAAAAGGAAATGGCGCGCCAGCATCCACGTCGCCGAATCCGTGCAGGAATTTGAAATGTTCCGGCACGCCCGCGGCAAAATGTTCGACTGGCTTGCCCGCAACCACCGCGACAATTCCGACTGCGGTCAGGGCTCGCCCGTCGCCCAACTCGCCCGGCAGGAATTGCTCGGTGAAAATATCCTCGCCATTCATGTCAACTGCCTGGCGCATGGCGACGCCACGCTGCTGGCCAGAAGCAAAACGCATGTTGTTCATTGCCCGCGCAGCCACGACTATTTCAAGCATCCAAAATTTGAGCGCCAACGGCTGGCGCAAGCGGGCGTGAACCTTTGCCTGGGCACCGACAGCCTTGCCACCACCCGCCCGGCGGGAAAACAAAAGCCCGAACTGGATATGTTTGCCGAAATGCGCGCGCTGGCGGACGCCGACAAATCCGTCTCGCCCGAAACCATCTTGCAAATGGCCACCGTCAACGGCGCCCGCGCGCTTGGCCTCGCCGGCGAAATCGGCGAGCTCTCGGTCAATGCCGGCGCCGATCTGGTGGCGATTCCGTTCAGCGGGAAAACTTCCCGCGCCGGTGAAGCCGTGCTCCAACATTCCGGCGATGTCACCGCCAGCCTGATCGAAGGCCGCTGGGCGATGGCCCCGCCGGTTTGACACGCCTTTCTTTCCATCCGCGCCCATCTGTGCTTATCTGTGGCCAGATGCATTCGTTCACTGGCGAATTAAACCGCCGCCTGGCCGCGCTGCGCGAACAAAACCTGTTTCGCGAACTGCGCCGGGTGGATTCCGCGCCCGGCCCGCGCCTGGAAATCGGCGGCAGCACCTTGCTGAATTTTTCGGCCAACGATTATCTCGGCCTCGCCAACCACCCGGCGTTAAAAGAAGCCGCCATCAAAGCCGTGGAGAAATTTGGCGCGGGCGCCGGCGCGGCGCGGCTTATCTGCGGCTCGCTCGCGCCATTTCACGCCTTGGAAGAGAATCTCGCCGCGTTCAAAAAAACCGGGGCGGCGCTGACTTTTTCCACCGGCTACGCGGCGGCCGTCGGCACCATCACCGCGCTGCTCGGCAAGGACGATGTCATCATTCTCGACAAGCTGGTTCACGCCAGCATGGTAGATGCCGCCCGTTTGAGCGGCGCCAAGCTGCGGATCTTCGACCACAACGACCTCGACGACTTGGAAACTATTTTGAAGTGGGCGGACAAATTTGCGAAAGCGGAAAGCGGAAGGCGGAAGGCGGAAATTCTCATTGTGACGGAATCCATTTTCAGCATGGACGGCGACGCGGCGCCGCTGCGCGAAATCGTCGCCCTCAAGGAAAAATACGGCGCGTGGCTCATGGTGGACGAGGCCCACGCCACCGGCATCATTGGTCAAAACGGACGCGGGCTGGCGGACGAACTTGGCGTCAGCGCGCAAATCGAAGTGCAGCTGGGCACACTGGGCAAGGCGCTCGGCGCCAGCGGCGGCTTCATCTGCGGCTCCCGCGTGCTGGTGGATTTTCTGGTGAACCGCGCCCGCAGTTTTATTTTCTCCACCGCGCCGGTTCCCGCCGCCGCCGCCGCCGCCACCGCCGCGATCAAGCTCGTGCAATCCACCGAAGGGGCAACGCTCCGCCAGCAACTCCGGCAACGCATCGCTGAATTTCAACCGGCCACCGGCCACCGGCCACCGGCAATTCCCGGCGCGATTGTCCCGTTGATTCTCGGCGATGAAACCAAAACAATCGCCGCCGCCGCAAAATTGCGCGCCCAGAACATCTTGGTCCCGGCCATCCGTTATCCGACCGTGGCTCGCGGCGCGGCGCGGCTGCGCGTGACGCTTGCGGCCGGCCACACGCGCGCGGACGTTTTGCAGCTTTCCACCGCGCTGAAAACTTTGGACCTTGGACTTTAGCCTTTGGACGCATGAACCAACTCGCCCAACTCGACCAGAAATTTGTCTGGCATCCGTTTACGCAGATGCGCGACTGGTTGCGCCGCGAGCCGCTGGTCATCGTGGCCGGGCAGGGCGCGGTGCTGCGCGACGTGAAGGGGCGCGAGTTTCTTGATGCCAACGCCTCGATTTGGACCAATCTGCACGGCCACCGGCATCCAAAAATCAACGCGGCAATTCGGCGGCAGTTGAACAAAATCGCGCACAGCTCCGCGCTGGGACTGGCGAATGAACCCGCGAGTCTGCTGGCGGAAAAACTGGTAAACGCCGCCAATCCCATCGGCCTCGGAGGGACTCGTGGAACTCGGCCTGCTGAATGTAGTTTGAGCAAGGTTTTCTATTCCGACGATGGTTCGACGGCGCTGGAGGTGGCGCTGAAGCTGGCCTACGAATTCACCCGCCGCACGCGCGGCCAAAAATCGCCGCCGAAATTTCTCTCGCTCGCCGGCGCGTATCACGGTGACACGATTGGCGCGGTTTCGCTCGGCCATGTTGACCTTTTTCACAAAGCCTACGGCGGGATGCTGTTCAAGAGTGACAAGGTGATGTCGCCGTATTGCTACCGCTGCCCGTTCAACTCGGCAAAGCCGGAACGCGCCGACGCGCGGGCATACCGGAAATGCCGCTGGGAATGTGTCGGCCAGGTCAGACAAAAATTCTCCGCGCAGCAGAAAAAAGGAAATCCGTTTGCCGCGTTGGTTTTTGAGCCGTTGATGCAGGGGGCGGCGGGCCTGATCCCGCAACCAACCGGCTGGCTGCGGCAGGTCGCGGACATTGCCCGCAGCCACGGCGCGCTGCTGATTGCGGATGAAGTCATGACGGGTTTTGGCCGGACCGGCGTGGCGACGGTGGCAAGCGGAAGGCGGAAAGCGGATAGTTTGTTTGCCTCGCACCAAGAGGCGGTTCAGCCGGATTTCCTCTGCGTGGCGAAGGGATTGACCGGCGGTTACCTGCCGATGGCGGCGACGCTGACGACGCGGAAGATTTTTGACGCGTTTCTTGGTGAATACGAGGAGTTCAAGACATTTTTTCACGGCCACAGTTTCACCGGCAACCAGCTGGGCGCGGCGGCGGCATTGGCCAGCCTGGAGCTTTTACAAGGCAAAAAATCCATCGCTCGGCGCGTTCAGTTGCAGCAGGAGCTGCATGATGAATTGCAATCGCTCTGGACGCTGCCGCACGTCGGCGACCTCCGGCAGGCCGGGCTGGTGGCGGGCATTGAACTGGTCAAGGATTGGCGGACGCGCGCGCCGTTTACGCCGCGCGAACGCGCGGGCAGCCGCGTGTGCGCGGCGATGGCGCGGCGTGGCGTGCTGACGCGGTCAGTGGGCGATGTGATCGTGCTGATGCCGCCGTATTGCACTACGCGGGCGCAGTTGCGGAAGATGATTTCCGCGCTGGCTGACGGCATTCAGGAAGTTCTCTGAACGCCGGTGGCGAATGGGGAATCGCGCCGGCAAATCCGATTTTTCCAAACAAAAACTCCAAGCGCCTGCCAGATCTTGGCCGGGGCTTGGAGTGGGTGTGATTGAGAAAGGTTATTTCTCGCCGAGGAGTTCCTTGAGTTTGGGTTCGATGGCTTTCGCCCAAATCTGGTAGCCGGCTTCGTTGGGATGCAGCGCGTCGGGCATGATGTCCTTGGAGATGGAGCCGTCATCCTCGATGAACTTCGGGCCGAGGTCGATGAAGAAAATAGTTTTGCCGTCGTCGAGCCGGGCGAGCGCCTGGTTGATTTCCAGAAGCCGGCCGCGTTGCGGGCTGAAATTCCGGCTGCGCGGGAAAATGGCGAGCAGCATGATTTTGGTGTCCGGCTGGCGGGCGCGGATTTGTTTGACGATGGCGGTGACGCCTTCGAGGATGTCGGCGTCGGTGTAGGTGTCCGTGCCATCCTTGTTTTTGCCGGAATTGTTCGTGCCGATCATGACGACCGCGACCTTGGCCTTGATGCCGGCAAGCTGGCCTTGTTCAAAGCGCCAAAGGACGTGTTCCGTGCGGTCGCCGCTGACGCCCATGTTGATGACCTTGCGCTGGCCGTAAAATTGATTCCAGACATTTGAGCCGCTGCGTTCCCAGCCTTGCGTGATGGAGTCGCCGATGAATTCGATGTCATAATTGCCGGGCGCGTCATTGGCGCGTTGCAGCACCTGGGTTTGGCGATTGGTGATGCCGCCGGTGCGCGGAACGGGAACAATGGCGAGGTTCTGGTGGGGCGCTTCCGGCGCGGCATCCGGCGCGCTGCCGGCGGTGGTGGCGGCAACGACGGCGGCTGTCTGCGGGAGCGGCTTGAATTGGAAGCCCGGCGCGGCGATGTGCACCAGCACACGCAGGCGTTTTGATTCGTAGGCAGCGCCATTCTTGGCAAAGGTCCAGTCGGTATTGACGCCCGGCGCATTGCCGATGCCGAGATCACAACCCGCGCCCGCAACCCAATGGTTGAACGCGAAAAGGGTCTGTCTCGCCTCAAAATTATGCACCTGCATCGAGCCGTAGTCGCCGGTTGGGGTTATTTGATCGCCAAAATCAAACGCCGAGGATGAGGCGTTGGGGATATCGAGAATGTTTTTTTGCCCGTAATTATTGGGCCAGAACTCAATATTGCCCTTGAGGCCCGATCCCGTTGTTATTTCCTTCACGTTCGCGAGCACGGTCAGGTTTGCGACCTGCTGTTGGAACACGGCCTTCGACGCGAAGGTGGGCACGCCGATTTTCCCAGCGTCGTCGGTGAACGCATCCATCGAAACATAGACCCATTGTGGCTGCCCATCCTTGGAAAGTTCAAGCAGGTAGGCAATCCGGTCAAAGGGGCGGGTGATTTGGGCGCGGTTGTCCACATCGTAGGTGATTGTTTTGGCTGCCTTGCCGATATCAAGGTCATAGACGAGCTGGTAACCTTTGGCCTCGGGGATGGTGGCCAGGGCATCTTGCTTAGTGGGGTTTTCAGCTTTTGCCCCGGTGGTCAGAATGAGGCTGCCGCAGAGCAGGAACAGGAAGCATAAGCCCGCAGAGATTTTCCGAATATTGGAACGGCGATTGAATTTCATGGGTTTGATGGATTAGTTTTGGTCGTGGTGAAAATGGCAATTCTTCCAGCAATCGTCAATTCTATCCGGGCAATAAAAAAGGCCACGGAAGGTTTTTCCGCAGCCTGATTTGAAAATGGTGGAACTTATTCAGCCTTGGGTTTCTTTTCGGTCTTGGGCTTCTTCTCGGCCTTGGCCTTAACCTCGGCGGTGGTGGGGGCGATGATATCCCCGCGATGGCCCCGCTTCTCGGTGCGCGGCTTTTCCTCAACCACGGCGGCGGCCGGCGCGGCGATCGGCGTGGTGCTTTCCACGCGGACTTTCAACGTGCCTTTGACGTCGGCGTGCAGATTCAATTCGATTTCATATTCGCCGATGGCGCGGATGGAGTGGTCGAGGTGAATCTTCTTTTTGTCGAGCACAATGTCGAACTGGTGCTTGAGTTCGTCGGCAATCATGCCGGCGGTGACGGCGCCGAACAGCTTGCCTTCCTCGCCGGTCTTGACCTTGATGACGCAGATGAGCTTGGACAGCGCCTTGGAAAGCTCGGTCATGGTGTTCAACTCATGGGCTTCGCGCTCGGCGCGCTTCTGCTTGAGCGCTTCGAGATGACGCTTGTTCGCCGCGCTCACCGGGATGGCGAGGCGCTGCGGAAAAAGGTAGTTGCGCGCGTAGCCGGCGGCGACTTTGACCTGGTCGGATTCACCGCCGAGACCGACGATGTTGTGTGTGAGGATGACTTCAGTTTTTGCCATACAAAAAATTAAATAAAAGGGTTGAAAATCAGAACGGAACGTCGTCGCTTTCGGGCGGGCCGTCGCCTTCGACGGGTTCAGCGGCGGGCGCGGCGGGCGCCGGACGCTGGATGCGCGGGGCGGCGGGAGCGCCGCCTTCGCCGGCAGCGGGAGCGCTGCCGAGAAATTGCACGGTCTCGGCCACCACGCCGAGCTTGCTCTTCTTTTGACCGGTTTGCTTGTCGTCCCACTGGTCAAGGCGCAGGCGGCCTTCAATCAAAATCGGACGGCCTTTGCGCATGTATTGGCCGACATTTTCCGCCGTGCGGCCGAAAATATCCACGTCCACGAAAGTGACTTCTTCCTTCTTTTCGCCGGCCTCGTTCGTCCAGACGCGGTTCACCGCGACGCCGATCTTGGCGATGGCGGTGCCCTTGGGCGTGTAGCGCAATTCGGGATCGCGCGTCAGGTTGCCGACGAGGATAACTTTGT
>Ga0316217_10002213_pt1 | contig 23769 bp, 22 predicted proteins | sample 1anoAmetaG_FD_203633 | JGI IMG/M metagenome (GOLD analysis project Ga0316217, IMG submission 203633) | Freshwater microbial communities from Trout Bog Lake, Wisconsin, USA - 1anoA | ecosystem: Environmental > Aquatic > Freshwater > Lake > Hypolimnion/Profundal zone | place: USA: Wisconsin...
CCGCATCGATTTGATCCCGGCCGTACTCGAACCTCGCCTCGAACTCGATGTGGGTCGGCCTGGCATGGTCCGGATCCAGGGGAGCCTTGGGGAGCCGGAGCCGCACACGGTAGATCCCATTGCCCTTCGGGGTCAACTGGCAGCCCTGGCAACCAGATGTTTCATCCTTCGATCCCAGGACGAAGAACTCGTCGCTCCGGGCGTCCTGCCAGTCCCGCTTCCAGGCGGCATGGTCCGGGTAGTGGTTCGCGTCAAGGTGGTGCTGGGCATGGAACAGCTTGCCGCTGCCAAAGCAGAGCCGGAGGATGCCGTCCTGCCGGTCCTGCTTCAGCCTGGCCAGGGTGCCCGCGAGGCGCGCCATCCGGCGCCGCTTCCGATGACGTTTAAGCGAGCCGGCGGGGAGTTTGGGGATGACCTGCTCCAGCCGGGCCAGATGATCCTCGAGATCGGCGATGCGCAGCTTGCGGATCTCCACCAGGCTTTCGATCTTGCCTTTGACCGACCGGGAAAGGGCATTGTATTGCCTCGCCGTGAGGCCGAATTCGCTACAGAACCTGGGCTTGAGCTGATCCAGGTCTTTTCCTCTGGCCGCCTCCGCGAACAGGGTCCTCTCGGCCCTCCCGTACAAGTCCGCGTAGGCGTCGAGTTGCCTGGCGAGCTCGGCATCCAGCAACAGGCGGGTCTGGTAGGTCCGCATCATCCCGGTATCGCCTCCAGCGGTCGTCGCCCATGCCGAGTGGCCGGATGAACGCCCTGACGGCCCGGGCCGACCGATGCTGCGCTCTCCGTCAGATTGGACTTCATGCCGCACGCAGACACCTTCACCTCCAACGTCATCCGACGACACCGGTTGGTTTGCCGGGTGGCTTCCTGGAATTTGATGCCGGAATGGCGGACCCGTGCCAGGCATCCTGTCTGCCGGAAACTGCGAACGATAGTCGATAGTTCGCTATATTTATCAATACAATTCTCAACAGTTCCGAACCCTACGCCTTCAGCCGGGTCGATGCCGCCCATGACGACCGGGTGGTGGTGGCCATGGACGCCCGGGGCGAACTGGAGCTCCCGGTGGGCGAGGTGTTCAAAGAGGGCCAGGCCCTGCGCGACGCCTACAGCGGCCGGAGCACCACCGTCAGCGGGGGCATTGTGCAACTGAAGGCGGATGGGTATGTCCTGCTGGAAGCCATGTAAACGCCTGCCACGCTGCTTGGTCGAATGCTGATCCGGATTTGCACCTTCCAAATGGGACTTGTGATCATCCCATCTGGGATCATCCTGGATGACTGAGGACGCCATGCGACCTGCACGCTCCGGAACACCCCTTCCCGCGGTTGGCGCCGGGGACGGCAGTCGCCTCCTCGAAACCCTGCCGGTCCTTGATCTGCTCCGGGCCTGCCGCAGGCTCGGGGATCTCTGGCGCCTGGGACCTGAAACCATGGCCACCCTCCTGGGGACTTCCCGGACCACCTGGCTCCGGTGGCTCGAGTCGCTGGAAGCGGCCCGGGAACCCCTCTGGACTTCCGACCAAAGGGCCCGGGCCCTGGCCCTGCTGCGGATATTCCAGGCGGTGGGCGATCTCCATTCGTCCGACGCCAACGCTCTCGCCTGGCCCCATGAGCGCCTCGAGGGTCCCGGTTTCGCCGGCAGGACCCCACTGGAGGTGATGCAGACCGGCTTCGAGGGGATCCTCCTGGTTCACGACTACTTGAACTTCCTGCTCGAATCGCGGACCTGACGCTCGTGCCGGCCGGGTCGAGGGCCACCCTCTACGCGCACCTGTGCTTCCGGCTCGCCCTGCAGCGGGAGCGCAGCTCCCTGGAACTGCTGGGTCTGGCCGGCGTCCAAACCAGGGACCGCAACCCGGGGGCGGCTCTTCCGATCCGGGCCTGGTCCGGACGATTCGATTCTCCTGGGTTTCCGGTCTTCTCTGCCGCGGAAGCGGTCGAAACCTGTGAGGCCGAGGTGGCCCACCACCTCCTGACCCACTATCTCGTCCACAGGACAGTCCGGCGACCCCAGGACTTTGTCTATCGGATCCTGGAGGTCCCCATCGCGGGACGCTTTGACGATCTGCGCCGTCCGGGCCTGGAAGGTATCCAGAAACCTGCGCGATGGTCCTATCCGTTCTCCAGGAAGTACGCCCTGGCCGCCAGCAAAGCCGGCATGGACGGGATGCTCTACGCGTCAGCCCGGCATCCCGGCGGCATCTGCATCGCCCGGTTCCTGCCCGACGGGCTTGTTCTTCCCGTCCAGCCCGTGGGCGCCCGCAGCTTCAGGTGGAATGGCAGGAAACTGGCGTTGCTGGGAAAATGATGACCTTATTCCGGCACAGAGTCACTGGTGATGGTGTATTGAACCATTACAGCGTTTTGCTCTTTACCATCCAATTGATATTTAACATCGTATTGTGTTCTATTGATCGCCTTCTCAGCGGCAGATACATAGGATATTTTTGGATTAAAAATAATTGGTGCTTTTGAACTACTGGTCCTGAACATATCATATTTTATTACTTTACCATTCGAGTCCATAAGCCTGAATTCAAGATCGAGATCACCGTATTTAATCTTACCTAATCCAAGATCGATCCCTGGCACATCAGCATACAGAATGAATTCATCCCCTGGCTTGATCTCTATTTGTTTCCGTTTATCACCAGCGAGGTTTCCAAGGAAGTATACCTTGGGTTGTCCGGATTTTCCTGTACCTTTGCTTTTATCCACAACAGTATAAACTTTAATATTACCTGTTTGTTTACTTATTTTCCTATAGTCCTGGTTCTTTTTTTCAGCTTTATCATTCTTGTTCGGCACAATCAAGGTCCACGTGTCCTGGGAGTTATTGCCCAGTCCGATACAGTTGATGCCTGGCTTCAGTTTCGGATAGTCGGCTTTGCTCGCCTTTTCGTATACCGCTTCTCCGGCTTTGTAGGTGAGGTACAACAATGTGCCGGCCCCCTCAATCAGGAGTTTGACCCCCCCTGCGAGCATCTGGCCGAAGAAGAGTTCAGCGAGCTGCGCGTGGGCGACCGTGGTATACCCCAGGGCCGCGACGAGGGATGCGCACAGGATTTTCTTCTTTGCACTGAACATCACAACTCCTCTGGAACGGATGAAGGTCAAAATGGGCAAGGGTGATGCTGAGAATCGGAATCAAACATAATTCATTTATTTTTCCCTGCAAGGCCTCCCCGGAAGCCATCCTCCCTCGCCCGCTCCGGCCGGCGGCGACCCCTGCCCAAAGCACGCTCGCACGTCCGTCCGGCCCATGTCGACGCCAGTTGCATGTGCCCTTCAACCAGCGCATTATCGCTGCACAGAGCAGTCAATCAGGCGTGCCATGCCACGGCTTCAAGGAGAAGATTCATGAAGAAAACAATCGTTCGTGCGTTCCTGGCGCTCGCCGCTGCGTCGTTCGCCATGGCCGCCCCCGTACGCATCGGACTGGTCACCGACATCGGCGGCATCGATGACAAGTCATTCAACCAGGGCACCTGGGAAGGCATCAAGCGCTACGGCGCGGAGAACAAGCTCAAGGAGGGCAAGGACGTCAAGTACCTCCAGTCCAGCGCCGAGGCCGACTACGTGCCCAACCTCACCACCTTCGCCGACGAGAAGCTGGACCTGATCGTGGCTCCGGGCTTCCTGTTCAACAACGCCATGGCGGAAGTGGCCGCCCAGTACCCCCAGCAGAAGTTCCTGATCATCGACTCGGTGGTGAAGGACAAGGCCGGCAAGCTGGTGCCCAACGTCGCCAACGCCGTGTTCGCAGAGCACGAGGGCTCCTTCCTGGTGGGCGTCGCCGCCGGCATGAAGGCCAAGGCCGACAAGAAGCCCCTGGTGGGCTTCGTGGGCGGGATGCAGTTCCCGCTGATCGAGAAGTTCCAGGCCGGGTTCGAGCAGGGCGTCAAGGCCGTGTTCCCCGAGTGCAAGGTGGTGGTGGACTACGCCGGCAGCTTCGCCGATCCCGGCAAGGGCCAGGCCCTGGCCGCCAAGCAGTTCGGCGCGGGCGCCGACGTGGTGTTCACCGCCGCCGGCAACACCGGCAACGGCGTGATCAAGGAGGCCAAGGAGCGCACCCAGAAGGGCGACGCGCGCTGGGCCATCGGGGTGGACAAGGACCAGTACAACGACGGCGTATACGCCCCCGGCAAGTCCGCGGTGCTCACCAGCATGATGAAGCGCGCCGACGTGGCCGCCGGCGAAGTCGCCGCCATGACCGCCGCCGGCAAGTTCCCCGGCGGCCAGGTGCTGACCTTCTCCCTGAAGAACAAGGGCGTGGGCATTCCCGCCAGCAACCCCAACCTCGGCCCGGACATCCTCGCGAAGATCGCCGGCTTCGAGGGCCAGATCGCCGCGGGCAAGCTCGCCGTGTCCGAAATCCCCAAGAAGTAACCCGTTCCAGGCCAACGGCCGGCCGGCTTCGGGCATCCGCCTGAGCCGGCCGGCCCACAGGGGGCAGGGCATGCCGTTCGTCATCGAGATGCTGGACATCGTCAAGCTGTTCCCGGGCATCCGGGCCGTCGACGGTGTCACCCTGCAGGTGGAGCAGGGATCGATCCACGCCCTGCTGGGCGAGAACGGCGCCGGCAAGTCCACCCTGATGAGCCTGCTGTTCGGGCTCTACCAGCCGGACCAGGGCACCATCAAGGTCCGCGGCGCGGAGGTGCGGATCCTTGATCCCAACGTCGCCAACCGGCTGGGCATCGGCATGGTGCACCAGCACTTCAAGCTGGTGCACAACTTCACCGTCACCGAGAACATCATCCTGGGCCTGGAGCCGCGCTCGGGCCTGGTCATCGACCTGAAGCGGGCGGCCCGCAGGGTCCGGGAACTCTCGGAACGCTACGGGCTCCAGGTGGACCCCGAAGCCCGGATCGAGGACATCTCGGTGGGCATGCAGCAGCGGGTGGAGATCCTCAAGATGCTCTACCGCGACGCCGGGATCCTGATCTTCGACGAGCCGACCGCCGTGCTGACGCCCCAGGAGATCCGCGAACTGATGGGCATCATGCGCCGGCTGGTGCAGGAGGGCAAGACGGTCCTGCTCATCACCCACAAGCTCAAGGAGATCAAGGAAGCCGCCGATACCTGCACGGTGCTGCGGCGGGGCCGGCTGATCGGCACGGTGCCGGTGGCCGGCACCTCCGAGGCGCGCATGGCCGAGATGATGGTGGGCCGCGAGGTGAACTTCCACGTGGACAAGGCCCCGGCCCGCCCCGGCGAGGTGGTGCTGCGGGTTGAGCGGATCAGCGTGCGCAATCCCAAGGGCCTGCTGGGGCTCCGGGACCTGTCGCTGGAAGTCCGGGCAGGGGAGATCCTGGGCATCTGCGGCATCGACGGCAACGGCCAGACCGAGCTGATCCGGGCCCTGGCCGGCCTGTCGCCGCTGGAGAGCGGCCGGATCCTGTTCAAGGGCCAGGACCTCGCCGGCCGGACCGTGAAGCAGCGCAGCGACGCCGGGGTGGGCCACATCCCCGAGGACCGGCACAAGCACGGGCTGATCCTCGACTTCCGCCTGGACGAGAACTTCGTCGTGCACAGCTATGGCGCGCCGCCGTTCTGCCGGGCCGGGATCCTGGATTTCCGGGCCATCCGCGCCAACGCCGAGCGGCTGATCGCGGAGTTCGATGTGCGCTGCGGCCAGGGCGGGGCCACTCCGGCCCGGGCCATGTCCGGCGGCAACCAGCAGAAGGCCATCCTGGCCCGGGAGATCGATCTGTCGCCCGATCTGCTGATCGTGGCCCAGCCTACCCGGGGCCTGGATGTGGGCGCCATCGAGACCATCCACCGGCGGATCATCGCCGAGCGCGACAAGGGCCGGGCGATCCTGCTGGTTTCCCTGGAACTGGACGAGGTGCTGGACCTGTCCGACCGGATCGCCGTGCTCTGCGGCGGCGAGCTGGCCGGGGTGGTGGACGCCCGGGCCACCGACGAGAATGAACTCGGCCTGATGATGGCCGGCTCGGGACGGGAGGCGTAGTGGCCAGGCGCGGCTCGGCGATCCTGCTCCCGGCGGCGGCCATCCTGGCCGGCTTCGCCCTGGGCGCCCTGGTCCTGGTGGCCACCGGCAAGGGCCCCCTGGCCATGTTCCAGGCCATGCTCCAGTCGGTGACCGGCATCAACAGCCAGGCCGGGACGTTCAACCCCCGCTACATCGGCGAATTCATCGTCCAGGCCATGCCGATCATGCTCACCGGGCTCTCGGTCGGGTTCGCGTTCCGCACCGGGCTGTTCAACATCGGCGCCGAGGGCCAGCTCATGGCCGGCTCCATCGCCGCCACCGCCGTGGCGCTGTGGGTGAAGGCGCCACCGGGGGCGCACGTGGCGCTGGCGCTGCTGGCGGCCATGGCGGCCGGCGGCCTGTGGGGCGCGGTGCCGGGCTGGCTCAAGGCCAGGTTCAATGTGCACGAGGTGGTGGTGACCATCATGATGAACTACATCGCCCTGTTCCTGAACAACTGGGCCGTGGTCGCCCTGTTCCAGAGCGCGGACCGGATCAAGACCGCCCCCTTCCCCGCCTCGGCCATGCTCAAGAGCCCCGCCCTCAGCGCCCTGACCCACGGCTCCCGGCTGAACTGGGGCTTCGGGCCGGTGCTGCTATCGCTTGTGGTCTACTGGTTCATCATCGAGAAGACTGCCTTCGGCTACAGCCTGCGGGCGGTGGGCTTCAACAAGGACGGCGCCGAGTACGCGGGCATGAAGGTCAAGCGCAACATCGTGCTGTCCATGGTCATCGCAGGGGCCTTCGCCGGCCTGGCCGGGGCGGTGATCACCGTGGGCACCTTCAGCTTCGGCCGCGCCCTGCCGGCGGCCGAGGGCTACGGCTTCGACGGGATCGCGGTGGCCCTGGTGGGCGCCAACGCCGCCATCGGCATCTTCCTGTCCGGGCTGCTGTTCGGCATGCTCAAGGCGGCCCAGACGCTGATGCAGACCCAGGGCATCCCCAAGGAGATCGCCAGCATCATCCAGGCCTCCATCGTGCTGTTCATCGCCATGAAGTACGGGATCACCCACGTGATCCGCAAGCTCGGCCCGTCCCGGCCAGGGGAGGAGCGATGACCATCCTGCTGACCATGCTCCCCATCGCCCTGATCTACGCCACCCCGATCATCATCGCCGCGCTGGGCGGACTGTTCAGCGAGCGTTCCGGAGTGGTCAACATCGCCCTGGAAGGGATCATGATGGTGGGCGGCTTCGCCGCCGCCGCGGTCACCGTGGTGCTGGAGCCCAGCCCCATGGCGGGCTGCTGGGGCATCCTGGCGGGGGTGGCCGCGGGCCTGCTGTTCTCCAGCCTGCACGCCTTCGCCTGCGTCCACCTCAAGGCCGACCAGGTGGTCTCGGGCACCGCCCTCAACATCCTGGCCGGCGGCATCACGGTCTACCTGTGCCAGATCTTTTTCGACCAGCAGCGCACCAACGCCTTCGCCACCGGCATCGCCAAGCTTTCAGTGCCCGGACTGGCCCGCCTGCCGGTACTTGGCGCCCTGCTGTTCAGGGACGTCTACCCCACCACCTATGCCGCCCTGCTGCTGGTGGCGCTCACCTGGTTCGTGGTCGCCCGCACCCCCTTCGGGCTGCGGCTGCGGGCCTGCGGCGAGCATCCCCAGGCGGCGGCGTCCATGGGCATCGACGTGGTGCGCATGCGCTACGCCGGGGTGCTGATCTCCGGCGCCCTGGCCGGGCTGGCCGGGGGCACGATGGTGCTGACCCAGGACATCCAGTACTCCCTCACCTCGGTCCACGGCACCGGCTTCATCGCCCTGGCCTGCCTGATCTTCGGCAAGTGGAAGCCGGCCGGGGTGCTGGGCGCCGGGCTGTTCTTCGGCCTGTCCCAGGCCACCTCCATCTACGCCAAGGACATCCCGCTGCTGCAGGCGGTGCCCCAGGACTTCTTCTACATGCTGCCCTACGTCCTCACCGTGGCGGCGCTGGTGGTGTTCAGCGGCCGCTCGGTGGGGCCCCGGGCCGCGGGCGAGGCCTACGACCCGGGGAAGCGCTAGACACCGTCGTGGGCGGCCAGAATCTCGTCGATGGCGAGGCGGATATCCAGGCGTGAATAAGGCTTGTGGAGGATCTGAACCCCGTCGTGGCTGGCGGCCTGGGCTGCCGCTTTGGCATCCAGGTAGCCGGTGCCGAGGATCACCGGGAGCAGAGGCCAGTGCTCCCGGATCCGCTCCAGGGTTTCGGTGCCACTGAGACCCGGCATGTTCTGGTCCAGTATCACCAGGTCCACTTTGAGACCACCGCCCAACAGCGCCAGGGCTTCCTGTCCACTTTGGGCAATTTCTGTGGTGTGCCCCATGAAAATCAGAAGCCGGGGGACCGTATCCAGGAATAACTCATCGTCATCCACGATGAGCACCTTGACCGGCCGCTGCACGACCAGGCCAGGCTGCGGGAGAGCCTCGGCAGAGACTGCTTCCCCGGCGGCTCCCGGGAAGCGCAGCGAGACGGTGGTGCCCTCGCCGGGGCTGCTGCGAATATCCAGGGTGCCGCCATGCGACTTGATGACCGCAAACGCGATGGTCAGGCCGAGGCCGGTGCCTTTGCCCACCGGTTTGGTCGTGAAGAAAGGTTCCACCGCCTTGGCCAGCACTTCCGGTGGCATTCCCTGGCCATTGTCAATGATCGCCAGTTCCACCCACTGATCCTGCAACCTGGTGGTCCGGAGCGTGAGGGTGCCACCCTCCGGCATCGCCTGCACGGCGTTCACGCACAGGTTCATCAGCGCACTGGAGATGGCCGAGGCTTCGCCCATGACGAGCGGGAGCTGGGGGGCCAACTCCGATTGGACCTCGACCTTCTGCAAGGTGGTTCGTCGCAGCATGGCGATTTCGCTGAGCACCAGCTCGTTGAGATCCAGGAGTTGGGCGGTCTCAAGCCCCTTGCGGGCGAAACCGACCAGCTTCTTCACCAGGTCCCGGCCACGTTCGCTGGCCCGGATGATGGTGGCCAGGTTCCCGGCCGAGTTCCCTGCTGGATCACAGGTGACCTGCATGACTTCCGCGGTGCCCATGATCGCGGCCAGAATGTTGTTCATGTCGTGGGCGATCCCGGCCGAGAGGGTTCCCAGGCTCTCCATCTTCTGCGCCTGATGGAGGCTTTCCACGAGTTCGCGGCGTTCCGTTTCACCCCGTTTCTGGCTGGTGAGGTCTTCCACCACGTACACGAAAAAGGTGGGCGAACCGGTCAGGTCGTGCAGCAGGGACAGGGTGACCTGGACCCAGGTGGTCCTGCCCTCCTTGCAGAGGTAGCGCTTCTCCCAGCAGCAGCTGGGCCGGGTGCCCGCCAGCAATGCCTGGATCTCGCGCTCATCCTCCTCCAGGTCCTCTGGATCCGTAAAGTCCCGCTCCTGGCGCCCCAGGAGTTCGTTCTCCGGGTAGCCGATGATCTCCGAGAAACGGCCATTGAGCTTGAGGAATTGACCCCCCAGGGAGACATGGGTGATGCCCACGGCGGCCTGCTCGAACGTGGCCCGGAATGCTTCCTCGGCAGCCTTCTGCTGAGACTCGCGGGCGAACCGGTCGAGGGCGAAGGAGGTGTCTCCGGTGATCTCCCTGAGCAGTTCCAGCCGGTCGGGAGTGAAAAAGGCGAAATCGACCGAATACAGGTTCAGCACGCTCACCGGCTGCGCTTCGCAGATCAGCGGAAAGGAAGCGCTGGAGCGGATGCCGAAGACCTTGGCGCGTTCAAGCCAGGGTTCCACTCTGGGGTCCAGGTTCCAGTCCTGGACGATCTGCTCACCCGATCCCGCGAGGCAATGGCCCGACGGGTCCAGGCCGAGCGGGCCGCCCGGGTCCGCGGAAATCGTGATGCCTTCGAGATAGGTGAGCAGCCGGCCTGACGCCGTCAGGGTCTCGAGGCGCTCCCCGGCGGTATCCGGACGGCAGACGAACGCGAGGTCCACGGGAACGAAATCGGCGCAAACCCTGCAGACTTGCTGGTACAAGCCGGACGCTTCCGTGGAATGGACGATGGCCTTGTTGGCATGGCTGAGCGCCTTGTACATTCCGAAAACCAGCGAACGTTCATGGTCCAGGCGCTGGAAATCGTTCAGGTTCTTGAGGCGGATATCGGCATTCCCCTTCCGCCGGTCGGGCGACCCCCGGCGAAGTTCGCAACTGCCATGCACAGATCGTGATTCGGATTCTCGCTGGAACATCGGATGCCACCTTGGTCTGGGGTCCAGGCAAGGGGTGCAGCATTCAAGCCACAAACGTAACTTATTAATATTACGTTAGTTACCACTTCATTCGCCCGGTGCGGAAAGCTGGGGGCATCAATTTGAATGATGATGACATCAAAATGAACGAAACCGCCCCCGCAGCAGCCTGTGCCCGGCATGGCCGCCGCCCCAGGACGGGATCTCACGGTGCTGGCACCGCCTGCACCTTCCAGGCCGAAGCGGCCGTTCCAGGCCCAAGCGGTTCAGGCGGTGTCGAGTCAGTTGAGCCCGGCCTTGTCCAGCCCGAAGGCGGCGTCCTCCCGTTCGGCCTCGCCCTGTCCCTGCAGGACTACGTGGACCTCATGTTCGGGGACGACTTCGGAGATTGAGTTCGGCCTCACGCTCCCGGCAGGGACGGCTTCACCTGGTCCAGGGGGAGCTCCAGCGGCACCACGCCGGCGTAGCCGGCGGCGATCCCGGCCCTGGGGAAGAAGAACACCACCGCCCCGGGCTTGAGGTAGAACCCGATCTCGGCCTGCTGCAGCTGGGCCTGCCAATCCTCGAACAAGGGCAATTCCTGCGCCCGGGCCTGGAGCGCCGCGCGCAGCAGGGGGGTGAGCCGGTCCCGCCAGTCCCGGCCGAACAGGTCTTCCAGGCCCAGGGCCCGGCCGGTGCGGGCATCGAGGGTGCAGGCCTTCCATTCCGCTAGACCCGTGGCCATGGGCCAGTGGTGGCCTCCGCTCTGGAAGCACACGCTGATCCGGTCCGGACCCGCGACCCCCACCGCCAGAGTGGTCTTGACGTTGTAGGTGAACGGGCGCGGATCATGGGTTCCGGCATCCGGATCCTGCTGGCGGGACACCTGATATTCCCTGCGCAGTTCCTGGAGCTGCCTGCGCCGGTCCGCCCATCCGCTGGCGCCCCGGAGGGTCCGGTTGATGCGGTCCTGTACCTTCGATCCAGGGTGCCCGGCCAGGACCGGCACCTCCACGTCGAGGGCGACCTGGCCGTCCGGACTCATTTCCACCAGATGCTTGATCTTCAGAGTCCAGGGAACGGCCGGGGCGGGCCAGGCCGGGGTGGACAGGACCAGGGCGAGCTGGAGGATGGAGGCTGGACGGGACACGGGGGACCTCCAGGGTCAAGCCGGTAGCCTACCATGGCGATCAATAAATAATATATCATTTCCTGAATCCGGTTCCCGGACCAGGGTCCCCTATTCCGCCAGGTCCAGGAGGGTGTGCAGCAGCACGTTCGCGCCCAGTTCCAGGTGCTCGGGCCGGGTGCTTTCCGCCGGGTTGTGGCTGATGCCGTCGATGCTGGGCACGAAGATCATCGCGGCCGGGCAGATCCGGGCCAGCATCTGGGCGTCCTGGCCCGCGCCCGAGGTCATGCGCCGCACCGGCGCACCCAGTCTGGCGGCGGCGGCTTCGATCACCCTGACCACCCCTTCGTCGAACACCACCGGCTCGAACCGGCAGAGCCGGCGGGTCTGGATGGCCAGCCGCTCCGAGGCGGCCAGTTCCGCCAGGAACCGCTCCAGGCGCCGCTCGGCATCCTGGAGCCGCGCTTCGTCGGTGTTGCGCAGATCCACCGTGACGCTGGCTTCCTTGGCAATGACATTGATCAGGTTGGGCTTGAACTGCACCGAGCCGGTGGTCCCGACCTGGTTTCCGCCCAGTTCCGTCGCCAGTTCGCGGACGAAGCAGATGAGCCGGCCCGCGGCGGCCCCCGCGTCCCGCCGCAGGCGCATGGGCGTCGTGCCCGCATGGTTGGAAACCCCCCGGATCGTCACTTCCTGCCAGGAGATGCCCTGCAGGTGGCTCACCGCGGCCAGGCTTTCCCCGGCCTCGTCCAGGATCGGCCCTTGTTCGATGTGCAGCTCGACGAAAGCCTTGGGGACGATGGCCCCCGGCTCCAGGTCGCCCGCGTAGCCGATCCGGCGCAGTTCCGCGCCCAGATTGGCGCCGTCGATGCCGGTGGCGGCGTGGGCGGCCTCCACGGACAGGCCCCCGGCATGGACCAGGGAACCCATCATGTCCGGCTGGAAGCGCACGCCCTCCTCGTTCATGAACACCGCCACCGCCAGCGGGTGCCGGGTGGTGACGCCGGCTTCGTCCAGGGTCCGGATCACCTCCAGGCCGGCCAGGACCCCGAGATTCCCGTCCAGCCGCCCTCCCGTGGCCACGGTGTCTATGTGCGACCCGGTCATCACCGGCGGCAGTTCCTCCCGGCCCTGGCGCAGGCCGAACAGGTTGCCGACACGGTCGACCCGCACCTCCAGGCCCAGCTCGCGCATCCAGCCGGCCACCAGGTCCCGGCCCATGCGGTCCGCGTCGGTGAGGGCGAGGCGGCAGCAGGAGCCGTCTTCCAGTCTCCCGATGGCGGCCAGCTGGTCCAGGCGCTGGGCCAGGCGCTGGCCATCGATGCACAGGTTGGTCCGGGGGTTCATCGCGCCTGCCTCCTGGGAACATCGATCCACGCTGCCGGATCCGGCTTGCGGACGGTCACAGAATGAGCATACGCGCCCATCTGGCAATCGGCTTTCCCCCCGCTCCGGGTTCCACCCACCGCAGCCGGGCGCTGATCTATCCTTGGCCGGCTGTCATGCGGACGCCCGGGATTCCCGCTTCAGGCGCTCGATCTGCGCCTCGTTCCAGGAGATATGGTGCAGCACTCGCTCGGCTTGCTCGTGATCGCCTCTGCGCAGGCATTTCTCGAGCATCGTGACCAGGGTCAGGTTGAGAGACTCGAACCGTTCAATATCCGATCTTGGCGGTTCCGATGGGAGGAGGTTGACCATGGATGCTCACCTCGACAGGAAGCATCTGTTAATTTCAGGGTTACGCAAGGGGCCAGACCGGCTGGAACCCGTTGCGCATCGGAGCGCCCAGACCATGAAAAGCTTCCTTGCAAGCCGATGGACCCGGTTCGGGCTCGCCTTCATCGTGTTCGGATGGGGTCCCCTTTTGGCCGTGATCCTTCTGTCCGCCATCGGCTTGTGGCCAGATCCAAATCCCAACCCGATTGGTTTTGGAATCCTTTTCTTCCTGACCTTCTGGCCGGCGGTCATTTGTCTGATTGTGGGCCTGTTCAAGAGCAGGCGTGGCGATCAATAACCCGGGTGCTCCAATCGAATTAAGCCCTTAAATTTCAAGGGCTTAAAAGTGCTTCTGGCGGAGAGAGAGGGATTCGAACCCCCGGTGAGATCGCTCCCACGTCTGATTTCGAGTCAGGTGCCTTCAACCACTCGGCCATCTCTCCAGTCCGGAAAGTGTATCAGGATCCCGGCCCGGGCGCTGCGCCCCCGTTAGCTCCGGCGTGGCTATCCTGGAAAAACAGGGAGGCGCCATGCCGGGACCGGGAACAGAACGCCCGCGGGGCGGGGAGGGAATGGCCGGCCTGACGCTGACCGCGGAGGCGGCTTCCCGCTTCGCCCGGATCACCCTGGGCGGCGTGCGGCGGGAGTTCCCCAGCAAGCTGGACCATGTGCTGGGGGGACTGGAGGACGCGCTGGGGCCCAGACAACTGCACCCGGCCTTCTACGGCTGCTTCGACTGGCACTCGGCGGTGCACGGGCACTGGATGCTGGCCAGGCTGCTGCGCCGGTTCCCGGAGCTGCCGGAGGCGGGGGCGATCAGGGGAGTGCTGGACGAGCACCTGGCGCCGGGACCGCTGGCGGGGGAGCTGGCCTATTTCGTCCATCCGGGCCACGCGGGGTTCGAGCGGACCTACGGCTGGGCCTGGCTGCTCGAACTGGCGGCGGAGCTGGAGCCGTGGGAGGCGGCCGGCGCGTGGAAGTCGGCGCTGCGGCCGCTGGCGCTGGCGGTGGCGGAGGCGTTCCGGGCCTTCCTGCCCCGGCTGTCCTGCCCGATCCGCGCCGGGACGCACGGCAACACGGCGTTCAGCCTGGACCTGGCCCTGGACTATGCCCGGGTCTGCGGAGACCAGCCGCTGGAGGACCTGGTGACGGAACGGGCGCGGAGCTTCTACGTGCGGGATGGCCGGGGGGCGGTGGGGGCGGAGCCGGGCGGCGAGGACTTCCTGTCGCCGGCCCTGGAGGAGGCCGCGCTGATGGCCAGGATCCTGCCGGAACGCAGCTTCCGGAAGTGGTTCAAGGGCTTCCTGCCGGACCTGGGGGCCAGCGGGATCCTGGCGCCGGCCCTGGTCCCGGACCGGTCGGACCCGAGGATCGTCCATCTGGACGGGCTCAACCTTAGCCGGGCGCGAGCCTTCCGGGTGCTGGCCGGGGCCCTGGCCACCCACGATCCCCGGCGCCCGGCGCTGGAGGCCGCCGCCCGCCGCCATGCCCAGGCCGCCCTGCCCCACGTCGCCTCGGGGCACTACGTGGGCGAGCACTGGCTGGGCACCTTCGCGGTGCGGATGCTGGGCGACGAGACAGCGGCCGCCCCTGCTCCCGTGGGCGATTCAGGCGCCCGGTGACCAGAGCGCCGGGACCGGCACCGCCCAAAGGTCCTTGCCGAACGGGACCGTCTCGCTGCCGGTGTACAACACCACGCCGGCCTTGAGGCGGTCGCCCACCAGCCTGCGGAGTTCCTGGAGTCCCTTGAAATCGGAAGCCTGGACGGTGGACGAAGCCTTCACCTCAATACCCACCAGATCCCGGCGACGGGTTTCCAGCACGATGTCCACCTCGGCCCCGTCACTGGTCCGGAAGTGGTGGAGGCTGGGACGGCGCCGCGACAGCGGGGCGGTCTTCACCAGTTCCATGACCACAAAGGTTTCCAGCACCGGCCCCGCGAGGCTGGGCAGGTTCTCCAGGGCGTCATCGCCGATGCAAAGCAAGTGGGAGAGCAAGCCGGAGTCGTTGAAATAGACCTTCGGTGCCTTGACCAGCCGCTTGTCCAGGTTCTCGAACCACGGGGGCAGCACGACCAGGAGGTACAGAGTCTGGAACAGGGCGAGGTAGCGCTTGACGGTCATGAGGCTGAGGGCCAGGTCACGGGTCAGGCTGGACAGGTTCAGGGTGCTGCCGCTGCGCGCGGCCAGGGCCGCCAGCAATCGCGGAATTTCCTGGACCCCCTGGATGTCCGAGAGTTCTCGGAGGTCCCGCTGGACCAGTGTGGTGAGGTAGGCGTCGAACCACCGCGACCGCTGCGCGCTACCGGTCCTCTGGAAGGTTTCGGGAAAGCCGCCCTGGATACCGGCCGCCAGAATCTCACGCCGGGCCAAGGGCTGGAGCGTGAGACCGCGGGGATCGCCCTGGAAACAGGCATCGATGAATCCGGGCCGGGTGTCCCGGATCTCGCCCTGGGACAGCGGCCAGAGGGTCAGGATTTCCATCCGGCCGGCCAGGCTGTCCGCAACTTTGGGCAGTACCAAGACATTGGCCGAACCGGTGAGGATGAACCGCCCGGGCCGGCGGTTGCGGTCAACCGAAGCCTTGATCGGCAGGAACAGTTCCGGCACACGCTGGACCTCGTCCAGGAAGGCCGCCGGGGGCAGATCCTCGATAAAGCCTACCGGATCCCGCCGCGCCCCCGCCAGGGTGGTCAGGTCGTCGAAGGTGGCGTACCGGCTCCCGGGAAGGCCTGCCTGAAATCCCTGGACCAGAGTGCTTTTCCCTGTCTGCCTGGCGCCGGCGAGAAAAATCACCGGGGTGTCGGCCATGGATGCGAGAAGCTGGACCTGCAGCGCCCGATTGAACATGTTTCAAATCTATCATGTACTGTTAGATTTTTTATCACGTCGTGATAAATTTGCAGAAAATTGGATATCTTACTTCATTCCAATACTTGCCCAGCCCGCCTGCGCCGGAAGAACCCCTGCAGCTGCTCCCGGCATTCCTCCTCCAGCAGCCCGCCCTCCAGTTCCAGCCGATGGTTGAGATTGGCCTGGCGCAGTTCGCCGGACCAGCGGCTGATCCCGACCTTGGGGTCCGGGGCGCCGAACACCACCCGCCGCACCCGGGCCTGGACCAGCGCGCCGAAGCACATGAGGCAGGGCTCCAGGGTCACGTAGAGGGTGGCGCCGACCATCCGGTAGTTGCGCAGCCAGGCGCCGGCGCTGCGCAGGGCCATGATCTCGGCGTGGGCGGTGGGGTCGTTGCTGCTGACCGGGCAGTTGTGGCCCGCGGCCACCAGCTGGCCGTCCAGGATGAGCACGGCGCCGATGGGTACTTCATCCCTTCGGTCGGCCTGTTCGGCCTCTTCGATGGCCCGCTTCATGAAATAGATGTCATCGCCGGACCACATTCACCGTCTCCCTTTGGGCTGCCTCCCCATCATCTCGCCAAACTGGCGTTCCAGCTCGGCCTGTTCCTGGGTGCAGGCCAGGGCCGCCAGGGCGTCGCGCAGCGGCTGGAACACCGAGGTCTCCTCCTCCCGGCGCCGCTCCAGCACCCAGCCCCGCTCGCCGGCGTGGAGCCGGCGCAGCGGCCGGTGGTCCAGGCTGTCCCATACCGAACGGAACCAGTCGCGCATGGCGTTGTAGTTGCCCTGGCGGCGGAATTCGGCGGCCACCTCCCGCTGCACTTCGTAGGGCAGCCCGGCCCGCCAGTTGTTGCGCGGGCTCCAGAAGGCCACCGACTGGGCCAGGGCCAGCACCGAGGGCTGGGCGGGGTGGAACCGGGCCCAGCCCACCCAGGCCCGCCAAAGATAGGACCGGTTCGGCCAGGTGCGGATGCTCTGCTCCAGGATGGGCAGCGCCTGCTGGGCGGCCGCGGCCCAGAGGTTGCGGTCGGGCTTCCAGCCGGCGGCGGGATCGAACTCCAGGGTGGCCTGGATCCGGGCCGCGTCCTGGGCCAGGGTCGGCTCCAGGCGCTTGTCGGGCATGCGCCGCAGCAGCAACTCGAACCGTTCCCGGCGGGCGGCCCGGTGCTCGGGGCTGGCGTCCAGCACCCGCTGCAGCCGCTGGAGCATGCTGGGGCCTTCGGCTTCCAGGATATTGGCCAGGGCCCGGGCCTCCGGGCAGTGCTGGCCCGAGGCCCGCAGCTCCTCGCCCCGGTACAGCGCCCAGCGCGGCCCGGGGGCCCAGCCGTGGCGCCGGCGCAGGCGCTCTCCGGTCTCCTGGTCCGCCACTTCCCAGCGCAGCTCCAGGGGCGACCAGGGGGCCAGTTCGGTAGCAAAGCGCAGGGCGGACCACTGGACCAGCCACTTGGGCATGCCGCTCACCACCAGCCGCAGCGCCGGCGCCGGCTCCGGCATGGCCGGGGGTTCGCCGTCCCGGCCCAGGGCCTGGGTGAGCAGCTGGCGCCAGGCATTGGGGTCGCCGCCCGGCCCGGTGAACAGCGAGCCCCGGGCGAGCATGGCCTCCCGCACCCCGTTGCTGCCGCCCCAGTGCCGGGCCTCGTGCAGGGCCGAGCCGGCCAGGTCCCAGGAGCCCAGGCCGCCCAGGGCCACCGCCCGCTGGGCGTGGATGGTGCACTGCAGCCGGCAGTAGGTCTCCCAGCCCTGGGCGGTCATGGGCTCGGGCGGGCCCTGGGGGGCCAGCGCGGCCATCAGCTTGAGCGCCCCGTTCCAGTCCTTGCGCCGGTAGCTGGGCTCCAGCAGCCGGCTCAGCAGGCCCGGCTCCGGCCAGGGCATGCCGGGCACCGGCAGGCAGAGCGAAGCCAGGGGCTCCAGGCTCTGGCCCCCCGCGTCGCTGGCCTCCATCCAGAAATTGGCCAGGTCCAGGTCGTAGGGATCTCGCGCCAGGGCGTCCTCCAGGTTGCGGGCGGCCTGGGCGAACATCTGCCGCAGGTGGAACGACTGGCCCACGTCCCAGTAGCCCAGGTGGGAGGCCACCGCCCCGGCCTGCCACTCCCAGCCGGGCAGGCTGAACAGGTGCTCCAGGCTGTCGGCCACGTCCCGGTACAGCTCCTCCACCAGGCCTTCGCCGGCGCTGGCCGGCAGGCTCACCCTGGGGATGCTGAAGTCGCCGCGTTGGCCCGGCTCCCGGTGCCAGGCCGGTACCCGCAGCTTGCCGTCCCGGTCCAGCACCGTGAGCCGCAGGCGCAGGATCTGGAACGCCTGGCTCACCTGCTCCAGCCGGGCCTCGCCCTGGTCCGGGTGCTCCCTGAGGAAGGCTTCCCGGGCCTCGTAGCGGGGCATGGCGCCGGCGGCGTGGATCCGGTCCAGCACCTCTTCGCCCCGGGGCCGGCCGGCGCCGCTGCCGGCCTCCTCGCCGGCGGGGGAGAGCAGCAGCCAGTGCGGTTCACTGCCCCAGCTCTTCTGGGACCAGAGGTCCTGGGCCGTGGCGGGGGTCAGGACCTCCAGGACGAAGTCCCCCGAACTCAGCAGTTTCAAGAAGACCGGGTCCCGGGCGGCGTCCAGGCTGGCGAATTCGCCCTGGCGCACGCACAGGGCCCACCGGGCGGTGCGCGGGTCGGCGGTGCGGCGGCGCTGCACCAGGGCCTCCCAGGGGAAGGCGGCGGCCAGGGAGCCGACCAGGAAGAGGGCAGGGAGAACGAAGGAACGCTTCATTAACCCTTAATGCGGCAAAAGGCGCCGAGGATCCAGGGGTCCGGTGGATTTTTTTTCCAGCAGGCAGCTCGCCGCCAGCCGCCCCACCGCCAGCCCGGTGGTCATGCCGTGGCCGCCCAGGCCCGCCACCCAGAACAGGCCCGGGTTGACCGGGTCGGGGCCCACCACGAAGCGCCGGTCCGGGGCGAAGGTGCGCAGGCCGCACCAGGTGCGGGCGATGGGCAGCTCGTCCAGGTCCGGCGCCAGCTCCTTCAAGGAGGCCGCCAGCCCCTCCAGGACCCCACCGTCGGTGGCCGGCTGGGCGCCCCGAGCCGGCAGTTCCACCTGGGACTCGTCGCAGGGGCAGAGCAGCGCACCGCCGGATTCCGGACGCAGGTACAGCGGCCGGTCGGCATACCAGGCATACGGACGATCGGCCGGATAGGCGGCGTCGCTCCACACCAGGTGGCGGCGCAAGGGCCGGAACGGGATGTCCAGCCCCCCGGCCATGGCCCCGACCCGCTGGGCCCAGGCGCCGGCGGCGTTCACCAGGATCCGGGCGGCCAGGGTCCCCTGGTCGGTCTCCACCCGGAAGCCGCCAGGCTCCGGGGCGATCCCCTGGACCTGGCAGCCGAAGCGCAGCCTCGCGCCCCCGGCCCGGGCGGCCTCGGCGCAGCGCTGGAGTTCCCCGCTGGTGTCGATGATCCCGTCCCCGGGCAGGCGCAGGTGCTCGGCGGCCGCCAGCCCCGGCACCGGGGAGCCCGGCCCCTCGCGGGCCTCCAGGCCGAAGGCCCGGGCCTCCGCCGCCAGGGCCGCGGTGCCGCCGGGCTCGGCGCCCAGCAGGCAGCCGCCGGTGACCCGCAGCAGTCCGGCCCCGGCCAGGAGATTCCGGCCCTGGATGGCCAGGGCGGTGTGCTCGGCCCGGCCGGTGAGCTGCCGGGCGATGCTGGCATTGTGGCCGCTGGCGTAGAACCCCGGCAGCCGTTCCCGCTCCAGCAGCGCCACGCTGCCCTGCCCGGCCCGGGCCAGCGCGGCGGCGGTGGCCAGCCCGGCGATGCCGCCGCCGATGATGATGATTTCAACACGTTCCTGGTCCATGGCCGACTCCGGCACCATTCTGCCAGCCTTGACAAGGTCGTCATCCGGGACCACTCTGGATGTCCCCACCCCAGGGGGAGTGGGATACCGGAGGCAGCATGGTCACCCTCAAGATCGAAGGCATGAGCTGCAACAATTGCGTCGGCCACGTGCGCAAGGCCCTGGCCGCGGTGCCCGGAGTGGCCGGGCCGGTGGAGGTGAGCCTGGAGCGCGGCGAGGCCCAGGTGGCCGGCACCGCCGATCCCCAGGCCCTTGTGGCCGCGGTGGTGGAGGAAGGCTACGACGCGCGGCTGGTGCCCTGACATGGCCGACGAAGGCTGCTGCGCGGGGGGCCTGCGCCTGGACCCGGCGGTGCGGGAGGACGCGAGGCGCCGGCTGCTGTCGGTGAGGGGCCACGTGGAGGGCGTGCTGCGCATGCTGGAGGACGACCAGGTCTACTGCGTGGACGTGCTCAAGCAGCTCAAGGCGGTGGCCGGGGCCCTGGACAAGGTGGGCGGCCTGGTGCTGAACAGCCACCTGCGGCGCCACGTGGTCACCGCCCACGAGCGGGGCGACCAGGAGCGCATCGTCGAGGAGCTCATGGAGATCCTCAAGTACAGGTAGGGAGGAAACCTTGGCCACCCGGACATTCCGCGTCGAAGGCATGACCTGCGCCAGCTGCGTGCGCCGGGTGGAGAAGGCCCTGGCCGGAGTGCCCGGGGTGGCGTCGGTGCAGGTGAACCTGGCCACCGAGGAGGCCACGGTGGCGCCGGCGGCAGTGCCCGAGGCGGCCCTGGCCGGGGCCCTGGAGGCCCGGGGCTACAAGCTGGTGCCGGACCAGGCGCCGGACCCCTACGACGCCACCGTGCGCCGGGCCGGACTGCGGCTGGCCGGCGCCTGGATCCTGGCGCTGCCGCTCATGGCGCCGATGCTCCCGGGGCTCCACCTGCACCTGCCCTGGCCGGCGCAGGCCCTGCTGGCCGCCCTGGCGGCGTTCGGCTGCGGCGGGGGTTTCTTCCTGCGCGCGGCCCGCCAGGCCTGGCAGCTGGAGACCAGCATGGACACCCTCATCGCCCTGGGCGCCGCGGTCACCTGGGGCTTCGGGGTGCAGCAGGGGCTGCAGGGCGCGCCGCACCCGCCGTTCGAGACCGCGGCGGGCCTGGTGGCGTTCCTGCTCACCGGCAAGTACCTGGAGGCCAGGGCCCGGCACCGGGCCACCGGCAGCCTGGAGGCCCTGCTCAAGCTGGCCCCGGCCATGGCCTGGCGCCTGGGCGAGGACGGCGCCGGGCAGGAGGTGCCCAGCCGCCTGCTGCGGCCCGGAGACCGGGTGCGGGTGAAGCCCGGCTCGGCGGTGCCGGTGGACGGGGTGGTGCTGGCCGGCCGGGCCGAGGTGGAGGAGGCCCTGCTCACCGGCGAGCCGCTGCCGGTGCCCAAGGGCCCCGGCGACCCGGTCATCGCCGGCGCCCTGGTGCACGGCGGCGCCCTGGAAGTGCGGGTGGCCGCCGCCGGCCAGGATACCTGGCTGGCCGGGCTGGCCCGGCAGGTGGCCTCGGCCCAGGGTTCCCGGGCCCCGGCCCAGGACCTGGCCGACCGGGTCTCGGCGGTGTTCGTGCCGGCGATCCTGGTCCTGTCCCTGCTCACCCTGGCCGGCTGGTGGTGGCATGCCGACGCCCTGGCCCTGGCCTGGCGCCCGGCGGTGACCCTGCTGGTGATCGCCTGCCCCTGCGCCCTGGGCCTGGCCACCCCGGTGGCCATGGCGGCCGCGCTGGGCACCGCCGCCCGCGGCGGCCTGCTGGTGCGGGACGCCGCCGCCATGGAGGCCCTGGCCCGGATCACCGACCTGGCCTTCGACAAGACCGGCACCCTCACCCAGGGCCAGCCCGCGGTGCTGGAGGTGCTGGGCCCGGACCGGGACCTGGTGCTGGGCCTGGCCGCGGCCCTGGAGCGGGATTCCACGCACCCGGTGGCGAGGGGCGTGCGCGCCGCGGCCGCGGGTCTGCCCGCGCTGGATGTGGAGGCCTTCCGCAGCCACCCGGGCCTGGGGGTGGAAGGCCGGGTGGCCGGGCGCGAGCTGCGCCTGGGCAACGCAGAATTCCTGGGCCTGGACCTGCCCCCGGCGCCCCGGCACGGGCTGGTGGTGGGCCTGGCCGAGGGCGGGCAGCTGCTGGGAGCCCTGGTGCTGGCCGACGCCCAGCGCCCCGAGGCCCGCTCCGCGGTGGCCGCCCTGGCCGCCCAGGGCCTGGCCCTGCACCTGTTCAGCGGCGACCAGCCCGGCGCGGCCGCGGCCCTGGCGGCCGAACTGGGCATCCAGGACGCCCGCGGCGGCTGCACCCCCGCCGGCAAGCGCGAGGCCATCCAGGCCCTGCAGGCCCGGGGCGCCGTGGTGGCCTTCGTGGGCGACGGGGTGAACGACGGCCCGGCCCTGGCCCAGGCCGACGCCGGCATCAGCCTGCCCGGCCTGGAGGCGGCCCAGGCCGCGGCGCCGCTGAACCTGCTGCGCCCAGGCCTGGAGCCGCTGCTGCGGGCCCGCCGGCTGGCGCTGCGCACCCGCAGCGTGATCCGCCAGAACCTGGCCTGGGCCTTCGGCTACAACCTGGTGCTGGTGCCGCTGGCGGCGTTCAACCAGCTGGACCGGTTCGGCGGGCCCATGCTGGCCGGGGCGGCCATGGGGCTGAGTTCGCTGACGGTGGTGCTCAATGCGCTGCGGCTCAGGAGGGTCTGAAGCGGCCCGAGCGCGTCAGCCGTTCCCAATCTTTTCCAAAGGACTTGGTCCAACCCGAAGCCGCTGCGAACGATCAGTCGATCTCCTCCAGGGCGGTCTCCAAGGCCTGGAGGGCCAGCCCCGCCCGGAACGCCAGGGCTTTTTCCCGTGGGCCGTGCAGATAGCCGTACAGGTTATGTTCGATCTCGTCGGGCAGGGATTTGCCGGCCAGCCTGAAGCCTTCCCGGGAGAGCCCACCGGGCCTGTGACCGAAGCTGACCTGGGGATTCCCGCCGGCGGGGAGGCCGGCCGCATAGCGCAGGTAGGACCGTTTTTTCCAGGACGCGAATTTCCGATTGTCTTATCCTTTTATTCCCGGATAGGCTACTCCTGAGGTACGTGGAACGTGCGCCGAATGGTCCAGGTTTTTGCCCTGCTGCTGATGGTCCTCGCCGGATCACTGCCCGGGCTGAGCCTGCTCGCGCCGGCCCGTTCGGAGACCTGCGGCTGCGGCATGCCGGCGGACACCTGCCCCATGAAGATGCCGTCGCGCTCCCCCGGCCCGGCCCCCTGCAATCCCGCCACGCCCGCCCCGGTGGCGGCGCTGGCCGCGCCCTGCGCGGTGGCCCAGGCGGCGGACGCGCGGCGGGAACCTTCGCCCTTCCCCCAGTCCAGCTACGTTCCCGCGACGCGCTTCCTGGCGGCCGGCCCTTCGGCCCTGGCCCGGCCGGGACCGGTCCCGCCGTTCGAACCCTGTCCGACGCTGGCCCAGCTATCGGTGTTCCGGATCTGAGAGCGACCATCTGCTTGTTTAAGTAGTATGGTTTCTTTCTTTTCCAGCATCGGAGCAGCCCATGCGCATTCCCATGTACCTGGCCGCCGGTCTCATCCCCCTGGCGGGATGGGTGCGGGCCCAGGTCCCCCCCACCCCCGTCCCGCCCCAGGCCCAGGCCGCGCAGGCCGGCGACGACCCCCTCCTGCTGTCCCTGATCCAGGACGCCGAGACCCGCAACCCTGACCTGGCCCAGGCAAAGACCCTGGTGAGCGCCGACCGGGAGCGCATCCCGCAGGCCGGGGCGCTGCCCGACCCCAGCCTGTCCCTGGGCATCCAGAACGACGGGTTCAACAAGATCCAGGTCGGCCAGATGGAGACCAGCTACTACCAGGTGATGGTCACCCAGCCCCTGCCCTGGCCCGGCAAGCGCGGCACCCGCAGCGACGTGGTCAGGCTCGGGGCCGACGCCAGCGACGCGGCGGTGGACCGGATCCGCCTGACCGTGGAGGCCGATATCCGGCGCAGCTACACCGGACTGCTGCTGGTGCGCAGTCAGCTCCGGCTGCTCGCGGACCAGGCGCTGTTCCTGCAGCAGGCCGAGGCCACCGCCCGCAACCGCTACGAGGTGGGCCAGGGCGCCCAGGCCG
>Ga0316217_10002214_pt1 | contig 23768 bp, 38 predicted proteins | sample 1anoAmetaG_FD_203633 | JGI IMG/M metagenome (GOLD analysis project Ga0316217, IMG submission 203633) | Freshwater microbial communities from Trout Bog Lake, Wisconsin, USA - 1anoA | ecosystem: Environmental > Aquatic > Freshwater > Lake > Hypolimnion/Profundal zone | place: USA: Wisconsin...
CAAGCTATAGCCAGACAAGAAGACGGCGAATTTAAAGAATTGTTGGATGAAACCATATTCATTCTTAATGAATTTTATATTTGTAATAAAATCATAGCAAATGATTATGTTGAATTATCACATGATAAGGTCATGTGGCAACGTAATGATCATATGAAACGCTGTAAAAAAATGATTGAATTATATCACATGTATGATGATGAAAACGAGGAAACAAAATGAAAGCTGCTGAAATTAAAGTTGATTACATTGATCATATGGGAGATGATTTAACAGTAGTTAATTCTGCTAGAGTTTCTTTTGATAAAAGAAAAGAAATATTTGATGAACAAGATGAAAGACTTATTAAGTATTTAGCTACACATAATCATTGGAGTCCATTTGCACATACATCTGTTCAATTTAAGGTATCTGCACCTATATTTGTTGCTAGACAATTAGTCAAACATCAAGTAGGAGGTGTATGGAACGAAGTAAGTCGTCGTTATGTATCCGATGAACCAACATTCTATATACCTAGTGTTTGGAGAGGTAAACCAGCACACTCTAAACAAGGTTCAAGTGATGAAATTATTGAAAATGTTGGTATTGTAGATATTATGAATGAAGCTATCAAGAAATATAATGAATTACTTGAACAGGGTGTAGCTCCCGAAATGGCACGAATGATTCTTCCACAAAATATGATGACAGATTGGTATTGGACAGGATCATTAGTATTTTGGGAAAGAGTATGTAAACAAAGATTAGATGCACATGCTCAAGAAGAGACAAGAACTGTAGCAAAACAGATTAGTGATAGCTGTTCTATGCTATTTCCTGTTTCATGGAAATATCTATTACAAAACAAAAACAATAATAAGGAGTAATAATTAAATTGTACAAACCAAGTTTATATTCAGATTTTATCTATACCTCTCGTTATGCACGTTATATTGATTCTAAGAAACGCCGAGAGACTTGGCCTGAGACTGTCAAGCGTTACATGGATTTCGTTGTTGAATTCTTAAAAGAAAATAATAATTATGATGTTCCTGTAGACCTTAGAGAAGAGCTAGAGATGGCTATTCTTTCACATCATGTAATGCCGTCTATGCGTGGTCTAATGACTGCTGGTGCGGCTGCAAAGCGTAATAACTGTGCAATTTATAATTGTTCCTTCTTACCAATTGATGATATGAAAGCATTCGATGAAGAGATGGCTATTCTCATGTCAGGAACAGGTGTAGGATACTCCGTTGAGTCTATTCATGTCAAGAACCTACCCGAAATTCCAGAAGAATTATTTGAATCAAATACGACTGTTGTATTCGAGGATTCTCGCCTAGGATGGGCCAAGGGATATCGTGAATTCCTTTCTCTTCTTTTATCTGGTCAGATAGCCAAATATGATGTATCTGCTTTACGTCCTGCTGGTGCAAGATTAAAGACAATTGGCGGTCGTTCTTCTGGTCCTGAACCTCTTGTTGAATTATTGGAATTTACAAAGACTCTTTTTATTAAAGCCAAGGGACGTAAGTTTACAACATTAGAAGCACATGATTTGGCTTGTAAAGTAGCTGATATTGTGGTAGTAGGTGGTGTAAGACGTTCTGCTCTTATTTCACTTTCAGATTTGCAAGATGAAAGAATGAGAGATGCAAAGTCAGGCCAGTGGTGGCAGACTAATCCATATCGTCGTCTTGCTAATAACTCTGCTGTCTATAATGAGAAGCCAGAGATTGGCACCTTCATGAAGGAATGGCTTGCTCTATATGAAAGTAAGTCAGGCGAACGTGGTATCTTTGCACGTCATGCCATTAAGACTGTAATCAATAATGCTAATGATTATAGAACAAAGAATTTTGCCTCCTTTCTTATAAAATACGGGATTGAACCTCGTGTTCGTGAATATCGTGATGACATGGGAACCAATCCATGTTCTGAGATTATTCTTCGTCCATATGAATTTTGTAATCTAACTTCAGTACAGATTTATGAAGATGATACTTGGGAAACATTAGATAACAAAGTTCGTTTGGCTACAATACTTGGAACGTTTCAGTCTTGCTTCACTAACTTCAAATATATTAATAAGAAGTGGAAAAAGAATTGTGAAGAGGAACGTCTATTAGGAGTTTCCTTAAATGGAATTTACGATAATGATCTTACTAATGGTAAAGAATCTTATCTACATGAGTTATTAACTTCTCTAAAGAAAACTGCTATTGTAACTAATGGCATTCTTGCAAAAGAAATTGGTATTCCTTCATCTGTAGCTATTACTTGCGTCAAACCAGAAGGATGTTTATCTTTAGATACTAAGATTAAAACAACAGAAGGAATTAAAACAATCGCCTCAATATTCGGAGAATTAACATCATATGATATTTTCGAAATGGATGGTGGTAATTGGATAATTCCTGATAGAAAAATGTATGTTTATGACGAAAATAATGATAAAAAAGAAATTACAAAACTATATGTAAATGGTATGAGTGAAGTTTATGAAATTGTTATGGAAGATAATACTGTTGTAAAATTAACTGCTAATCATCAATTAAAAACAACTAATGGATGGAAAAAAGCAAAAGATTTATCTGAAACAGACGAGATATTATCTTGGTAAACGTAAGGAAGACTAAAATGAAAATAAAAACAATAAAAAAACTAGAACCAGAATTTACTGTTGACATTGAAGTAGAAGATACTCATACATATCAACTAGAAAACGGTATTATAAGTCATAATACGTCATCTGCTCTAAATGGTACGTCATCCGGTATTCATCCGGCTCATTCACCATACTATATTCGTTATGTAAGAAACGACAAGAAAGACCCTCTTACTGCATTCATGATCGACAATGGCTTCCCATTTGAAAAGGATGCCTATGATCCTAATAATGTTGTTGCCTTCAAGTTTCCTATCAAGACTTCATCCAAGGCAGTCTATAAGGATCAGGTAACGGCTATTGAGCATCTAGAGCTATGGAAGACCTATCAGCAATATTGGTGTGAGCATAAGCCTTCTGTGACCATCTCCGTAAAGGAATCCGAGTGGTTAGAAGTTGGTGCATGGTGCTATAAGAATTTTGATTGGTTATCAGGGGTATCTTTTCTTCCTGCCGAAGAAGGTACTACGGTTTATAAGCAGGCTCCTTTCACTACATGTGGAGTAGAGGATTATGAGGCTTTGTTGTCTGTGATGCCAGAAGGAATTGATTGGACTAAGTTAGCAGATTATGAAATTGAGGATAGTACGACCAATGCACAGGAATTAGCTTGCAGTGGAGGCGGATGCTTAATCTAGCATACACCGTTTCTATAAATACATGAGTGTGTAATTTATAGAAACGGAGAATTTAATTGGTAAGAACAGTTAATGATTTAACAGGATTAAAATTTGGTAAGCTTGTAGTATTATCAAGAGCCCTTAATAAAGGTAAACAAATAATGTGGAATTGTCGTTGTGACTGTGGTAATAATGGTATATGCTATTCAACACATTTAAAAACGGGTGCGACTACATCATGTGGATGTAATTTAAAGTTATGTGGACCACAACATAAAGATTGGACCGGAACAGGTGAAATAAGTGGTCAAAGATGGATACAAATAAAACGTGGAGGAATGTCTTTAAGAAAATCTAGAAATAATATTATATTTGAAATTACTATAGATTATGCATGGAGATTATTTTTAGAACAAAATAGAAAATGTGCTTTAACTGGTATAGAATTAGTGTTTGGTAAAAGTAATGCTGAAGAAACAACTGCTTCTTTAGATCGTATAGATAGTAAAAAAGGTTATATTGAAGGTAATGTACAATGGGTACATAAAGATATTAATAGAATGAAAAATATATACTCACAAGAATATTTTATAGATATGTGTAAAAAAGTAGCGGGAAATTGTGAAATCTGAAATATTATCTTTTTATAGGTTTAATTATTATGGCTACATTAGAATAAATATAAAGAATCTTAGCAGATAAAGTAAGACTAAGTAGTTTATATAGGAGAAAAAAATGAAAAATAATAATTATACATTTAATGTACGCATTAAAGATAAGAATGCAACAGAATATTACCATAAAGGTAAAACATATATAGAAGGTAGAAAAAATTCAGAATATGAATTAGCCTTTACAAATCATACATCAAGAAGAGTATTAGTGATTTTTTCAGTAGATGGTCTTTCTGTCATGGACGGAAAAGTTGCTTCTGATAAATCACAAGGATATGTAGTAGATGCTTACAAAAGTTTAATCGTTCCCGGTTGGACTATTAATAATGATAAAGTAGCAAAATTCCAGTTTCGACCACAGGGAGATAAAAACAACACAACTTACGTAGAATCTCTACGAGAAGAAGGATTTGATGTTGATGAATCAAATCAGGGCGTAATAGGTTGTTTAGTTATCAAGGAATATGCTCCTCCTGTTATTGTTAATGAATATCCATATCACCACTATCAATATCCTTCTATTAATCATCCTGTTTATTATAGAAATGGAAGTACGGCTGATGGATGGAATCAGATAGTTCCCATGAATACAGCTATAACAGGAGTAACAGGAGCATATCCTATATCTATGGGAATAAGTTCTGGTGGTATATCTTCAAGTATGGCTACTTTAAATGCCTCACCCATTGAAACAGTAACAACAGCTTCTAGAGGTTATTCTGAAATTAATAATTCTATTAATTTCATGGAAACAAATGCATCTCTAGGTACGGGGTTTGGTGATGATCAATCATTTAAGACAAAAAATACCTGCTTTACACGAGATGATAAAGTAGAATGGATTGCTGTTCTTAATTATGATACTCTAACGAATCTAAAGAAAATGGGTGTCGTAATCGAAAAGAAAGCCGAGAAACAAGCATTTCCCGGTTATAATCCTAATGGATGTTATATTCCACGTAATCGCTGAAAATACCTGATTGACTTTTTCTTGTCAATCAGGTATCCTTTCTTTTTTTCAAATTCAGATAAGAAAGAGGTTTGTCATATCTCTCGAAAAGGTTATTCTTAAGCATCTCGTTAATAATGACACATTTGCACGCAAAGTTATTCCATATTTAAAAGTTGAATATTTTAAAGAACATACCGACAAAGAAATATTCAACTTAATAAATGAGTATATGATCAAATATAATGTGCTTCCTTCTAAAGAAGCGCTATCGATTGATCTTGTCAAGGCGAATATTAACGACGAGCAAAAAGAATCTTGTCAAAAAATAATTGATAATCTTAATGTTGATAATGCTACTTCATTAGATTGGCTGCTCAACACAACAGAAGAATTTTGTCGGGATGCTGCCATTCATAATGCATTATTCGAATGTATTCAAATTTGTGATGGTAAAAATAAAACACTCACTAAAGATAGTATACCTAAGATTATGCAGGATGCTATTGCTATATCATTTGATACACATATCGGGCATGATTATTTTAATGATGCAGAGGCTCGTTTTGATTTTTATCATTTAAAAGAAAATAAAATTCCATTTGATATTGATATTCTTAATGAAATCACCAAAGGTGGTGTATCAAAGAAAAGTCTTACTGTTTTAATGGGAGGTATTAATGTTGGCAAAGCACAACCATTAGATACCATTATTCCTACTCCAACAGGGTTTAGAAAATTTGGTGATCTAAAAATTGGTGATAAAGTTTTTGGTTCTGATGGTAATGAAACTACTGTCACAGGTGTATTTCCACAAGGAAAGAAAGAAGTTTTTGAAATTAATTTTCAAGATGGAAGAAAAACAAAATCTTGTAAGGAGCATTTATGGAAATATAAGACTAAAGAAACATGGAAAGTGGGTTCTTTAGAAGAAATTATGAACAAGAAGGCACAAACCAGACCAGTTTATATTCCTCTCAATGATGCTGTATCTTACGAAACCAAAACTTTTTATTTACATCCTTATGTTATTGGTTGTTTATTAGGAGATGGTGGTCTTACACAAGATACACTTTATTTTTCTTGTGTAGAAGAAGAAATCCTAAAAAGATTTTCTTCTTCTTTACCTACAAATAATTATTTAGTAAATTCATCAAAACACAATTATCGTATTAACGGCGATTTAACTTTAAAGAATGAATTAATTCGTCTCAATATGAAAGGAAAATATTCACATGAGAAGAGTATTCCAGAAGAATATTTTTATGGTTCTATTGAACAAAGATATGAATTATTAAGAGGTCTACTTGATACAGATGGTTATGTAACAAAAACAGGAAGTGCATGTTTTTATAGCACAAGTGAAAAGCTTGCTGACGATGTAAGAATGTTAGTTTTTAGTCTAGGAGGTACTGCTAATAAAAAAGTAAAAAAGAATGTTTTTTATAAAGATAAAAACTGTATTAAAGTTGAATGTAGAGATTGTTATAAAGTAACAATTCGCCTTTATGACGACATTCCTATGTTTTCTTTAAATAGAAAACAGGAAAGAGTATCTGTAAATAAAGAAGCTAAACTTACTATTAAAGATATTAATTTTGTTGGATATGAAGAATGTCAGTGTATTTCTGTGTCTGCTTTAGATCATTTATATTTAACAACAGATTATCTTGTTACTCATAACACGATGGTCATGTGTAGTATGGCTGCTGCAAACTTACGTGAAGGAAAGAACGTACTTTATATTACTATGGAAATGTCCGAAGAAATGATTAGCCAACGTATTGAGGCTAATCTTATGGATATGACCATTGATGACGTAATGAAATTGGATAGAGAACCTTTTCTCAATAACGTCTCTCAGATTAAAAAGAATACAGTAGGGCAGTTAAAAGTAAAGGAATACCCTACTTCACAGGCAGGATCATCTAATTTTAGATTTCTTTTCAATGAATTGAAACTTAAGCAGAATTTCGTTCCTGACATTGTATATATTGATTATCTTAATATTTGTAAATCTTCTCGTATTAAACAAGGTAGTGATTTATATGCTTATGTAAAGGCCATAGGTGAAGAAATTCGTGGTTTGGCTGTTGAATCAGATGTTCCTATTATTACGGCCACGCAATTTAATCGTGAAGGCTTTAAATCATCTGATCCGGGTCTAGAAAATGTATCCGAGAGTTTTGGTACAGGTGCAACTGCTGATCTTGTTCTTGCTATTGTCAGATCAGAAGAATTAGACAAAGAAAAACAGTTAATGTTTACTCAGCTTAAGAATCGATATTCTGATAAGGGTAAAATGAGACGATTTAAAATAGGTATTGACATTGAAAAGATGCGTCTATACAATGTCGATGACGGAAATCAAGATTTGGTGAAAGACCCTAGTGATGCTCCTTTCGAATCCTTCTTTACAAAAGAAATGAATGATTCTATGGGAAACTTTTTTGAGGATAATGATATTGGATAGCAATAAAAAATTAATTAGTCAAGAAATACTTAAAGTCATTCAATTAATTATTAATGAAGAACTATGGTGTAAACGTGCTTTAGCCAGAGATAAAGACGGTAATCAGCTTTTTGATCCAAGCGATAAAAATGCTTGCCAATGGTGCATTTATGGTGCATTGTATGCTTTGGATGCTTCTACCGAGACAATCACATACTTACAAAATTGTGCAAAATATTTGGGTTGGTCCGATCTTGATAGACTAAATGATTTAAATCAGCATTTTTATGTAATACAATTTCTTAAAGAATCACTTGAAGAACTTGGTGTTACATTCATAGTTAAAATAAAGGATTATGAAATGGGTAAAAGATATATTAGAAAGGAGGGTCGTGATGGCAAATAAAACATTTGTAATTTCTGACAACCACTTTCGGACACGCTAATATCATCAAGTTCTGTAATCGTCCGTTCTCTTCTGTAGAAGAAATGGATGCAGAGATGATCCGTCAGTGGAATGAAGTCGTAGGACACGATGATCGTGTTATCGTTAACGGTGACTTCATGTTCTTCAAGAAGGACACAGGTATCTTCAATACGCTGAAAGGTCATAAGTTTCTGGTTAAGGGAAACCATGATCATACGGCTACTCGTAATCTTGGATGGGAAGCTATCCATGATATTTGGGAATTCACATATAACCAGCGTAGGGTTGTAATGTGTCATTATCCAATGGAAGAGTGGAACGGTAAGTTTCATGGTTCTATTCATCTGTTTGGACATGTTCATACTACTCCTGTATCTGATCTTCCTAATCGATATAATATCTGTGTTGAGACTATCGGATATGCTCCGGTTCCTATTGAAACTTTTACTAACAGAGAGGTATATTCTTACAAATGAATCTAACAGAATATGATGCTATCAACATAAATTTAATGCGTGATATTGTTTACCAAAATAATGTTAAGGCAGGTTGGTATAAAACACCTGATTCTTTACTAGCTGTAGTCACCGAACATGCTCCTGAATTAAAAGAAACCGTAGAAGCATATCACGAGTTAACACTGCTAGCATTGATTCATTCAGAAATTTCTGAGGCATTAGAAGGCCGTAGGAAGGGATTGATGGATGATCACCTACCTATACGTCCACAAATTGAGGTTGAATTGGCTGATACTGTAATAAGAGTATTAGATTTATGTGGTAGACGTAATTATGATATTGGGGGAGCAATAATAGAAAAATTTGAATATAATAAGAAACGCGCAGATCATAAAGCCGAAAATCGTGAGAAGGTAGGAGGAAAGAAATTTTGAAAGAAGGAGATTATTTTATTGTAGAAGACAGGTTTTTTCTTGATCCTTTCTCAAACTCCAATTTTTTTGCTATAAATACTTCTACAGTCCTCCCCGTAGAGACTGCTTCAGGGATAGTATACGATATCGATAACTCCCTTCACATGGCATTAATGCTACAATCAGTAAAAGCCAACTTAATATCTATGGGAATCATGTAAAATATAGCAAGGAGATTATATAATAAATGCAAATTAGTATTTCTGCGGAGGAACTTCAGAAGCGTAAGTTATTTGTTGCCACTCCAATGTATGGTGGTATGAGTACAGGAATGTATACTAAATCTATAATGGATTTATCTGTATTATGTTCTAAATATGGTATTGAAATGAGATATTATGCTCTTTTTAATGAATCCCTTATTCCAAGAGCCCGTAATTATTGTTGTGATGAATTTATGCGAAGCGGATTCACACATTTTCTATTCTTAGATGCTGACATTGGATTTGATCCAAATGACGTAATTGCAATGCTCGCATTACAAACCGACGAATCAGAATATGATATCATTGGCGGTCCTTATCCTAAAAAGAATATTTCATGGGAAAAGATTGTTACTGCTGTCAATAAAGGAATGGCAGATGAAGACCCTAACGTTCTTGATCGTTTTGTCGGTGACTTCGTTTTTAATCCTAAACAAGGTGCATCACAAATTCCAATTGGAGAGCCTTGTGAGGTTCTAGAAATTGGTACTGGTTATATGATGATTCGTCGTAATACCTTTGACAAATTTGTTAGCGCATTTCCTCAATACTCTTATCGTCCTGATCATGTAAGAACAGAACATTTTGATGGTTCTCGTGAAATTACAATGTTCTTTCAGGCAGAAATTGATCCAAAGTCAAGACGTTATCTTAGCGAAGATTATTGGTTTTGTCAAAAAGTTCAAGAAATTGGTCTTAAAACTTGGTTATGTCCATGGATGAAGACTTTTCATGTTGGAACAATGATTTATGGTGGTTCACTAGCTGATTTGGCTTCCATTGGTGTATCTCCTACTGCTGATATTTCACAATTGAAGAAGAATAAAAAAGTTTAACAAAACTTATTCATGATTCAATGTAAATATGAAAAATTTAAAATCAAAAGAAAGTTGGATCATGAAATATACAGAAGCATTAAACAATGATATAATTGAGTCTGGCGATGTTATTGTATGGTCTGAGAATGGCATTAAAATAGACCATGTAGGTATTGCATATATAAAAAATAATACTAGAAGTATTTTTGAAGCAAAATTATATAAAGGTATTAGAAAAATAGATATGGATAATAAAACACCATTTTTTGTAATAAAATCTGGTGTTGTTTGGAATAGTAAATTACTCAATATTTGCAACTATCTTCTAGGTTCTAGATACAGCTATCTACAACATTTTTTAATAAAATGGAAATTGAATAGACCCCTAGGCGGCTTTACTAACTCTACCTTTGTTGCAATGCTTCTTAATAGTGCTGGTTATAGAATTAATTTTGTAGGTCTAACCCCTACAAAATTAGTTTCAGAATTACTAGGGTTAGGAAGAAAATCAATAGAGGTAATAAATGACTAATAAAGAAATCCAAGAATCCTTTTTAGATATATGGGAAGGAAAAAACGAAGAAGTTGTAGATTATACGGCCATTACAAATGGCGAAGATTTACTTGAACTTCTTAGTGATGATGGTATGAAGTGGGCGACTGCTTTATCTCAATCTTATAAGAAATATAGCGGACACGAAATAGATGTTGAATTTTTATTTCCTTGGTGCGCCAATATGATTGAGCATTCTAATGATGTAAGACGTTGGGCGAGAGAAGCAGCAGAAAAGGAATCTCTTGACAATCCTGCTTCTTAAGAGTATAGTATATTCAATATTAATTGCTAATGTAGTATTACATTCTTATAATTTAATCATTATAAGATATTTTACATTTTCATATGTATTTAATGTTACATTACAACTCATAATATTTATGTGTTTATATTATTCAAATTATTTTGTCGGAGTTTTATCATGATTTTAACAGATGTTTATATACCTCTTTGGCCTTCAATAACCTTTATTATTTGGCAAGCTTTTTCTTTTTCTTCTGTATTAATTGTTTTAGGTATCTACCTAAAAACAGAAGATAAAGAAAAAATCAAATCATTACTGATATCTATTTTAGTATCACTCGTAACATATTTCCTTATATATAAGGGAGGATTCTTTATTCCTCTATTTGGAGCGAACTTTCATTGAAATTCACTGACAAGTTTATTAAGTATCTGTCTACCTTTTATAGTATAAATCCTTCTATGGTATTTGTACCCGGTAATAATCAGACCACAATTAAAGGAGCAGTAGAAGGAATTTCTTTTTTTGCTCGTATCAATTCCGATACGTTTATTGACGAAGGATTTGCCATTGGTGATCTTTCTCAGCTTCTTTCTGTTCTTAAGATTTGTGATGATCCAGATATTCTTGTGAAAGATAAGAAAAAGCTTATCATAAAGGATTCTAAAAGAAAAGTAGAAATTCCTCTCGTTCCTACTTCACATGTAAAGTATGCAGAAAAACCTGATAAGTTTCAGAAACCTGACACTCCTATCACATTTCTATTGAATCATAATGATTTTTATGATATCAATAAGTTTAGTGCTATTTTTAAGACCGATCATATCGTTTTTTCAGGCGATGATAACGGAATTTATATCACTTCTACGGATTGTAATAATCCTACCTCAGATAATAGCATAATTAAACTTGAAGACTCCATTGGTGAGTCTTTCAAGGCAGTAATTAAAAAAGAAAATGCTAAATTATTTGATTCGGATTATGAAGTATGTATTTCTCGTAAGGGGTTTATTTACTTTTCTAATGGGGATTTGGAATACTTCATTCCAGTAGAAAGAAATTTTTCACAACTTTAAAGGTATATTATGAATTGGGCTATACAATATCGTCCTAATACTATCGACGAATGCATCCTACCAGATCATGTTTTTAATAAGTTAAAGGCATATGTAGATTCCGGTGAGTTACCAGACCTAATTTTAGATGGTCCTGCTGGTGTAGGTAAAACTTCTGCTGCCATTGCAATGTGCAAACAGTTAGATTGTGATTATTTTAAAATCAATTCATCCTTAGAAAAGGGAATTGATACGATCAAAGACAAGGTGATGCAATTCGCCTCTACTGTTTCCTTTAAAGAAGGCAAGAAGTATATTATCTTTGACGAAGCCGATGGAATGCTTAATTCTGCACAAGATGGACTTCGTGCTTTCATAGAAGAATTTAACTCCAATTGCGGCTATATTTTTACAGTTAATAATTCAAGTCGTATTATTCCTGCAATTAAATCTCGTTGTGAAACGGTTGATTTTACTTATACAAAATCAGATTTTCCCGTATTAGCCAAAAAGTTTTACGAAAGAATCGAGATGATTCTTAAGGAAAACAATGTAGAATATGAAAAGTCTGCTATTGCCGTATTAATTAAGAAATATTATCCAGATTGGAGACATATTCTTATTGTCATTCAGAATTACAGTAAGACAACAAATAAAATTGATTCTGGTATTTTGGCTAATAGAGATGCAGAATCCTATAAGGAATTAATAGGATTCCTTAAGACTAAACGTTGGTCTGATATTCGTCGTTGGGTCGGTGAAAATAGCAACGTTACTGTAGACTTTACAACATTTAGTCGTAAGCTTCATTCTGAATTAGAAGTTCTTACAGAACCTAATTGTTGGCCTTTAATTGTTTTACATATTAATGAGTATGATTATCGTAATTATTTTACTCTTGATAAGGAAGTAAACGTTGTTGCATTTCTTACGAAATTAATGCAGGATACGATATGGCGTTAGTTCAAAAGAATAATCCCTTCAAATACATAAATGCTCTTTGTGAACATAAGTGGTTGCAGGTAGATAAGAGAGAATACGTACCCTTTCTTGTCAATAGATTTTTTTCTTATTTTCCTGATACTATTCTAATATCAGAAGAGGGTGCAAGAATCTCACATAAATTAAGTGAGCAGGCTCATTTTGATTATTATTATGGTCAGATCAGGGGAAAGAAAAGATTCGTTCCTAAGTGGCATAAGAACAAAGAGGAAGATATAATTTCTTCTTTGGTAGAATTCTACGACATTTCACCACGAGAAGCAAGGATAATTTCTCCTGCTGTATCTGATGAAGAAATAAAAATAATAAAAAAAGAATTAAGCGAAAGGTTAAAAAATGCATAATATTTTCGATACTCTTGTAGAAGTTGAACTAAAGACACCAGAAGATTTCCTTAAAATTAAGGAAACTCTTTCCAGAATCGGTGTTCAGTCACATAATGAAAAAAGACTCGCACAAACTTGTCATATTTTACATAAGCAAGGACGATATTATATTGTACATTTTCTAGAAATGTTTATCATCGATGGAAAAGGAAAAAACTTTACAGATGATGATAAGGGTCGTAGAAACACGATTGCCTCTTTACTTGAGCAATGGAATCTGCTAAAGATTAAGAATCCAGATATCGTTAAGGAGCCTAAGGCTTCTATGAGAAGCATCAGAATCGTTCCTTATTCTGAAAAGAATGAATGGGTTCTTGTTACAAAATATCGCATAGGTAATAAGATTTAACATCATGGAGTGAGGTTGTGACATTATTTTTAGTATTAGTATTCATTATAGTATTGTTACACCTCGTATATGAGGGTCATCTTTTTATGGCCTTCATCATTTTTTTTATTATTATGGGATTATTGAGAGTTTAAAATGACATATGATTGTTATTGTGATTATGATGCTGATACACCAGAATTTTTTAATGAGTCATATCGTAAGGCTCGTAAGAAATATTGTTGTGATGAATGCGGTGGTCCCATTCTTCCGGGTGAGAAATATCATTATATTGTAGGTAAATGGGAAGGTGAAATTGGATATTATCGTAGATGCCCTCGTTGTATAGACATGTTACGTTATCTTAAAGGCAATCTTCCTTGTTATTGTTATTGTTATATTAATAATGTTTTTGAATATGCAGAAGAACAAATTAGTGATGCACTGATAAGGGCTCCTGAGGAAACCAAAGGACTTGCATTTGGATATTTTCGTTTAGTTGTGAAGAGGAAGAAATTTAATAAGGAGCATAAAGGTGAGTGATTCAGAAAAAATTGTTCATAAATTATCTTTTGATATAGCTATTAATGGAATGTATCCGGTAAAAGTGAACTAGGGAGATAAGTAATGGGAACCTGCAAATCCATAGTCGAACGAAGTTATCTTGCTAATCTTCTTCTTAATTATGCAGATCAACTTCGTGTATTAGAAGTCAAATGGTACGGGGAAGAATCTCAACATAATTTTGCCACTGGTGAGGATTATATAATTGACAATCGATACATTGTCAAGGTAGAATCAAAGCTTCTTCCAGATGGTGATAATGGAATGCAAGATATCATCACCGAAGTTTATACTCTAAAGTTTCAAAAGGATTGTGATGTATGATTTAGATACTTTCTATAAATACTCCTATGTTGTCGATAGGAGTATTGAATGGAAAAATATGGATTTGTATATATTTGGTATGATAAAAAACATAAACGTTATTATATAGGGGCACATTGGGGAACCGAAGATGATGGTTACATCTGCTCTTCTAAATGGATGAAGGATTCATATAAAAGAAGACCACAAGACTTTAAAAGAAAGATATTAAAATCTAATATAATAGATAAAAAAATTCTTTTAAATGAAGAATATGTCTGGTTATCTAAAATAAAAGATGAAGAATTAGGTAAACGTTATTATAATTTACACAATCATCATTTTAATCATTGGTCATCTGATGAAGATCAATTAGCAAATATAAAAGAAAAACGTAAATTATATGTTGTTACTGATGAAACTAAAGAAAAACTTAGAATAAGCCATTTAGGACATAAGCAAAAAGAAACAACTAAACAAAAACTTAGAGAAATTCATACTGGAAGAATAATTTTAAAAGAATGGAGAGAAAAATTATCTAATTCTCTTAAAGGTAAAATAGTTTCAGATGAAACTAAAAAAAGAATGTCTGAAGCCAGAAAGTTTAAGAAAAGAGGACCTTATAAAAAGAAGGTCAAATTAGATTTAACACAAAAATAGGAGAATATATTTTGCCACATCCCCACAAGAATAGACCAAGAAAAGGCAGACGTAAGAGAGGTTCTAAAGTTAGAAGAGATAGAAGAAAAAATAAAAAGAAGTAATTACTTTAAAATAAATACCTCTTTTAGAGGTATTATGAAAACTTTCAAATCATTAATAAACGAAACATTTTTAACAATAGGATTTGATCCTAAACACGAACACCTACGAGATAAACATCGTCAGGAATTTCATGATATTCTAAGAAATTCATATAAGAATGTTGAAGGTGGATATGGTGGTCTAGGGCATGGGACAGAGGAAGAGTCTAAATCAATTCATAAAGATTTAGACTCTTCCTTAATTAAAGCCACAAAAAGAGATAATAAAATAACATCTGTAGTTCTTTATAAGAAATCTGCTGGAAGAAAAGGTATTGCGATGGGAACAGATGGAACTTCGCAAGGTAAATCAGATTTCAAAAATATTTCCAAAGAAGATAATAAATTAAAACGCTCATGGGGCGAAGTATCAGGCGTTCCAGAAATAATTAATAAAAAAATGGGTGTTCCTTATGTACCTGCTGAAAATGCAGAAAAACTTTTGAACAAAAAGGTTGACATTACTGGAAAATTTACGTATAAAAGAAAAATCGGAAATGATGAACATGAAAAATCTATCATGGGGCATCCTAAAATAGACTAAGAGGATTAGATGCATTATTATGGTATTTGTTTGTATGATAAGGAACCAGCCACATATTTAAACAATTATGATGCTAGTATTAACATTAAGTTTCCTTGTTGTGAAGAAGATGTAATTGATCGAATAGATAATTTTTTATTTCAGGGATTTAATGACGCTAATTCCACAGTAGATGTTTTTATTGAGGATACTATCAAAGAAAAGGTATTTGATTTTCTAAAAGAATATGATTTCAAAAACCTTTGGATATATTAATAAGATTAGGACCATAAATTATGAAAACAATTTTTTCTTGTAGGTTTGGTAGTCACCTTTATGGTACTTCTACACCTGTTTCTGATATTGATATCAAATCCGTACACCTTCCTTCTGCTCGTGATATTATCATGCAAAAGGACAAGGGAAGCATTTCTACAAAGCGTCCTAAAGGCGTAGGTGAAAAGAATTATGCTGGTGAAGTAGATGAAGAGTCTTATTCACTACGTAATTTTCTAAAGCTTATTTCCGAAGGTCAGACTGTATCTCTTGATATTCTTTTTTGTAATCCAGAAAGCACAATCATGGCAGATGATATCTGGATTGAAATTTTGGCTAATCGTCATCGTTTGATTTCAAAGAAGTCAGAGGCTTTTATCGGCTACTGTATGCAGCAGTCCAAAAAGTATGGCATTAAGGGTAGTCGAGTCGATGCAGTAAGGAAAACTCTTGATTATCTTAAGAGTCTTAATGATGGCTTTAGCTATAAACTTGGAGACTTTTCAACAGCTATTGCTATTTTTGTAACCAAACAAAATAATGAATTCATTAATCTTACTGATCAGGTTCAGGCTTCTGGTGGTATGGTTACTTTTCTAGAAGTTTGTGGTCGTAAGCTTCCTTATACTGCATCTCTAAAGAATGCAATCGATGTTCTTCAGAGACTATTTGATGAATACGGTACTCGTGCTTTGATGGCAGAAACAAATCAGGGTATTGACTACAAGGCTATGTCTCACGCAATTCGTATTGCTGAACAAGCAATTGAATTGTTTGATACAGGTTTTATTACATTTCCTAGACCTAACGCACAATATCTATTAGATGTTAAATTAGGTAAAGTGGATTATAAAATAATGGCAGAGAGAATAGAAAATCTTTTTGATGAAGTTAAAGCCGCTTCTGAAAAGAGTTCACTTCCTGCTAAAGTAGATCAGGAGTGGATTGACAATTTTGTGTATGAGGCGTATAGAAATGTAATTATCAACGAAGGAGATAATAATGATTGGTGATACTTTTAAAGTATTAGGTGGTTTAGTAATTATGGTAGTGTTTGTTCTTGGTTTATCATATATAGGATTAAAAAGTTATGCTTTCTTTAATCCTCGATATGAACAGGTTCGATATGACACGTTCAAGAATTCACAGACATATAATGATAGTATGACTCGTGAACTCTACAAGATCAAACAGCAATATCTATCTGCAAATGATACGGATAAGGCTGCTTTAAAAGCTTATGCTTCACATGAGTTTTCAGTATATCAGAAGGATCGTCTACCGGCTGATCTTCAGTCTTTTTATGATTTAGTCGTTAACCAGTAAAGGAAATTTAACATGAATAAGATTGCTATTATTGCGACTGCAATGTCTATTGCAGGATTTGTTTCAGGGTGTGATGTTACTCCTACTTCTGATCAAAAGCAACATCAGGCACAGGAAGAGCTTTCTCAACAGAGTAACATGGTAGCCGGTATGCCAGCGGTTATTAACTTCTTTGAAAAGAAGCTTTTGAAGACAATTATCGAAATGCGTGATGATCCAAAGCTGAATACGTATACGTACATTACCGATCTGAATGGTCATCTACATCTACGTTGTAATTCAATTGGATATGGCATTCCTTATGCTACGCAGTATACAAATCCAATGCGTCCTGCACAAGCATATGAAACTCATGAACAGGGAAATATTACTCTTCCACAGGCTGATCCTAATGGATTATTCAGTCCTGTATCTGCCGAAGGTACATGGGTTCTTTGTAAGAATCCTAAGGGAGATGACGTAAAACCTGTGTATTTTGAGGATCGTGTAACGGTATCACCTTTCCCTCTAGTAGACTAAAATCTTGTCCTGTGTTGAATAAATAAACAAAACAACACAGGACACTACTATGCTTTACTTGATAAGTATTTTTACCGGACCATTTAGAACCATAATAACATATGGTTTAATAATCGTATTTATTATAGGAATAGGCTTCGGATATCTTAAAATAAAAGAAAATGAAGCCGCAAAAGAAGCCTTATTACAATTTAATAAAGCACAACTTGAACAAGTTGTCAAGGAAAATAATGAATATTCTGTAAAATTAAAAGCTTTACAATCACAATTAGACGTGATATCAAAGACAAATTCAGATTTAACTGAAAAGCTACAAGAAAATACAGACAAAACAGATCAGTGGATTAATACACAAAAAGATGTTAATCTTGATCCTATTTTTAATGAAACCTTAAAACATTTAAAAGGTAAATGAAATGAACATGAAGATTATTGGTATGTGTATTTTTATGGCTATGCCTCTAGTAGGGTGTGCATCTACACCAGAAAAGGCTGATATTGTGGTTACTGTACCAAAGCCTATTGTGCCTCCTGAACAATTTTTTGTTTGTCATCTTAGAAAGCTTCCTGATCATTTTGATGATAATAAGGAAGTTGCATCTTATCTAAATAAGATTTATTCGGATAATGAAAAGTGTAAGTATAATATGAATTCTCTTAAAGAGTATACTGAAAAGGCTCGTAAGGAATTCGATAATTGATTCTTATTATCCTTTTTATTTTCTTTTTTATTTTACTTCCTCTGATTTTAGATTTCTAAAGGATTAATGATTTTAAATTTTTAGGAATTGAATCTTCCTAACGCATCTCTTTCATGAAAAATTTTAGTACGATCTAACTCTATTTATAGGAATTGAATTTTATGGGTTTTTTTTGTAGTTTTGATGGTTGTGATGCAGTAGGTAAAACTACACAGGCTCTAAAGCTAGCCGCATATCTAGGCGATAATGGTATTAGTTTTAATATCACAAAGGAACCGGGTGGTTCTTATGTTGGTGCAAAGATCAGACATATTCTTATTACAGAAGAATTAGATGAAGTCGAGAAGCTTTTTCTTTTCCTTTCTGATCGTGCCAATCATGTTAGAGAGGTTATTAAACCGTCTCTAGAGGCCGGTAAGGTGGTTATCTCTGACCGATACCATGATTCTACCGTTGCCTATCAGTTTCCTCTCCTTGACGGTTTAAATCAATCCACAAAGGATGACCTTAGGAAGATTGCTACTCGTGGTCTAGAACCAGACCTAACTTTTATTATTGATCTTCCTGCTGAAGAAGTTCTAAGACGTATGAAACTACGTAATAAAAATAACATCCTCGATAAGGATGATCTAGAATATTACAAGGGAGTCCGTAATGTTCTAAACAATATTTGGGAAACCCAAAATGAAAACAGAGTTATTGTAAAAATCGACGGTATGATGACAATTGATGAAATACATCAAGCAATTGTCAAATGGTTTAATCATTATTATAGAAAGGTAAATTAATGTCAGTTACACATGTTGCTATTGTTAGGGATCATTCTGCATCTATGCGTCCTCTTGTAAAGGGTGCTGCAAATGATTTCAATCTTCTTTTAGAAGGAATTCAAAAAGAACGTAATGTAGTACATAATATTTCAGGTACTATTGTAGGCTGTGGTGTTGCAGGATACGGATTTAATAAATCTGCTGCAATCATCGAATCAAATTCTGATATTATTAATATCAGACAGATTGGAACATACAATGCAAATGGTGGAAATACTCCACTATGGGAATCAGTATGGCTTGCAATTGATGCATTAGAAAATAAAGAAATTGAACGTAAGAAAAAATCTTATGGTTTTGCACAAGAAAATGTAGCTTTCCTTGTAATGGTAATTACAGACGGTGAGAATAATGTCAATACTGTTCGTGGTGAGGTTCTTGCTAAGAGAATCCGAGAACTTCAGGCAACTGATAAGTGGACATTCGTATTTCGTGTTCCTAAGGGTTATTCAAGAAATATTACAAATGTAGGCATTCCAGATGGAAATATTATGGAATGGGAACAAACAAATGATTCTCTTGTACAGTCTACTGTTCAGACTGTCGCAGCAACAACAAGTTATTTTGCTGGTCGTTCTGTTGGTACAACTGCAACAAAGAATTTCTATACAACTGATCTAAGTAATATTAGTATTACGGAAGTCAAGAAGGAATTAGAAGATATTACAACAAAGGTTCGTTCTGAACCTGTTTGGTCTGCTGATGCAGGAAGTCAGATTCGAGATTTTTGTGAAAATCATTTTGGTGAGTATGTAATCGGTCGAGCATATTATCAGCTTATGAAGTCCGAAAAGATTCAGCCTCAAAAGGGTATTATTATCAAGCATCTAAAGAGTGGCAAATATTATGGTGGACAGAATGCCAGAACTATGCTAGGATTACCAGATTATGAGGTTAAGGTTGTTCCGGGTGATCATCATCAGTATGAAATCTATGTTCAGTCTTCATCTGTAAATCGTAAACTTGTTGCCAATACTAAAGTTGTATATTGGGGTTGAATATGAATAAAGATATTTTAATCAAAACATTGAGTCGTATTGTTGTCTATTCTAGTGCAGCTTCTTTGGCTGCAATGGCAGGAGATAATGAATCTTTCATAGGCTATTCTATTAAATTTAAGGAAAATGCATCAGAATTGATCAAATCTCTTGGTTATGATGCCAATGAAGTTGTCAATCTTCTTATTGCAGAAATTGATGCAATTGATCAAGATGTATAAATAAACAATACGGAAGAGGAACCAGAGCGGCCTCTGGACACGTCTCGAAAACGTTGTGTGCGTCTAATAAACGTATGGTGGTCGGCACAGCCCCTCTTCCGCCATTTTTCAAAGGAAAAAAATGTATTCTAAAGATAAAGAATTAGAGATTAATTCCGATATTCCAAATATACGGAAAAATTACTATGCTAAAGTAAAAATTACTAATACTCTTCAACATGGGTATGTAAATCTTATCGTTGAAGAAAAAATTGCTCCTAATTATACAAAAACCACTTCATCTGCTTGTTTATCACCAGATGAAATACGTAAACTTCGTGATATGTTAATTAATATTTGTCCTCTTTCTGCTGTAGAGCAAATGTTAGATGTTGAAACCGGAAATAAGATTTCTAAACCAGAAACCTTAAAAATTTCTAATTATATTGGTAATAATTATGTTATTGGTAATAATGATAGTGTATTTTATTTACAGGGTTCAGTAGCATATCCTGTTAAGATATCCAAGTAAGGAACATTGTATAAAAAATTTAATAGTAGTATTATTACTTATAATGACAACTCCTGCATTTTCTATGACAGGAAAATCAGATTATTATTCTCAAAAAAATAATACAATCATTACAGAAACCCATACTCCTTCAACTTATGTAAGAGCTAGTTATTATGGGTTACATGATGGAAGCGGACATTATACTTCTTCTGGTCAGAGATTTGATCGATTTGGATTAAACGCTGCACACCGCTCATATGCTTTTGGTACAAAACTAGAGGTAACTTTTCAAAACCGTTCTATTATTGTCGTTATTAATGATAGAGGTCCTGCTGCATATACAGGAAGGTCTTTAGATTTATCATATGGAGCAGCCAAAGAATTAGGCATGATTCCATATGGTGTTGCCAAAGTTAAGATTAAAGTAATATCTTAAGTATTTGTTGTAGTTACTAAATTATTAATATATTGTGTTGAAAGTTGTGATACTCCCGGTATGTTATTAACAGTATCTGTTACAGATGATGTTCCGGGAGTAGAAGCTTGTTTAGCCAAATCTTTTTTACCATCATTTGGTTTCTTTATAAATGATTGATTTAAAGCAAACTTCTGTAATGCTGATAGAATGGCTCCTTGATTTAATACAGATGTTGGTAAGTGATTAGTCATACTACTTTGCAAGGGTCCTGTCAATTGAGGAAGCATAGATTGTAGATTATTTAAAACGTTGGCGATATTTCCACCAATTGTAGCATTTGCTCCTGAATTTTGTATATTTCCAAAAAATTCTAAAATAAGAGCATCCAAAGTTATTTCATTTAAATTACCCGAATCGATAAGAGCCAAAAGTGTAGGAAGCATTGCAGCATAGGCTATTCCTATTACAGATGAAACAGTGTCAGATGTTGGATTAGGACCTAAATTCTGTAAGGCTATCAATAATGCAGATTGACTTGTGGAAGAAAGCATGGTAGGCTGATTCGTTTGATAATTAGAAGATAATGAATTTAAGAATCTTGCTGTTCCTATAGCATTAATTACCTGACCAAGAACTTGTCCAAGTACATTAGTTACTCCTGTTGTTGAGGAAAAAGTATTTAAATCTTTAATTTTAGTTAAAGCACTAACAGCATTAGGTAATATAGAAGTTAGATGATTAGGATCAACAGAAGACAATTGATTTAAAATACTACCAGATGGTGCTGTTATACTACCTAAAGTAGGTTGAGTAGAATATTTTGTATTTTTTTGAGCCTCTGCTGTAATATCTACGCCGTCAGAATCTTTTGATTCTACTGGATTTGTACTAGCATTATCTTCTTGTTGTATATTTTTTCCTTTACGTGTCACAAAGGCATTATTACCATTTCTTGCACCTATAGGATCAGAATTAGTTCCCGGAACTAATTGTGTTTGTCCGTTTACAGTAGTTCCAGATTGAGCATCACCGGCCTTAGAAATAACATGAGTAAAGATAGGAATTTGTTTATCATTATCTAAAAAATAACCTCCTACAGTCGTTCCTTTAATTACTCCTACAGGAATCTTACCAATTTTATTATGTCCTGCTGACGTAATATCTTGACATGGTTTAACCCAAGGCAATTGATCATCTGGAATATTGGTCTTGTCATCATATAAACCATGAATTCTTACTTGTATATAACCATTTTGATGTGGATCATTTACGTTGACTACTTCTCCGTACCATAAAGAATGTCCAAAACTTCTGTCTGTCAAATTTCTCTCCTAAAAGAAAATATTTATTGACATAGAAATGAATATATTCTATAAACGACTCATAAGATGCAGATGCCTTCCGGGGCTATTAATGGATCAGGAGATACAAATGCTTTTCGTTATTATGAACGTCACCAATCCTCTTTTTCCTTCCAAGGTTGCTGTCTGTGAGACTCACCAAGAAGCCATCAATAAACTAAAACAAATCGGCGTTGTTTATTATGAAGAGGATGAAACATATCCTTTTTGTGTAGATGCTCTTGGAAAGAATGGTCAACTTTATACTATTGAACCTGACGAGGCATGATATGAAATTAATGAATTCGGCTAAAGAAAAGTTATAGTCTTGATCTAGATTGGTGGCATATTATAGATACAGCTACCTTTGAAAAAGTAAAGGCAGGTAGATTCGTATAAATAAACAATATAGGGGTGCGGTGCAGTTGGAGAGGCACGCTGGTTTCCAAAACCAGTCCGAAAGGTGAGCGGGTTCGAATCCCTCTGCTCCTGCCAATTTCTAATAAACCCTCTTGTAGTTCACTGGTAAAACGGATACCTGAAGAGCATCGCGTATGTGGTTCGATTCCACACAGAGGGACCATTTTAAAGGTATATTATGACTGTAGCAGAATTAATCAAAGTATTAGAAACTTTTCCACAGGATGCTGTCATTATCGTTGCAGATAATGGCGAAGGCATTGCTTGGATTATGGACAGTTATGATAGCCCGTACCTTTCAGACATAACTGAAAAAGATCGTAAGTATTTTAATGATGAACGTTTGGAAAATGTAAATCGAGCAGTTTATTTTTGTTAAATGGAGATTTATTATGAAAATTCGTGCAAGGATGGACAAGGGTCATCGTACATTGGTTCTTTGGGAGAACTATTACGACAATTCCTTCAATGGTTATATTATGGTAACAGAATATCCCTCTGAATTTCCTTGGAACCGTCCTAGGAAGAAGAAGATTATTAGCAAAACTTTGAAACATAGGGTGATGACATGAATCTTTCAGATGAACAGATCGAGGCTCTAAAGAAGAGCATTGAGCATTGGGAAGAAAACGTCAAGGCACAAACACCTGAAAAGGCAAGTGTTGATGCAGATAAGTGTGCCTTATGCGTAAAGTATCAGATAGAACTGCCTTCACATTTGAAATGTATGCAATG
>Ga0316217_10002215_pt1 | contig 23760 bp, 16 predicted proteins | sample 1anoAmetaG_FD_203633 | JGI IMG/M metagenome (GOLD analysis project Ga0316217, IMG submission 203633) | Freshwater microbial communities from Trout Bog Lake, Wisconsin, USA - 1anoA | ecosystem: Environmental > Aquatic > Freshwater > Lake > Hypolimnion/Profundal zone | place: USA: Wisconsin...
TCGGCGTAGGGACGAACACCGCGCCCGGCTTCGGTAACTATCCGCTCAACGGCGATATTTATCGCGCCACGATCGATGGCTCGTTCAAATATTGCGGCTTTGCTTTCACCGGCGCCACGTTCTTTGAGCAGATCAACGAGAATCCCGCCGCCGCCGGTCAGACCCTCGGTACGTTCCCGAGCGGTTATTCCGCCACCAACAAGTCGAGTTTCTTCCTCTGGTCATATTACGGCCAGGTCGGTTACATGCTTAATAGACAGTGGGAAGTGGTCGCCCGCGCCGGCAATATCATGACCGAGGGCTCACCCAATGCGTCGCAGGAATACGCCTTGGGCCTTAATTACTTCATCTTCGGCAAGAACGTGAAACTCATGGGCAATGCGGCCTATGTACCCAATGAAGCCGCCTTCACCGACCCCACATTCGGGACAACGCAAAACACCCAGGATCTCACGCTCCGCCTGCAATTACAGGTGAAGTTCTAACCGTTCGTCCCGCAACCCTCACGTCGACCGTGGCCCAACCGTACAGAACTTGACCTTGGCGCGTCAGCAAAGCGATTAGGCGATGGCTTAATCCTGATAAACGCGTCGGTATTTCTGCTTTTTCCTCTCGTAATTTTCCAGCACGGCGCCTATTATTGAGTCGCGTCAAGGCATTCCAAAGGAATAATGCATGATCCGTCGGCTCTTCCCCTGGGCGGCACGGAACACCACCGGCCGCGCGGCCACCGCCCTACTCGTGGTCATCCTGTTGCTGCCGGGGCACCATGCTTATGCCGGACCGCCATTTCTCACCGACGATCCGGAACCGGTGGAACTGCACCATTGGGAACTCTACCTGGCATCGCTGGGGAATGTTGTGTCCCACAATCTCGCGGCCACCATGCCGCATGTCGAAATCAACTACGGCGCCTTGGAGAATGTGCAGCTTCATACTATCGCGCCCCTGGCCATCAGTCATGCCAATGATGGCCCGACCGATTATGGCTATGGCGATACGGAACTGGGGTTCAAGTACCGCTTCGTTCAGGAATCCAAGTACGTGCCGATGGTCGGCATCTTCCCGCTGGTGGAAATTCCCACGGGCAGCGCCGCCCACGGCCTGGGCAATGGGCGGGTGCAATGCTTCCTGCCGGTGTGGCTCCAGAAGAGTTTTGATGATGACAAGTGGACCACCTACGGCGGCGGGGGATATTGGTTCAACAATGCCCAGGGCGCCAAAGATCACTGGTTCTTCGGGTGGACGCTCCAACGCAAAATCAATGACCACCTCACCCTCGGCGGCGAACTGTTTCATCAAACTTCCGATGCCCAGGGCGCTACCGATCGTACCGGCTTTAATCTCGGCGGCATCATTGACGTCACGGCGCACCACCACCTCCTGTTTTCCGCCGGGCGCGATCTACAGGGCCCGGTCACGCTAAGTTATTACCTGGCTTATCAGTTGACGTTTTAGCCCGGATCGTCCGGCCGTAATTTGCACAAGGAATACCGAATGGAACTCTCGACGCGGGAATGGTGGACCGTGCTCCACGGGATGGTCCTGGGCGGATTCTTCCTGGGGGCCTTTGGGGCCGGACTGGCGGGCTTCTGGAGCCTGCGGCCGGAGTGGGTGACCCCGGCCGGCGCCACCGCATGCGTCCGCCGCCTGGTCATTGGCACGTTCACCATGGCTCTGGTGGCGTGGCTGACGGTGATCATCGGCTCGTACATCATCTATCCGTGGTACCGGGCCAAGCCGTCCGTGGACCCTGCCAAGATGACCGCGGCCGAGCTCCAAGCGTACCCCAAATTCTACCTGACCAAAGGCCCGAACGCCGCCCGGACCGCCGGGTGGCATGACTTTGGCATGGAATGGAAGGAACATGTGGCCTGGCTGGTACCCATTCTGGCGACGGCGGTGGCCTTCGTCGTGCGCCGCTATCGCACGCAACTTGTTAACGAGCAGACCCTGCGGCGCATGCTGGTCCTGTTGTTCACCATTGCCTTCCTGGCCGCGGCGGCGGCCGGGGGATTCGGCGCCTTCATTAACAAAGCCGCCGCCATACGGTAGTCCCCGCAAGGGGTGGAGTTTCATGTCGCGTTCGCACCATGGTGCGAACGTTTGTTATCGGGAGTGTTCTCATGCCGGCTTTACCGAATCAGGAATCGACACCGGGGGCGCAGCGCATTCCCAACGGCGCCGGCTGGGCCGCCGTTCTGGCCGCGGGCATCGGCTGCGCCGCCTTGGGCCTGTGCGTCGACCTGGCGGAAGGCTCCCGGTTCCTGTTCGATAAACTCAACTTCTATTCCCCCGTCGGCAACCTGTCGGGCAAAACCATACTCGGCGTTGTGGTGTGGCTGAGCGCCTGGGCCATCCTGCACGCCCGCTGGAAGAGCCGGGACCTGGCCGCCCCCGGGAAGATCGCCGTCCTCACCCTTATTCTGCTGGCGCTGGCGTTGCTCGCCACATTTCCGCTGTTTTTCGGCCTTTTTGCGGTGGCCTGAGCGCTCGGAGCACGACCTGCCGCGCGGGCAAGGGGTCCGTGCCCGGCGGGCCGGCGCCGGTCCGTGGCGCATTTGTTTTGTCACGTCCCCAACCAGAGCTTCCGGGAAAGACCGGGCGCCCCCCTGCGCCCTGCAATATTCACACGATATTGCGCTGGCGCTAACGAATCCTTAATACTCCCCCGGTAACGTATGGCCCATTACTCGGGCAGAAGAAAGCGGGCGTTGCGTTGGCGCCGTCGTGGATTGGGATGCTGGTACAAAGGCACATGTTTATAGAAAGGAACACATGAGCAACCATCGTGGGAACAAGTTGATCCTGGGAGCCCTGCTCGCCGCCGCTGTGGCTGCGACCCGGCCGCTGTGCGCCGCGGAAAGTGACGTGCAGGGTGAGATCCAGGCCCTCAAGAGCAAGGTCGCCGAACTCGAACGCAAAGAAGGCGAGAACTGGCTCACCGAGCAGCGCGTCGACCAGATCAAGGGTATCGTGCAGGACGTCATCAAGGACGCCAAGTCCCGCGGCGCCTTCATGGACAGCGGCTTGAACATGGGCTACAACAACGGCTTCTTCCTGCAGACGGAAGACAAGAATTTCAAGGCGGTGCTCAACGGCTATATCCAGCCCCGTTACGAGTACGTTTACAATCATCGGCCCGATTCCAACAGCTCCACCCCGCCCCTCAGCGCTACGCACTCCACGGATAATGCCAGCGGCTTTGACGTCCGCCGAGCGCGTATCAAGCTCACCGGCAACGCCTTTTCACCGGATATCATCTACAAGTTCTACGGCGATTTTTATGGCGCCAACAACACCGGCGGCTTCAGCGTGCTCGAGGCCTTCATCGGCTACAACTTCAACAATGCGCTCAAGGTCAAGGTCGGGGCCATGGATGTGCCGTTCACCAAGACCTCGCGCGAGGCCGATACCAACCTGGATCTGATGGTGCGGCCCGAGGTCTTCACCGCGTTAATGGGTGTCGATACGCAGCGCACCATGGGCGCGGAAGTGTACGGCGACATCATTAAGGACCGCCTCGATTACGAATTGCAGATCAACAACGGCGTGAATACCAATCAGATTCGCCGGCCCGATACGAACAGCACGACGGCCAACCTCGATAATCGCATGGGCTTCTACGGGCGGGTACAGTATGCCGGCAATGGTATTATCAAAGACTTTGCCGACGAACCGGATCTCCGTGCCGATAACAGCGACCTGATCTGGCTGCTCGGTGGTGGCGTGGGCTATGAGTCGCAGAATGCCTCCACAAATTCGCTCCCGGCGCCGCAGAATACCGCGACCATGGCGATATCCAATGGCCAGGGTCCGGGCTTTACCACCTACGCCCTCAACGGCGACGTGTACCGGGCAACGCTCGACTTGTCGGCCAAGTACCGGGGCTGGTCGTTCCTGGCCGCCGGCCAGGTGCAACAGATCAACGCCAATCCCTTCTCGGGCAGCAACACGGCGGGACTGCCTTTAGGGACCGGAAGCGCCAGCTTCTTTGAACATGCTTATTATGCCTCCGTCGGTTACATGGTCATTCCCAAGAAGCTCGAGTTCGTTGGTCGCGCTGAGTACCTGCTTACCGAAGGCTTCCCGAATATCGGCGAGTACTACACCGTAGGCGCCAATTACTATCTCATGGGCAATAACGCCAAGATTCAAACGGATGTGACCTACTCGCCCGAGGCCGTGCAGACCGACACGGGCGACACGCAATTGCAAAATGCCCACCAACTGGCGTTCCGCGTGCAGTTCCAACTTAGCTTCTAAAAGTTTCGCCGGCCCAATGCAGAGCCTCTAAAGTTGCCCTCCCAAGGCCCTACCTGCTTCAGGTGGGGCCTTTTTGTTGCGCGCACGAGGAGTCCTGTCCGCCGGCATCGGCGTCCGCAGGAGGGGTATCGCGCCATCATTTATGGCGCACTGCCGAAGGGAGAACTACAACCATACCAGAACGCGGGGCGTTAACTCGACGCCGGGACCATCCCGTGTAATAATATTCGAGCGTTTGGTCCTTAAATAGGCTGGACCATGGTCCTCCGATCCCTTGGTTGCTACCGGGCAATACCGCGCCGGCTATTTCCCGGACCGGCTTGGAATTAGACCCTGATCCACCAAACGCCGTAAATTACCACAGATTGAAAGGAACATAATGAAACGGACGTATTTTGCAGGGCTGCTTTTAGTCACAGCCAGTGCCGCCAGCACCCCGGCCATGGCCGCAGATAAATCATCCTCCGACAACGACTTGCGGGCCGAGATTTCGCAGCTTCAGGGCAACATCAGCAAACTCAACGGCCGGATCATTGAACTCGAAAAGAAGGAAGGCGAGAATTGGCTGACCGAACAACGTGCCGAGCAGATTAAAGCTATCGTGCAGGATGTCATCAAGGATGCCAAGGCCCGCGGCACCTACCTCGATAGCGGTCTGAATGTCGGTTACGACAATGGTTTTTTTATCCGGACGGAAGACCGGAATTTCACCGCGAAGTTCAATGGCTTCATCCAATACCGCTACACCTACGAAATCGCCCATCAGAACAATCCCGGGGCCTTTCCCAAGGCGCCGGCCAATAAAGGCGGCGATGCCAATGGTTTCGACTTCCGATACCTGCGGCTGACCGCCGACGGTAATGTATTTACCCCGAATTTGACCTATGTCTTTACCGGCGATTTTGGCAGTAATGGCAACACTGCCGGTGCCAGTTCCACCGGCGGCGTGGGTGCGACCGGCCAGACCGGGAATAATTTTCAACTCATTGACGGATTCTTCGCCTATCGCTTTAACGACATGCTCAACGTCCGCGCCGGGGCCTTTATTACGCCGTATTCACGCGCCCTTTACATCGCCTCGGGGTTGCAGTTCATTGACTTTGCCCACGCCTTCCGACCGTTCAATCAGGATCGCGGCACGGGGGTCAGCGTTTTCGGCGATTTGCTCAAGGACAAGTTGACCTATGAACTAAACGTTAACAATGGCGGGAAGAATGACAACCAACTCGGGCGTGCGGCCGATTCGAGCTCGACCGGACAGTATGACAACCGCCTGAGCTTCGCCACCCGTGAATGTTACTACGGTGGCACCGGCACGCCGGCCGACTTCCAGGATGAATCCGATCTGCGCAAGGACACCAGCACCTTCGCGTGGATGGTCGGCGCCGCTGGTGTCTATGACTCCGCCAACTCGTCCAGCGGCGCCTTTCCGGCCGCCCAGGCCGGCGAGTCGATCGTCGGCGTAGGGACGAACACCGCGCCCGGCTTCGGTAACTATCCGCTCAACGGCGATATTTATCGCGCCACGATCGATGGCTCGTTCAAATATTGCGGCTTTGCTTTCACCGGCGCCACGTTCTTTGAACAGATCAATGAGAATCCCGCCGCCGCCGGTCAGACCCTCGGTACGTTCCCGAGCGGTTATTCCGCCACCAACAAGTCGAGTTTCTTCCTCTGGTCCTATTACGGCCAGGTCGGTTACATGCTCAATAAGCAGTGGGAAGTGGTCGCCCGCGCCGGCAATACCATGACCGAGGGCTCGCCCAATGCGTCGCAGGAATACGCCTTGGGCCTTAATTACTACATCTTCGGCAAGAATGTGAAAATTCAGACCGATGTAACCTACGATCCCTGTGAAGCCGCCTTCACGGACACCACCTTGGGGACGACGCAAAACACCGAGGATCTTACCTACCGCCTTCAATTACAGGTGAAGTTCTAACCCGCGGCCTGACATATTGCATGTCCGACTTGTGGCCCAAGAGCGCGGCTACGCCGGAGTAGTCGGCATGCGGCACCGGCCCGCGTTGCGTTTTGCCCAGACGCTCACTAGAATCGCCCCGCTATTCACACATGCAATGAGATAATGACCCATGGCGGAAGAAAAAGCGGGGCTGAGCGAAGACTGGCTGGCCGTCTGGGGCGGACTGATCATCTTTGCCCTATCCTTAGGGGTGTTGGGCGGTGTCGATCTGTTGGGCTGGGGCGTGAAAACCCAAGTCTGGTTGCAGTTGCCCAACGCGCTGGCGCCCGTGTCGAAAACCTACGCCACGCTCGCTGGTTTCTGGTCGCTGGTGGCAACCTACGCCTTCCTGCTGATCGCCACGGCATTGGGCGCCAAGGCGTTGCGCCTTAACATCGGTGCGTTCCTGCGCGGCTTTACGGCGATCTTCTGGCTCAGCTATGCGTGCTGGATCGCCGGGAGCTACGCCTACATCGCGGCGACCCAGGACAAGCTCAAGAGTTTAGGCATCCCCTGGTCGCTGAATCTCACGGCGGAAGCCGGCTTCGTTATTGCGTTGCTGGCGGGGCTGGTGGTGGGGAATTTCTTCCCGCGATTTGCCACCTCGATCCGCACTGCCATCCGTCCGGAATGGTACATCAAAACGGCCATTGTGATCCTGGGCGGAGTTTTGGGCGTCGCAGCCGTGGAACAATGGGGATTGGCCCAGGCCGTGATGTTCCGCGGCCTATGCGCGATCGTCGAAGCCTATCTGATCTACTGGGCGCTGGTGTACTTCGTGGCGCGGAAGTTTTTCGGGTTCAGCCGCGAATGGGCGGCACCGCTGGCGTCCGGCATTTCCATTTGCGGGGTCTCGGCGGCCATTGCCACCGGCGCGGCCATCAAGGCGCGGCCCGTCGTGCCGATCATGGTCTCATCGCTGGTCGTAATCTTCGCCGTGGTGGAGTTGCTGGTACTGCCCTTTGCGGCCCAACACTTCCTGTATCACGAACCGATGGTGGCCGGGGCGTGGATGGGCCTGGCCGTCAAAACCGACGGTGCCGCCGTGGCCGCCGGGGCCATGACGGATTCCCTGATTCGCGCCAAGGCGCAGGCGGCCGATGGCGTGTGCTACCAGGAAGGCTGGGTCATGGGCACGGCCACAACCGTGAAGGTCTTCATCGACGTGTTCATCGGTATCTGGTCCTGCATCCTGGCCGCAATTTGGTGTACTAAGATCGAAGCCAAGCCCGGCGGAAAATTTCCGCTGGCGGCGATATGGGAACGGTTCCCGAAGTTCGTGTTTGGCTACATGTTCACGTTTCTGGCGGTCGTGCTCCTGGCCCTGTGGGCCCCGGCTTGGAATGGAAAAGTCAAGGCTGCCATGGGCGAGGCCAACGGCTTTCGCAGCATCTTCTTTGCGATGACGTTCTTTTCGATCGGGGTGGTGTCCAACTTTAAGAAGCTCTGGGAAGAGGGCATCGGGAAGCTGGCCGCCGTTTATATTGTCTGCCTGTTCGGGTTCATTATCTGGATTGGGCTCTTGATCTCCTGGATGTTCTTTCATGGGGTGAAACCACCCCTGGTCGGAGGCTGATATGGCGCCGCAACCCAAGATCGCTGATGAACTTAAAAAAATGGAGCACGAGCCACTGCTTCCCATCGAGAAGCAACTCATCGTCGGGAGCTTGGTACTGGGCGTCGTGCTGTTGGGTATTCTAATGTGGATAAGCCGGGTATTTTTTCCCGGCTAAGCGGTCGCGCCGCCCCCTCCTTCAAAATTGTTTAATGGTCCCCGTGCCCAGCGCCACGCCCCTCGTCCGGCCCTATTGCGGTTAATTCCTTCCGGAGCGCGTGAAGCGTTTCCGACTCATCCTGCCGCTGCTTATGGCACGGCGGAGGCTGGGTGTTTGTCCGCGGTATGGCTAGCGCTACAAACCGATCTACGCCAATTAGGCCGATAAGCCCGGGCCCTCGGGCCTGACCTTGAGATTTCCCGCCACCGGTCCTAAGGTTCTGTAGCGGCCTTAAGTTTGGCGGGCCCCGCGCGGTCCAGAAAAAGACCGCGGAACTTCGAGCCCCCAGCGCGGCCGATGAATCGCAGGGTGGTCGGGGTCATGCGCATAGTGCCTTTTGTTCTCGAGCGGCCGTATACCGTCTTTGCCGCCGTGCTGCTGATTGTGCTGCTCGGCGGGCTCGCCGTCCTGCGCATGCCGCTCGACATTTTCCCGGAAATAGATATCCCCGTCGTCAGTGTGGTCTGGACTTACACCGGCATGAGTGCGGAGGAAATTCAGGATCGTATCCTGATCAAGCACGAACGCCAGATGGCCGCCCTCGTGGACGACATCGCCCGCCTGGAGGCCAACAGTTACACCGGCGTGGGGGTGATCAAGGTCTATTTGCACGAAGGCGCGGACGTCAGCCGCGCCGTATCCCAATTGACCAGTTGCGCCCAGACCGTGCTCAAGAGCATGCCGCGCAACATCACGCCGCCGCTGATCCTGCGCTACGGCGCCACCGACGTCCCGATCATCCAATTGAGCATCTCCAGCCGCTTTTTGCCCGACCAGCGCATGACGGATTTTGGGCAGCAAGTCTTGCGCCCCAGCCTGGCCACCGTGCATGGCGCCCAAGTGCCGTATCCCTACGGCGGAAAGCCGCGTGTCATCATGGTCGACCTGGATATGGATGCACTCCGGGCCCGCGGCCTGACACCCAACGATGTGGTCGGAGCCCTGACCGACCAGAACCTGCAGGCGCCATCCGGGGACGTAAAGATCGGCCCGACGGATTACCAGGTGCCGCTGAATAACAGCCCCGACACCGTGGCCGCCCTGAATGATTTTCCCGTCAAGAGTGTCGGCGCCACCACCGTCTTCCTTCGCGATGTGGCGCACGTCCGCGACGGTTACGCCGTGCAAACCAACGCCGTGACCCAAAATGGGCGGCCCGCGACCCTGCTCACCGTGCGCAAGACCGGTGGCGTTTCGACCCTGGCCGTGATCCGCGGCATCCGCGCCGCCCTGCCGGATATCGAACGGCTCCTCCCGGCGGGCATGGCCATCGAGCCCATCTTTGATCAATCCATCTTCGTCAAGGCGGCCTTGAACAGCGTGTTGCTGGGCGGCCTGATGGCTGCCGGGCTCACCACCATCATGATCCTGTTGTTCCTGGGCAATTGGCGCCTGACGCTGATCATTCTGATTTCCATTCCGCTCTCCATCGTCACGGCCTTGCTGGGCCTGTATGCCCTGGGCCAGACCCTCAACACCATGACCCTCGGCGGTTTTGCCCTGGCCATCGGCATTCTGGATGACAACGCCACGGTCGTCATTGAGAATATTGAACGGCACCGGGGCATGGGCGAAAGCCTGGAGCAAAGCATTATTCACGGCGCCCGGGAAATCGGTACGCCCACGTTGCTCTCCACGCTGGCGATCTGCGTCGTATTCGTACCGGTCTTCCTGCTCCAGGGCACCGCCAAATACCTGTTTTCCCCCTTGTCCCTGGCGGTGTGCCTGGCATTGCTGGCCAGTCTGCTCCTGTCCTTCACGCTGGTCCCGGTTCTCTTTAAGTACTTGCTGCGGGCCCATATCCCGGAGCAGGACAGCGGCATCGGGGCCCACGGCCACGAACGCGGCTGGGGCCGCAACCCCGGCGTCTGGCTGCACCTTGCCTTTGAGGCCGGCTTTAACCGGTTCCGTAATTCCTATCGCCACACGCTGTCCTGGGTGGTGCGCCACCCCTGGCCCACCATCGGCTTCTTCCTGGCCTTAATGGCCGCATCGCTCCTGCTGTTTCCCCAGATCGGGATGGACTTTTTTCCGCAGATCGATGCCGGCCAGATGCGCCTCCACGTGCGCGCCCCGCCGGGCACCAAGATCGAGGACACCCAGGCCGACTTCGCCCGCGTTGAACAGGCGCTCCAGCAGATCGTCGGCCCGGAGCAAATCGCGGTGATCCTCGATAACCTCGGCCTGCCGTACAGCGGCATCAACATCGCCCTGAGCGACAGCGCCACCGTCGGCCCGATGGATGGGGAAATGCTCGTCGCGCTCCATAAGAAGCATACGCCCACGGCCGCCCACATGGCCGCCCTGCGGCGCGAATTGCCGCGCCGCTTCCCCGAATTCGAGTTCTTCTTTCAGCCGGCGGATATCGTCAACCAAGTGCTCAACTTCGGGCAGCCGGCGCCCATAGACATTCGCGTCTCGGGCCCGTATCAGCACCGGGACTACACGGCGGCCCTGAAAATTCTCCACGACATCCAGGAACTGCCCGGCGTGGTCGATGCCCACATCTTCCAGGTACCCGATGCCCCGGCGCTCGATGTGCATGTCGATCGCACCGTGGCCAGTCTCCTGGGCATGACCCAGCGCGACGTGTCCAACAGCGTCCTGGTGACCCTGAGTTCCAGCGCCATGGTGGCCCCGAACTTCTGGCTCGATCCGCAGACCGGCGTGACCTATCCCCTGGTGGTCCAGACGCCCCAGTACCGCGTCACGTCCCTGGCCCAACTCCTGACCATACCCGTGGAACATCCCCAGGCCGCGCAACGCCAGATGCTCATGAATATGGCCCAGGTCCAGCGGGCCACGGTGCCGCTGATTCTTTCCCAGCTCAATATTGCGCCCGTGTTCGATATTCATGCCAACGTGCAAGGCCGGGACCTCGGCAGCGTCGCCGATGGCCTGCAGCGCACGCTCGCTGCCGACACCCCGCCCGCGGCGCGCAGCGTCCACGTGCAACTGGCCGGCCAGATCCAGACCATGCAGGAAAGCTTCCACGGCCTGTTCGGCGGCATGGGCCTCGCGGTGCTCCTGGTGTTCCTGCTGATGGTCATCAAGTTTCAAAGCTGGCTCGATCCGGTGATCGTGCTCCTGGCGGTTCCCTTTTCGCTCGCCGGCGTCTTGTGGATGCTTTACACCACCCAGACGCACCTGAGCGTCCCGGCCCTGATGGGCACCCTGATGTGCATCGGCCTGACCACCGCCAACAGCATCCTGGTGGTCACCTTCGCCAATGATCGCGTGGCCGCCGGTGCCGATGCCCGCAGCGCCGCCGAGGCGGCGGGCTATACGCGCTTACGGCCGGTCCTGATGACCGCCGGCGCCATGATCCTGGGAATGATCCCGATGGCGTTGGGCGTCGGCGAAGGCGGCGAGCAGAATGCACCCCTGGCCCGCGCCGTGATTGGCGGCCTGTGCTGCGCCACCCTGGCCACGCTGATCTTTGTTCCGGCCATGTATGGCTTGCTGCGCCATCGGCCCGCGCTGCCCGCGGAGGACCATCATGCCCACGTCTAACCGCGATCCCGACCCCGCTGGTGGGGCGTATCCGGCTGCGCCGCCGCCCGCCGTTACCCCTGCCGGCACCGGCTGGAAGTTGCTCGCCGCCACGACCCTCCTGGCGCTGGTGCTCGGGATCATCTATATTGTTGTGCATCGACAACGGGCCGCCGCGGAAAACCGCCTGGCACTCCATACGGCGGCCGCCGCCAGCGCCCCGCCGGTGGTCGATGTGGTACCCGTCGCGTATGCCGCGCCGCTCCACGTCATCACGCTGCCCGGCCAGACCAGAGCCTGGTATGAATCCACCATCTACGCCCGTATCAACGGCTACTTGCAAAAGTGGCTCGTGGATATCGGCGACCATGTGCATGCCGGACAACTTCTGGCGACCATTGAAACGCCCGAACTCGAACAGCAACTGCTGGCCGATCGGGCCAAGGTCGCTGCCGACCAGGCCCAGGTCAAACTGGCCCGGGCCAATGCCAATTTCTCCGCCGCCACCTACGCCCGTTACAAGGATGCACCCCCGGGCATGGTTTCCGACCTGGAGCGCGACCAGAAAGCCGCCGACTACCAGACCGGCCTGGCCCGCGTGGCCGCGGCCGAGTCGGACCTCCAGGCCACGCAGGCCGATGTCGACCGCGTGCGCGCCATGCTGGCTTTCACGCAGGTGACGGCCCCCTTCGCCGGCGTGATCACCGAACGCCGCGTGGACATCGGCGATCTGGTGACCGCCGGCAGCACCGCCAACACCACGGCGCTCTTTGCGCTCGCCCAGTCCAACCCCATGCGCGTCTTTGCCGAGGTCCCGGAAGGACTCGTCCGCGAGATCCACGACGGCGATCCGGCCACGCTCACCGTCCGGGCCTACCCCGAGCGCAACTTTGCCGGCGCCGTGGCCCGCAATGCGCAATCCATTACTGCGGCCGCCAAGACCCTGCGGGTGGAAGTCGATGTTCCCAACCCCGACGGCATCCTGCTGCCCGGCATGTATGGGGTAGTTCATTTTCAGATTCGCCAGCCGCGCCGGGCGCTCCAAGTGCCGGCCAGTGCGATGAATTTTCGCTCCGGTGGTCCCCAGGTAGCGGTGGTGTCTGCGCAAGGGCGGGTGTCCTTCAAGGACGTCACCATCACCTCCGACCTGGGTACGGTGGTGGAAATCGGCGCGGGGCTGGCGCCGGGGGAGCGGGTGGTGCTCAACATCAGCAACCGCATTGCCGACGGCGACCTGGTCACGCCCCAGGCGGCGGAACTTACGCCACCGTCCGTGCCCCCCACGGACCCTAAAACCCGCCTGGCGACCGATGGCCGCGCCCTGCACTAACCCGCCGCTTGCTTTTGTGCGATAACAATCCCTATACTTAAACACGCTCCAGTGGTGGTTGGTGTTTTGTCTGGCGCTCCAAACCCCAGTACGCCAAATGAACTAAAAAGGATATACGGCCGAACCGCTATGCTTAAAAGTGGCATTTACAAGTTGCTGCTATTCTTGGTAATCGCCTTTGTGGCGGGCGGCAGGCCATTGCGCCTGGTTGCTTCCAGCTTTGATAATTCCGCATTTTTCTGTATGGGACGGCACGCGGGCGGGCGCCGCAAACAGGCTATGGCCGTCAATACCACCGCCGGACGCAGTACCGCCGGGCGCGCCGTGGTTTCTGCCGAACCACCGCTCCATCGTGGCGCCGGCGCTGCTGGATCGCCAGCGGTTACCCCCGCCGTACTGCCGCATCCCGGCGCGCATTGGTATTCATTCTGGCGCCCCCTGCTGGTCCGGGCCGCCGCGGCGGCGGGCCTCGTCCTGCATTCCGACCGGGCATTCCTTGACACCAAGGGATTTCGGCGCGCGCAACTTCACTTCGTCTAGAAGTTCCTTCCCACCGTTTGGCTGGCGCCGCCCGTGCCGCGGGCACACGGCCGCCGGGCAATAGCTGGCATTCCATTCCACTATATTTTCGTATTCAGGGGTCGCAATGCCAATGCCCCATTCGGCAACGTGTCTTGAGGTCTGTGCCGACACCCGGCGTTTCCGGAAACGGACCGTACCTGGGCGCCGGCAGAACGCCGGAACGGCAGACGGAGAGCGAACATGACGGCGATTTTCTCCCGGCACTCCCTCCCCGTGTTGCTTGGGGCCGCTGTCCCGGCGTGGCTGACCTGGACGGTCCTCGGCGTTGCGGCCATTGTTCTTATCCTCGTAGTGTTGTTTGGGTATTTGGGAAAAATGATGGATCGCCATTGAGCCAAGGCCGACAACGCCGGGCGGTTGGGTTCGTCGCCGCCCGGAGTTTGCGAGTAGCGGAAATGATCAAACGGCGCCGCCGATGGACGCATTTATGAAGAGCAAAAGGTTGCCATGGGAATTGTAAGTTTCGTTCTAAAACATCCGTACACGGTTTTCGCCGTTGTCATTCTGGTCGTCCTGCTGGGCGGCCTGGCGGTGCTGCGCATGCCGACGGACATCTTCCCGGAAATCAACATTCCGGTGGTCAGTGTCGTCTGGACGTACAACGGCATGAGCGCCGATGAAATCCAGAACCGCATTGTCGTGCTTCACGAGCGCCAACTCGCCTCGCTGGTGGATGATATCGAGCGCATTGAAGCCAACAGCTACAACGGGGTTGGGGTCATCAAGGTTTATCTGCACGAAGGCGCCGATGTGAGCCGCGCGATCTCCCAGTTGGCCAGCAGCGCCCTGGTCGTGCTCAAGTATATGCCGCGGAATATCACCCCGCCGCTGATCCTGCGCTACGGTGCCACCGATGTCCCCATTATTCAATTGGCCCTGTCCAGCAATTCGTTAACCGACACCAAGCTCAATGATCTCGGGCAGAACATCATCCGACCCGATCTGGCTGTCGTGCGGGGGGCCTCCGTGCCCTATCCCTACGGTGGCAAGCCCCGCGTCATCATGGTGGACCTCAACCAGGAAGCCCTGCAGGCCCGCGGCCTTTCGGCGGCGGATGTCAGCACGGCACTCCAGCATCAAAACGTGATCATGCCCTCGGGCGATGTGAAGATCGGCGCCCAGGATTACGCCGTCACGATGAACAACAGCCCGAACGTGATTCAACTGCTCAATGATATCCCCATCCGCCAAACCGCCCGGCAGGCCATCTTCCTGCGCGATGTCGCCTACGTGCATGACGGCTACCAGGTGCAAACCAATTCCGTCAGCACCAACGGCAGTCCCGGGACCCTGATGATGGTGCGCAAGACCGGCGGCAGTTCCACGCTGGCGGTCATCAATGGTGTCAAAGAGGTTCTGCCGGAACTCCAGAAACTGCTGCCGGCCGGGGTCCGCATCAAACCGATCTTCGATCAATCGATCTTCGTCAAGGCGGCCCTCAACAGCGTGCTGATGGGTGGACTCATGGCCGCCGGACTGACCGCCTTGATGATCCTGCTGTTCCTGGGAAATTGGCGCCTGACCCTGATCATTCTGGCTTCGATACCGCTCTCGGTGGTCGCGGCCCTGCTGGTGATGTATTGCATGGGCCAGACGCTCAACACCATGACCCTGGGCGGCTTTGCCCTGGCGGTGGGCATCCTGGTGGATAACGGCACGGTGGTCATCGAGAACATCGAACGCCACCTGAGCTTGGGAGCGCGGCTGGAGCGGGGAATTATCGAAGGCGCCAGTGAAATTGGGACGCCCACCCTGCTGTCCACGCTGGCTATCTGCATCGTGTTTGTTCCGGTATTCCTGCTCCAGGGAACCGCCAAATACCTCTTTTCACCGCTCTCGCTATCGGTCTGCCTGTCGCTGCTGGCGAGCCTCGTGCTCTCCTTCACGCTGGTCCCGGTGCTTTTTAAGTACCTGCTGCGCGCCTACGTGGAACAGCACGGCACGCGCGCCGGGGAGCACGGCATCCATCGCGGCGGCGGCAACAACCCATTTGCCCTGATTAACTACGGCTTTAATATGGGATTTAACGCCTTCCGCAATGCGTACCGCAATGTGCTGGCGTGGGCGGTCCATCGCCCGTTTCTGACCGCCGGGTTCTTCCTCCTGCTGCTGGGTGCCTCGCTGCTGCTGTTTCCGCGCCTGGGGCGGGACTTTTTCCCGCAAGTCGATGCCGGCCAGATGCGTCTCCACGTCCGTGCCCCGGCGGGAACGAAGATTGAGCAGACGCAGGAATACTTTGCCGCCGTGGAGAAGGATCTCCGCCAGATCGTGGGCAACGACCAGGTGGATGTGATCCTGGACAACATCGGCTTGCCCTACAGCGGCATCAACATCGCGTTAAGCGATTCGGCGACGGTCGGACCGATGGATGGGGAAATTCTCATATCCCTCAAGGAAAAGCACACCCCCACGCCGGCGCACATGGCCGATCTCCGCCGGCAACTGCCCCGGGACTTTCCCGCGCTCCAGTTCTTTTTCCAGCCGGCGGACATCGTCAACCAGGTGCTGAATTTTGGCCAACCGGCGCCGCTCGACATTCGCGTCACCGGACCCGACGCGAATGCCAATTATGTCATGGCCAACAAACTCGTGCGCGATCTTAAGCGCGTACCAGGGGTCGTCGATGCCCATGTATTCCAGGTGCCCGACGCCCCGTCCCTGCAGCTGACGGTGGACCGGACCCTGGCGCGGGAAATGGGGCTCAATCAGCAGCAGGTCGCCGAAAACCTGCTGGTCACACTCAACTCCAGTGCCCAGATCGCCCCCAATTTCTGGCTCAATCCGTCCAACTCCGTCAGCTACCCCTTGGTGGTGCAAACGCCGACCTATCGTGTCGATTCGGTCGCGTCGCTGATGCGTGTGCCCCTGGCACCCGCCGACCGCAACCAGCAACTCCTCATGAGCGTGGCGAAACTGACGCGCGGCCCGATTCCCATGGTCGATTCGCAGCTTAACATCCGCCCGGTCTTTGACGTGCACGCCGATGTCCAGGGGCGGGATCTCGAAAGCGTCGCGGTGGCGCTCGACCGCGTCATCCAGGCCAATAAACCCGATGACAAATCGGCCATGCACCTTGAACTGTCCGGACAAATCGAAACCATGCGCCGCAGCTACACCGGGTTATTCGGCGGCATGGGGCTCGCGGTCGTGCTGGTGTTCCTGATGATGGTGATTAATTTCCAAAGCTGGCTCGATCCGCTGATTGTGCTCATGGCGGTGCCCTTTTCGCTCGCCGGCGTGCTGTGGATGCTCTACACCACCAATACCCATATGAGCGTTCCGGCCCTCATGGGCACGCTGATGTGTATCGGACTGACTACCGCCAACAGCATCCTGGTCGTCACCTTCGCCAACGATCGGATGCACGCCGGGGATGATGCCCTCACCGCCGCCGTGGCGGCGGGCTATACGCGTCTGCGGCCGGTCCTGATGACCGCCGGCGCCATGATCCTGGGCATGATCCCCATGGCCCTGGGCGTGGGTGAAGGCGGGGAGCAGAATGCCCCCCTGGCCCGCGCCGTGATTGGGGGGTTGCTCTTTGCCACGTTCGCCACGTTGGTCTTTGTTCCCGTAACCTATCGGTTGCTGCGGCAGCGCCGTACTGCACAAATGGAGGAATCCCATGCCCGAGCTTGAACCCGCCAAGGTTTTGCGCGCCCGCCCGCCCGGTGGCGCATCGGCCTTGGACCATCCCCAGTCAGAAACACAAAACGCTGGCGCCGGGCCCGCCATCATGGAGACGCCACACGAAATTGACGCCGCCCATGGAGCGCACGTTCCCGTGGGTTACCGGCGCGGCATGGGCTGGCGGATGCTCTTGGCCGCCAGCGTCGTGGTCGCGGGGCTGGGCGTGGCGTTCGTCCTGGCCCGCCAGCATCGCGCGGCGGCGGAATCGGATTTGGAAAGCCAGACGACCGCCGCCGCTGCCGCGCCCCCGCCCGTGGCGGTGGTGCCGGTGGAGTACTGTGCGGCGCACCATGTCATAGCGCTACCCGGCCAGACGCGGGCGTGGTACGAATCGACCATCTACGCCCGGGTCAACGGCTATTTGAAAAAATGGTTCGTCGATATCGGCGATACGGTTCACGAGGGCCAGGTCCTGGCGACCATCGAGACCCCCGAACTCGACCAGCAACTCACGGCGGCCCTGGCCAAGGTGGAAGCCGACAAGGCCCAGATCAAGCTGGCCCAGGCCACCGCGCATTTCACCAAGACGACGTTTGCCCGCTACAAGGATGCGCCCGCCGGAATGGTTTCCGAATTGGAGCGCGATCAGAAGGATGCCGACTATCAGACCAGCCTGGCCCGCGTCACCGCCGCCGAGTCGGAACTGAATTCCAGCCAGGCCGAAGTCGACCGCATTCACGCCATGCTCGAATTCAAGAAGGTCACAGCGCCCTTCGCGGGAACTATTACCGAGCGGCACGCCGACCTGGGCGACCTGGTGACGGCCGGCAGCACGGCCAACACCTCGTCCTTGTTCGTCATCGCCCAGGCGGATCCGATGCGCGTCTTTGTCGATGTTCCCCAGCAGTTGGCCGACGCTATTGAGGATGGTGACAACGCCGCCGTCACCGTTCCGGAGTTCGCCGCCAAGACGTTCGCCGGACGGGTGGCGCGTAATACCCGCTCCATTGACAGCGCGTCCCGGACGTTGCGGGTGGAGGTGGATGTTCCCAACCACGATCGTACGCTCTTGCCGGGCATGTATGTCGCGGTGGCCTTCCAAACGCGCGCGCAAAAGCCCGCGCTGGAGATCCCCGCCAGCGCGCTGAATTTCCGTTCCGGCGGTGCGCAGGTGGCCGTGGTATCTCCAGAAGGACGCGTGACCTTCCGCAATGTTGCCATCACCCGCGATATGGGCAACGTCGTGGAGATTGGCCCGGGGCTTTCGGCCGGCGCTCGGGTCGCACTGAACATCAGCAATCAGATCCTCGATGGCGACCTGGTCCAACCCATGGAGACCCCGCCGCCGGCCGCGCCGGCCACGGCGCCCGGTCACATTGTCACCACCGCCGCGGAAACCGTGCGCTGACCTATGATTAGTGGGGGTAATCCCCCCGGGAGGACAAGCGATGAACGCCCATCCAAGGTCTCTGGCCATCCTGGCGGCCGCCCTGGCCCTGACCGGCTGCACGGTCGGCCCCACCTACCACGCCCCCCACGAACCGATCGCCGCGACCTTCAATACGGGAATGACCATTCCGCCGACCACCGCCCCGGCCACCCGGCCGGCCGCACCGCCGGTGATTATTGCCCAGTGGTGGCAGTCGCTGGGCGATGCCCAACTCAATACCCTGGTGGAACGCGCGATCCAGAACAATCTCGACCTGAAAATTGCGCTGACACGGTTGCAGGAAGCCCGCGCCACGGAATATGTCGTCAGTGGTGGCACGCTGCCCTATCTCGAAGCCAGTGGCGCCGCCGGGCGCGGCACCGGTACCAATTCCACCAAGGGGCGCGTGGCCGGCCCCCTGAATGCCGGCACCAATACCACGGGACTCAAAGAAATCACGCAGGTGGTCGGCTTCGATGCCGGCTGGGAGATCGATCTGTGGGGCCGCTTCCGCCGCGAACTGGAAGCCGCCGCCGCCGATACCCAGGCGGCCGCCGAGGCCCGCAACTTCGTGCTCGTGACGCTGGTCGCCGATGTGGCCCGGGCCTACATGGACGTGCGCTCCGCCCAACTCCGCCTGGCTATTGCCCAGGAGAACGTCGCCACCGCCCAGCAAACCTTCGACCTGGCCCAGGGACGTTTCCAACGCGGCTTGACCAACGAACTGGATGTAGCGCTCGCCCAGCGGCAGTTGGCGACCGCGCAGTCGAAAGTCTCCCCTTTGACGGCCACCATCACCCAGGCCCAGCGCCGCGTGGCCATATTGCTGGGCCTCCCGCCCGACGCGCTGTATGCCGAACTGAAAAACACGGTGGCTATTCCAGACCCACCTGGACAATTGGCGGTCGGCGTCCCCCCGGAGCTGCTGCGCCGCCGCCCGGACATTCGCCAGGCCGAACGGCAACTGGCCGCCGAAACCGCGCGCATTGGCATCGCCACGGCCGATCTATTTCCCCGCGTGGCGATCACCGGAGGCTTCGGCCTCCAGGGCCAGGGTCTGGGTCGCACCCCGACCGCCAACAGCCTCATCTGGTCGGTGGGACCCACCGCCGTGCTCCCGATCCTCGATTTTGGTCGTATCGACAGCATGATCGAACTGGAGGATTTGCGCACCCGGGAACTGCTGTTTAATTACCGGCGAATCGTCCTCAATGCCGTGCAGGAAGTGGATGATGCCGTCAGCAACTACGCCGCCCAGCGCGATCAGCTCTCCCACCTGGACACCGCCATTGCCGCCAGTCAGCGTGCCGTCACACTGGCGACCGGGCGCTACGAGCGCGGCCTGATCGATTTCTTGAACGTGCTCGACGCCCAACGCCAGCTTTACGACCTGGAAGACCAGTACACCGTCGCGCACGAGTCCGCCGTGCTTCAATTCGTTGCCCTGTACAAGGCTCTCGGTGGCGGGTGGGAGTCGTACCAGTCTGTACCGGCAATACGCACCCCGCTCCCGGCTATCCTGGCCGCCGGCGCCTACGTTACGGGCCACCGTCCCCCGCCGGACATGCCGTCGGAGGACAAACAGAAGAAATAGTAGGGCGGCGCTGCTTGATCGCCTGTGCCCAGGCAGGCGGACATTGCGGCGGGCCTTGGTGGTCGTCAACGTCTTTCTGGTGTCCTATTATTTTAGAAGGGAGTCTTATTATGAAACTACTGCTCACAGCGGTCCTGACCATGTTGGCGCTGGCCTTCGCCGGTTGCACCACGACACCCTCGGACCGAACCATGGCGCCGCCGCCGACGTCGCAGGCCAATCCCAACCCGGACAGTTATCCGCTGGACAGCCCCAACGCTGCGCCCAATGCCTACAACACGCCGGCGCCGCGCTAAACCGTCAAAGGCGAGAATGGCCAGTGTTAAGATCAGCAGGGGGGGTAAAGCGTGCCGACCTGGCGCGCCATGCTTGGCAGTCGAACGCGTCGCAACAATAGGGTAACGAATTTCAAATAGCACCCATGGAAACAGATGCCTAGAATGTGGTGGCGGGCACGTGGGAGTTTACGATGCGCTGGATCATCTGGGCAGTGTTGCACGCGGCGTTGCTGAGCGGTTGCAGCGCGTATGGATACCGCTACCAGCCGCGGGCGCAGCCGTTGCAGGGGATGGTGTTCGCCGATTACCGTGCACAGCGCAACGACGTCGCCATCTTCGTGGATACCGGCGGCCTGCGTCTTATGCATATTTACATTACAACGGATAGCGGCCAGACGGTGGCCGCGCAGCGCATCGACTATCCCGTATTCGCACCGGAGTTGCTACGCGGGACCCGCGACGAACTCTACGGTCCCGATCTGGCCCAGGGTCCGACGATCGCGCATTTCGACAAGGACGCTGTTGGTTCGGGCCCTTGGAATGTCAGGATTGAAATTCAAGGCGTCCCACCGGTAACCTTCCGGGTCGGGGGGCCGCGAAATACCGGTGCTGGCGTCCCCATGCCGCAAGCCTCGGCGGAATGAACCGCGTGCGTGCGGATCAGGGTTCAACTCCGCCCATCACCGGGGCTGCGGTTATTGTCGAGCCCGAACGGTGGTTGTGGGTCTGTAAACCAGCCGTGCCGGGCGATCTATACCCGGCTTGTTTACGACGGCAACGACGATTTCTAAAACTTCAATTGCAATTGCAGCCGAAACACAATTTCCCGCGTATTGGCAATTTCCAGCGTCGAGTTGTCCGTGTACGCCGCTTTGGGCGTGTAGTTGATGTCCGCCAGAATCTTGGCATTGTTGCCATACAAGTAATAATTGCATGCCAGGGTGTAATAGTCCGCCATGTTCGGATCGCCTTCATCCAGCAGGTAGCTGACCCGGCCCAGCACCTCTAACTTGCGGGGCACAATCATGTAGCCGGCTTGGGCGTAATACGCCTGTTGGAAGAAGGATGCCTTGTTCGTGTTGTAAGGCAGTCCCGCGGTCGCACTGCCCGAATAGGGATTGGCGTTGACCTGTTGGAAATACCCCGCCGTGTTAAACGACCAGCCCTGCCACTTGGCCGACCAATCCAGCGTCGCCCGGTAGATGTCGCCGTTGAGGACATACGCTTTGGCAAACCCTGGCGAATTGTTGGAACCCAGGCCCTGCACCGTCGCCGTGTTCTGCGGGAATGCCGCCGCACTGCTGTTCTGTGATTCATAACCCGCCGCCGCGCCCACCAGCCAGATGAACTCGCGGTTATCCTTGCGCAGATCCGATTCGCCGCCATCGTAAAACTCACTGATGGTGCCCGCCCCGGCGTATTGCACGCGCGTGTAAAAGGCGGGCCGGTTATCGACGTTATAGGCGGGCGTGCTGGTGCTGGTAATCGTGGTCACGTTGCTGGCACTGTCAACATAGCGGAGGGTATTGCTCTTGCTGCCATCGTTGGCGTTGATTTCATACCCCAACCGATCCTTGATAATGTCGCCCAGCACGCTTACCCCCAGCGAGCGTTGCGCATCAAAAGGCAGATTCACCTCCGGCCGCTCGAGTTCCAGGTTCACATCATATTCCTGCTGGCTTTTTGTAAACGGGGTCTTGAAGGCACCCGCACGCAACTTGATCTGATCGGTAAAGGCGTAGCCAACGTAGGCATCCGTCACGGTAAAACCGCCCGTGCTGCTGCCATAAAAGTCGCCTTCAAAGCGGTAGAAGAGCTGTGGCGAAAAGGCATTACCCGTGAAGTTGATGCGGGCGCGCCGAATATCGAAGCCGCTGGAATTTTCCGCGTTTCCCTGTGCCAGCGGTGGCGTCGCTCCGTAATTCTTGGTGTTGGCATAATGTGCCGCGTACTCGTAGCGAACCTGCAAGATGCCACCCACGACCAGCTTGAAGTTCTGATCCGGGGTTTGGATGAAGAACCCGTTGTTGTAGCCCACCGTGGCGCCATCGGCGAACTGGCCGCGGGATCGGGCATCGGCCAACACCTCGCGGACAATTGCCTTGATCTGGTCCGTGCGCTCCTGCGTGAGCCAGTTGGCATCCTCCTTTTGTTCCAACAAATCAAGCTTGGCTTTCATCGCGGCAAACTCGGCATCGGATACCACCGCTTGGCAGACGGACGGTCCAATGACGGTGATAAGTACGACGGCAGTGCCGACCAATGTGTTTGCAGTCTTCACGGCTAATAGCTCCATAAAAGGGCGAAAATGGCTGCATAAGACCGAGCAGTCTCATGCTTGCCATAGTTTTCCTATAGATATACTATAGAACCAATCAAATTACAAGGCACCAACGTGGAGCGAGATAAAATTACGTAAAGGCGACGGAAATTATCCAGAGGTTCCCAGCAGCCGTGCCGTCCGGATCCAGGAAACCCACGAAATACTTGCCCAAGTTCAACAGCAATTGGAATTCCGATGTGCGGTCTCCGAATATGCATGTCACATATATAGGAGTCCATCGGCCAATGAAACCATGGGCGATCAATGGAAGTTGGGGAGATTTGCCCCCATGCTGTCATCAAGAAAAAAAATAAGCCAGTGGTCGCGTGGGAGACGACCACCGGCTTTCGTGGGGGAGAAGGAAGGAACTTCATCATCCGAAGGTTGTGGGGAACCGTGCGGATGACATCTAATACTACGCTGGCCAAATCGAGTTGGCTTGAAAAAAATAGTTTTTTCCTAAATTTTTTTCCGCCTTGGTCATTGCAATTAAAGCACTTACGAATTTATCGCTGCTGCGTACAAATTTCGCTCTACTCAACGCCAGCCTTTGGCATTCATTTTACATATCGGCACAATGTCGCACTGCATGAGTCAAATTTTCCGGAAAATTATGTGCGGCACTGATACCCCGTCGCCTATCAAATCCCGCGCTAGTCGCAGGCCAACGCCGTGTTCGTCGCCCGCTCTCCAACTTGGCGCAAGCCCCCAGACCATGGAACTATGCTCCGCGGTTCGCCGGACGCTTCCACTTGGCTATGCTACTGGGGGAGTCGATGTGATTCCCCCGGATCGTCACTCTGGAAAGGACCGCAATGCAATCTAGTCCAGAATCGCGGCCGGTGGGATCCGCCAGCGCCAAGGTGTCGGACATCGCCACCGCATCGCCCGAGACGCTCGCGGCGCTGGGCGTGAATCCGGACCCCGGACTGACACCGGCGGAGGTGGATCTCCGCCGCAAGGAACACGGCTACAACGAAGTGGTCGCAACAAAAGAGCATCCGCTGCGCAAGTTCCTCGGAAAGTTCTGGGGTATATCGGCCTGGATGCTCGAGTTGATCATGGTGCTCTCGGCCATCCTTGGGAAATACGCGGATTTGG
>Ga0316217_10002216_pt1 | contig 23759 bp, 19 predicted proteins | sample 1anoAmetaG_FD_203633 | JGI IMG/M metagenome (GOLD analysis project Ga0316217, IMG submission 203633) | Freshwater microbial communities from Trout Bog Lake, Wisconsin, USA - 1anoA | ecosystem: Environmental > Aquatic > Freshwater > Lake > Hypolimnion/Profundal zone | place: USA: Wisconsin...
CGGATTCATATGTAGACTTTCTCCATATGTTGGGTGTGTGGTGGTTTTATACAAATCGATATTGGTCCATCTTAGATAGAGGAAATACAACCGCACTGTTCCCTCTCAAACTCAATTTAGACAATATAAAAAAAGTATGATATAACCCTACGCCGAAGATTAGCTGCTCGGCCAGAGGATCATCCCCGGACTCACTCCCAACTTCATCCTGGCCGAACTCGCACACCTCCCGCTCGTCAAAACCCAGCTCAAGAAGAACACCGAGGAAATCCAGCAGAGATTCATCGATACCATCTCGCGGCTGCCCTCCAAATCGGACCGGCCGGGCTACATCTACGGCTTCCGCAACAAGAACGGCTACAGTGCCAAGGACGGCAAGTACGAGATCAAGATGGGCAGGACCAAGAGGGATGTGCCCCAGTAGCGTATCTTCGAATGGGAGAAGGCTGACATGCATGAGTACGTCGAGATATTCACCATCCGCAGTGAGCACAATGTCAAACTTGAGGCCCTGGTCCACCTCGTCTTCGCCTACGCTCGCAAGACCCTGGTCATCAATGGCAAGAGGAGGGTCGAGTGGTTTTAGTTCGAGGAGAAGGTGGCCACGGCGGCAGTCACCAACCTTTTGAATCTGCTCATGGAGAAGATACATGAGAAGTACATCGACAAAATGCAGGAACCGCCCGCCCTCTCCTATTACAACGAACTGCTATAGAATCTACTCTCCAGATGCAAGATCAGCGTCGAGAAGTCAGTCATCGCGGCCATCGGTTTGCCCAAGACCGGCAAGAGTCTGTTCAGGAGCATCTTCTACTAGTAGGAGATAGTGGTGGTGTCTTAAAAAGGCAAGTTGAAGTTGGTAGCCAAAAAGAGGGCAACCTAGTCCCAACCGCATTTCGGCTCATTCGTAGAAATATCCAGTATGTAACCTTCGCTAGCCGGAGTCCATCTCTTCGCTTACTACTTCTAGAACTGGCTCAGGCTGTGCACTTCGCAGGTCTATCCCCTCCTGTTCGTCAGACAAAGCGACATCGAGTCGTCAGCTTTAGCGGGGATGGTGCAAGGGTTGAAGCTATACCAGAAATACGCGAAGTTGTAGGAGAAGCTGAGGGTAGTGGTGAGCAGAGCGAGGAGGAGTTACAGCAAGTAGGACATCCTCTAGACCATCGCGTAGAATGAAAAGCATATAGCCAAGAGAGATCTGGAGGTATTGCAAAGGAGCGAGTATATATTTATCAAGTAGCCAGAAGCTGAAGGGTTGTTTATATCACCTCACTAGCTTGTCGACATCAAGGCTAACCTCATGCAGCAGATCGCCAAATAGCCTTGGGCCACTCTATAGCTACAGTTGGAGAGCGACCTCCTGCCCATCTGCTTCGAGGTCATCCAGAAATCCTACGAACTGCTTCAGTAGGTCTACGCCGACTAGTTCCAAAATCGATATCTGGAGAATCTGGAGTAGTAGGACAAGATCTAGCTGTTGAGGTCACTGCATACAATCGTGACTGAGTTGAAACAGTAGATCGGCCAGCTGTCTTGCTATGGCCTGATAGCACAGCTGCTGGATGTGCTGCAGCTGCCCGAAAAAGTCAAGATACAGACCTACCTCTATGTGTTCTGCGAGCTCAGCTACAACAAAACTCTGGCCAGCTCCAGCATCTTCGACAAACTTATGGAGAGGGTCAACGAGAAGATGATGCAGATCAGCAGCAGCTACAACCGCAGACTGGCTGACACACTCTAGAATGTCAAGAGGACGGTGGCGGGCTACGTGCAGAGTGGACACCGAGACTATCTCGTGCATTTCAAACAGCTGACGGAATCGAACAAGTTGGAGGAGATGAGGACGAAGATGATGGAAATAGTTGAGGGGTGCAAAGATGCCTAAGAAGGTTAGATAACCCAGCTGGCAAAGGCTATTACAGTTCTGATAGAGGCTGTGCACTAGATCTCAGCCTACTCGCAGAAAGGGCTGAGGTTCGATAGCATCGAGGGCAGGATAAGGGAGACCATCTTCTATGGACTCAAAGGCGAGGACTTTCCCGAAGAGCCCAAACTACAGCCCGCCAAATCTACTGAGCCACCACCCAAATAGCCCGAAGAGCCCAGTAGCTAGTGCATAACCAACGCCACCAAACTATCCGAGCTGATGAAAAGAGTGAAGGAGGTGAAGTAGGGGTTGACCGTGCTGAATTTCTCAGAGTAGATATCATTTGACCTCTCGGGCCGAATAAGTCTGAAGCACAACCTGTTTATCTTCTCCCGGTGTGTGAAGGTACATAACCCCACTGACTTTTCGTTCAGCGGGTACTTCAACGAGAACAACGAGAAGAAACGGCTGAAGCTGATGATAGTGACGTAGCAGTTCGTGAATGGAGAGATGATTAAAATTCCGGCCAAGTCGCCCAACGGAGATGGCTATGGCCTTTACCTGGATGGCTAGGATATCGTTTGCTTATATCCCTAGACAAAGAAGATTACTGAGAGTAAGGACACCTTCTAGCAATTAAAAAAAGTCTATCGCTCCAAAATCAAGTGATTGTTTATACCTATAATAACAATACTATCAATACAATCACCACCAGAATCTGATGCCATCTAACCCTTGACCCAACCGCTTAGCTTAGTTGGTTCAGGAGTTGGCTGATATGTATTTCTGAGGGTTGGTTCTGTTTGGTCGGATTGTGATGATTGGGTGAGTGCTGGTATTTGCCGATAGTTCAAATATTATAAGTATGAAAGCCGCCAGAAGCATAATTTTTCTGGCCCACATCGCCGCAATTCTGACCTTCATCGCCAGTTAGTCCTTCTCGCATCTCTAAATGCTGATGGTGCTAGTGCTGCACTACCTGGTGCTCAAGAACGACTCGAGCTGCTATTAAAACCACTGTCGGATTCCCATCATGAGCAGATTCGATTAGAGGTGTTTGGAGTGCAACCTGCGCAAGTGGGTGCGGATGCGGCACTGCGCCAAATGCCAGGCCTGCATCCACAAGTACGACCACCACTGCGTCCTCATGGACATCTGCATCGGATAGTTCAACCACCGCTTCTACTTGCTCTTCCTCCTCTCCTTCCTCTGGAACGTGGCCAAGATGCTCCTCATCCTCACCCGAGCCATGCGGGATGAGGTTACCATCAACGAGTGGGGGGTGTAGTCCACTACCAACCTATTCTATCTTTACACAGTAGCTCTGGTGTTCCTGTACTTCAAACTGGTCCTCACCTTGTACCTGCTGCTCTACCACCTCTACCTCTGCAGCAAAAACGCAACCACCTGGTAGAACGCCAAACGAGACAACATCTCCTACCTCAGAGACATAGACCCGAGCAACGTCCACCCTTTCAGCAGAGGCATACTTCAGAACTACCTGCAGCTGTTTCAAGTCGACCCCCAGCACCCCAACAGCTGGGACCTGGGGGAAGGAGCGTACCAAGGATGAAGCGCAGAAGGTGGCAGCTCTTGATATTGTGAATAATCTATTAGAATTATAATATCAAAATGCGCAAGAAAGACCATCTAGCCCTTCTACTGCTCGCCCTCGCCGCTCTCTTCCAGTGCTCGCCTGACTCCGAAGCCATCAAAATACCCGGATATGACGATAGTTTCACCAATCGCGCCTTTGCGGGCTATTTGAAGACTGAGAGTGAACTCAGGAAGCTGCACTATGTCTTTCTGGAAGGCAACAAGGGAGTGAATAATAGTATGCCTGTCACCTTGTGGATGAACGGAGGACCCGGCTGTATCTCCAAAATCGGCTTCGTACAAGAAATATCGCCTTACTGCTTGAATGACTCACAACCCTACACTGCGGGAGATACCCTAACCTTCAACCCCTATGCATGGACCAACGTTTCTAATTTGCTGTTCATCGACAACCCTGCAGGAGTAGGGTTCAGCATAAACAACGATCCCGACTATATCTACAACGACCCCAACACAGCAAGAGATAACCTTAATGCTTTGAGGGATTTTTACAACAAGTTTCCTTAGTACTCCAACAACACCTTTTTGATCGCAGGCGAGTCCTACGCAGGTAAGCTGATTCCCGACCTCGCTCTGAGAATCCTAGAAGCGAACGTAAGAAACCCAAGCCCCATCCCTCTGAAAGGCATAATAATCGGCAACCCTGTTCTGGACCTCAGCAATTTGTACATAAACCAGGTCTAATGGATGATGAGCCACAATCTGATAGACCCGCAGCTCATGCCTTACTGGGAGAAGTCTTGCAAGGGTGATGTTTAGTCTGCCGGCTGTCAGTACTTCTATGAGAGGTATCAGGATCTAGTGTACAGGATTGACTAGTATAACATTTATGGGAAGTGCTATGGCAGGAAGGGACCCAGGCAGAGAGCCTTGATTGCTGACCTCAGTCTCAGAAATAGCCCCTTTTATAAGTACTCCAGGCAGTTTTAAATCAAAGATAGGTTGGGTGCAGGAGAGTGGTGTTCATACGACGAGGGGATCTAAAACTACCTCAACTCTAATATAAAGACATTCAACTCCCTCCGCACTGAAAAGAATATAACAGTCTGCAACATGTAAATATACACCAAATACGAAAGCGACAAAAAAGGGAGCGTAACATTGCTGCCGACCCTCCTGCAAAAGGGTTTGAAGGTATACCTCTTTACAGGTGACTGGGACGATGTGGTTCCTTTTAGTGATACGTATGACAACCTCAATAAAATGGGTCTGCAGCTGCAGAAGACCCTGGTCCCATGGCTGATTGACGACCAGCATGCTGGATTCATCCGCAACTATAGCTATGGGTTGGTGGTGTATCATGTGAAAGGGGCTGGACATTAGGTTCCTCTCTATCAAAGGGAGCGAGCTTTTCGGATGTTCTAAAAATTTGTGTACGCTTGATCGTTATTTATGTTTGGCCTATGCAACTACTCACATATATTTTACAACATTATTATAAGCAAATGGATGAGCGTGAGCGGGAAGCATACTAATATGTGAGTAGGTCAGAAATAGTTGAGGGTAGTGAGAGATAAATGTTGGATTAGGATTTTCTGAGTTCACTCAGCCAGAGGCTAGAATAGGCCAAAGAGGCAATCTATGAGAATTTGGCCATTGTAAGGGACTAATAACAAGGGATTTAATTTACTCAAAAGTATGAATAAATAAGTGCACTTCTGGAAGAGATCCGAACTCAATAAGAAAGCCTTGAGAAGCACTCGCAATCGCTGGTCATCAAGTAAGCAGTTGAAGAGACTCAAAGCTACAAAGCTGATACCCTAAATGTTGATAATAGGTTGAAGTAAAGATTGAAAAGGCGTCAATCATAATGTGGACATCTGTTGTAATTGGTTGGTTTAGTCAAAGTAGCAAACCTAAACACAAAATATGCCGAGTTGTAAATCAAACACGAAAGACTTCTCCAAAAATCTATAAAGAATCTGCGCCAACTCAAGGAATAGCTTTTCTAGCTGCATTAGAAGGAAGGCATGTTTAGAAATATCAAGCTCAAAAACTAAAATGACAATAACTAATACATACTCAACCTTATCAAGAAAGATGCGGAAAGGCAGCTCAAGGATTTGAAGGAGAAGAGGGAGGTTCTGAATAGAAAAGTAGGTATGAGTGACGTCTAAGCCGAATAGCTGGGTAAATACTATAATGAAGCTTTGGATGAGCTAAACAAGAGCAAGATAAACTTGATGCTTAGATCTGAGCCGCGCTAGCCCAGGGTGTACAAAGCGGAGAAGAAAATGAAAAAAGTTGAGCACAATCGGCCAAAGTCTATTCCTGCGCCTGAGCCGATTCGCACAGAAATATTACTGTTCCCCTACAACTGGAAGTATGAGATGGGGGCTGGCGTATTCCTATCCCTCCTAACTGTTCTATTACTTCTTCAGCTGATTTGAGATATTGTTATAATTTAGTTATTTAGATTTCTTCAATACTTGGTTTATGGCTTGAAGCTATTCCCTCCTTTTTTAAAAGTTTTATTAGTATGGAAAAATAAAGCAAATTGTCGTAAAAGGAGATCTCTGCAGAAAGACCATAGGTTTGTTAGGCGCTAAATTTGAAGGCAGAGGGAAAGAAACGAGGAAGAAAGCCTAAGCGAAAATAAAGCGAAATCATCGATGAAATTGACGAAGTACATATTTGTCCAAAATAGTATTTCAAGAGCAAGAAATGTTAAATCTGCATCGAAATGGATAGGGAAGAAGAAATGCTGCTCTGCGACCGCTGCGATGACAGCTACCATCTCAATTGCCTAACACCTCCGCTTTCGTAGGTACCTGAGGGCGACTGGATTTGTCCGGTCTGCCTCATCCAGACGGAGCAACTTTAGCAACAAAAGAGTAACTTGCTTGGGATTTAGAAAATGGGATGGTGTAGTAAAAAGAAAGTCAGTGCTACAAATGCAAGTAGGCATTAAACCGGAGAGAAATCATATAGGGCACAGATGAGTATGGCAAAATCGTACAAATATAAATCAAAAGTTTGGTCGATTTGACATGTCTTTATTGCCGCCATGCTTTTCATAACACCTGCTTCGGCTAGCGCAAAAATTCACTCAACTGCTAGGCTTGTTAGTCCTACATTAGAAGTAATCCTAAAGTTATCTCAGGAAAAGGACCCAAAAGTCATGACGAGTTTATGAAGTATATCGAAAATTCGATTCGAACTGTCATTTATTCAGATTTCCTCATCTTGGAACATAAGTAGCAAGATTAGAGCTAAACAGTTCATCGCTATCAGAGGTTGAAAATACCCAATTATATGACCTCGTGGCAGTTCATCGTGCAATATGAAGCCAGCTTGTTTTATGCCTTCTAGACCAAAGGGCTTACCTTCGTTGATTAGCAGATTTATCAGTAAAGTTAAAAGGAGTTGATGAAGCTGAACAATCCCAAAAGAGATGTCCAGTGTGAAGTTCCAAGGCTGTATTACAGAGACGAAAGAGCTTACTAGGAGTTCAAAATCAACTCGAAAAAAGGATTTGTAGGTCCCTTTGAAATCAAATAGGACAGAGTCAAAGGTTTTTATCTTACAGCAACAGATTACATATAAGCTGACACCATAGTCTCCGAGTATGCTGGGGAAGTAATGACTTCAAGAGATGCTCTGAATGAACTGGAGAACGATTCTATCTTTTCTTTGCTAAGGGGAGCAAGAGCTGTCTAAAGTTTAGACATTGTTCCTCAAAAATACGGCAATATATCTCGTTTTTTTGCTGGTTTGAACAACAGCTTGAAGAAGTCTGAGAAGCGAAAGCTAGAAAACGTCAAAGCTTTGAGATTCAGCTACAAAGGCAGGGTGAGAATCGTTTTGCATACCTCAAAGCCAATACAGGCGGGAGAGACCCTCCATTTCGACTACAACGGAAGCCCATTTCAGGAATATCCCACTGAACACTTCGTCCATTGATTCAAGCACAATAATTATACCCAAATAATTCTCTGAGGCCGAATAGGTCTCATTTTATCCAAATAACCTTAACAATAAAATAGGTATATATGAGATCAAGGCAAGGTTGTTTAGTACTTTTACGCTTTATAAATTTATTTTCCAGTTGCATGGAAGTAGAGAGCAGTTACCGCATCTCGTAGGGACATAACAATTTGTTTCCCTCAAAGGCTAAGCAGATAAGGATCAGCCCTGTGAAGACGAGGGATAGCCAGACAACCAGGAAATCGCTGAAGCCCTTTTCTTCTTCAATAATCCAATAGAAAAAAAAAATAATGACCAAATAGTAGATTCTCAAGATCAATTCCAAAATTCAGCTTATCAAGAGCAAGTGCATGAACCCCAAGCCGAGGCTGGGCAAATCGGATAGCAAGAAAACGCTTACCAGCATGTGGATGGACAATTAGCCCCTCAATGAGAGTGCAGACCTTGATAGCGAAGATCCCTCGGAGAATAAGAAAGGCAATAAGGTCCATCTTCTCAGAAGTGTTTTCGAGGATAGGCCTGCCACTATCTTCTTCAGGTACCCCAAATGCTGTGCGATTGAGCAGACTGACTCAGATAGAGTGTACAGTTTGGAAAAAGCGCAGCTTTATTACAAAATATCAGGATCTGAGTATAAGTGCATAGTAAATTCTTTGGAGTTTAACGGGATACAGAAAGCGGAAGAGGGCAACGATTGGGTTGTGTATTTTGATATAAGTGGAACTCATTTGAAAGCTTTAGAAAATATGAACAAGTTCCAAAAACTCAACCATTTTCCGGGGTGCTGGAATCTGGGGAGAAAGGATTACATGTGGAAAAACCTAAATCGGCAAAGGAGGTCACACCCCTAAGCCTACAACTTTGTCCCAAACACTTACCTCTTCCCAGCTGATTTCTAAAGATTCGAGATGTGTCGATAAACAGCCTAAAAGCATAAACTATGGATCATGAAGCCTACAAACCAAGCCTGTGGGAGGGGCATCAAGATGGTCACTAAAGACAGCTAGATCCGAAACAAAAAGGATATGCTTGTCTCTGAGTACATTTTCAACCCTCATCTGATCAACAACTTCAAGTACGACCTTAGGATCTATGTGCTAGTTACTAGTTATGACCCTTTGAGGATCTATATGTTCAAGGAAGGATTGACTCGTTTTGCCACTTATGAGTACAATGTGAAGACCAAGGATGTGGGAAAAAGGTTTATACATTTGACTAATTTCAGTGTTAATAAGCATTCCAAAAAGTTTGTGAAGAATACAAAGGAGGAGAAAGACGGCTAAGGTTCTAAATGGTCTCTGACAGCTCTAAAAAAGCATTACGAATCAATGGGCATAAACTCCTAAAAGGTACAATTGTCCTAACCTAGCTTTTCGACGAAATAAAATAAGTGATCATCAAAACTTGCATAAGTGCTGAGCCCGTTATGCTAGACATCCACTCCAAAACACAAGAAAAACGGACATGTGGCTTTTAGCTTTATGGATTTGATATTTTAGTAGATGATAAGCTGAAACCTTGGCTGATGGAAGTCAATGTCTGTCCTTCGCTGAGCTCTTCTTCGCCCATGGATAGGAAGATCAAGCATACGCTACTCACTGACATCTTGAATTTGATCGGAATAGAGTACAACTCTAAGAAGAATCTGTAGAAAATAAAGAAGAAAGAAAAGGAAAGACTGTACAACTACGGCAACCAAGACAAGCGGATCTACTCCAAAAACATAAATAATCTATAGCAGCTGAACTACAACAGTTGCCTCTAGATCCTGTGCCCTGAGGATTGGTTGGTGCTGTTCGAATCAGAAGAGTAGCTTGCGCGCATGGGCCATTTCTAGCGCATTTTTCCAACCAGAAGCAATGTTGACAAGTTGAAGGGTTTGTTCGAAATAAATAGGTACAATAACAATATCCTGTGGAAGCATGTGAAATCTGATATCAGCTTCATCAATCGGTTATATTAATGATGGGATTTTATTCTTTTACATATTGTCAGCAATCTTCATTTTCAGTTATTTTGCCTAAAGAGTGAAGTTTAAATAAGCTTTTTAAGGGTTGATTTACAGTATAAGAAGCTAGTACCTTGTGTATCAACTTTTAGTAACTTTTACTTCGTTTTTTTGCCTTTTTTCCTCCCGTTTAGTAATAATTAGCTTCTAAGCACCATTAACCGATTTCCTTCTTGGTTGGTTTAAACCCAGAGTATATTGATTTAGAATTTCTATAGTTGCAAGTATGCTTCCCAAAACCCCAAGAGATCTAGGATAGTAAATCAAGGAAGAATTTCTGCCCCGTCCTGACAAATACAAGGACCTCATCAATAGCAAAGCTATACCAACCACTAACTAATCTGTCGTAGTGATACCATGTCTTACCAAAACCTATGGCTTCAAAACTAATCAATATAAGTATCAGGAAAAGTATCTCAAAGGAGTTGTCTCAGAGCACTATTTCAACTCTTTCGTCAAAAAAGGTACTTCTAAGGTTATTTAGCCAACCGTATCATCGAAAATGAACTCATAAAAAAGTCAGAGAGTTAAAACTCCCCCTTCTTCAAACTAATCTCACGTCTGCTCAAAATCTCAATTGTTCTTTCAGTTTTGGCCCTTATGTTGATGGTCTTGATAACATATTTCACTCTCGACGATGGGATTAGTAATAAGATTCTGTATGCATCTGTGGCACTTTTGAGCAGCAGCAGTCTCGTCGCAGCTCTTTGCCCTATTTTCCTCTACAACTCCAAATACACCTCCTTGAACTACGAGCAGATAATTGCAGAAAAGCTAAAAGCATTGGAAGGTCAATAAAACAAGGCAAATGAAGCGAAGGGCAAAAAGCACATAGTGTGGAGAATCCAAAACAAGTTCTATTGGATCTAGCTGCACATTATGAGATATTTGATTAAGAATAAAACTAAAGGGTTTGAAGAGGATTAGGAAGAAGAATGTGATTGATTGTATCATTAAGATTGAGAAATAGAGTGAATTAAGACTATTAACATTTTATGTCCTTTTAAAGAATGAATGTAAAGCAAGCAAGGAAGTTCTTGCTTTCTTCAAGTCTAAATATCAGGAATTGTAGATATAAACTAGAAATGAAGGAAATAGTATCAAAGTTTATTCTATTGGATTTATCTCCAGTATTTAATCAATGGTCCTTCACTGATCTTTTTAAGCAGTTTCATAAAGTTGTCCTAACTTGCTCCTTCTTTCAGATTGTTGCATGAGTTCACAGAAGGGCTTTCATAGGTGCTCAGCTTAGAAGGATAAAACATCAACAGTTCTTTCGCTTATTCACTATACAGCTTTTGGATCTTCTGAGACAAAGTTGATTTGCTTATAACGTCGTTATTTATCATCATCTTGTAGTTGTGTAGATATTCAATTATTGTCTTTTTAATGCCGAGCTCATCAGAGGGTAAGTTTTTCTTTTTTATTTCATCTGACAACTGCTTACCAATCGGTGTCTTTGGCTAGAAGTTGACTAAGTGTCGCCAATTAGATTCAAGCCTAGAACCGCCTTCAGGGGTTAACTGAGATTCATCCAGGTTTTTGAGATTTTCTTTCTAGCCTTTTTACTACTTTTACTTTTGCTTATTGTTTGATTTGCCTCCTTACATTTTCATATTTTTTGTTCCTTTTGTGGATAGCTATCCAGAAGGTAAAGAACTTTTGTGAAGACTTTTATGGAATTTTTGAACAGGTTTGGTTTTTTCTTTAGAGCTTTCAGGTTATTTACAAGCGGCCACACTTGAGGAACGTTGTATTGCATTTCTATTAGTAGTTAACTTGAACTAAAACTACTTCCTCTTTCTCCAAGACAGATAGCTGTTATCTTCCTTCATCTTCTTCTCCAAGTTGCTTTCCAACTTTTAGGTGCGTCCCATTTGGAGATTTTAGGTTTTCTTGTTATGGATTTAAGCCTAAATTTCTTTCAGAAGAGCTTCTTTCTACTGAAGAAGCAAGTCAATCAAGTCTGTTTGGTCGATCTTATAGCGATAAAGGGAAATGCGTTTGGCTAAGGACTACAAAGAGGTTGAGCTTTCTTTGGCCTCATTGAATATTTCATCTGCAATGGTTTACCAGTTTCTATTCATATTACGATTGGCCTCACCCCTTTCATCTTTTTATCCTGGCCTCTATTTTTCTGGTTCATCCTATATGATGTTTTTGTTAATAAGTTCTGGATAGTTAATGAAAAATCTCGCCATTTCCTCTTTGAAAAACTATATGCGGCCAATGTTGGTATCATCTTCATCAGTCAATGAAGATTCATAGCTGAAATCAGAGCCCTCGCTGTCGTCAGACTCAAACTTTTGTTTTGAGGAGACTATGTCGTGCTTTGTGTTTAGTTTTTTAGTCTTTACTTGCTATTCGATGTTAATTTCCATTTCAAAGATTATAAAAGGCATTAAGTTTAATTCGACTTGTCATAAGATGCTCCAACCCACAACAAGATAGAAAAGTAACTTTTTTCCCCAATATCCTCCAAACAACAACTAAAAGTAGGATTTTTCAGCGCTCGTCAAAACGCGGCCCTATCCTAAGTACATCAAGCTGAGGCCCAAATCTCAAATGGACCTAGAACAGGATAAATTTTTCAAAGTAGAGCAAAATAGCAATCAAATTTCGAAAGATCAGAAGAAAAACCATCTTAAGTTCCACTCCAAATCTTTTAACTAAGGCAACAAATGCCTTGAAAAGATCACAAAAAGGACAAGCCTGTAATAAAGCTTCATTATCTACTAAAGTTCCTTGATGGAAGGAGATATGTCAGACCGTTACTTTCTCTCTGCTGACTTAAAATAAATAGATAAGGAGCAGACAAGTGGAACTTCTAAAAGGAGAGAAGCCGTAAAATTGAAAAGAGCCCAAAAGCACTATTCTCCTATAAACAAACTGATTTAATTGCAGGCTTTAAAGGCGAAAGGCAAAATCAATGTGATTAGCAAAGATCTGATTAATAATATACAATGATACCTCTAACTATGACGAATATTACTAATGTATTGTTATTAAAAGGTCTCAAGACTTGCTCCAAAATAATTCATTTTTTTGGAGCCTTTGTGGAAGGCCTCAATCAATAGGTCTTTATGTTAAAGGTATTTGTTTATTAATGAAAAATTCTTGAAAAGCCTAGCTTTTACAATGGTTCTTTGCTCTCCAACTTTTTGTATTTCTGAAGATTGGCCAAGATTTTTGTTAATTTGCGTGTTTTATTATTTTTAAGTAAGAATTCGTTAAGGTGAGTTAGATTTAAAATTTGACTTTTATAATACTTAGCATATGTTTAACCCCCATCAAAATATTAACATCAACATCTCTTACAACCTGGGAGCGGATAAGACTCCCAAAGCGCTCCCGGCTAAAAAAATCAATAAACACAGCAAGGCGCAAACCCACCCCGATAATAACTGCGACATATAAATCAAACTCAACAAAAAGAACCTTGAGAATAACCTCAGAAAAAGTAACTAAAACAAAACAATAGCTTAGGGTAAGAAGAGCAAAATCAAGAAACCAAGCCATGTCCCGAGGAATACTTTTACTCCCGACCTTTATAATGATCGCAGGATCAAGACTGAAGGACCTTCAGCCGACAACGAGTTCGCTTCTGCTTTCAAAAAAGACAACAAGTCTAAAATGCATATCAAAAGTGTCCAACAGCCTTTGCACAAGATATCACAGTCTACAAAAAAATCCAACTTCGCCAAAACCACCAAAACACTCAAACATACCCATGTGGCCTCTTGCAGTATCCCCAATTACCGCAAGAATCAGCTCGAAATACCTGAACACGTCATTTCACAAGCCGGAAGTACCACTATCAAGAAAAGAAGGACACAATCAACTTTTATAAGAAACGACAAAGTTATTGCCAAACTGCTGAGTGTGAGTATTTTGGCTTCTTAGCTTGGAGGCAGCCAACCAATAACAAGTGAGCGTAAGTATAGTGAGTCGTCTCAGAGTCGGAGCTTTAAGGAGTATATGAGTAGCATGGATATGCGTATAATCCACACCATGCAAAACGACGTCCCGGTGTTTGCTGACAAGAAGGAACACCCTTACAAGGACGCAATTCGCAGGATAATGAGTTCAAAAAATATTTCTTTGTAGTAGCTTACTAGGAAGGTGGTCATTGTTCAGAGATTTCTCAGGGAAAAGATGAAAGAGAAAGTAATTGATAAGTATAGGCTGCTTTTCTAGCAGATTAGCCGGAAGTTGGTCAAACAAGACAAAATAAGTTAGATTAGTGGGATTGCTCATTCGCCTGAAGATTAGCAGGAGAATTCTTACCATAATGGACTGTCTTTGTTTGAAAACTAAGGACTTATTTCAGCCGTTTAGTCTTCAAACAAAAGGAAAAATAGTCTTGAAAGCGAAGAACAGTAGAATAGTCTCAACAATCTACGATGGATTGAGGAGAACTAAGAGTCCAAAGAGGCCAGAGATGAGGGTCTCAACCTCAAGAAATATAGAGAGTTAGTGAATGAAGAGATGGAAAAGAACAATTTCAGTCAAAAGGCCAAATACAAAGAAAAATACAGAGAGCAAACTGAGCAATGGAAAAACATCAACAAGCAGATAACCAATATCATGAACATCAAAGGTGCAATAGACTTTCAGATTATTACTGATTAGCTGATCAAGCAGTCTAAAAGTAACCAGTATTGGATAGACAATGATCTTGATACGTCAGGCCAGAAGCCAGTTGCAAGTGCAGAATAGCAGTAATTTGATTAGCTTGTGTTTCCTGAGCTGAATCGGACGGCTTTTTCTCAAAAATTGTAAGATTTGCCTGAAATTCCTTTCCAGCCTTTCACTGAGAAGTACAAACCTTCATTGAAATACTAGGATTCTATCGATGAGGACTAATAAGATAACCTATATGACAAGAATAAGTACGAGCAAGCGGGTGAAGAGAGACGGAGAGAGGACCAGGTATCCACGAAAGAGATACAGAATGAGGTAAGCAAGGAGAGGACGAAAAAAGATATTGTCAAAATAGAGCTTTCTAAAGACAAGATCAGTGTAGTTCCTCGCAAAAATCAATAACTTTGGATAACTCAGTAAATTTCACAGGACAATGTGGTCAAAAACTATCTTGATTGTGGTCTTGATGACTTCGGCATAAATGTCAATTCAAGGATCATTTAGATCCCCAGAGCCACCAAAAACGATTTCTAGGAAAACTAGAACTAGCACAACTATTCTGAGGATGAAGCGATTGGCAATAAATTCTAGCAGGCTAACCTTGCGATAATAAAGAAGAAGGCTAACGATGAGTCTGACATTGAGCCGGCTTTGCTGAAGATGGGAGCCAACAGTTTGCAGGCAGACTAAATTGTGGAGAATGTAGTCAAGTTTTTAATAACTGAGTTCGCTTCAGGTAGACTTTTTTCTATCAAGATATTTCTATCATTTTGAGAAAAGCAACTGGGCCTCAAGAAAAAAAAGCACCTCCTCCTAAAACCCAAGGAATAGCCACCAATTTCAATGCCATCCGAGAATATCTGAAAAAGTTCATCGCCTTTATCAAAAGTAAGAGATTCTTTACAAAGGGGAAGACAGAAATTTGTAGAAGATTACCGAAACAATAAACAAGGATATAGGTCCCACCTCTCTTTAGATTCTCACTTACCTCAGGCCAGAGCCTGAAGATTCAAGCATGCCCTTCGGTTTATAAAACGATTCGCAATCCTATGATGATGAGTAAGGGCTATTCGTCATTCCAGCTGACATATTTTAGCACTTCTAAGTCGAGCTTGAAAAAGAGTACTTAGCCGAAAACCATAAAGAGATGAGTCAAAGAATGAAGGCTTATCTCAGCTTTTGGCATCGTTGCATCTTCTAAAGCTACAATGAGTGCCTGGACTATGAGAGACCCTTTGGTATTTAAGGTAAGCCTTATGAGTGGACTACAGAAACCAAAATTTTTCGCACCATAAAGCGATAAAAGATTCTGCTCCATTTGTAAAGAGCCGAAAACAGGTTACTTGATCTCACGATGCTTGTTGGAGGGATCATATTCGAAAAAAGCGATAGTCCTTTTGTAGGTGCAGACTTATCTGATGAACAAAGACATATGATGAACGAAGAAAGACTTTCACGCATTTTAGCCACTGAGCTACTGTAAAGTTAACAATCGTGGATAAACTACAACGACTAATTGGCCTAGTTACTAGTTTAGCTGTCTCGGATGATCTAAGAAAAGGTATTTTTCTAGTACGGGACTGAGCTGAAAAAGCTGCAAAGGAGACGGAAGATGATAGCCTAGTAGAGTGCGATAGAATAATCGGTCATTTTCAACATTTAATAACTCTGATTGATCAATCTTTTTCAATTTTCAGAAGATAGTCCTTACCTTTATTTCTATTCATCAAAATAAGTCTTTTTATTCACCCATTTTATTATTTTAACAATAAAACATGAGTCTCTATAAAGTTTCCAATTTCTATGTGACCAGACAGCCGCCTCAGAGAGAAGTCTAGTTTTCTTAAAATCATTGCAACATCGCAAAACAAAAAATCAAAACAGCCCTAAAAAGGTCAAAAGAGAAATCAAAGCAGAACTTTTAAAACGCTCTCAAATAGTCTACCAGCAATGTGCCTTTAGCTTCGATTGATCTTGCTTAGAAAATCAATAGAAAGAGTTCAATTATTTCTTTGTAAAAATGCAAATCTTAGCTGAGCCTGCAGAAGCAGCTACTTCTCAAAGAACTTGAAACCAAATAATAGAAGTTGTAGACTTTGAGACAAACTTTCAGAAATATCCAAAGCAGTAGACCGAAGTTAGTACTCAAGAAAGACGAAAAGTAAGAAAAGGGGAGGCATACAAAAAGAAATACAGATATGACTTCATTGACTTCTGGGCAATAAAATCGATCTAAACCGAAACACTCTTAGAATTTAAGATAAAGACCAATGAATTCCAAGGAACTTTTAGGAGTAATGTAAAGAACAAGGTTGTTCCCTATGAATATTCGGCCATTCGAATGATGCCAGAACCTTAAATTTATAACATTTAAAATGTAGTATAGCCTAGGAACACATAACTAGCTCAATAGCTACATTAGGCAGTCTACGGGGAGGAAATAATCGCTATACTCTGTAAAATCAACGGAAGATCTATAGCGGCACTTTGTGAAGCTCAAGGAAGAAAATGAGTGCAAGATTAATGTACAAATTATTAGAGTTAGTAACTAGAGCAAAGACTATAATTGTGCTTGAATCTAGATTAGAGAATAGAAAGATCTGTGGATAGTCGAGACAGCAGAGCTAGAAAGTAGGGTTTGTGCATAAACCTATAGAGATATGAAGATTTGTTGTAATGCAACTTCAAAGAAATCCAATGGGCGCGATCTTCGCGGATGAGTGAAGACGGGTAAGCAGGTGAGAAGCTGAAAAAAGTTGAAACTATCTAAGAGCAGGTGAATAAGTTGTAATCACTCATATTGCAGCGTGAATCTGAGCAATAAAAAGTAGCTTTGAGTTTATACAGAGCTTGGGATAGCTGTAGTTGAGAATAGTGGAAGAGTTGAAGCACATACGATAAAACTTCGAGGAGGCTTCCCTCAAGCAGCAAAAGACTCACTAGTTGCAGTTTGGTTAGTTGTTTGCTTTGGAAAAGCAGTTTTCTGAGAATATGCTGGATTTAGAAGAAGGGTTAAAAATATGGGAGATATCTGCTAGTAAACTGCTGTAAGTAAAGATCCAGTAGATAGAAAGTTAGCTGCTAACTTTGAACCCAAAGAAATGATCTTCTCCATGGCTTTTGTCTTGCATCAAGGCACTGAACCTTATGCAAAATTGTTCATAATCAGCATTAACAAAATATTAAGTTCTTCACCTCCTTTGGTCTCTATCTACAAAAGATCACGGTCCACCAAATCTGCACAGTCCCAAACCTTACTATGGACGATTGTAATATAAATCATAGCAATGAATTGCAATCAATTGTTTTGCGGATGTGAGTATTACCTAGGCTAGGCTCAACCGATTGAGCCCAAAGTGTACTGGTCCATAGCTTCCATGCTCATAGTCATGGCTCTCTGTGTGCGCATCGGATCGGAGTGGTTCATCTTCAAAGACTACTACCCCATGAAGGAAAGATCACCTGTACTTTGCATCATGATGATCATTTGCATCTCCCTGCAGCTCATCATCTACCCTTTGGCTTACACCTACAACTATTTCACGAGGAATTGGGGAAGCTTCAAGCTCATCTACAGGACCATTTTTCATGCCTTGGATGGTAGTCTCTACATGCTGTACCTAATGCGTAGTCTGAGACTGGTCTACGCCCACGAAATCGATATTTCACGCTCCAAGACCTTCATTTTCAAATTTTTCAAACATTAGTATTACCTAGCTGGCTTTCTGATACTTGTAGCAGGCATCAAAATCATACCTATTATCATTACTAATACTTACGTCGATTAGGACCTTTTCCTCACCTTTATCGATATCAATACTTTCACTTTCAATGTGCGGGATGACACCCAAGAGTTGGCTTTTGGCATCAAGGAGATTATGCATGAATTCATTTGGCTCTGTGTGCTAGTTTACTGTTTGTGGCTTCAAACCTTGGTCCACTAAAAGTATTCAATGAAAAACTAGCTCCTTTTCGTCCTTTCAATCGGCTTTTTGTTGAATTTAGTCTCAATCGGGCTCTACATTTCAAAATTAGGCGATAGGTCGATCGTGAATTCAATCTGTATAAAGTTCCCTTCATACCCTATCCTTCAAATGATGCGAGATATAACAGTTGTGAGCTACTTCATAATAAGCATTGTGATTCCTCTCTTCAAGAAGAGGGTCTACCACATGTTGCTCCCCACTGGACGGCATCACGACATAGTCAAAACAATGAGAGACTTTCTCATGTAAAGCGAGTTCATCGACATTTTTGAGAAGTTTCTAAAGTACGAGGATGATTAACATGAAACTAATAAGTATACTGAGACTCTCAACTACTGGAAGCAGCTGATGGTAATAAAATTCAAGGTGACGGGTCACTCAGTTAACGAGCAGCAGATGCGGCAATGTCTAATCAAAATAAAGGATCTCATAGCGGACATTGAGTAGAAAAAAATAAAGGACATACACAGCAATCTGCTTGCCAATTTGAAGCAGTCCATCCTGAGCTACGAATCTTTTGAGGAAAGTGAAGAAGCCGAAGACAAGTACAAGTACATTGACGAGATCAATGAAAGGATAGAGTAGCTGTAACTCATCTTTTTGTAGAAGTTGGACCGAATCTACAAAACAGATTTCAGACAGACCAAGTCCTACTACTTCCTCAAAATGTATTTCATGCGCAACAAGAAGATCAATATCAACATGATATCTCTTGGGATGGCAGTTATGGTCGAATCCGAGGACCAGCTTTGATTCTTTAACTTTATAATCTTGTTATATCAGAGTGGGAAGTAAAAGGTGGTCAGATATCACACTTAGATATCATAGTCAATATGCTTATCTTCAATTGTTGAGCAGCTTTCGATCTTTTTCAAGCCGTTTTCTGCCTACTGTCCTAAAAACTAAGACAACAGCACTTAGGTGATATCCCACCTGCTTTTCGTGCAAAAACTAAGTGTTTTCTACAAAAATTGATGTCCTTCTTGTCCCCAGCTGCCTGTTGCTTACAAAAGATTCCTTTTCAAATCAAACTTTTTATAGGCTACTTTGTCTTCTTTCTCTGCTTTCAAGGGATTATTTCCAAGCATCAACAAATGAGCAACGATTCCTAGGCTGAAAATGTCACATTTGTTAGTGTAGGACTGATTGGTTTAAGGAAAGTTGAATACTTCAGGTGCCATATATGCGTTAGTTCCACACCTATTCAAGCAGAAAGATCTCTTTAGATCTAAAGAAAGTCCAAAATCTATGATTGTAGGTTCCATAGTGTCCAAGTTAATGATTACATTCTGTGGCTTAATGTCTCTATGAATGATGCTCTACTTATGGCACTAATACAAACCATTGCATATCCCTGAAATGATCTTTTTGACGTCATTTTCTTCCAAACCGTTGCTGTAGTGTATAACAGTCTTTAAATCTTTTCCAGGGATGAACCTGGTAACGATTATGATCTCTTGGTCTGTTTAGAATAGAGCAGAATATTGACAAACGTTAGGCTTGCCAATCAGCTGCCTTAAAACGTCGACCTATCTGAGTATAGAAGCTAGGGAGGTGCCTCTGGTAAAAACCTTCGCAGAGAAAGGTTCGTTGGTCTTTTTGTCAGTTGCTTTGTAGACCTAAATAATAATTGCAATACACTGGCGTAGCTTCCTTCTCCAAGTTATTCTATTATATTGAACTTTTGGAAAAAACCCAATTGAACAGTAAATTTAGCCAATTCCTATCTGTTGTCCAAGATGAACTCTTCACTTTCGAAAAAATACACTGTTGGCTCGAAGCCGTTGTTTAGCACCAAAACAAATCGGTTTTCTTCGAGTTTGGTCCACTCAGCATAAATGTTTTAGATCTCGCAACTTCCCAGAGGCTAGGCTGACTCTTATTACTTAGTTTATAGTTAGTTACCTCGAAGTAATAAAGAGTTTTCTAGCTGAGGGCCAAAAAACGAGTGGTTTGAAAGCCGAAGGTTTTCCCCACTTTGGTGAACTCATACTTTTTCACATTTTTGAAAAAGTTAGGGGGGATGTTGACTTTATTCTTATCCCAAAGTGGTTTTTGCTGTGCGAAAAGGGGGTTTTCTAGCGTGTGAAGGACCTAAGGATTGATTTTGAAGGCGTTAGCCTGAGCCAAAGGAAGCATGTGTATTGGAATAAGTTTAATCAATTTATCAATAATTTTAGAGTTCCTTCAACTCAAAAAATGGAAATAATCCGTTAAATTAAACCTTAATATTTAAACCAAATTTGATTTTGCCGCATTATTACTCTTAAACTATCACCTGTAATACCTAACTACCGATTATTGTGCTACTATTTACTTAATTAATCGTGATGTCATATCAAACGCTGAAAATTTAGGAACTCGAGGCTGGCGCCATTGTGAGAGTCACCATTTCTCGTCAGAAGGCCCTAAATGCCATGAATATGACCTTTTTCAAGGAAATCGCCCAAGTCTTCAAAAATATTAATGACTCTCCCAACGCCAGGGTTGCCATTCTTCAAGCATAAGGCAAAATATTCACGGCTGGCCTTGATCTCAAAGAAGCTGCTAATATTCTTTCCATCGACGGCGAAAAAGGTAAAAATGGGATCACAAAGATTCAGCTAGGAATGCTGCCGCAATTTACAATAAGATCAAAGAAATTCAAGCATCTTTTGTCTAGGTCTATAAATGCAGAGTGCCTGTTGTTGCAGGCATTCATAGTCTTTGCATTGGGGGAGGAATAGACTTAGTCTCGACAGCAGACATCCGTTATTGCACCAAAGATACGTAAGCAACTCATAATTAAGGAAATTTACGATCAAAGAAATTGATATTGGAATGGCAGCAGATTTGGGAACTCTTCAATTGTTCCCGAAATTGATCGGAAACCAATCAACTTTTAAAGAACTGGCTTTTACAGGAAGATATCTGGGCGCTGAAGAAGCTCTACAGATAGGTTTTGTGTCAAAAATCCTTTAAAATAAACAAAAGCTCTAAGAGGCTCTTTTGGAAACCGCCAAAACCATAAGTTCTAAGAGTCCAGTTGGAATCTACACCATAAAGCAAGTGCTGCTGAAGCAGTAATCAAAGGACTTCTATTAAGGCTTAGACTACATCGCAAGGACTAATTCAGTTATGCTTCAAACTGTAGATACGGCAACTGCTATTACAGCCAGTTTGGGAAAAACTCAGCCAATCTTTCCAAAGCTTTGATGATTTGTAGCAAATAACAGGAAAATTATCAATTAAAATATGATTTGAAGTATTAGAGTATTCCCATTTAAGTTATACTCTAAATAAATGAAATGTTTTCTTGGATTTAAGAGAGGTGCTACCTAAAAGTTTAGTTTGAAGTTTAGAGGCTGTTTTCCAGAGAGCTGATGTTTGAGAGAAGTTTAGACACTCTTTTGGAAGATTAGCCTCTGAGCTGATGCCAAAAACAAAACTGCCAGCTTTTAAACGCAGTTATGGTAGCCTAGCACCACTAAATCAGGTTAGTGAGTTCAGGGTTGTCTTGCAATTATGAGGTCGCAAGCTATTGCTTTATAACATTGAATTGCCTCTGCTTTTATTCGTAGGCCCATTATTATTCGCATTCAAACACATACTCGGTTATTTAAAGGCTCTAGCTCATTTCTTTGATTTAGACGAAATTGGGTTTTATTTAGTCTAAAGATCTTAAGACTTCAGAAAGGTTTTCGTTCATTAGAACTGATTTGTCTCGTATTTTGCTCATCAGCTATTCAGTAAATTTGATTGCTTGTATGTTTTCTTCGTTTTCCTAATTGCCTTACTTTGACTTTGAAAAGCTGTTTGAGTACTTATGAACTAAATTTTTTGAGCTTTTTCCCAGTTCTTCGATGAAAATCTTTAGTTCATTAACTTCGTTTGCTTTTTCATTTGCTATTTTGCTCATTAATTGGTCATTCTTTTCTAAGAGCTTAGTCTTTTATTATAAGCTTAAAGAAAGTTTCTAGTTTTAGGTTTGCTCTTGTGCCAATTTTGATTCCAAAAGTTTTATGTTTTCAACCAAAAGCTTAATTGCTTTCTCTTTCTACGCAAAAATACTTTCGTACTCCTATACTTTGCAATGAAAATTGTGTTACATCTAATTCACTAACTCATTTTTGTGTTTCGCTTGCTCTTAATAGGCACATATTTGATCTTTTTGTGCTTAAACAACTTTTTGGAGGTTTTAGTTTTAAGTTTACTTTTGTGCTAAGTTTAGTTAGTGAGATTACCTCTCTGTGTTGAGCTACACAATTTGCTTTTATAGTTAATCGAGTTTTTCCATAAAAATTAAGACATATCTATGTAGATCTCTGGTGATTTTGAATTAGAACTCTGCTTAGTAAACTTTGCCTTCTAGAATTGTCTCAATTAACAGTGATTTTCCCTAGACCTAAAGCAATATCTTTGACAATTATTGTAACATTTTGTTATGCTCTTTTGCCTTTTCTTAAACATCATAGGTTGAGCCATTATACTTTACTATAAAATCATTTCTTTCCTTTTCCAAGGAGAGTATCATTTTTGATTGTAAATTACTCAGCTCATTCAACTCCTACAATTGAGCTTACAGCTAATCTTTTTTGAGTCTATAATGAGCTATCTTATTTGAGCAGGTCTCCTCAAGTTAAGAGTGCTTGCTTGAATAAAACTCTTAAAGTGCTCTCAAATTGTCTTCCAAAGATTTGACCTTGGTCTCTAGCTACTCACTATCAGAAGACCAGGTTTTGTATGATCCCAAAAAGCTGTTATTAGGGTTTTGTTATTGGATTGATGCTTAAAGCTAGTTTATCTTGTTTAATGCCTCTTCATACTATAGCCAAAGTCTAGAACATTACATTTCTTTAAACTAAAGTTTCTTCTATAAAATCGAAATTTTGCTATTTTTTTTCAAGTTGGCACCATTCTATTCATCAAAAGTTGCTTAAATTTCAGGATTAGCGAATTCCCACTTTTTAGATTAGTGTTTAGAGTGGGCTCTCATAGGCAAAAGTCTGCTGATTTCTTCAAACATTTCAGTGACATTTTCGTTGCTTTTGCTCGACAGCTCAAAGAAAAAGCCAATATTGCAACTCTTTCTCCATTTATTGGCCTCCTCATACGTAACTTTTCTTCTGAATTATACAATTACTACTTGTAAGGCTGGTCTAGGTGAGTTGCGACCAAAATCACCAAAACTTATCTTTTTACGATCGAAATCATCTCCGAATGCCACTTCGCTATGCGATAGAAAGATTCCTCACTGGATAGGACGCAAAGTACTTTGTCAAATCATATACCAAAAGTAATACTTCACACTACGGTAGGAAATTGTTTATCATCTGCTTTACCAAACCTCCGCCTGGAGTATCTATCAGCTGCAGTTTTACCGACAGGTTTCCTTAAATATTAATTAGACGAGTCGAATAGCTGGGACCTATTTTGTTGAATGTTTACTTAGGGTCATTTGATAATCCTACTCAAAAATTTTCTGGGAAAATCTGGAAAGTAGAGCAGTTTTTCCGGAAGCGTAATAACCAAGCATTAGAACTTTAAAAAGAGGAGAGTGAGTGGGCCCTGATTTGTAAAAATGGGACATTAATATGGCGTATATTTATTTATATCTCTGAAGAGTGTAAATATTAATTTTCCTTTACTAATCCCGACTATTATTAATTTATTCCACAATCCAGAGTTTTCTATAGTTTGCAACACCTATACTCAACATTAGCATAGG
>Ga0316217_10002217_pt1 | contig 23738 bp, 22 predicted proteins | sample 1anoAmetaG_FD_203633 | JGI IMG/M metagenome (GOLD analysis project Ga0316217, IMG submission 203633) | Freshwater microbial communities from Trout Bog Lake, Wisconsin, USA - 1anoA | ecosystem: Environmental > Aquatic > Freshwater > Lake > Hypolimnion/Profundal zone | place: USA: Wisconsin...
CGTGTGCGCCACCCACAAATCTTCCTGCCGCTCTCGATGTTGCCGCCTGCCCATCGCCATGCCGATTAGACGTTTGCAAACCAATCACGGACTCGGGGAGTGAGAAGACTTTTACCACGGGCTGCTAGGCGTGAGTCAAAATCACGCCACCGATCATCGGAACCGCGCGGAACAGGCTTGATACTGTGGTTTGCCGCAACAGCGATCTCGTTGCTCCTTGTTTCTGGCATTGATTGCTGTGTTCAGACTAGCCTCTTTTCTGTGCCCCAAGGAACGGCGGGCGGATGGCACTTTAGCCGCCGCCGCTTGCCGTCAATGACGCTGTTTTGGCTCCCCCATGCCCTGCGGTCACGGTCCCCCCAAAAAGCTATGACTGCTGCGCTTTGCCCGGCAGCATATTTGTGCCTCTCTTGCCCCCGCCGATGGGGTCACTTCAAGGAAATGAGGCATAACATGACGAACACAGCAACACTCTCCGAATCGCAACTCCGCCAGTTCACCGGCTCCGAAAACTGGTATCGCCACGGCATCAATCGCGCAGTCCTTTTCACCGACGGCGCAAAGTTTCTTGCCGACCAGGGCAGCGCGTACTGGCTGCTCGACATCATCGCAATCGCCCAGCAACATGATGCTCGCGTTTCCGTCGAAGAGTTCCAGGTCTGGAACTTGAAGGTTCACCCCGACCGTCGCGCGACTGTGTACTGCGATGACGGCAACGGAAATCCAATCTATACGCAGGAGATCCCCTTCACGGACTTCCCGCTGGACGAAGTGAAGCTCTACTTCGCCAACAATGTGATTCACCTGCCCAGCGAGTATTAGCTGGGCACGCCCGCGCCGGCAATCGTCGGCGCGGGCTTTTATATGTGCGCCCAGCATGGGCGCACTCTTATGGGTGGAAGTCCCGTCGTGAGCTGGTCACAGTGAGCGAAGTGAAGCGCAACTGCATGAGGGCGACCGATTGTGGGGAGGCAGCGTGGAACGAAACTGCGGGCCGATGAACAAGAACCGGATAGAAGGCGGTGCCGAACAGGGCGAGCGGGCATATGACCGCGAAGCTCTTGTGACCAAGTTTCGGTGGCGTAGATCCGGCGGTCGTGCAGTGAAGGAGTGCGTTCTTACCTGGGGAGATCTCGCCTTGATTCTGAAAGGGTAACGGTGTTGAGCCGGAGCGAGAAGTCAGCCGAGGCCGTAGTAGTTCGTCGCGAGACGGGCGAAGGGCTGAACGAGAAGGAGTGGAATCCGGCATGACGATGTGGAGTGCAATGCGTCAGATGTCCGCCTCAGCGGAGCGGCCCGGAAGGGGGCAAGGTGAAGCCTTGTCCGTACCGGGCAGTGACGAAGCCCTCTGCCCGCGTCTTGAAGCGGAAGACACAGGGCCGGGACTGCTTGCCGCAGTTCTGGCCAGAGAGAACATGCAGCAGGCGATGAAGCGGGTTCGCTCCAACAAGGGCGCAGCCGGAATCGACGGTCTTGGGATCGACGAGACGGCGGAGCGGTTGATGTGGGAGTGGCCTGTTCTGCGCGAACAACTGCTGCATGGAACCTACCGGCCTCAGCCGGTGCGGCGGGTAATGATCCCGAAACCAGATGGAGGCCAGCGTGAGTTGGGCATCCCGACGGTGACGGATCGGTTGATCCAGCAAGCCCTGTTACAGGTGCTGCAACCGCTGCTTGATCCAACATTTAGCCAGCACAGCTACGGGTTCCGTCCGGGCCGCAGTGCGCATCAAGCCGTTCAGGCGGCTCAAGCGTATGTGCAGTCGGGTCGGCGCGTAGTTGTGGACGTGGACCTGGAGAAGTTCTTTGACCGGGTCAACCACGACATCCTGATCGACCGTTTGCGGAAACGCGTGCCCGATGACGGAGTGATCCGTCTGGTGCGGGCGTATCTGACGAGCGGGATCATGGCTGGCGGGGTGTTCTGGGAGCGGACGGAGGGTACGCCGCAAGGTGGCCCGCTGTCTCCGCTTCTGGCCAACGTCTTGCTGGACGAAGTGGACAAGCAACTGGAACAACGGGGCCACAGCTTCGTGCGCTATGCCGACGATGCGAATGTGTATCTTCGCAGCCGCCGTGCGGGTAAACGGGTGATGGTGCAGTTGCGGAAACTCTATGGACGATTGCGTCTTACGGTGAATACAGCCAAGAGCGCGGTGGCCAGTGTGTTTCAGCGCAAGTTCCTGGGTTACAGCTTCTGGGTTGCCCCAGGCGGTAAGGTAAAACGCCGGGTGGCGGACAAGGCAACGGCGACGTTCAAGGCGCGGGTAAGGAAACTCACTCGACGCTCGGGCGGACGCAGCCTGGAACAGGTGGTGGAACGACTGCGCAGCTATGTGCTGGGTTGGAAGGCATATTTTCGGTTGGCGGATACTCCGAGGGTCTGGAAAGAACTGGACCAATGGATGCGCCATCGGGTACGGGCCATCCAGCTCAAACAATGGCGGCGCGGCAGGACTGCCTATCGAGAACTTGTGGCAAGGCAAGCAAAACCTGAAGTTGCGCTCATCGTGGCAGGCAACATGCGCCGCTGGTGGCGCAATAGCGGGATGCTGCTGAATGCTGTTCTCGATCTAAGCTGGGCCGATCAACTGAGAATCCCGAGACTCTGTTGACCTCAACTTCTCGAACCGCCGGATGCGGACCCGCTTGTCCGGTGGTGTGGCAGGGGAGGAGAGGCAACTCTCCCCCCTATGCCGATCAGCCGTTGCCGCTGTTCGCCATCGGAATCCACATACCGGCGTGAATCCCGCGAGTTTTCCACGCATAAACGGTGTACCTGTTTGCGCATAAACGGTGTATCCAGCGCGAGTTTTCACGCATAAACGGTGTATATTTACGCATAAACGGTGTACGAAGTGTCTGCATAACATTGATTACACTAGGATTACACGGCACCCTGTAGTACCTTTAAGTAATCCTATATGGATAGCCTGTAGTAGTAGCCGCGCTCTGTGGAAATTCGCGGGTGCGCGGCGAGGAAGGGCGAGAACCTCCGCCCTCTCTGCGGGGGAAAGGGCGCTACGCGCCACCGATGACTAGCGCAGAATTTTGGGGATATGCGGACCTGAAGGGCGAAGCAGCACGCCATTCTCATGGTCTTCAATCTTTAATTCGGGGTAGACCATGACTATTCTTCGGAACGCTTCGACTGCTTTTGCTCGAAAGCAGGAGCGGCCTTGCGGCGTATCGGCGTACCCGGCCCCAAAGCTCCGGCGCAGCGATTCCCAGGCAATCAGAGTGGGCCGCGGCAGATAGCTGACCCGGCGCGTCGCCCAGGCGTAGAGATCGAGCGCCAGAGGCGACTTTTTGAGAGCCTTTACGGCCCTCAAGTCGAGCGGCACCGGGGCGGCAACAAGTTGCTCAAAAAAGTTTGCCGACAGAGTTACTGAGGACTTTTCCGGACGTTCGATCGGCAACTTTTGCGGCGTCCACCAAAGATGAAACCTGTCCGCCACGAGAAGATTCTCGCCGCTGGAGTGATTCTGCCCGCTGGCCTCACCCGACCAGCGGGTCGAGATGGCCGCGCCGACCAGGCGTTGCATCTGGTCGCGGAAGCGCGGAATGGTTCCCCAGTGGCCGCCGGTCGCTTGGAGACCGAGTTGCGCCATGAAGCCCGAAAGCGAGGAGCCAAGCTCCAGCTCACGATTTGCCGTGCGCACGGCCTCGGTTGTCATCCAAATCAGAATCAGCCGCGGATAACTTCCATAAGGCAGGCCGGTCCCGCCGACATCGGAGATGCGGAGGGTGAGATTGCCGTCGGTACGAACGTATTGTGAGCCGGGTTGCTCGCTGTGCGGTAGCGTGGTTTGGACCAGGAATTTGGCCATGAAGCCGAGCGCGCCGGCATCGACGGCGCTCTCGCTGGGAAGGGTTTGCACGATGGAGAGCAAGTGATGTGATTGCCGCGGGACAACGGAACCTTTTCGCGGTTGCGCTGACGAGCGAGCCGCATTGAACCGCGAGGCTGACGCCCGCTTATCGGCAGCCGAATTGGAATTCAGGCCGAGTATCGCGCTTACGGACGTGAGTTCGGAACTCAATCGTCTGTCTACCCGATTCCAAAAACATCGGCAACTTTGACCACACGGAAATACAAACGACGGCCAAGTCTCAAGAGGGTTGGGTCGATCTTGTTGACCCACTCGCCAGAGGATTTCAGCGTAATGCGCAATCCATCTGGAGAGCGATCAAGGATGGCTACTAATTGGCTGATACTGAGCAGCGTTCCATGCTGCTTAATCAGAGTCTCCTCTGCCGTCATTGTCATCGGTTCTTAGATCCTCCCTGTGCCGATCCTGTCGGTGTTGCCTTCAAAATGCACTCGCTATTCAACGAGCGATTCCATATTTCCATCATACAGCAGTGTACATTCCAATAGACGCGACATCATTTGTTTTAGCTTTCCCAAACAAACGTAATCTCGCTTTCCTCCCAGTTTTCTCTTCACAGTTCGTTTCTGTCCAACTGCCCGCATACGATACTTCCGGTTTACGAAATGCCGTCTTTGGCGGGAGGAGGTTTCCTCCCTGTCTGCGGCCTGCTTGGCAGTCCTCCGCCACCCACCTCAGCGGGGCCGTTCCTTCCCCGCAACGCCCCTCCCTGATTGGCTGAAACGCAACAGCAACAACAAAAGCAAAAGCAGCTAAGGGGTGTTTCCCCCTCGCGCCCGCAAGGGGTTTCCCCAGGCTTCCGCGCTCCGCTTGTGCAGCCCTCGCGCCCTTTCCGCTGCGCTTCAAGGGTGGGAGATACCCCTCCCCTTGCAGTTGCTACCCCCCACCTTCGCCAGGAGGCGTTCGGCATGTATGTCACATGCCACTGCCAATCCAACGGCAAAAGCAAAAAACCAAAGGAGAAAACACCCATGAGCAGCGCAGTCGCCACCGTCAACAACCCCGTTCAGTCGTCCACCTATCAACCCAAACAGCAGCAGCGCCAGACGGCAAAAGACGTGATTGCCGAGAATGTAAAAGCCCTCATTGCCCAGCTTGAGGCGGGCAAGAGCGATGCACTGACCGCGTACCTTGACGCGATGGCCCGGTTCCACAACTACAGCTTTGGAAACATTCTGGCCATCGCGCGTCAGAAGCCGACAGCAACCAACGTAGCCGGAATGTACACATGGAACCAGCTTGGACGCCGCGTGAAGAAAGGCGAGAAAGGCATCCAGATTCTTGCGCCCATGATCGGCGTTCGCCGCAGGAAGCAGGAGGAGGCGGAGGCCCAGCAGGATGCAGCCGGGAAGAGCGCCCCTGTTTTGGTTGGCTTTCGCGCCGTCTACGTCTTCGATGTTTCGCAAACAGAAGGAGCCGAGCTTCCCGCACCCGCCACCGTCACCGGCGAAGCCGGAGCGCATCTGGACCGGCTCATCGACTTTGTACAGCAGCAAGGCATCGCGCTTGAGTACAACGAGCGCATCGCACCAGCGCAAGGCGCAAGCTACGGCGGCAAGATCGTACTTTTGCCGGGGCTGTCGAAGGCGGAAACTTTCGCAACATTAGTTCATGAGCTAGGCCACGAGATGTTGCACCGGGCGGACCGGCGCACGGCGACAACCAAAGTTGTGCGGGAAACCGAGGCCGAAGCCATCGCCTTCATTGTGGGCAAGGCCATTGGACTCCAGACCAGCACGGCTTCCGCCGATTACATCCAGCTTTACCACGGCAACGCCGCATTACTGGCGGAAAGCCTTGAAGTCATCCAGCGCACTTCCGCCGTGATTCTCGGAGCGTTGGAGGAGCCTTCCACGGAGGAGTCTCAGAGCCAGTCCGACGACACATCGGCGCAAACGGCAGCCACCCAAACCGCAACCGATGACGCCGCACCGGAACCCCGGCGCAGCCGCCGCGCACGGAGCGAAACAGCAACAGCGGAGGCAGCGGCATAGGCCGCTTGCGCCCCTTCGCCACGCTTGCGGACAGGGTGAACAGCCCTGTCCGCCATCCCTCACCGTTTGTCTAACTCAGACCCGCTCACAAGGAGAGAGCACTCTATGACGATTGCAAACACCGCGACCACGACCGAATACCGCGACCTTCCACTGTCCATCCTCACCGAGTCAAAGACCAACCCGCGCCGATTCTTCGAGGATTCAGCCCTCAAAGAATTGGCCGCAAGTATTCGCAGCCAGGGCGTTCTCTCGCCCTTGCTTGTGCGGCCTCTGACCGAGCGCAGCTTTGAGATTGTCGCCGGAGCCAGACGCTACCGCGCCGCCCAGCTTGCCGAGGCCGAGACTGTCCCCGTCCGCATTGTCAACCTCACCGATGCCGAGGCATTGGAGGCGCAGCTTATCGAAAACTTGCAGCGCCGCGACGTTCACCCGTTGGAGGAAGCGCAGGGATTCCGCGCCCTGCTGAATCTTGACGAACCGAAATACTCCATTGAGCAGATCAGCGCCAAGACAGGAAAATCTGCCGCATATTGCGCCCAGCGCATCAAGTTGACCGAGCTTACTGCCGCTGTCACTGAGGCATTCGCCAAAGATGAAATCGGCGTAGGCCATGCCCTGCTATTGGCCAAGTTGCAGCCAGCCGAGCAGGAACAGGCGCTCTCCGCTTGCTTCCGCGAGGATTGGAACGGCGGCCAGGGCAAGGCCAAGCGCATCCTGCTCCCTGTCCGGCATCTTCACCAGTGGATTGAGCAGAACATCCTGCTCATTCTGAAAGATGCTCCGTTCTCAAAGACTGACCCCAGCGTCAACCCCGCCGCCGGAGCCTGTGTCGATTGCCCCAAGCGCACCGGCGGCAACGCGCTCCTCTTCGCCGATATTGCCGAGGACGCTTGCACGGACCCGGCTTGCTACCAATCCAAGCTGGACGGGTTTGTCGCGCAGACTATCGCGGCCAAACCCAAGCTGGTACAAATTTCATCGGCCTATGGACCGGCATCCGCCACCGACAGCGGCAGCGCAGCCCTGCCCCGCAACAAATACATCGAGATCAAGCCGCAAGACCCCGACGCGAAAAAGCACAGGGATTGGCCGGAGTACCAGACCTGCAAATCCATGACCGAGGCCATCGTTACCGAGGGCACAGAGAAAGGCGAGGTTCGGAAAATCTGCGCTGACCCTGAATGCCCTGTACACCGCCCGAAGAAACAGCGGCCAGCCGGGGATGAGCGCATCAAAGCCGAGCAGGAAAAGCAGCGCCGCGAGGAGGCGATTGCCAACGCCGTAGGCCTGCGCGTACTTTCCGCCATCGTTGACGCTGTGCCGGTGCGCCTCACCAAACGCGACCTCGTTTTCATTGTCGAGCGTTTGCTTCCCCAGTTGGAGGAACGGCGCATCGAGGTTCTCGCCCGGAATCGCGGCATCAAGAAGGCGCAAGCCGCCGATTCCATCGGGAAGCTGATGGGCGCCTATGTCCGCAAAGCCGAGGAAGGCGAGCTTGGACAGCTTTTGGTCGAGACCGTCATTCTCCACGCAGCCCGGACGCAAACGGAGACCGGCAAGGCGCTCAAAGATGCCGCCCAGCACTACAAAGTGGATACCGATGCCATCGCCCAGAAAGTCAAAGCAGAGTTTGCCGCGAAGAAGAAAGCGCAAACCGCCAAGAAGGCGGCCACGAAGGCCCAGCCCAAACCAGCATCGCGGCCCACGGTTGCAAAAAAGGCCAAAGCTGCGTAACCTTCAACATCCCAGCATTCAAAACGGGGTCTGCCGGCGCAGGCTCCGTTCTTTTTCGCCCGTCCTCCCACCCTGTGATGTGCTGCCGCTTCGCGTCAGACTTGGTTTGGCCCACCCGACCGGCTTGTACGCTGTGCGCACGAAATTATATTGAGGTTAGCTCTCAGGCAGTCTAAGCTGAGAACTTTCGTCTTGCTGAACTCCGTTCATAGGTCTAGCCTTGTATCGGAGGGGTAAACCCATGAAAGAACCGGGACTCGACAAGCGCCATCGTGACCAGGCTCCGCCAAAGGCAGGCGAGATTCAGCAGAAGCGTAGCGACACACTCAACAAGAATCTTTCCAGGCCAATACCTGAGTTTTCTCCACTCGCGAAGCTCGGAACGATGCGGAGGGAGACCGGCAAAGTGAGCGAAGAAGCCGTGCGAAGGGCCGCCAAGAAACTCCGCCAGTAATCAACTAGAATCCAGATGTTTGTCGCGTCGATGATGAGTGCAAAGACGTGGGTTGGAAATCTCTAGTTCCTGGAAACTGCCCCACGATCTTTTTTGCCCGTCTTCCCGCCCTGTCATGTGCTGCCGCTTCGCGACAGACTTGTTTGGCCCACCCGACGGGCTTGAAACAGTTAATAACCCTGCAATATCTGGCTCAACTATTTCGGTATTGTCCGCCGAAACGATGCAATCGAGAACCCTTCTGGCACTGGCTTATAGGGATCATCCTTGCTAGGCCAGCGTTTTGCACGGCTTTGGAACGCACGCAGTTCTGCAATATCCAGTTCTACAACAAGGACGTGCTCATTCTCTCCTCCACGTAAGCGGCATGTATCCCTCTTATATGGTTCCTTTGCTGGAGTTCTGACCCGACTATCCCCATATTTCCGGTTGTTGACCAGAGCAATATGTGCATGGACATCCAGGCTTGCAGACTCAACTAAAGCAGAAAAAGTATCAAGGTCTTGGTTCCAGGAAAGAACCATCATGCAATCTACATTGCCTTGAAATCGCTGACGGTGCAAGATGTTCTGCAGTTCAGAGCAGACCAAGACACCGAAACAAAAACCCGCATGGATATATACAGGTTTTTTGTTGGAAACTAATCCTGTAGTCCATTCCTGTCCAAAGTTCTTCAAAAGGGTTTCTTCCTCACCCGCAGCAGGAAGAGATTTTGCCTGCCTAATCTGCACGGAAGAAGGAAATCCGAGGCGGTCATCGGCCAGTACAAGCACCGCCGAACTGTGAATCAGGTTAGGGGGTTCTCGGTGGTAATCGAGACCAGCAATCAGACTGATACCAGCGTCTTGTAGCAGTCTGGAAACCGTGTCAATCCATCGCTCAGGAAGTGATAGCTCTGGCAAAAGTAAATGTGTCGGACGAGGGTATGCATCGATTGCTTGATTGACAACGCGCTCAATCCGTTTATACCGCTCTCTCGAAAGATCGGATTGCCCATTTGCCGCAGCATCAAAACTCTTATCCGTTGTTAGCAGGCTGCTGATACCTAGCCTGACCTTGGGGATGCCTTTGCTAAGGCCGATCAACGCTATCGGTAATGTTTTTTTGCCGCAGTCTGACGCATTGTCTTCACTATTCTGCGCATCAGATTCCGTTGCTACAAGCTCACCCCATACCCAGACACCCCGGACAGCCCGCACGTATCGAGCCCAAGTGCGTGCAGGCACTTTACCTGGGCAGCTATACACGCACTCGTCTGGCAGGAACAGGGACACCTCTTGAGAGGTGTAGGGCCGAGTTGGGAGTAGGTAGGGCAACAGAGAAGGTGACTCCTCCGTATCTTGTGAGCTATTGATGCAGCGTGAGTGAACGCGGGCCGCGCTTAGTCCTTTGCCCACAATAATTGAGCGAATCAAGAACTCACGCAGGTCTTCCTCATGTTCATAAAGGCCGTGCAATTGCGGCTCATCGGTGATAGCTATCCGTTGCCGTGAAGCATGGCGGCGCAAATGGTCTTTGTAGGCGATTTTGGCCCAATCAGTTTCACGCAGCAGGAGAGCTAGAGAACCAATGATTGCGGGATCGCCTTCAAGTCCAATCAATTGGCAGACAGATAGTGCTGTTTCACTAAGTGGACGAATTTTGCCGTTACGGTGGTCCCAACGCAGTGACCGGAGAACAGCATCCTTTGCCAAATCCAATATGGTTCCAGTAAGTTTCTGCCACATGGACTCGACATGATCCTTTGCGGTGCAACCGTTTACCTTGATTGATTGCGATAGTGTTTGCTCTTGCAGTTTAGAAATGGCATTCATTGTGGCATCGATCAATCGGCGAGCCTCCGGCCAATCCATTAACGCTACTGCCAAGGATAACAAGCGAGGGAAATAGTCCAAATGGTCGAGAATTCTATCTGGCCGAAGAATGTGACTGTGCGCAAATTCGTAAAAGAGCTTGCGTTCTGCTTGCCAATCATCCTCACGCAGATCCCGCGCCAAAGTCTCCACAGCTCGCAACTGGATTGACCACCCAAGACGCCTGACTGACAAACCGTCAGCGCGGCGCAACGTGTCAGCTTCCTCAGACGGATGGCCTGCCGCAGTCAAAACTTTGGCTGAGGCCATTGATTCTAGCCGATCAGGCGAAGGCATAAGCCGACGCTCACTAGAAACACTACGGATTTGTGACTCGATATTGCTTAACAAGTCCAGTCCGCCTTGCCCTTGTAGAAAAAACACTTTTTGTTTTGCTTGCTGCAACAGTAATGTTGTCCTGCCCTGTAAGTCTCCCGGCAATGTCAGATATATTTCGCCTTTCTTAATAGCATCTGGATTAGGGAAGGAAAAGGTTCGCGCAGCGATGAAGCCAAGAAGCTCCTTTGCTGTCGCAAGGTTGCCGGGGTCTCTTAGCACCAAAAATAGGTCGTCAACATAGCGGCCATAGTAGACTGGCGTCAAGCCCTGTTCGATGTCGCGGTCTAGACCCACCAGAAGCGCATTGGCTACAACACGGGATAAGGACAAGCCGATGGGAAGTCCGCCCACATCTGCCTCGCGCTTGCAGCATCCAAGTTCATGCATTTGTGCGCCAACCATCTTCGACCAATTATCGATGGCAGACGCAAAAGCCTTAGTGAAGCTGAACTCCCACTCGGTTAGCTCAATGCCTGCGTTAGCCAAAAAGCGTGTATCTGCTATAAATGAGGGGTCAATCCGGTGGTAAAAGCTAGTGATGTCCATCGAGATGGCTATGACCGCTTGTTCTGTCTCCAGTTCCTTTCGGATGGCCTGTAAGCCACGATTGCGCCACTCTTTGTACGGTTGGAAGTACGGTTGAAACGAACCAATTCCTTCAAGATGGTAACTGCCCAATGTGCCTTTTGGCGTTCCTGGTTCCGAGCGATAGCGGCGCAGCCGCGAGCCATAAGATGATTTCGAAAGAACTGCATCAAATTTGTGGCCAACCAGATTAATCCATAGAGCAGAGAGTACATGCATGGCAACAGGAAAGTCGCCAACAAGGCGGAATTCTGGTGTGAGGTCATGCGTAGCATGGAGTCGTTCAGATGCACGTGCAGGGTCTGAAAAGAATCCGTGACCGTCCGGTGTTGCACCCTTTTCGAGAGGCTTGCGAGATACACTCAGCTTTTTCGCTACGACGCAAATATTGCCAAGGTTGTTCTGAAGAAGATTATCAATATCGCCTGACTGAAGGCTGGCAAGCATTGCTGTCAGTCGGCCAGCTAGCTCCTGCTCGTATTCTGCGAACTTGGTGGCGATACAAATCGAACGCTCAAAGAAGCAATCGACCTTAGCCTTTCGGAAAGCAAAGAATAGATCTGTCAATGTCAGATCCGGCCATGAATCTATCGCTTCCCGCAGCATTATGCTACCTCTCGTTCTTTCAGTTGACGTTTCCTTCTGTGACCCCAAGACAGTGACCAGTCTTCAGTGGATCTATCACGCTGGCGCTATCCGACTTGCGACGCAGAAATGAGCCAAGCTGGACATCGGTCAAATGAGATTTAAGCCTGACCAAACATTTAGGTGATCGTGGTTTGACGGGAAAAATGAAAATTGAGTATCTGCCAAAGTTTCTCAATTTGCTAAAAATCCCCTGTTGGCACGAATCTCCAGCCGCAGTTCTTCACGGAGCGCCTTGCTTTTCTTGAGGCGCTTGAAGAATTCTTCAAGCACGCTGACCACAATCGCGTTGACGCTGACACCCTCCGCTTCCGCCCACTCTTTCAACTTAAGCCGAGCCTCTGCGCCGACGTGGAGGAGCTGAGGATTGGAAAGCTCCATGCCGGCCTTGCGGGTCTGCATGATGTCAACCTTTTCGCGCTCAACATGGCTCAAAGCAAAAAGGACGATCCTGGCCAGATCGCCCTTTACGCGGGACTCTTCGGTTACTGCTTCGCGCAGATCAATGGGGAGGCGCAGCGTCATTCCCGGACGGTCGTCCGTCCACCGCTGCCCCTCGCGGTTCACTTTCCGCGCTGCCTTCTTTGCTGCCTTCTTCACTGCCACTGGATAACCTTCCAAAGCTGTTTCCGAGTCTCTGTTGAGACTCACTCTCTGCTCTCATCGGTGAGTAAGGACCGTTGAACGGAATATCCTTCTCAACCCTGACAAAGAACCTGTACCCCGGCCTGACGACAATCGTCGGCTGGATATTCAGGTTCCGGCGCGTTACCTCGACTCCCAGTTGGCCGACTTGCTGACCGACCGCCTGTCCCACCGTCTGGCCAACGCTGGGCGATTGCAGGACCGAGGAGTTTGTTCCCTGACTGACCTCGATACCGGCGGCAAAAAGCGAAGTGAGCAGCGCGCCGGAGAGAATCCGCCCCCAGTGATTGTTCACCTGGTCCCGGAAACCCGCCGCGCCAGCACTATCATCGCCTTCAAAACCACCGAGAGCAAGGCTGCTGCCATCCGGGAATACAACCCGTCTCCAGACAGCCTGCAACGCATTCTGCCCGTAACCTATGTGGGAGTTGTAAACCCCTATCAGTGTACTCCCGGACGGTATTAAAATGTACCTCCCAGTAGCCGAATCATACACATTTTCTCGGACGAGCGCCCGGATCAAACCGGGAAGATCGGAGTTGAGTTGCTGCTCCAGCACGGCAGGAATCAGCCAGCCAGCCTTGATTTCATACCGGGTTTGAGGAGCTTTCCGGGTGCCGGCCAGGTATTCAGATTCCTGCTTACCGTGCTGCTGTCCGAAGGTGGATTTTTGTTCCTGATCGTTCTGGCGCTCATAGTCCGTGCGTTGTTCCGGCTGCCCCGCTGCGGCGTACTGTGAGCTGGCGGATTGAGGAACGCCGCTTTGCGTTGGATTGACTCCCAGCGCCGAACGGGCATTGATAAGTGCAGATTGAATCGCCTGCAACGGATCGGTCCCCGCTGTTTGCTTTTCCTTATCTTCGCTGGGGAGATTGCCCTTGACGGAGGTTGCCGCCTCCATTGCCTCGCGTTCCCGGTTGTATTCCTCCAGCCGCCGCTGTTCGGCAAACGACAATGAGCCGTTGACGGCGGTCGAGGCCGGAGTTTGCCGGTATTCAAGGGGAGGGATGGAACTGGTTTGGCTTCCGGCTCCTGTCCCAGTCGTTAAGGTTGACCGGCCTGCCGGGGACTCGCCTGTCGCGATGGAAGAACGCTGGACGGCAGTCGCCGGGACGTGGGACTGGCCGATGTCCAGGCCGTTGCGCGCCTGATCCGACAGCATCCCTTTTTCAACGATAGTGGCTGGACCAGAGCCGACCTGCGCTGTCTCAGTCTGTTTTTTGGCCTTATTGTTGCGGCTTGCGAGGCCATGCCGCATATATGCCGCGGCCAGGACGACCAGGGCAATAAGGATGATTCCGGCCAGCGGACGGAGCTTGCGGGCCTTTGGCGTGAGGCTGCCATTGACGCCGCGCACGACCTTATCGGTCTGCGCCGCGTCCCGGATTGCATCCTGACTTGGCTCGTTTGCGCCCTCAAGATCGAGCGGCTTTGGATTCTCTCCCGTTATCGCCATGCTCAACTCCTCTTTCCGGTGCTGCCGGAGTAGGGTGTCGCCCGCGTAATGCTCACGCGGGTCTGTTTCTTGCCGACGCCGACAACAAGAATCGCCTTGTCGAAGAGCCGATCCACGACGTAGCGCGAGCCATCCACGCGAAAGTTGACCAGCTCCGACTTGCCGTTCACCTGAATCAGCAGCGTCGGCAGCTCTCGGAACCGGCCATCGTTCGGATAGATCAAATAGGTGTGCTGGCCATCGTCAAAAACTTGCTGGGGGCGGTAGGCTGCGTCGCCACTGAGTTTGTAATCGAAGTAGAGGTTGTCGAGGGCGTTCTCCGCCATCGGCACCACGCCGGCCCGCTTGTCTTTTTCACGCGCCTGCTCCGCCACTGCCTCAGCATCGTGCCTTGCCGTGTCTTGTCGAGCTTGGAATGCTGCCCACTTTGCGGCATCTTCGCCGGGATACTGAAAGGCCAGCCGCGAGACAAAACGCATGGGATCGGAGATAAGCCGGAAGACGTAGGTTCGGCGGTCCGTGGATACAATCAAGTCGGTTTCAAGACCCGCCTCAATCGGCTTCACGATCAGCAGCGGCGTTTCATCCAGGCCGGAGCCGGAGAGGACAGGGGAATCTCCCAGCGGCGGGAATCGCCAATCTGGGGCTGGCTTTCGAGGTGCTCGCCAGCCTGCAATTCGATGGCGCAGACTCGCAATGGAGCGCAGACCATGACGGGCATTCCCTGTCCGAAGATGTAGACCACCCGGCCGTCAGCGCCGGGTGTAGGCGTGGTGACTCCGGTTTCCCATTGACGGGAGACCTCCGCCGCGCTGACCGCCGCGGCGTTCAGCTCCGCGTGAGGAGGTCTCCAGTTCAGCGGAACCTCCGAGCCTTTGTCCGCTGGAGCGCCGACGGGTGAAGACTGAGCGGATGGGTTTTGAGCAGGGACAGTTCGACTCACAATCGGCGGAACTTTCAACGGAGGAATCGGAGTCAGCGGGCTTGGCTTCGGCGCTGGTTCATTCGCCTGTGCTTCCAGAGCCGCCGCCGCACCTTTGAAGTCGTAGGTTGACAGCTCTTGCCTTTGCTGGGGTGTGAGCGCCGGAGTAGTTTGGGCGCTGGCCGTCACGCCCACCGCCGCAATCGCTATTTGGGTTGCCATTGTCATTGCCGCGAGCCACTTCATCTGTTGTTACCTCCATTCACTGTTTGGGCATTTCCGGTTTGAGCGTCGCCGCCCGTCGTGACTACTTCGCCCCAGGTCAGGTTTGTGACGTAGAGTCCGAGGGGGTTGACCAGTGCCTGTCTTGCGTCCGTGACCTCTTGTGTCACCACCGAGACAAAGGCCCGATACCGATGTGTGGCGACAAGACTGCCGCTAAGATCGCGGGTCACTTCCGTCCAGGCCACCTCGTAGGTTTTGGAAGATTGCTGGACGATGGATTCGACCGAGGCGTCAACGGTTTCTTTCGTCAGCAGGTCGAAGGGAGAGCTTTTCGAGTAGAACTCAGTGATAGTGGCCGACGCCGGTGAGTTTTTCCCGGTCTGTGCATAGACCTCATCAACCAGGCGCCGTTGGGCCACCGCGTCTGTAACCACCGTCCGCAGATCGGTGATCCATCTTGCGACCACCGCTTCCTGCAAACGCACATCCTTGACCGCAACCTGTTTGGCTGGGATGACCGGAACCGCCCGCCCTACATCGTCAAGCGCAACAACATAGGGCACGGTATTCGAGCGATAGCCGATGGCGACCATGCCGGCCACGCAAATGAACGTGGTGCCCATCGCGATGAACGCGACGAGACGCCAGTTGTTCTTGCTCTTGATCTGGTCGCCGAACCGTTCATCCCACTCCTGACGGGCGCGAACATAAGGTGTTTGGGGTATAGCTGTTTCTGGCACTGTTTATTCCTCCCTCTCGATTCGCAGTTGTGCCGATGGCGCGTGACCGCTGCCATCGTGCGGGACGCTGATATTGGTTGCGTGCCGCGCCAAGGATTGAAGGTTATTGGCCGACGACGGCGGCGCTGGCGGCGCAGCAGTCTCAGACGGCCCGCTAGTTGGAGACGGCGCAGGCGGAGCTGGAGGCGAACTGGGAGAGCCAGCCGCTTCCGCAGCAGGAACCGGCGGCGCTGGCGCGCTTGCCGTCTCCGCTGCCGCTTCACCCACTCCACTGGCGGCGGAGGCAGCGCCCGAGGCGGCCTCCGCGCCAACCTCCGCTCCTCCCATCGCACCTGCTGTCTCCGTTGCCGCCAAAGCGCCGCCGGCAACAGCCCCGGCTCCTCCGGTGGCCGCGACCACGGCAACCGTAGCCGCGCCGAGCGCAGCCGCTTTGCCGATCTCCGCGCCCATGCCAACCAGGTCCGCCGCGCCGGAGCCAAGAGTTCCCGAAGCAATTGACGCCGCCATCTTCGGGATCATCCAGGACGCGAATGCAAATAGCAGCATCGACATCAGGGTTGGGAAGATTTGAGTGATGGGCTGATCGGCTGTATAGCCGTTCATCGTCGCGATCCAGTTATTCGAGATCGTCTTGAATACGCCCAGCATAAGGTAAATAAGCATCAGGCGGACGCCGGTACTCACCGCTAGAGAAATGTACCTTTCAAAGTAAGGCGAAGTCCACCGGCTTCCACCGAAGCCAAGGAAGATGTAGCCCGCCGACATCACGATGATCGCTTCGAGCTTCGTGACCACATAGTGAAGCGTGATGATGATGTAGGAGGCAAGCACGATGCAGGCGGCCAGTATCGTCGTGATGGCACCGCCAGGCTGTGTCAAGAGGTTTGTAGATGAGACCTTGGTGAAGAGATCCGAGACAATCTGAAGGCCCTGGGTCATGATGTCTGATGGATTCTGCGCCACTGAAACGCCCGCCGCATTTGCACCGAGCTGGGCGAAGCTATTGACGATGGCCGGTATCCAGGTCTGGCCATTGATGAGCACGGCGTAGAAGAAAGAGACGACCAGCAGTTTCTTAATCAGACTCAGAAACAAGCCGTTGAAGTCGTGCTCCCGGAGCAGTTGCGGCGCTCCCCAGGCGAAGTCTATTGTGGCCAGAACGTAGAACAGGAAGGAGGCTTCCTGCATGATCGCGGGAATCCATGCGTTCGCCGCCTGCTCAATCTGTTGAAATGTTCCACCCACATCGACGGGTTGCTGGGCATGGACTGTGGCGGCCGAGGCAAACGCCACGGCCACCACATAGATGAGTTTTCGTCTTTGAGCCATTGTTACCTCAAAACGCCACACCGTCGGATTTCAGTGTGGGCTTTCCAAAGAAGTTGGCGCTTGTATTCCCCGCGCACACCTTTCCCTCGTCCGTGGTTGCCCAATCTGCCGGAGCACTTGCCTGTTTTTGCTTGCAGAGTGGAGTGAGTTGCTTGCGGAGATCATCGTGTTTGGCAAGAAATGCCGAAATGCTGCCGGGAGTGGCATGGTCGAGATCACCACCCCCGGCATTCTGAAAGGCCGTGACAATCGGACTCGGCTCAACATGCTTGCAACCGGCCATGAGCAACAGGCCGGCACCGATCGCAAAAGCGCAAAACGTCTTCATCGCATTCTCCTAGAATGAAACGCCGTCGCTCGTCACCTGAGTTTGGCCGAAGAACAAATCGGAGTTAGCCTGCTTTGTTGCTTCCGCCTGAACGAGCGCTCCTTGATAAGACGCTTTGCTCTGCATATCCGCCATCATCAGTTGCCGCAATTTCATCAATTGTTCGGCCTGATTTTCTGCAATCTGGTTTCCGACTTCGATAGCCTGCATTCTGCCCACCGCTGACTGGCTCTGGCCTTGCAGGGTTTGCAGCAATGCTTGGTCGCTGTTGAATTGCGAGTTTTGCAGCCCGGCAGCGTTCAAGGCACCACGGATGCTATCGAGACTTGTCTGACTCCAAGTCTGATAGGACTGCCCGTAATTGGTGGACGATGAGTAGCCGGGGAAGCGGAGGCGGAAATTTCCGTCCAGGTTGCTCATCGTGTAGGAGAGCGATTGACCGGTCCTCACGATCTGATTGAGATTGGAAATATCCGATGCCACGGTCCCGAAGAGCTGGTTGGGGATCGTGAGACCATGCTTCACCTCGTTGGCGATCTGCGTAAGCTGGTTTTCAACCATCAATACCTGCTTTTCGAGCGAACCGATCAATTGCAGGTAGTTGAGAATCTGCGTGTATTCGGTTGCAAAGACTCCCGGCACCCCTGCATAAGCCGGGACAGGGTTGACGGTTTCAGTCGCCATCAAGGCGACCAGAACGATTGCTGTTGCGCTCTTAGCGAGCCATTTGCACTGCATGGTTCATACCTCCTTCGTAGTAGTCGATCCATCCTCGTTCAACTTTCCTTTCCTGCATCCACGCGGAAATCCATCCCTCGCCGAACTCCGCGGCCAGGGCGTCGATTCGTGCCCGGTCCTTCTGGCCGGAGACTCCGAGAAAGGCGAGCGCCACCGGCCCGAGACGGTAGGAGATCATGCGCCGCCCAAGCCGCTGGACGATGTAGTAATCGCGTTTGGGACTTGCACTCTGAAGCAACTCGATCTCGCGGCTGTTGAGACCGGCGTACTCGTAGAACTGCCGCATTCCCTCATTGCCGGCTTCGGAGTTTGGCAGGTAAATCTTCGTCGCAGTGCTTTGCAGAATCGCCGATGCGATCGGCGATTCCTTCACATCCGCCATGCTCTGCGTTGCGAGCAGAATCACTGCGTTCTTCTTCCGCATCGTCTTGAGCCAGTCCTGAATCTTGTCGCGCCAAGCCGGATGCTTCAGGAAGAGCCAGGCTTCATCAATAGGAACGAGCGTTGGGGAGCCATCCAAAGACCGCTCCATGCGCCGGAAGAGATAGAGCAGGACAGCCATTACCGTCGCCTCACCGTAAGAGCCGCTCAACAGCGTTTCCATCTCGCAGACAACGAATCGCGAGGTGGTCAGGCCGTCGTTGCGCGAGTCGAGCAATCCGCCAAGCGCACCGTCAATGACGTACGGCTGCAAGCCTGTTTTGAGCTTTTCATCCTGAAGATTGGCTTCAAGTTCGGTGAGCGTTCTCCGTTCGCGCGGGGCACTGGCGAGCTGTTGCAGGGCGCGATGGATGGTATTCCGTTCCCCCGGCCCAATGTCCACTTTCTGCATCCGAAGCACCGTCTCTACCCATTCCTGCCCCCAGCCGAACTCCGCTTCGTCGTCAATATCCCGAAGCGGCTGAAAGGATAGTCCGCCTTCGCCAATGTCGTAGAAGCGCCCGCCAGCGGCCTTGCACAGGCCGTAAAGAGAATGCCCCTTGTCGAAGGCGAAGACCTGTGCGTTGGGATAACGGAACCACTGCGCTACGAACAGCGCCAGACTTACGGACTTGCCCGCGCCGGTTGGACCGATCAGCAGCGTGTGCCCAACGTCGTAGTCATGCAGGTTCAGGCGATACGGCACACCGCCCTGCGTCGCCGCATAGAGCAGCGGCGGCGAATTCGGCGGCATCAGCGAGGATGGATTTTTCTTTTCGCCCGCCCACACCGCCGAGATCGGCATCAGGTCAACATAGTTGCGCGTGTGCGCGATGACGCGGCGCACTTGCGCCACGCCGTTCCCCGGCAGTGTGCCGAAGAACGCATCGACCGCATTGATGTCCTCGACCCGCACCCCAAACCCGCGATTGATGAGTACCTTTCGGAATTCGCCGATGATGTTGTCCAGGAACTTACGATCCTTGTGTTGCAGGACGATGGATGAGGACAAGTAGCAGAAATGCACGTCTCCCGAAGTCGCTTCCGCCAGCGCACCATCCGAGTCCGAGACCATCGTCATGGCGAACTGGTTGAGTTGACCGCCGCCGCTTGACTTGAAGACCTGATCCTTCAATTCGCGCTGCTGAAACTTCCATTTTTTTCCGATTTTCGCAATGATTCCCTGTGCCTCCGAGGGGTCCATCAGAATCGCGCGCGTGTTCCAACGGTATTCGCAGGGCACCGTGTCCAGCACCGAAAGAGCGCCGGGATACGTCGAGCGTGGGAAGGCATCGACAGACAGCGTGCGAAGATGACGGTCCCCCATCATGGGTTCGGTCCCGCCGCGGAGATCCTCCATCGAGAGCAGATCGTTCAAGAACACCGGAATCTCCGGCTGCATGACCGGGCCTTTCACGCCGGTCAGACAGCGGCGGAGGTAGGCAAGCAACTCATCGTCCACGCTCTCGTACCCATCGCCCAGGTTCGCAACTGTAGCCTTCAGCCGAGACACGGGAAATTGTGCTGCGAAGACATCCTCGAATTGGCGAATCTTTGTCTTGAAGAATCGCAACGCCTCTGCGCCCGCGTTGGCCCCTTTGCTGTGATCAGAGTCTGATCCCGACATCATGAAGCCGGTGAGTTTCTCCGATGCGACCAGCGGCGGCATATACGTCAGGGCCAGAAAGTATTCGTTCTCAAAATGACTGCCCTCAAGTGCGAATTGCTCTCGCCGCTCCCGATCAATCAGCGCGGTGACAGCATCAGGGAAAGCCCCTTCCGGGGAATAACCGCTTGAGAACGAGCGGAATGAATCCACCTGAATCATCCAACCACTTCCAAGCCGCAGAATCCGGTTCATCCGCCGCGCAATCGCCGCCATCTCCGCATGAGTGGCGGACTGAAGATCAGGCCCCCGGTACTGCCATGCCGCCAGCAGCGATCCATCCCGCTGCAACACAATTCCGTCATCGACCAGCCCAAACCACAAGAGCAGGTCCGCCAATCCTGTCGGCTGTTTCCGCGTCTCTCCAAACACAGTTACCTCCAGCCCCGTTTTGGCGTTTTGCCAAAGCAAGCGACCCCGCTTTTCGCAGGGTAGAAATCCTTGTATTGCAGGTGTCGGCTATAGACCTTCCGCATCATCGGATCGGCCTTGCCGATCCTCGCCAGGGCAATGACAATCGTCCAGAAGCCGGCAATCGCCAGCAGAAACGAGATTAAGGTCATGACACTTACAGCCATCATGGCCGCGCCCAAGCCGGCCATGATGACCATCTCCCGGTCGCCGCCGAGAAGTTGCTGCGGCCTGCTCAACGAAGTCCGCATAATGGTTTGTTCTGGTTCGTTCATCGCTCTCTCCAAGAACAGGTGGCTTGAATAGACGGGGATGGCAGAGCTTGCTCCCATCCCCGTTTCAGGGATTCTGTGTCGTCACCCTCTCGCGACGAGCGCAAGAGATGGCTGTGTGATTGCGTGAACCGGATGCGCGAGAGAAATCTCCGCAGCCTGCCCGATGAACGAGGACATCACCTGTGCGGCGAAGACGACGCAGCACACGGCAATGCCGACGTGCAGCAGTCGCTTCATCGTCTCGCCCATCTCGCCGCCGGCAAAGGCCAGCGTCGCACCAAGCGCCACGATTGCAACGACCGAAATGGCATAAGCGACCGGCCCGGTCAACGATGTTACCAGCGTCGTCAGCGGGCCTTCCCAGGGCAGGTTGCTTCCGGTCTCGGCTGCGAATGCACAGCACGAACCCGCCGCCAGCGCAAAGCCAAGCATGAGGGCCATCCGAGCCTCCAGTGCCGTTCGACGCCGCGCCATCAGAAAACTACGCATTTGATTCATGGATTCCTCCGAGTGCCCTCCGGCACGGTTAAGCGAAAGGCAATTTTCTTGCAGCCTTCCACGGTTGGACTTCAGCTCTGCCGATGTTGCGCAGAGCCAGGACAATCAAACCTGCGTCATGAGGTAGCGCCCACCCTCATACCCGGTGACTACGGCCACCTCTTGAACCTTCCGGCCCGCCACGGGATCGTTGACGACCGAAATAACCAGATCGACGGCGCTCCCGATCATGCGCTGTTGCGGCGCATCCGTCGCCTCTCTGACCAATGCCTCCAGCCGGTCGAGCGCCTCTGTTGCGCTGTTTGCATGGAGCGTCGAAACACCGCCCGGATGCCCGGTATTCCAACTCTTGAGCAACGGCAGCGCGGCTGCTCCGTCGCGCACTTCGCCAACCACGATCCGGTCAGGCCTCAGGCGCAGCGCCACCTTCAGGCACTTCAATTGGTCAAACTCCGTTGTCGCCAACATGCTCAGGCTGTTTGCGGAGTCGAGAAGAAGCTCTTGCGTATCTTCGATTACGAGCACCCGGTCACCCGGCGTCACCGTCCCGATCTCTTCGAGAATGGCGTTGGCAATCGTCGTCTTGCCCGCGCCCGTGCCGCCGACGATCAGGATGTTTTTGTGGGCAACGATAGCCTGTTGAATGACCTCAAGGTGGTCGAAATTCTTGACAGAATCAATGAAGTCTTCTTGCTGTGAACGGCGGTTGCGAGGATCATCTTTGGTTGTGAGAATGCCTTGCCGTTGAAGGTCTCTGAGGCTCCGCTTCTTGTCCGACTTGACGCGAATGGCAAACGACGGCGACGGGACAACCGGCTCAATCAGCCCGGCAAAGCGGTACTTCCAGATGGGGAGTTGCGTCTCCAGAACTGGCCGCATCTCCGTTACCGTTGTCTTTTGCATGGACGCAATCGTCATCATTGCACCGCGCGCTTGGCGGCTAGGCAACTCGCCAACCTGCTCGAATGGCGAGCCAGTCCGCTTTACCCAGATGCGGGAATCCTCGTTCACGAGAATGTCCTCAAGGCCGCTGGACTGATCGAGCAAGCCGACAATCACCGGCCCCAGCTCATCGCGCAGCTTCTCTTTGAGCCGTTCCTGCTTCTCGTCTGTGTGCGAGTCCTGGTTCATTGACTCCTCAATCCAACCTCATCCCGGCCTTGCCTTCTTACCTTAATGCGATGTACATTCCAATACAGATGAATGTAACACCATTCGGGGTCATTTTGGCAAATCCGTTTGAAAGGAGGTCAGCAATGGACAGAACGCAGAACGCTGTCGAGCGGATGCTCGCCGCTCTTGACGCCCCGGCTTACGACCTCGGCATCCTTAGTCAACGCGGAATGCTTCCCGGACTCTCGCACCTCATAGCCGCGGGCGTTTTCTCCCGGCTCCCGCTCCTCAAAGCCCACAATGCGCGCGGGGCGCACATCTATATCCGGCCAGCGGGAGAGCACCGCTTTACCGTTCTCGACGACCTTGATTCTGATTCAGTTGCTCGGCTCGCCGCCGACGGCTACGAGCCGTGCGCCGTGGTTGAAACCAGTCTCGGCAGCTTCCAAGCCTGGCTGAAGCATGATGAGGTGTACACGGCATCCCTCTCCACGTTCATTGCCCAAACCCTCGCGAAGCGGTATTGCGCGGACCCCAGCGCGGCGGACTGGCGGCGCTTTGGCCGTCTCCCAGGATTCACCAATTGCAAGCCAAAGTACCGCAAGAGCAACGGCCTTTACCCCTACGTCTTGCTGCGAAGTGCGACCGGCGTGCAATACCGGCAGGCCGCCTACCTGCGACTGGAAATGACGAAACTCTACCAACTCCAGGAACAGGAGCGGGAAGCGCGCCCCGTTCAACATCAGGCGCGGCTCGTAACTGCATCCGGCCAGCCAGCCTATTCGTGCCTCTCCCTTGAGCGTTTCCGCAACGCGGCCAAATTCCGCGACCGCCCCGCCGCCGCCGACCTCGCCTTTTGCGTCGCCGCATTGTCGCTACAGATGCCGGAGGATGCGATTGCCACTACCCTCGACAGCCAGTACCTCTCCCGCGACCCCAACACCTCCCGGAAAGCTGCCTACATCCAGCGCACTATGGCGAAGGCGAGATCATGGGCGCACCGCTAGGCACATTGCGGTTGCCGATACCCGCCCTTGACCTCCAGCTCTGCCCGCCGCCTGTGACTCCGCTGGGCCGGCACCTTCTCGCCGCTGCGAAGCCTCTGCAATCCCTACGGCTGAATGTGAGGAGTTTGAACACGCCGCTCCAATTCAGTTTGCCTTTCTGTTTGCGTTCAGCGTGCCGCGCTCAAAGCACCCACGCCCTGCGGACGCACGCTCTCCCTCCAGAGATTCTTGCCTTTCAGGTGTGGACTCCTCCCCCGAGGCAAGCTCTGGTCCCCTTCCACAAATCCCTTCCACTCGCCTTGGGAGTGGGCCGCGACGGCACACCCTCCGGGCAAGCATGTACCGCATCCAGCGGACAAACTTCACAAAAGGAGCTACAAACCATGTTCAACAAAGTCATCCTCATCGGCCGTCTCGGAAAGAATGCAGAAGTCAAAACCGCGCAGAACAAGAAGGACTACGCCG
>Ga0316217_10002218_pt1 | contig 23728 bp, 15 predicted proteins | sample 1anoAmetaG_FD_203633 | JGI IMG/M metagenome (GOLD analysis project Ga0316217, IMG submission 203633) | Freshwater microbial communities from Trout Bog Lake, Wisconsin, USA - 1anoA | ecosystem: Environmental > Aquatic > Freshwater > Lake > Hypolimnion/Profundal zone | place: USA: Wisconsin...
CATGGGCGAGCAACGCGTTCACGGCGAGTTGCTGTTCAGGCCGCAGTTCCCCTTGGAATGCGGCAGAGATGGGCCTGCCACCAAACCGCTCGTCGCGCAAAATGAGTTTGATTTTCAGGCTGCCAAGCAGGGCTTTGACTTCGCCCAGACAACCGCGCGGCAGCGCGAGGTGCTGCGGCAAGTCTTCGGCGCAATGGATGATGCGCGGCTTGTCGTAGGTCGGCAGCCGCATCGCCTGCGCCCGATAAAACTCCGGGTTTTGAAATGCCGCCAGCCGCAGCAGGCGGTTGCGCAACGCGGGAACCAGTGCCTCCTTGGCAATATATATTTGATCGCCCAAAACCAAATCTAGACTCTCCGGCAACGGCCCGGGAATCGGAGAATCGTTCCGCCGCCGTGATGGCGGATCGGTCCAAGGCGCGTCGTCATCATCTTCCGTCGTCAGGACGGCGCGCACGCCGGTGATTTTCCCCCGGTGCTCCGCCTCCCGAACGATGGCCTCAACTCGTGCCTCGTTGATCCGCTGTACGGAGGCCAAAAATTTCCATTGGTCCACGTGAGGTTCCAATTGGTCATCCAGAAATACGCTGTTGCCGCGTGCCCGGGGCTGCTTTTGCAGCGGCAGGGCGATCAGGTTTCCAAAGCCTCCTTTGGGCAGTGTATCCTGGTTGGGGAAAAACCGGTCATAAGACCCCAAGCCGATGTCCGGGCGGCCCTCCATGGTTTCCGTCAAAATGAACGAGCCAAGGTTGCGGGCCAGGCGAGCGGGAATCGCGGCTGCAAAGAACAGCCACACATGCGCGCCATTGCCGGAGCGTGATCGCTCCAGCGCGGCCGGCAATTCCAACTTGCGGCACGTTTGCAGAAAGGCGCCGGCGTCCTGCCGCCAATCTTGCCGGTCGAAATCAACCGCCAGGAAATGGCAGCACTCATCCGGCAGCATGGGATAAACGCCCATGATAAAAGGACGGCCGCGATCATCGCTTCCCGAAAGATGCCAGCGAACCACCTCGTCGGTCACGGGGAGAAAGCTGCGCTGAAGACAGTCGGCGCATTTGATGCGCGGCTTCTCACAGATCCCCCGCACCCATTCATTCGCGCAGGCTGGCTGATAGCCTGCCCGTCCTGTTTTGCGACTTTCAAACCGCACGGGATAAATGTCTGCCCGCCCGCGAAACAAGGAGCGGAACAACGCGATTTTGTCAGCGGGCGTTGAACTTTGGCTGACGCCGACGCCACCTTGAGGCAGCCTCTCCCCGGCGGTCGCGGTTTCCGGTTTGTCAGGCTGGAGGTTCGGGGTCATCGGTATACTTTAGACGGATTTCTGTGCTTGGCAACCGGTTGAAAAACCGCCGTTGAAACAAACCGCCCGGTGAGGGAATTCTGCTGTTCCCAGAGGTTTTCAGCGAGCTGGCGCGCCATTGATCAAAGGAACCGATGCGCGCCAGGCCTCAATCCTGAAAGCAAGGACCCCCTCTGGGGGCTGATACAGGAATCATCCAGCCCAGCGTTGCCCCGAAACTTCGGGGCGGCGCTGGGCAACCGCACCAGCCGATTTTCAACCCTGCAAGGCGAAAGTGATTGACCGCGCCGTTTCGGATTGCGGCCAGGGCAATTTTCCCCGATTGTATGGCGCGTGAAAATTCAACGCGCTTTGCTCTCCGTTTCCGACAAGACCGGCCTCGTGCCGTTTGCCCAGATTCTCGCCGCCCAGGGCGTGGAACTCATCTCCACCGGCGGCACCGCCAAGACGCTCCGCGAAGCCGGCCTTAAAGTAAAGGACATCAGTGAACACACCGGCTTTCCCGAAATGCTCGATGGCCGCGTAAAGACGCTGCACCCAAAAGTCCACGGCGGCTTGCTCTACATCCGCGGCAACGCGGGACACGAGGCGGCGGTGGCGGCGCATGACATCGCGCCGATTGATCTGGTGGTGGTCAATCTATATCCATTTGAAGCGACCGTCGCCAAACCCAACGTGTCGCTGCACGACGCGATCGAGAACATTGATATCGGCGGGCCGTCCATGCTCCGCAGCGCGGCCAAGAACCACGACAGCGTGACGGTGGTGGTGGATCCGTTCGATTACGCGGAGGTGGCGCAGCAAATCTCCACCAACGGCAACACCTCGCTGGAACTGCGCCGCACCCTGGCGGCGAAGGTCTTCGCGCGGACGGCAGCCTACGACGCGGCCATCGCCGCGCACCTGCAAAAGGAATTTGCCGCGGACAAACAGCCGCTGCCGCTGGTGCTGACGGTGGCCGCGCCGCTGGCGCAGCCGCTGCGCTATGGCGAGAATCCGCACCAGAAAGCGGCGCTGTACGGCAAGTTCCACGATTTCTTCAAGCAGTTGCACGGCAAGGAGCTGTCCTACAACAACATTCTCGACCTCACGGCAGCGGCGGCGCTGATCGCGGAGTTTCGGAACGACGCGCCCACCCTGGCCATCCTCAAGCACACGAATCCATGCGGGGTGGGACAAGGCACCAGTTTGCGAGAGGCGTGGGACAAGGCCTTCGCCACAGACCAGCAGGCGCCGTTCGGCGGCATCATCGCGGTCAACCAGTCGCTCGATGGCGCGTGCGCGGCCGCCATCGCGGAAATTTTCAGCGAGGTGATTGTGGCGCCGGAATTCACGGCCGAGGCGCTGGGAATTTTGCAGAGGAAAAAGAATCTGCGACTGCTGCAACTGCTCAAGTGCCCCACGATGGCGCAGCCTTGGGACGTGCGCAGCGTGGGGGCGGATTCCTATTTGCTCCAACAGCGCGACTTGAAAGCCACGGCCGCGTCCGACCTGAAAATCGTGACCCAGCGGCAGCCCACGGCGGCCGAGTTGCAGGCGATGCTGTTTGGCTGGCGCGTGGTGAAACACCTGAAATCAAACGCGATTTTGTATTGCGGCTCGGACCGGACCCTCGGCACGGGCGCGGGCCAGATGAGCCGCGTGGATGCCAGCCGCATCGCGGTGTGGAAAGCGGGCGAAGCCAAACTGCCGCTGGCCGGCAGTGTGGTGTGCAGCGACGCCTTCTTCCCCTTCCCCGACGGGCTGTTGGCGGCGGCCGACGCGGGCGCAACCGCAGCCATCCAGCCCGGAGGATCGGTGAAGGACGCGGAAGTGATCGCGGCGGCGGATGCTCGCGGGATGGCCATGGCCTTTACCGGCACGCGGCACTTTCGGCACTGACCACGCGGGCGGGGGGAGGCGGAGCAGGATGGTTGGATTAATGGATTGGTGGATTGGTGGGGGCGTATTGCTCAGTGAACGCGGTTCGACGACCTCCGGCCTGGTCCGAAGGTCAGCATTTTGAGTCGAGCCGTGCCGGAGGCCGGCGCTCCATCTGCTGCCAGACCCTCCAGTTCTTAGTGGCGTGCTCTGCCAGGAAGATGGACAAGCCGCAGGCACAAACCGCGACACCCATCCATTCATCCATCAATCCACCAATCCACCAATCCATTTCCGCGTCAGCCCAGCCCGAGCAGATACCAGATGATCGCGAGCTGGCCAAAGGTGACCAGCAGCAGCAGTGTCCAGATGAGCAATTCGCGCAGGCGCAAGCCGCGCTGGGCCGGGGCGGAAAGCCAGAACTGAATTTTGGCCGAGCCAAAGGAAATGACGTCCCCGTTGCGCAAGCGGGCGGAAGTTATCGGCTGATCATTGACGGCGGTGAAAGCCTGGTCGAAGGCTTGGAGGGTGAAGCCTTCGCGCGGACGCAGATCCAGCATGAAGTGGTAGTCCCAAATTCCCGCCACATCCAGGCACAGGTCATTGTCCGGCGCCCGGCCAACGTGAAAAGGAAAACGGCGGATAGCCTGCAAGGCATCCGCCTGGGGATCGGACAAAATGCGCAACAGAACCATCACCAGAGGCGGCGCTTGACCTCAATCTGGTCGCCGGGAAAGACCGGCGGATCGGGATCCTGGCCGCTGAGGATCTTATCGCAATTGAGCTTCCAGCGTTTGCCACTGGTGCGGGTCAAGTAAACTTCCTTGCGATTGGCAAAATCCGTGAAGTCCCCGGCGGAGGTGATCGCCTTGCTGACCGTGATTGGCCCGACGTAAATCAACCGGCTCGGAGACTTGACTTCACCCCGGACGAAATAGACCCGGTCGCTGGTGGTTTTGACCGTGACGCTGATATGCGTGTAATATTTCGGAACGTATTGATCGTGGATGTAATTCTCCAATTCATGTGGTTTCTTGCCAGCCGCCTGAATGGTGCCAATGTCTGGCAGCGTTATCGTGCCATCATCGGCGATGAGCTTTTCGTAAGGGGGAAGATCAATGGGGAGGCCAGTGAGCGTGATGGTGACCGAGTCGCCAACGCTAAGCCGGGGCAAGATGGGGGAACCACTCGTCTCCGGCGGGTCCATGAGGCCGGTGTTCTTGTCCGTGGCGCAACCGGCCAAGCCGAGTACGAGCAAGGTGGCAGCCAGCACCAGCGGGAAACGGACGAAACGGACTTGAGGGAGCTTCATCAGCGGTGAAATATGCATGAACAACGGGCCTTGGTATCTTAATATTTTTGTTTAATGTTGACCTCGGCCTCGCCGCCGGGTTTGGCGCCAGGGGCGGCGCCGGGGCCAGCGCCGGGTTTGCCGGATTTGGCCTCGGCCTCCTGCTCGCTAGCGCTGCGGGAATAGTAGTAATCGTGATAATAGCCGCTATAGTAATAATAACCTTCGTCCTGCGACATGTTGATGTTGTTCAGTACCATGCCCACGAAATTGCCGCCGACTTTTTCAATCATCTGCTTGGCGCGAATGGTCATCGGCTGCGGATAGCGGCGATATTGGATGACCTGCATGACCAAGTCCACTTCGCTCGCCAGAATGGAGGCATCGCTCACCCCGAGGATGGGCGGCGAGTCAAACAGGATGAAATCATAACGCTGTTTGAGTTCGGCGATCATTTCTTTCATCTGCGCCGAGCCGAGGATGCCCATGGAACTGTTGGGGAGACGACCGCTGGCCATGAAATCGAGGTTCGGCACGGGCGTGGTCTGGACCAGTTCGACCAAGTCATTCTGTTTGAGCAGATAATTGGTGAGGCCGAGATTATTGGACACCTTGAACAATTTGTGCAGCGTAGGCCGGCGCAAGTCCGAGTCCACAATCAACACGCGGTTGCCGGCCTGGGCAAACACCGTGGCTAGATTGATGGCGGTGGTGGACTTGCCTTCACCGGCGCCGGCGCTGACGATGACGATGGTGTTCAGCTTGTCATCCTTGCGGGAAAACATGAGGTTGGTGCGCAGCACCCGGTAGGCTTCCGCGTGTTTGCTTTCCGTGCCTTCATCCACCAGATAGCCGATGTTCTGGGGAATGACCCCCAGTACCGGCGCCTGAAAGGTGCGTTCGACATCGTCAATGGTCTTCACGCTGGTGTCGAGGTACTCGATGAAGAAGGCCAACCCCACGCCCATGACCAAGCCAAAAACCAAGCCGAGGACGATGTTCACCGCCTTGTTTGGCTTGACGGGTGATTTGCCGGGCTCGGCCGGATCGGTAAGCTGCACCATGGACTTCTCCGGCAGGCTCAAATCCAGCTTCTCGGCCATCAACTTGGAATAGAGCAATTGATGCATGGCGAACTTCTGCTGCAAGTCGCGCTGCGCATTGTAGTAGGGCTGGTTTTTTTCGGCGGCTTCCTGATCTTTCTGCTTGGCCTCATCCACTTTGGCGGTCAATTGATCCAGCGAGGCTTTGGTGGCAACCACTTTGCTTTCCAAGCCCGCCATGATGCCGACCACGCGGTCATCAATCTCATGGTTCAGCTGCACCAGCATGGATTGAATGCGTTGCACTTCAATATTGGAGAGGGAATAATCGTTGGTCTTGGTGACAAAGTTCTCCTGGGCTTCGTGCAGCTTGCCCAGCAAGCTGCTGAGCTCGCCGTCCTGAACCATCTGGGGCAGCACATCCCGCAACTTGGCCGGGCTGTTGGACTGAATTGACTTCAGCTCCTGCAATTGAACCAGCTGCTCGCTGTAAACCCGCTCGCCTTCGATGCGCTGCGTATTGATCGCTTGCAGTTGTTGGCTGTCGATCGTGGGGGACGGCGCGGTGGCATGAGGATCAGTATCGGTGATATGATATTTTTGGCGGAGTTCCTCGACATAATCCTGGTTGGTCTTGATATCATGCTCCTGGGAACGGAACTGATCATCCAATACGGCCAGGCCGTTGGTGGTCAAGTCCCGGCGGGAGGACAGGCGATAATCCTGGTACGCATAAGCAATGGCATTGGCCAGTTTCGCGGCTTCGTCCTTGTCATCGCTAAACACAGTGATGGAGATGAGTTTGGTGTTTTTCACCGGGGAAAGCTGCATGCGCTGCTTGAGAATCTCCATCGCCTCCGTGGTTTTGAGCGTCTCGCCATTGAAATATTTCTTGCCCCATTCCACATTCAAGTTGAGCGAGGCGATGACGTTGCTCAACACCAAGTGGGACTGCATGATTTCAAACGTGGTCTGGATGAAATACGGGTCAAAGGAACTGACGGTGGGCGTGCCATTCATGCCGGGAATGTCGGTCACGTCGTTTTCCACCTTGATTTTCGCCGTGCTGGAATAGGATTCCGGCAGGACGAAGGTGACGGCGGTGGCAATGATGGCCGTGATGAGGAAGACCGTGATGATGATGGCTTTGCGGATGCGAATCACCCGCCAGTAATCCAAGAAGTGCAACTTGGCTTCCGGCGGCGAAAAATTCTTGATGTCGTCCATAATCTAAATAAAAAAATAACGGGAGCCTCTTAGACCCGGCTCCCGTGCTCAACGTTCAAAACATTTGGAAATCCGCAAAATCAATAATTTGCGGTCAATCCGAGATAAACCCGGTTGCGGGTATAGCTGTAGCCGGCGATTTCCGAAGTCACATCGTCAAAATTGTAGCCCGCATCCACCGACAAATGGGTATTAATCTGGTAAGTCAGGTTGACGCCCAGACCATAGTCGGTGGTCTCCATCGTGCTGGCAGCGCCGCCCTCATACGTGGAGTACTGCATGCGGCCAATCACCGTGCCGATCAATTTTGGCGTGAACCGGTGATTCACGTCCACATAAACGACCGTGTTTTTGGCGTATTGGGTGATGCCGCCGGCGGCGTTGGGATTCACTTGGTCGGTCGCGCCCACGTCTTGGGTGAAACCAAATTGAATGTAGCTGCCGGGAATGTAGGTATAGGACAACGAGATGTCCGCATAGGGATTCAAAGAGGTGGAAGGCATGAGCGGATCGGCATAAGCATCCGTGTACGACACGCCGCCGCGAATCGAAGCACTCAAGTTCGGGGTGAGGTCAGTCGTCACACCGAGGTAGCCGTAGTGGGTCAGGTTGTCGCGATCGGAACTGTAATAAGTGCCGTGGAAGCTCGGGGTCACAATGGGGACCACGGCAATCGGCTCATTCCCGGTAAAATCCACCCACGAGAATGAATAGCCCACAAACGCGGTGGTGTTCTTCAAAACGTGCCATTGCAAATCCAGCGACACGCTTTGCTCAACCCGGTTCAAAACGCCCGCCAAGCTGGTGCCCGGCAGGCTTCCGGTCATGATCACGCCGTCTCCATTCACTATGGCCCCGCTGTTGTCGTAATCGTAAATGCCGTTATTGTACCCCAAACTGGTGCTGAACTGCCGGGTCCACTCGGTATCCAGCCCGAGCGAACCGTGATTGGATATGTTGTCGCCGGCGACACGGTAAGGAGCAGCCACCCCCGCCACCGGGTTGGGATTCATCAATTCCGGCTCCTGCCCCACGGCAAACGTATCCGTGATTTTGCCTTTCCAGCGTTCATTGAAAGCATGATCCAGCCACAAATCCAACTGATGCGTCTGATCGAACGGGTTTACTCCCAGTTCTTGCCGGTCTTCGTACCAGTAAAGACCGTAGGTGTAGCGCAGACCCAAGTCGGTCTGTTGCAGCGGCACATGGATCGAAAGAAAGGGATCGACCTCCAAGCCAAAACTGCCGCGTTTGTTGGGATCAATGTTGTAATTATCGTCGTAGAAACCCCGCAATGTCGCCCCCAAATTCCAGTATTTTGGCCCGGTCGAATCACCCACCCCCGAAGCAGCCGAGGCGGATTCCAACGTGGCAGCCCCCAAAGCCGCAAGTCCGGCAGAAACAAGAAATCTTTTCATATAGGTTTTGAATTAATTCGACCGCTCGCACTCGTCACCATTCAAAAAAAGTGCTTACAGGCGATTGCGGGTTTACTTTAACAGTCCGGCAAGTTCGGCGTCAAAGGTTTTTTTAAAAAATCCGGTGCAAAACGCCTGCCCTTTTGCGGCTTGCGCCGTCAGAACTCAAACTTCCCGCGCTTGAATCGCCCGCCAAGGCAGGCAGTTCACCACGTCCGCCTTGGTCAACCACCCTTTGCGTGCAATTCCCGCGCCCAGGCGCAAAAAACCCGCGTGCTCATTGCGGTGCGCATCCGGGTTGATCACACACTTCACCCCCTTGCGTTTTGCATGAGCCCAGTGCCGCCAATCCAAGTCGAACCGGTGCGGGTTGCAATTCAGCTCCAGCCAGGTGCCGGTGGCGGCGCAGGCGTCGATGACCGCGGACACATTCACCGGATAGGGCTCGCGTTCCAGCAGCAACCGCCCCGTCAGGTGCCCAATGCAGTGAACGAATGGGTTTTCCACGGCCCGCAGTATGCGTTTGGTGTTTTCGGCCTCGCTGCTCGAAGGGACGTGCAAGCTGGCCACCACCACCTCGAGCTTTGCCAGCACGTCGTCTTCAAAATCCAGGCGGTCCTTCAAAATGTCCACCTCGCTGCCAGTCAGCAGCCGGAAGCCGCCGCCGCGCGCCGCGATGGTTTCATTTACCTTCCGGATCTCCAAAAGCTGCGCGCCCAGCCGTTTGGCATCCAGTCCGTTCGCTTGAAAGGACGACTTTGAATGATCCGTGATGGCCCAATACTCCAGCCCCAAATCCTCCATGTACGCCGCGATTTCCGCCAGCGAATTCCGGCCATCGCTCCAATCGGAGTGGTTGTGCAGCGCGCCCTTGAGATCGGTCCACTCGACCAGTTTCGGCAGTTCGTTTTTTTCCGCCGCCGCAAATTCGCCCCCGTCTTCCCGCAATTCCGGCGGCACATACGCCAGGTCCAGCTTCTGGAAGATTTCCGCCTCGTCCCGGCAGGGCTCCAGCAGTTGCAGGTCGCGCGTTTCCACTTTGGACTGGAACAAGCCATATTCATTCAGCCGCCAGCCGCGCTGGATCGCCCGCTGCCGCATCACGATATTATGTTCCTTGCTGCCCGTAAAATAAGCCAGCGCGAACGGAAATTCGGCATCGCGCACCACCCGCAAATCGCATTGAATGCCGCCTTCCAGGATTACGCTGGCCTTGGTCTCGCCCTGGGCCAGCACCTTCACGATGCCTGGTTGCGAGACGAAGAATTCAATCACCTCGGCCGGCTGCTTCGAGGAGGCCAGCAAATCCAGGTCGCCAACGATCTCCTTGAACCGCCGCAAGCTGCCGGCCGGGCTGCAGCGAATGACCGCCGGATGCTCGCGCAGCCGTTCCAGCAATGGTTCGGCGGCAACCAGGGCGCGGCTCAAGAGGTGTTTGCTGGCGTATTGGCGCCGGCGTTCGAGCCCCTCCAGCAGGTTGGCCTGGGTCTTTTCGCCGAAACCGTCCAGCGCCGCCACCTGGCCCGCCCGGCAAGCCGCTTCCAGCTTCTCCGGCGAATCCACGGCCAACTGTTGGTTCAGCGCCTGGATTTTTTTGGGCCCCAGCCCGGAGATTTCCAGCAATTCCAGCAGCCCCGGCGCCAGCGAGGCCTTCAAATCTTCGTAGTATTTCAATTTGCCGGTTGCCACCAATTCGGTGATTTTTTGTTCCAGCGCTTCGCCGATGCCCTTGATTTCACCAAGCCGCCTTTCCGCCACAACTTTTTCCAGCGGCTCCTGCAGTCCTTGAAGGGTCCGCGCCGCGTTCGCATACGCCCGCGTTTTGAACGGATTTTCCCCCTTCAATTCCAGCAGGGTTCCAATCTCCACAAGCACGTCCGCCACTTTGTCTTTGTCCATGCCGCTATTATGGCGCGGCGGCGGGCGGGTGTCCAGTGGCTCCCAAAAAACGTCCTCCTCCTCGTCCTCGTCCTCGAAAACCGGAAAATTCGAGGACGAGGACGATAAGGATTTTGAAAGGACGATCCCTTTATCCCCAACTTCGTGGCTTTGCATCGCGGCACATTTGCATTACTTTTTCGCCGGTTGCCAACCATGACCAGACGAACAAGATTGCCCGTGGCGCTCACCGTGGCCGGCTCGGACAGCGGCGGGGGCGCGGGCGTGCAGGCGGATTTGAAGACCTTTGCCGCGCTGGGGGTCCACGGCGCCAGCACCATCGCCTGCCTGACCGCGCAAAACCCCAAACGCGTGCTCGCGGTTGAACCCTGCCCGCCCCGGATGCTGCGGCAGCAGCTCGAGGCGGTGTTCGACGAACTGCCCCCGCGCGCCATGAAAACCGGGATGTTATTCTCGGCCGCCAACCTTCGCGCGGTCGTGGATTTCCTCGAAATGCTCCCGGCGCGTTCGCGCGTTCCCTTGGTGGTGGATCCGGTGCTGACGGCCACCAGCGGCGCCCGGCTGCTGGCGCCGGCGGCGGAGAAAATCTTGCGCGATAAATTGCTGCCGCTCGCCATCCTGGCCACCCCCAATCTCGACGAGGCGGAAATTCTCGCCGGACAAAAAATCCGCACGCCGGAGGACTTGCGCGCCGCGGCGCGGGCGATTTTTTCGCGCTTCGGCTGCGCGGTGTTGGCCAAGGGCGGCCACCTGCGCCATACCCGCGAGGCGGTGGATATTTTCTTTGACGGCCAAACGGAATTGCTGTTGTCCGCCCCGTTTGTCCGCGGGATTGCCACCCACGGCACCGGCTGCACGTATTCCGCCGCCATTTGCGCCGCGCTGGCGTGGGGACACCCGCTGCCAGCCGCGGTGCAAATCGGCAAGCGGTACATCTCCTCGGCCATCGCCAACAGCTACCGCGTCGGCGCCCATTGGGCGCTGGGAAGGGGCGCTTCAGCGGCGTCCGGCACCCGGGCCGGACGCCAGAGAACTGGGCGGCAACTTTTTGATGTGGCAGGTGTTGATACAGCACATTGACCTAACATGGATTTGGAATCTTTAATCAGCGCGGCCGCCGCCGCCGGCGCCAGCGATCTGCATTTGGAGGCGCGGCTGGCCCCCGCCACGCGGGTGCGCGGAACGTTGCGCGTGGCCGGCGACCCCCTGCCCCCGCAAGCGCTGACGGAAATGGCGCGCGCGCTGATCGGCGAAGACCACTGGCCATTCTTTTTGGAGCGGCGGTCGTTCGATTTGTCCAAAACCATCCGGGGCATTCGCTGTCGCATCAATATTCTGCAGACCTCGCGCGGGGTCGGCTTGGCCATCCGGCTGCTGTCCTCGTTTCAAGCCACGATCGAGAAACTGAATCTGCATCCGGACCTGAAGAAATTCATCCGGCACACGAGCGGCTTGATCCTGGTAAGCGGCCCAACCGGCTGCGGCAAATCCTCCACGCTGGCCGGACTGATTCAGGAGATCAACCTGGCCGAAGCCCGCCATATCATCACGGTCGAACATCCCATTGAGTACTCGTTCCGCCCGCGCCGCTCCTATATCCGCCAGCGCGAGGTGGGTCGCGACACGCCGGACTTTGAGCAGGCATTGCTGGATGCCTTGCGCGAGGATCCGGATGTGTTGATGGTCGGCGAAATGCGCGAACCCGAAACCATGCGGCTGACGTTGAACGCCGCGGAAACCGGCCACCTGGTTTTGGCCACCGTTCATTCGTCCACCTGCGCGGAAGCCTTGCAGCGCGTGGTGGCTTCTTTTCCGGCGGAAATTCAAGGCAGCATCAGCGCCCAATTGGCCGATTGCCTGGTCGGCGTTATTTCCCAGCGGCTGCGCTTTCGGCCGGAGCAGAACATCCGCGTGCCGGAATGCGAGATTCTGCTGGCAACTCACGCCGTGAAAAATTTCATCCGCACCCGCGACTTCTTCAAAATTGCCACCGCCTTGGAAACCGGCGCGGATAATGACATGTGGACGTTTCAGCGGTATGCCAAATGGCTGGACAGCCGGACCCAGTGGTTCATCCCCGACCAAAATCCCGAACCGCCGGATACCGAAACCGCGGAAGCGCCTGCCTACGCTGCGCCGCTGCCGACACCCCTTGCAACCAAAGCCCAGCGGTCTGCCGCCGCCCGGCCACCCGCCGACGCGGTGAAAGCCGGAGGCCGGCTGGAAATCGAAGCCGTCGAGGGCGGCTTGGAGAACATTCTCAAGAATTTGAAATAGCCCATGAAATCGTGGTTGCCCATGGTGCCGTTCGCCGTCGGAATTCTGGCCAGCGGCTGCGCGAGCTCATCCCTCGCGCGGCTGCGCGAACAGAATGCCTTTCTGGCGGGGCAGAATTCGGTGTTGCAGCAACAACAGGCGCACGCGGCCGCCCAGTCGCCGGGGGTGACGATCGTCGGCTCGGTGCAGCATCCCCAAGTTCCTTGGGTCACGGGCTTGACGCTGGCGCAGGCCATTACCACGGCCAATTATCTCGCCACCGATCAACCCAAGCAGATCATTCTCACCCGCCGCGGCGAAAGCGCGGCAATGGATGCCGACGTGCTGTTGAACGGCAAGGATATTCCCCTGGAAATTGGCGACGTCATTGAACTGCGCTGAGGCCATGGCCGCGTTTGCTCACCGCATGAACATGCGAATCTCCCGCCGTTCCCGCAAATAGCCGCGCTTGCCAAAGGTGACGCTCGCCGCGGAAAATGGCCGTAATGCGCATTAATTTAACTCGGGCATGGGGCAAGGAACCAGCGGACATGTGACCGCACAAAGATGCGATAGGATTCTCCGAGGGGCGTGATATGTTGTGTTCGTAAGCCACAGCAAACTTAACGCAAAAATATGTTGAATCATCTCGCAATGAAAACGAAGAGTCAAAGATCTGCGGTCTTCACCGCCCTGCTGGCCGCCAGCATGCTGGCCGCTTCCCACCCCGCGCGCGCCACCAACTATGCCGGCAACGGCAATGGCAGCTTTGGCGGCAACATCGGCACCGGCACTCTCTCGGTGACCGATGATGGCACCAACCTCACTTTTACCCTTGTCCCCAACCACGGAAACTTGGGCGGGAATGGCTTGGCCCTTTATCTGGATACCGGAACCGGCGGTTTTGCCAGCACCTCAGCTTTTAAAGACGCCGGCGACGGTGGGCGCTCCGTGGTTTCCGGCTATAGCGGTTCGGGCCAGAGCGTCATGACCTTCACCAACGGCTTCAGCCCCGCCTATGCCATTTCATTTGGAGACGGCTTCACGGGCCTGTTTCAATTGGCCAACGGCGGCAATAACAGCTTCAACTACATCACCGGAGTGGGCAGCCCTAATTCTTACAGCTTCACTTTTCCCGCGGCGGATCTGGGGCTCACGCACGGGGTGACCGCCACCCTCAGAATTTTTGGCTCGTTCATCAGCACGTCTGGCTATCGTTCATCCGAAGCCATCGCCGGCAATGATTACACGGCTTTCAGCCCGGGCTGGAACCCTTATACCCAAACCGCCTATGGCACTTACACCTTTGCCGCGCCAGTGGTTCCCAAGTATCCGGTGCGCTTTTCGGTGGATATGACTGCAGCCATTGCGCTGGGAAGCTTCAACCCCGCCAACGGCGACACCGTCTATGCGTCCGGCACCTTTCAGACCAACGTGTGGACCGGGTTCCAACTCACCAACAATCCCACCCTCAGCGACAATGCCGCGAACATTTATTCGGGCACCTATTTGGATTTCAACCCCACCAACACGACGGAGTACTTTAAGTTTGAATATCACAGCATCTCCGGCAACAATAATCCCTACGAGAGTCAGGACAACCGTCCTTTCACCCTCAAGGCTCCCGGGGTGACGAACGCACTGGTTTATTTCGATGACGTGTATCCCAGCCCCAGCGCCACCACCAATTACCTGACTTTCAGCATTGACCTGACGCCGCAAATTGAACTCGGCCACTTCAATCCGGACAATGGCGATCAGATCGAAGTGTTGGGCACGTTTGAAAGTCCGAAATGGACCACCAGCCTGTCGGTTGTTTTAACCAACAACGCCAGCCTCAGCGGCAACGCGGCCAACATTTATTCGGGCACCATCGCCGACGGCAATTATCCCGGCTCCTTCGAAAACTACAAATTTGTCATGGCGCAATCCGGCAACAACTATGAATCCGGCAATAACCGCGACTTTTTCACGCCGACCAATAATGACACCGTTCCGTTCGTCTTTCCGCTGGCTTACTTCAATGGCGTTGTCAGCGCTTACTCCACGCCCGTCACCTTCAGCGTGGACATGTCCGCGCCGGTTTTCCTCGGCACCTTCAATCCCGCCGCCGGCGACTCGGTTTATGCCGCCGGCAGTTTCCAGACCAATGCCTGGGATATCACGGCTTTCGTGCTAACCAATGACCTGACGGCGGCCAATACCAACCTTTACTCGGGTACCTACGTCACGCCCGATGCCCCGGGCACGGGCGAACAATATTTGTTCATGACCGTCAACGGCAGCAATAGCAAAACCAATTATGAATCCCTGCCGAATCGCACGTTCATTTTGCCAGCCACGGCCACGAACCTTCCGCTGGCGCTCTGGAGCAATTATCGCTTGGACACCAACAACTACCTGCTGGAGCCGACCACGGTCACCTTTACCGTGGACATGGCGAATGCGGTGGACAAGTTTGGCTATCTTTTTCACATCAGCAGCGACTACGTGATCATCAATGGCAATTTCACCAGCCCGCAATGGCCCAACTTCTGGGCCGATGCGCAACTGGGCGCCGATGGCCCTGACTATGCCCAGAATGTGATGTATGAAGTTGGCGACACCACGCTGTTCACCAACTCGTTCACTGTGGCAGCCAACAGTTCGCTGGAAGTGCAGTACAAGTACGGCATCATTCACAACTATGACGGCGCGAGCAATACCAACGCCGACAACGAAGCCGGACCGAACTTAAACCATACGCGCTATATCCGGGCGGTCGGCACTTATGATTTCCCGGTGGACACCTTTGGGATGCAGCAGACCAACCTGCCGGCCGCCACCGAACCGTCCTTCGGCAGCCTGGCCATCGCCGCACCGGTCGCCGGACATCTGCCCCTCTCGTGGCTCGGGCGACCGGGGGTCTATTTACAATACACCACCAATCTGGCCAAGGGTCCTTGGGTGCAGTTGAACGCCACCGACGGCGCCAATGCCGCCAGTTGGCCGCAGACCAACGGCGCGGTCTTTTTCCGCCTCGTGAATCCATAATTGCGAATCCAGCCGGTTTGAGCCCGATGGACTCAAACCGGCCAATGACCTGTGGGCTCCAGCGGCAGTTCCTTTGCCGATGGCCATTCGCAAATGTATAAAATGCAACTGGGTGTCATTCCGGTTACCGCCACCGGCAGCCATGCTGCGGAGGCCAAATACTCGAACCCGGCCGACCAAACCTGGTTTGCCCAACATACGCCACAGAATTAAATTGTTGGCATGGTTTTTCCGGTGTGCCAGCCTGTCCCCGCAGCAGGTTCATCCAGTTGTGAACCGCAGTTGAGGGCCGGAGATTAATTTTTTATGACTTTTCAACACATGAGCAAGCATTGTTTTTCTCTGGCCGTAGCCTTGACGCTATTTTCGCCTGGCGCCTGGGCCGACGCCGATGTGTCGGCTCTCCCCGCCCGGCCCTCGCCCGACTGGCTGCGCAGCGGCACCCTCTACGAAATCTTCCCGCGCGACTTTTCGGCCGCCGGCAACCTGGCCGGCGTCACCGCCAAGCTGGATACCCTGGGCCATCTCGGGGTGAACGTCCTGTGGCTCATGCCCATCCATCCCATCGGGCAGAAAGGGCGCAAAGGGGATTTCGGCAGCCCTTATTCCATCCGCGATTATTACGCCATTGATCCCAACTACGGCACGCTCGATGATTTCAAGAAACTCGTGACGGGCGCACATCAGCGCGGCATGAAGGTGATCATGGACCTGGTGGCCAACCATACCGCTTGGGACAGCGTGATGATGACCAACAAGAGCTTCTACAAGCAGGACGCCGCCGGCCAGGTCATTTCGCCCGACCCGGGCTGGACGGATGTGGCCGGACTGAACTACGCCAATGCCGGATTGCGCCAATACATGATCACCATGCTCAAGTACTGGATCAGCGAGTGCGACGTGGACGGGTTCCGCTGCGACGTGGCGTGGGGCGTGCCGGTGGATTTCTGGGAACAAGCCCGGGCGGAACTGGAGAAGATCAAGCCAGACATCATGCTGCTGGCGGAAGCGGACAAGCCCGCATATCTGGTGCGCGCCTTCGACCTGGATTATTCCTGGAAACTGATGTGGTCCATGAACGATGTGCTCGTGCATGGCGCGCCCGCCACCAGCATCCGCCGCTCCTGGGAGGAAAGCCGCGCACAATATCCCAGGGACGCCCTGCACCTGCGGATCTCCGACGATCACGACGAAACCCGGGCCATCGAGCGCTATGGCATGAACGGCGCGCTGGCGGCTTCCGCGCTCATGTTCACGCTCGACGGCGTGCCGCTGCTCTACAACGGCATGGAAGTGGGCGACGCCACGGAATCCGCCGACCCGGCGCTGTTTGACAAGCTCACTATCTGCTGGCAGCCGCATCAAAGCGAACGTCCGCCGTTCCAGAGCATTTATCACGATCTCATTCAGCTCCGCAAACGGAACCCGGCCTTCCGCACCTCCGCCGTGCAATGGCTGCAAAATTCCAGCGAAGCCACGCTGCTCACTTACCTGCGCGCCGACGACCAGGAGCAATTTCTGGTGGCCATCAATTTTTCCAATCGGCCGCTCGACAGCCAGGTGGACCTGAAAGACGCCGCGGGATTTGTCCCCGTGCCCATCGCCGGTCTGCAAAGCTCCAGCAACAGCCGGCTGCCCGCGGTGCACTTGAACGGCTTTGAGTGGCGCATCTACCACCGCGCCACGGCGGCGGCGGCCAAATAATTCCTCCCTTTTCTCCATTCCATAAGTTATTCCAAGGAACATGCAAAAACCGCGCCTGAACTTCTGGCAGATTTGGAACATGAGCTTCGGCTTTCTGGGCATCCAGTTCGGCTGGGGGTTGCAGATGGCCAACATGAGCTCGATTTACGGCTATCTGGGCGCGAATCCCGACAAGCTCGCGTTCTTGTGGCTCGCCGCCCCGGTCACCGGCGTGATCATCCAACCGCTCATCGGCCAGGCCAGCGATCGCATGTGGACGCGGTTGGGCCGCCGCCGGCCCTTCATCCTTGGCGGCGCCATTCTCGCGTCGCTCGCGCTGCTCTTGATGCCAAATTGCCCCGCGGTGTGGATGGCGGCGGGGTTGCTCTGGGTACTCGACGGCACCATCAATGCCTCCATGCAGCCGTTCCGCGCGCTGGTGGCGGACAATTTGCCGAACGAGCAGAATTCCCAAGGCTTCGCCATCCAATCCCTCTTTATCGGTCTGGGCGGCACCGTTTCGTCGGCGTTGCCGTGGATGATGACGAACTGGTTCGGGGTGGCCACGGACAATACCGCCGGCCACATCCCGAATTCCGTGCGGCTTTCGTTCTACATCGGCGCGGCGGCGTTTCTTGGAGCGGTGCTGTGGACCGTTTTCAGCACGTCGGAATATCCGCCCACGGAGGCGGAACTGGCCGCCATGCGCGCGCGCAAATTTGACTGGACGCTTGGCCTTGGCGACATTCTGGCGCTCGTGTTCCACCTCCCGCGCCGGATGTGGGAGCTCGGCCTGGTTCAGTTTTTTACCTGGATTGGAATGTTCTCCATGTGGGTTTATTTTTCGCCCGCCGTCGCGAAAAATATTTTCCACGCCGCGGCGGGCACGCCCGAAATGGAGGCCGCTGGCGCGTGGTCGGGTTTCTGCTTTGCGGCCTACAATGCCGTGTGTTTCGGGTTTTCCTTCGTCTTGCTCTGGGCCACAAAACACACCGGCCCCAAGCTGATGCATGTCGTGTGTCTCGCCGTGGGCGGACTCGGGCTGGCCACGGTGCCGCTGGCCACGGACAAACATCAACTGCTCCTCGCCATGACTGCGGTGGGCATTGCGTGGTCGAGCATTCTCTCCATGCCCTACGCCATGCTCGCGCCCTCTTTGCCCAAGGAGAAGGTCGGGGTCATGATGGGGATGTTTAACCTCTTCATCGTGCTGCCGCAGATCGCCGCGTCCAGTTTGTTGGGCGGCATCCTGAAATATTTCCTGCACAGTGAACCGATGAATGCGCTCGTGCTCGGCGGGGCGAGCATGTGTCTCGCCTCGCTGCTCACGCTGTTAGTGGTCCGCTGCAAAGGCGCCGGCGCGGAACTGCCGGCGGGCGCCGGCGGACATTAAGGGTGTTTTGTGCGGCTTGGCTTTTGCCCCCGGCAAGTGGTAAAACTATTCCCATGACGATCACGTTTCGGATTCGATTCTGCACGTCTCCCGGCCAATCCCTGTGGCTGGCGGGCAGCCATCCGCTGCCCGCTCATCCCGTGGCCATGCGCTGCGTTGACGCCGGGCATTGGGAGGTGGCCGTGCCGCTGGCGCCCGAGGCCGCCCGCTCCACGTTGCGCTACGCCTATCTGCTCGCCGAGGCCGATGGTTCGCGGACCGCGGATTGGGGCCGGGACCGGGGCTTCGTTCCCGCTGATTACCAGAGCCTGGAACTGCTGGTGCTGGACAGTTGGAACCACGCCGGTTTTGTGGAAAATGTTTTTTACACCGCTCCGTTCAAGCAAGTTCTGTTCGCGGAAAATTCCCCCGCCGTCCCCGCCGTCCCCGCCGCCGCGCCGCCGCAGCCCACCCATACCTTTCGGGTCAAGGCGCCGCGGTTGGAAAAAAATCAAACCTTATGCCTGCTCGGCGAAGGCGCGGCGCTCGGCCACTGGCGCACCCAGTCGCCTTGGCTGTTGGGCCGGCAACCCGCAGATGATTATTTTTCCGTGTCGCTGGATCTGCGGCACCAGCCCTTCCCGCTGGCCTACAAATTCGGCGTGTTTGACGTCGAAAAAAACATCTTCGTGCGGTACGAGGACGGCCCCAACCGGGTGCTGCCAGACGGGGTCGCGGCGGATCGGCACACGGTGATCAACGACGGCTTTGCGCGGCTGCCGCTGGAGCCCTGGCGCGGTGCGGGCGTGGCCGTGCCAGTCTTCAGCCTCCGCAGCAAAGCCAGTTTTGGCGTCGGTGAATTTGCCGACCTGAAACCGCTGGCGGACTGGGGCAAAAAGACCGGCCTGAAAATGATCCAATTGCTGCCCATCAACGACACCAGCGCCACCGGCACCTGGAAGGACTCGTATCCTTATGCGGCCATATCCGCCTTCGCGTTGCACCCGGTCTATTTGAATCTCGCCGCCGCAACCAGCCCGAAAAACCGGAAGCTGCTCGCGGCCCTGGAACCCGAACGCCAGCGGCTCAATGCGCTGGACGCGCTGGATTATGCGGCGGTGATGAAGGCGAAACTCGAATTCCTGCGCGAAATTTTCCCGTCGCAGAAAGCTGCGACGTTTCGCCGCCCGGATTACCGGGAGTTTTTCGCCGCCAACCAACACTGGCTCGTGCCCTACGCCGCCTTCTGTTTTCTGCGCGACCAATTCGGCACGGCGGATTTCAACCAGTGGCCGGGATTCCGGCAGTTTGACGCGCAAAAAATCGCCGCGCTCGTGGCGTCAGGCATCCTGCCGGACACCGGGCCAGGCTTCCCGCAGGGCGGGAGCAGCGCCGCAACTTCGGAACCGGCAAAGGCATCGGGGCCCAGTCCGGGCGACCGGGTGCCGCCCTGCACGGCCGGCAAACTGCCCGCCGCCGCCGTGCGGGACGCCATCGCGTTCCATTATTTCACGCAGTATCATTTGCATTTGCAGCTCAAGGACGCTGCGGCCCACATCCACGCCGCCGGCCTGATTTTGAAAGGCGACCTCGCCATTGGCGTCTATCGGCATGGTGCGGACGCCTGGCAGTCGCCGGAGCTGTACCATATGGACGTCCAGGCGGGCGCGCCGCCGGATGCGTTTTCCGCCAAGGGTCAGAACTGGGGCTTTCCCACTTACAACTGGCCGCGGATGGCCGCCGACGGCTTCGCCTGGTGGAAGCAGCGGTTCGCGCAGATGGCGGTTTACTTCGACGCGTTTCGCATTGACCACATTCTCGGTTTCTTTCGCATCTGGAGCAGTCCGGCGCATGCGGTCGAGGGCATCCTCGGCTATTTCGTGCCGGCGCTGCCGGTGGAGCCCGGCGAATTTTCCGCGCGCGGGATTCAGCTCGACCGCGCCCGGATGACCCAGCCGTTCATTAACGACGCGGTGCTGGACGAGATTTTCGGCAATGCAGCCGGGGCGGTCCGGCAGGAGTTTCTGCGGCCGGCCGGCGGCGGGAATTACGCCTTGAAACCCGAATTTGCCACGCAGCGGCAGGTGGAGGATTATTTTGCCGCCCGGCGCTCCGCCACGCCGGAAAAGCTCAAGCCCGGCCTGTTCGAGCTGATCAGCAACGTCATTTTGCTCGAGGTGGCCGGGGCACTGCATTTCCGGTTCGCCATGGAACAGACGTCCTCCTTCAAGCACTTGCCGGCCGACACGCAGGGCCGGCTGCGCGATTTGTACGTGGATTATTTTTTCCGGCGGCAGGACGATTTCTGGAAGCGCGAAGCCATGGGGAAACTGCCGGCGCTCAAGCGCGTGACCGACATGCTGATCTGCGGCGAGGATTTGGGCCTGGTGCCGGCTTGCGTGCCGGAGGTGATGCGCGATCTCGGCTTTCTGGGCTTGGAAATCCAGCGCATGCCCAAAGCCCTGGGCCGGGAATTTTCGCGCCCGGCAGACGCGCCGTACTTGAGCGTGGTCACGCCCGCGACCCATGACATGAGCACGCTGCGCGGCTGGTGGGAGGAAGACCGCGAATTGACACAGAAGTTTTTCCAGCATGAACTTGGCCTGCCGGGCGAAGCGCCCCGCGTGGCCGAGCCCTGGGTGGTGGAGCGCATCGTGCGCCAGCATCTCGAGTCACCGGCCATGTGGAGTGTTTTTCAATGGCAGGATCTGCTGGGCATGGACGGCGGATTACGGCGCGACCAGGTGGCGGCCGAGCGCATCAATATTCCGGCCTGTCCGAATTTCTACTGGCGTTACCGGCTGCATTTGACGCTGGAGGCGATGCTGCAGGCCGACGAGTTCAATTCCCGGCTGCGACAAATGCTCGCCGCAGCCGGCCGTGCAGCGTGAGGCATCCTTGCCTGACGTCAAGGCAACCCGACTCCAAAGCCGCCCGCCTGAAACATTTTGTCCGGCTTGCCCTCATAGAATCGCGCGCAAAAATCCGGGCTTTCGAGCAGGTGCTCCGTGGCTTTTTCCTTGTCCCGCCGGAGCATGAACTTCAGCTCATTCAAGTCATCCGACCAGCGGAAGCCGTTGAAAAACTCGGCGCCGGCAAATTGCGTCTTGTAGAGCGCGGTGCCGGAATAACAGGTGCCCAGATAAAGGTGCCGCACTCCGCGCCCGGCAAATTCCACCGCCGCCGAGGTCATCATGAACATGCCCAGATTGCGCTTGAAATAATTGAGGTCGTAAAACGCATAGTAGTAATAGGCCAGCGCCGGGCCCTCGACATACAGCGTGGCCACGCCCACCTCCTGGCCGGTGGCCGTGTCCGTGTACACCAGCAAATGAGAAATGATCGGCGTGCTAAACAGCGAATCCAGCCGGGCAAAGGTCATCACGTCATGGCCAAACTTGATGTCCGCGTAGGTCTTGAAGAACTGCCGCCGTTCCGGCGTGTAATTGAATTTTTGGCGCGGCACCAGCTCCATCTGGATCCCTTTGCCCTTCCCCAGAATGCGCCGGTTTTCGGACGAGGGCTTGAATTTCGGCAAATTGACGCGCACTTGGCGGCACAAATAAAACCGGTCCAAATAGCGCGACGACGGCAGAAATCCCGCGTTAAAGATATCCGCCGGCGTTTCGCCGGCTTCCGGCAAGGCCCAAATCGCATACGGAAACTGGTAGTTTTCGTAATCGGATTTTTGTTCGGAAAACAGGAGCTTCATTTCAGACTTTCAATCCCAAACTGCGCCGCACTTCGGCGCGCATCTGGTTCGTTCGACCATGAATTCAGCGTACCTCCGCCGGGGCCGCTTGGCGAGCGACTTTTGCCACGTTCACGGCCTTGCGCCGCAGCCGCAGCCGCCAGTTGGTCAGCACGTCGTAGGTCACCGTCTTTTTCAGCGTGGCCACATCGCGCACGGTGATTTCCTCGTCCCCCTGCCGGCCCATGATGACGGCTTCATCCCACATCTGCGCCTGCGGTATGTCCGTGACATCCACGGTGATGGCGTCCATCGCCACGCCGCCGACCAGCGGCGCCCGCCGGCCATGGATGAGCGCGCAGCCTTCGTTCCGCACCCGCGGGAACCCATCGCCATAGCCGATGGGCAGGATGGCGATGCGCCGCTCCGTCGCCGCCGTGTAGCGCATCCCATAGCCCACCACTTCGCCCGGCTTGAGCGTTTGGAGCGCCGCGATGCGCGCCTTGACCGACATCACCGGCTCGATGCCGGCAATCTTGCGGCACACGGTCGAGGGGAACACGCCATACATGAGAATGCCGGGGCGGACCATGTCCAGATGCGCCTGCGGCAAATCGAGAAAGCCGCCGCTGTTGCAGCAATGGCGCAGCTTCACGGCGATCCCCGCCTGTTCCAGCCAGCCCAGCACGTCGTTAAAGCGCGCCAATTGAAGCTGGGCGAAAGTCTTGTCCGCCTCATCCGATTGCGCAAAATGGGTCATCACCCCTTCCAGCAGGAGCGATTTTTCGGCAACGATCTGCTCGATGAGCGGCCGCGCCTCATCCCAGCGCACCCCGTAGCGCGTCATGCCGGTGTTGATCTTCAAGTGGACGGGCACGCGTTTATCGAAGCTGGCGGCCAGCCGGGCGAGCGCGCGGACATTGTGCGGCTCATTGACGCACACCGTGAGGTTATGCGCCACGCACCATTCGAGTTCGGCCTCCTGCCGCTCGCCGAGCAACAACAACGGCGCGGTGATGCCCTCGTCGCGCAGATGCGTGCCCTCTTCGAGCGTGCTCAAGCCCAGGCCCCAAGCGCCCTCGTCCAGCGCAATGCGCGCCACGTCCAGCGCGCCATGGCCATAAGCCTCGTCCTTCACCACCGCCAGCCAATTCACCCGGGACGGCAGGTCCCCGCGGATAAGCTGCAGGTTGTGGCGTATGCGGCCCAAGTCAATCTCGGTCCAGGCGGGTCGCTGTGGAAAATTTTCGTACGGCGGTTTCATCGGACCGGACCAGCTTAAATTACCGCAGCCGGGAAGCACACCAAAAACAACGATCAGTGCTGCGGCGCTTCGGGTCGTCGCGTAGCAACCTTGGATATTCGCCAGACACGCCAGTGTCTGATGATGCGCGGATGAAAAAGACCATTCGTCCTTGGGGCATTTGTTGAGTGTTGGACGTTGAATGTTGAATGTTGAATGTTGAATGTTGAATGTTTTTTCGGAGGTGCAGGAGGAGGCCGATGGCAAGCGCGGACAATTACCTTCCCCCGTCCTTTCAGGACGTTTGACCATTGGGGTCGCTGCCAGCCACTTCGTAGCTGGCTAATATCCGCAGTCGCTTCGCGACCGAACCGCGCAGATGAGTTGTTTCTGCCCTGAATAATGGGAG